>LWDU01035547.1_pt1 | contig 19475 bp, 19 predicted proteins | sample 727161 | NCBI WGS metagenome assembly LWDU01 (sample SAMN04566230, study PRJNA314399) | hydrothermal vent metagenome | isolation source: deep sea hydrothermal plume seawater | place: Mexico: Gulf of California, Guaymas Basin | collected 2004-07-11
ATGTTCTGGTGCTGGAGCAGGGGCCGAGAATTGGGGAAGGCGTTAGTAGCAGGAACAGCGAAGTCATACACGCAGGCATTTATTACCCGGCGGGCTCGTTGAAAGCTGAGCTTTGTGTCCGTGGTAAGTCGTTGCTCTATGAGTATTGCGCGCCCAGGGGCATTGGTCATGATCGAATAGGTAAGCTTATCGTAGCCACCACTGAGGCTGAAGAGCAGCAGTTGCAGGATATCAAACGGCAAGCAGCGGACAATGGCGTTGACGACCTGGTTGAAGTTTCCCGTCATCGACTTCAAGAAATGGAACCGGCGCTAAACGCGAGTATGGCGCTGTTCTCTCCGTCGACGGGGATTATTAGTGCGCCTGAGTTGATGACCTCGTTACTTGCTGATCTTGAGTCTTGTGGGGGCACACTCGCAACAAGGTCCTTTGTAAGCGAGGTCAAATATGGAACGTTGGGATTCACCGTAAGGTGTGACATTGAGAATGAGCTCTATGAGTTTCAGTGTGAACGACTGGTCAATGCCGCAGGATTAGGGGCACAGCAACTCGCGACATCTATTGAAGGTCGCAGGAGTTTGTACCGCCGCTTTTTCTTTGTAAGGGGAATTACTTCACGTATCAGGGCCGACCTCCTTTTTCACATTTGATTTATCCCTTACCAGAACGCAGCGGCGCCGGACTGGGTGTGCATGCGACGATTGACCTTGGTGGTCAGGTTAAATTCGGCCCCGATGTAGAATATGTGGAAACTGAAGACTACGCTGTATCCGACGACCGGCTGGATCAAGGTATCCGTGCTATCAGGAAATACTTCCCTGCACTGGACCCGGAGCGTCTGGTTGCGGGTTATGCCGGTATCAGGCCTAAGTTACAGGGTCCAGGAGATCCGTTTTGTGATTTTGTTATCCAGGCGGAAGATGTCCACCAGGTTCCAGGGTTGGTGAATCTATTTGGCGTAGAGTCGCCGGGTTTGACTTCATCCATCGCCATAGCAGAAACTGTCGCCGCACGACTTTACCCACTATAGGGTTTGCAGTGGAGGGCTGTATTTACCAATGACAGGGCCTTCTTTGTATGCTTACACCCTACGCTCACATCTCACTTATTGAGGTATCTGATGTCTAGTCATACGCATAGCCATGATCATCATGGACATGAACACAACGTAGGGTTTCGAAATATCAGTGCCAGTTTCGTGATTGCCGTTGTCGCAAATTTGGGATTCACGGCGATAGAAGCCTTCTATGCCTTTATTACTGATTCAGCAAGCCTGCTGGCGGACGCCGGGCATAACCTTTCTGATGTCCTGGGCCTGTTGCTTGCCTGGGGTGCTGCGCACCTTGCCACGCGCAGTACCAGTAGCCTTTACAGTTATGGCTATCGGCGCACAACTATTCTCGCGGCAATAACGAATGCCCTGGTACTGATCTTTGCCGCCGCTTTTATAGCGTTTGAGTCAATAGACAAGATACTAAATCCGACGGAAGTCTCGGAGATTGTCATCATGATCGTCGCAGGGATCGGCATTGCGGTGAACGCAGCACGACCTGAACGTGAAAGGCGCGTACCTCCATCTTGCCTATGACGCGCTCATATCAGCAGGGGTCGTAGTCGCTGCGGCGGCCATGTATTTCACAGGATGGCTATGGCTGGATGGTGCAGTGGGTCTGCTCGTTGTCGTGGTGATCATCTGGGGGACCTGGGGATTACTGATGGACAGCGTGAACATGATTCTTGATGCTGTTCCCCAACATATCGATCGCGAGGCCGTGCATAATTACCTGCTGGAAATCGACGGCGTCAGCGAGGTCCATGATCTTCACATCTGGGCGCTTAGTACGAATGAAAGCTGCCTGACGGCTCATCTAGTGATGCCAGAGAATACCTTGTGGGATGCTGAGTCAGGTTACGGGGATATAGGTAAGGCGCTCGACGATGATTTCAGGATTCAGCACGTCACGCTTCAGATTGAAAAAGATTTCGATTGCGCCACTCAGGATTGTGACTAGTGTTCTCAAAAATTGGAGTAGCTACGTAAATGACAACGTTATCAGGGTTCTATCAACAGGTTCGTGAAGCTCGCCCAGTGGAACCCATAATACTTGATGATCCGATCCCGTTGGGAGAACTCCAGACGCCAGCGCTGATTATCGACCTGGATGTGTTCGACGCTAATCTTGCCAGGATGCAGTCTTACCTTGGCCAGCAGGAAATTGCACTCAGGGCGCACACCAAAATGCACAAGTGTCCGATCATCGCGCGCAAGCAGATTGAAGGCGGCGCAAGTGGGGTCTGTGCGGCAAAGATTAGCGAGGCGGAGGTTATGTGCGCTGCAGGTATCGAGGATGTCCTGGTCACTTCACCCATAGCAACGCTGGATAAAGTGAATCGGTTCGTTGCAGCGCGAAGAAATCATCCCGGATTAAAAATTGTAGTGGATAGCGTCGACTCAGCGAACCTGTTGGCAAAGGTTGCCGGTTTGGAGGGTCTTGTTGTCGACGTCTTTGTAGACCTGGACCCGGGAATGGGGCGCACCGGAATCGAAACAGGAGATAAAGCCCTGCAACTTGTTCGCCACATCAGCGAATCGAAATCGCTGAATTTTTCGGGGCTCCAAATGTACGCCGGCAACTGCATGCATATTGAAGGGTTCTCTAAGCGCAAACAGAAATATGCTCACATAATGAATAAGGGCATTGAGACCCTTGCGTTGCTTGACCAGGCTGGAATAGTGGTACCTGTTGTGTCCGGAGGAGGAACCGGCACTTACAATATGGAACCTGACCTTGGGCTGATCAATGAACTCCAGGCTGGTTCCTATGCATTTATGGACATTGAGTATCGGGATATTGGCGGGGTTGACTCAGCGCAGTTTCTGGATTTTGGTGTTTCGCTGTACGTTCTCGTTACCGCGATCAGTCAACCGCAGAGTCGGCTTATCACCGTAGACGGAGGTTTTAAGTCATTCGCTTCGGACAAGATGGCGCCAGAGTTTCGGGATGTCGAAGGCGTCACCTTTCATTGGGGTGGAGATGAACACGGCATCGTTCAGTTGAACAATCCATCGCTTGAAATTCGCCTGGGGAACAAACTTCCAATGCTTACTCCGCACTGTGACCCCACGGTAAACCTGCATGATTTTTATTTCCCTTATCGCGATGGTCTGGTCCACGAGATATGGCCGATTACTGCAAGAGGATTTTCACATTGAGTGTAGAAGTACCCTGGTTCGAGGATTTCTCTGTAGGAGATGATCTGAGTGCCGTTCCTTCCGTTACGGTGACTGATGGCTACGCTGCGATTCACCAAATGGTCTTTGGGGATCGCTCCCGACTTCCGCTTGATCTTGTTTTATCCCGGCAGGTGACCGGTCAGGAGAGAGCGTTGGTTAACCCTGCTCTGGTGTGCAACATTGCGATCGGCCAGAGTACGATTCCGACACAACGCGTGTTAGGTAACCTGTTTTATCGGGGATTGCGGTTCCATCGGCCCGTTTATATCGGGGATACCCTGACGACGACAACCAAGGTCGTGGCGCTTCGGCAGAATGCGATAAAACCGGGACGGCCTTCCTCGGGAATGGTTGGCCTGGAAATGCACGTCGTGAACCAGGATGGTGAAACTGTCCTGCTATTCTGGCGATGTCCCATGGTGCCCTGCAGAGAAGAGAATGCTGATACCGGTCACAATGATGATTTATCGTTAATGCCCGAGAATATCGATCGTGAAGACCTGTTGATTGCTGTTCCTGACTGGAATCTGGATTTACTACCAGCCGTCACAGATGAGTTCAGCCCGGGAAACGTAATTAAGGTTGAAGCCAGGGACACTGTGACTTCCGCGCCAGAAATAGTGCGTATGACATTAAACCTGGCGATGACGCATACCGATGCAGATCGCGGTGTCTATAAGAGGCGCCTGGTATACGGCGGGCACACCATTTCGCTTGCGGCTGCCCAGCTTTCAAGGGTACTGCCCTCGCTTGCAACCGTACTTTGCTGGTACAAATGTAATCATGTTGCGCCTGTGTTTGAGCAGGATATTTTGAGCAGCGTAATAACAGTCAAGGGAGAAACTTCAGCAGGTAACAGAAAAATTCTGGATCTGGGTATCGAGGTGTATGCAGAAAGGGGATCAGAAGCTCCGGAACCTGGAAGTGATATCAAAGTGCTTGATTGGCAATTAGCGGTATTGGTCGGAGGTAAAGGTGTCTAAAGGTGTACTCAGTGGAATGAGCGCCGCTGGGTGGGATGACTCTGGCGCAACTTGGTGCAGATGTCATTCGATTTGACCCTATTGGTGGTGGGCTCGATTACCGGCGGTGGCCGATTACGGATAACGGTATGAGTCTGTTCTGGGCCGGCATGAACAAAGGCAAACGGTCATTCCAGGTCGATATTGGACACGCAGAAGGTCGTGAATTGATTATGGAGTTGCTCCGTGGTAACAGTCAGGAGGATGGGATATTTCTGACAAACTTTCCTGAACGTGGCTGGCTGGCTTATGAAAAACTCAAGCAAGTTCGCGAGGATCTCATCTACGTCAACATCATGGGAGACCGGAAAGGTGGCTCAGCTCTCGACTACACCGTGAACTGCGCGGTTGGGTTCGCCAGTGCAACAGGTGATCCGTCGAATGAGGACCCCACTAACTACCTGTTGCCTGCCTGGGACAACATTACGGGACAGATGTCGGCGGTGGCATTGCTGGCAGCTGACCGTTCCAGGCGTATCAATGGTGAGGGACAATTGGTGAAAATTGCCCTGAAAGACGTGGCAGTCGCGACAGCAAGTAACCTCGGTAATATCTCAGAAGTGACAATTAACAACGAAGACCGCCAGAAAGCGGGTAATTACCTCTATGGTGCTTTTGGTCGGGACTTTGTGTCAAAAGATGGTGTACGGGTCATGATTGTTGGCTTAACGCCGCGCCAGTGGAAGGGTATTGTTGAATCAATGGGGATTGCGGGTCAGATGTCATCGCTGGAGATTGATTTGGGCTATAGTCTTTCAGGTGAAGGTGAGCGATTTAAGGCTCGCCACAAGATCGCCGAATTGGTCGAGCCATGGTTCGCGTCCAAAGCCTATTCAGAGATTTGCCCTTTGTTCGATGAACATGCGGTTTGCTACGGACCTTACAGAAGCTTCAGGGAAATGGTTGAAGATGATGATGACTGTTCGCCGGATAATCCGATGATGGCAACGGTTACCCAGCCGAATATTGGAGAGTATCTCGCCTCAGGCTCACCGATCCGGTTTGTAGACGACAACCTCGAAACGCTTCCTGCGCCGACGCTGGGGCAGCACACCGAGGAAATCCTTAAGCAAGAGCTCTCGCTAAGTGACGGCGAAGTCGGCCGCCTGAAGGCCCAGGGTATTGTAGCCTGGTAGCTGTTTTCGAGTGCCAGTTGTTGCACCTGAAGGACGGAGTGCCTTGATTTTATTGAGTATTTCCAACACTTGATACCGTTCAATCCAGCCTTTTATGATACAGTAACCCAAATTTGACTCGCCTCGGAGAATAACCTTGTTTGAATTGGTTCAGGCCGGTGGGTGGTTAATGATTCCCATTCTTCTGTGCTCCGTCGTTGCCGCAGGTATCTCTGTGGAAAGGTTTTGGACGCTGCGTGCAGAGCAGGTCGCACCGCGAGACCTTCTTACCCAGGTCTGGACCTGGATCAGGAACAATGAGATGGACAGCAGCAGATTGCGCGAAGTGAAGAGCGGTTCACCGCTCGGGCAGATACTTGCCGCTGGCATCACATCTCATCGCCGAGGCAGGGACCTGATGAAGGAGTCTATTGAAGAAGTCGCCAATCACGTGGTGCATGAACTAGAGCGATATCTCAACACCCTGGGTACCGTGGCTGCGATCACTCCACTACTTGGATTGTTGGGTACTGTCATCGGTATGATTAAAGTATTTACGGCTATTCAGCTGGAAGGCACAGGCAACGCGGCCGTGCTGGCTGGTGGTATATCAGAGGCGCTCATCACCACCGCAGCAGGATTAACGGTGGCGATCCCAAGCCTGTTTTTCCACCGTTATTTTCAACGTAAAGTTGATGAGCTGGTTATCTATATGGAGCAGGAGGCGCTCAAGCTCGTTGAAGTACTTAACACCGACCGAACGGACAACGCAGATGTAAAGCATCCGGCAATGGCCCAGGCAATAAATAGGTGAAGTTCTCCAGGCGTGCTCGCCAGGAGGTAGAGGTAAACCTGACACCGCTGATTGATGTGGTGTTTCTACTACTGATTTTTTTTATGGTATCGACGACATTCACAAAAGAAACCCACCTTTCGATTGATCTGCCGGAATCCAGCTCGCAGTCGAATCGTGTGGCAGACCTGCAGATTGAAATTTTAATCACGCGAGAAGGTGATTTTGCGATAAATGGTGTTGCATTGATCAACCGAGAGCAACGCACTCTTCGGGCTGCCATAGGCAAGATCAGTGAAGGTGACACTGCGATTCCAATGGTCATTACTGCTGATTCAGCTACCCCACACCAGTCTGTCGTGACGGCACTGGATGTTGCGGGTCAACTCGGGTTCTCCCGCTTGAGTATCACGACCACATTGACTAACCCCGCGGACTAATAATGGCTCGTGACGAACACAAATCTGACCTGGAGATCTATCGCAGACTGTTAACCTACGTGCTGCCCTACTGGAGCGCGTTCGCGATCAGTATTGTCGGTTTCCTGATCTATTCACTGTCGAATGTTTCTTTTGTTTGGCTGGTCAGCTACATCGTTGATTCGCTTCAATCCGGTGCCGTTCCTATTGCAGCCGACGTTAAGGAATATTTGTCTGCGATCCTGGGCGAGGAGGGTGATCTTAATCGGACCCTGATACCTGTTCTGCTGGTGTTAATAGCGACGACCCGCGGGCTCGGCGCATTCGTTGGCAACTACTTTATTGCTTACGTGTCCAACAACCTCGTTCACAATCTGAGGCGGGAGTTGTTTGATCGTCTGCTTACCCTACCCAGTGCCTTTTATGACCGGCATGCGATGGGACATTTGGTTGCCAAGGTAACTTTCCATGTCACCCAGGTTACGGGTGCAGCGACCGATGCCGTGAGAGTCATCATTCGGGAAGGATTCACAGTCCTTGGATACATGGGGTATCTGCTGTTCCTGAGCTGGAAGCTCACCCTGGTATTCCTTGCGGTAGCGCCGGTTATCGCGCTGCTTGTTGGCGTAGCAGGTAAGCGATTCAGGCGAATCAGTGAACGTATTCAGAATTCGATGGGGGATGTTACCCATGTCGCCTCTGAAGCTGTCCAGGGCTACCGTGAAGTCAGGACTTTTGGTGGTAATGACTATGAAAGCGAACGTTTTAACAAAGTGAGTCAGGACAATCGCCGGCAGTCGATGAAAATGGTAGTGACATCATCTCTGGCGACCCCTGCAATTCAGATCATGGTTTCCTTTGCTCTGGCGGGGCTTGTATGGCTGGTGCTGGACCCTGTTTTTCTCGCGAACATGTCTACGGGTGGGGTCATTGCGTTCATCACTACTGGAGGCCTGTTGGCCAAGCCGATACGCCAATTGTCAGAGGTGGTAGCTACCGTACAGAAAGGGCTGGCAGCAGCCGAAGATATCTTTGATCTGTTTGATGAAGAAGTAGAAAAAGACGTCGGTAAACTTGAGATAGACAGGGTTGCCGGGAAAGTCGAGTTCAGGAATGTTGAATTCGGATACCAGAGCAACTCGAAGCCCGTATTGAAGGGCATCAGCTTCACTGTAAACCCCGGTGAGACCGTCGCCCTGGTTGGTAGGTCAGGCAGTGGCAAGAGTACCCTGATGAGCCTGATACCGCGCTTCTATGCTCCGAACAGCGGAGAGATTCTTATTGACGGTCACCCAATCGATTCGTTCACGCTGGATAACCTCAGGGAACACATCGCGATCGTGAGTCAGCAGGTTACCTTGTTCAACGATACGGTGATGCGAAACATCGGCTATGGCACGCTCCAGGGGGCCAGCAGAGATGCAGTCAAGGGCGCCGCGGAGAAAGCCTACGCCTGGCAGTTTATAGAAGAGCTGGATTCTGGGCTTGATACCATCGTCGGTGATGATGGGGTTCTTTTATCCGGTGGTCAGCGTCAGCGACTCGCTATAGCAAGAGCGTTTCTGAAGGATGCGCCGATCCTGATTCTTGATGAGGCGACGTCATCACTTGATATGGAGTCTGAACGTTATATACAGTCGGCGCTCGAAGCAGTTGTTCAGGGCAGGACAACTTTCATCATTGCTCACCGGCTATCAACGATCGAAAAAGCAGATCGAATATTTGTTATCGAAGAAGGTCAGATAGTTGAAGAGGGCAGCCATGAGGAACTGCTGGCGAAAGGTGGGTTTTATTACCAGTTACACGCCAAGGATGAGATAGCCGAAAGCACGCCTTCAACGCCCAAATCTATAACGGTTGGCGCTCAATTTGGAACAAAAAAATACACTATACGAGGTGCTGGTTCCAGTTTTCTGGTTGATGCCTGGTACAACGATACTTTGTGGGTAAAAGCGTTTGCACCGCTATCTTATCTCTATAGGCTGCTCGCCTCGCTTCGTAGAAGCTGGCTGACAAAACGATCGGTTTGGAAATCGCCTGTGCCGCTCATCATAGTCGGAAATATTTCGGTGGGAGGTACCGGTAAATCGCCTTTGGTTATTGGCATCGTACAATACCTCATAGAGCTGGGTCTGAGGCCTGGCGTGGTAAGCCGAGGCTACGGCGCTAATTCTAACCATTACCCGGTCGAAGTGACTATGACCTCTTCGGGTGCTGAAGTCGGTGATGAGCCCCTGATGATCTACAAGCGCACTGGAGTGCCCGTTGTTGTAGACCCGGACAGGGTTCGTGCGGTGAAAGAACTTACTAGTCATCATGAGTGCGATGTCGTGGTGAGTGATGATGGCTTGCAACACTATGCGCTGGGAAGAGCCATAGAGATCGTGGTGATCGATGGTGCGCGAGGCCTCGGCAATGGGCTCTGTCTGCCCGCTGGGCCTCTTAGGGAACCAGCGTCGCGTTTGGAAGAAGTTGACCTTGTTGTCATTAACGGTAAACACAGCGTACCGAGATTGGGTAATGCTGCAAACTGCTCAATGATGCAATTGAAACCGGTCAGACTTGTGAATATAACAACCGGTGACGGGAAACCTGCTGATTCACTTGGCGGTAAAACTGTTCATGCTGTGGTTGGAATCAGTCATCCCGAGCGTTTTTTCAATACGCTTAAATCACTTGGAATTGTGATCATACCTCACGAGTTTCCTGACCATCATGCATTTACAATAGAAGATGTTAACTTCGATGACAATATCCCTGTAGTAATGACAGAAAAGGACGCGGTGAAACTCGACGTACCCGGATTGCCAGAGGACCTATACTGGTACCTGGAAGTCGAAGCCTGCTTTGATTTAGCGAAAATTGATGCCCTTCTGAATAAGGCAGGGATTAAAAAAATAAAACGTGCCACCGGAGGCTGATATGCCTGTAGATAAAAAACTATTAGCGATTCTCGTTTGCCCGATTTGCAAGGGGAATTTGACCTATGAAAAGGCAAATGAAGAGCTTGTCTGTTACGCAGAGAAGCTTGCGTTTCCAATACAGGACGACATTCCTATTATGTTGGAATCAGAAGCCCGCCGATTGGAAGCGGATGAAGTGTCATAGCTGGTTTTAACGTCATCATCCCGGCCCGGTATGAATCATCGAGGTTCCCGGGAAAGCCGCTGATAGATCTGGACGGCAAGTCCATGATCCGAAGAGTCTACGAACAGGCATCCAATAGTGATGCTGCTACCGTATACGTAGCAACTGATGACGTGCGGATTGTAGACGAAGTAGAGAGCTTTGGTGGCCGGATTGTTATGACCAGCCCGGATCATCCAACGGGCACCGATCGTATTTTCGAGGCGGCCAGTCTCATCGGATTGGGTGATGATGACATTGTTGTAAACGTTCAGGGTGATGAACCGCTCATCCCTCCCTCTGTGATCAATAAGGTGGCAGGGATGATTGACTCAAACATTCAGATGTCGACCCTCTGTGAACTTATCGTTGATTCAAAAGAAGTGTTTGATCCCAATGTGGTTAAGGTTGTCGCGGATGCTAACGGCATTGCCCTGTATTTTTCACGCGCGCCCATTCCCTGGTCCCGGGATCACTTCGGATCCGGGTCGATTCCGAATGGCATAAGCTGGTATCGCCATCTGGGTATCTATGCCTATACTGCAGCGATGCTGGCAAGATTTGTTACCTGGGATCCTGCGCCACTGGAAGAAGCCGAAAAGTTAGAGCAGCTCCGCGCCTTGTCCAATGGTGAGAAAATAAAAATTGCCATCTCTCCCGATAAAATTCCGCCCGGAATCGACGTCCCTGGAGATGTTGAACGCACGCTTAAGCTCCTGAAGGAGGGCGCATGAGTTATTCGGTTATTGTGAAGGAAGATTGTGCAACTTGTCAGTTAGTAGTGCCTGTCATCAAACAATTGAAAGAGGATGACGAGCTAACGATATACAGCCAGGATAACGTGCAGTTTCCGTCCGGTGTCTCTGTGATCGACGATACGCAGCTCGAATACTCATGGCGTCGTCGAATCGAAACTGTACCGACGCTCATCAAGTTTGATGATAATGGTGAAGAGCTAGCCAGGGTAATAGGTTGGGAAAAAAGCGAATGGCAGGCGCTGACCGGGAAACCGTTGGAATTTGATTTGCCGGACTTCCGTCCAGGTTGTGGATCAAAGAGCGTGGACCCAGGTATGCCAGAAAAACTGGCTGCACGTTTTGACAGGGATAAGCTGCAATCCCGCGAACTGACGATATCAACGGAAGAAGATGATATAGAGGCCTGCTTCGACAGGGGCTGGTCCGATGGCTTGCCAGTGGTACCCCCGACAGCTGAACGCGTCATGCGTATGCTGACGGGTACGAACAGGTCGCCAGATGAAATCGTCGGTGTGGTTCCGCCGGACCTGGTGCTATGTACGATCGAAAAGATTGCGATCAATGCAGTGCTGGCCGGATGCAAGCCAGAATACCTGCCGGTTGTGATTGCATCGGTAGAGGCCGCTTTGCAGGATGAGTTCTGCATGCACGGTCTGTTGGCGACGACTTACTATTCAGGCCCCCTGGTCATCGTAAACGGGCCCCTGAGCCGCGCTATCGGGATGAATTCGAAGGGCAATGCACTTGGACAGGGCAACAGGGCAAACGCCACTATTGGACGGGCCCTGCAACTGGTTATCCGCAACATTGGCGGTGGTAAACCCGGGGGGGTAGATCGAGCGGTGTTCGGAAACCCGGGGAAGTACACTTACTGTTTTGCAGAAGACGAGACAAACTCCTGCTGGGAATCACTGGCTGTCGAGAAGGGTTTTTCTGAAACAGCATCAACGGTCACGTTGTTTGCTGCCGATGGCATGCAAGGGATTGTTGACCAGAAATCACGTGACCCAGAATCGTTAAGCCGTAGTTTCGCAGCGGCGTTAAGAGTCGTGGGCCATCCTAAAATGATCCTGGCATCGGATGTAATACTGGTCGTTTCACCGGAACATGAGCGGGTTTACCGACTGGCTGGTTGGACCAAGCAGGATGTAAAAAATTGCCTGAATAAACTTCTGACGATCGATGGATCCGAGCTGGTCGCAGGTGCAGGTGGTATCGCTGAGGGAATTCCAGCAAAGCTTGCGGGCAAACAATTGCCTAAATTTAGGGAAGGTGGACTCAATATCGTCAGGGCTGGTGGCAGCGCTGGTATGTTTTCTGCCATTATCGCGGGATGGGGTGCCAGCGGCACCATCGGTAGCGTACCGGTGACCCGTGAAATAAAGTAAGAGAAGAGAGGAAAAACTATGACTATATTTATGGATCCAACCTCGGAGCGGGCGCCTGAAAACAGACAGCCATTGCCGAGGCCAGCAGATCTTGAAGGCAAGACGGTTGGGTTGTTGGATATTTCAAAGCCCAAGGGGAACATCTTCATCGACCGACTCGAAGATCTTCTTGTGCAGAAGGGCCTGACAACGAAACGCTATATCAAACCGACTTTCACCAGAGTTGCACCGGTTGAACTTAATCAACAGATCGCGGCGGAATGTGATGTTGTCATTGAATCGCTAGCGGACTGAGGTTCGTGCACGTCGTGCAGTTTGCATGACATTATGGACCTGGATAGCAGGGGAGTTCCTGGAGGATTCATTGCATCGACAGAATTTATTGAGGCGGCGAAAGCCCAGGCCGAATCGTTAGGGTTTGACCCTTATAAAGTGTTCGTTGATCATCCGATACAGGATAGAACTGATGCAGAAATGCAGACGCTGGCAGAACAAGCCTTCGAAGATATTCTGGCCATGATTCTCGAGGAAAAGTAGTCATCGATGAAATGACAGGTGTACCTGCCACTTCGAGGTTTCTATCCTCAACGTGAATCCATTTAGGCGTGTCGATTGAAGATCCACCAGAACATATCACTGGCTGACAAAAACACGTTACGCCTTGACGCCCGGGCCGAGTGGTATTGTGAAGCCTTCACCGTGGAGGCGCTGCTTGAGGCTGCAGAGTTCGCGTTAAACCATAAGCTCAAAGTGATTTCGCTTGGCGAGGGCAGCAATATTGTTCTCGCGGGCAATCTGGCCGGACTGGTCATCAAGAACCGAATCCCCGGGGTGACCTGTGATGCCGAAGTCGTGCATGCCGCAGGTGGCGAAAACTGGCACAGGCTGGTTCGCTCGACTGTCAGTTCCGGGTTGTTTGGCCTGGAGAATCTTGCCTTGATCCCGGGTACGGTCGGCGCCGCACCGGTCCAGAATATTGGCGCTTACGGCGTCGAACTGAGTGATAGTTTCATTTCACTCAAAGCCATACATCTTCCTACTCTGGAACAGAAAACGTTTGGTAAGGCAGAGTGTGAGTTCGCATACAGGGACAGTCTGTTCAAAAGAAATGATGAATGGCTTATCACTGAGGTCAGTCTGGCGCTCTCAAAGATCAGTGAATGTGTTACCACTTACCCCGGTATTGTTTCTTACATGAAGGAACACAGACTCGAGATTTCAGGAGAATCCATTGCTGAGGCGGTCTCGCATATCCGTGCGGAAAAATTGCCGGACCCCTCACGGGTTCCGAATGTGGGTAGTTTTTTTAAAAACCCGGTGTTGGAAGCTGAGCGAGCCGAAGCCGTCGCCAAAGCATTTCCTGACCTCGTGCTATTTGATGTGGCAGGTGGGAAAAAACTGTCGGCCGCGTGGCTCATTGATCAGATGGGATTAAAAGGCTACCGGGTAGGCCGGTTTGTAGTATCAGACAAGCACGCACTGGTCATCATTAACGAAGGCGACGGTACGCAACTGGAATTGTTTGAACTGGTTGGCGTTGTCAAACAGAAAGTGAAGCACACCTTCGGGATAGATCTGGAAATTGAACCCAGAATCTATCCCGACGGTTTTGATGTGTCCTACTGAGCTACTTGATCTGGTTAGTCTTTATCACTGGGCTGGTTAGCACTCCTTGGATCGTTAGCGATACGACCAACAAGACTGGGGTGTGATTCTGCCACTGTCCGAGAATTTGTTAACGGACTTGGTGCGGCACTTTTAGCAACCCCTGGCTGTAAAACCGTCGACTGACGCGGTTTAGCCGGGTTATCCCTTGGGTCATTTCCGATAACTGGTGCCGGTGCTTCTTGACTCTTCGGTGAACTGTCCTGTTGTTCCGTGTCACTAGAGGCGACAACAGCCTTGACCGGTGCTTCCTGTGTCGCCACTGCAGGTTCCCGTTGTGTTTGCTCGACAGCAGGTTCCATTGCCGCGACAGGAGCCGCTACGGCCTGCTCTGGTGCTTTCGTGGATTCAGGCGCTGCCACAGCTTGATCAGGTGCTACAGCTTGATTAGCTGCTACAGCTTGATCAGGTGCTACAGCTTGATCAGGTGCTACAGCTTGATTAGCTGCTACGGCCTGATCAGAGACTTCCTGTACTGTTGTCGCGGTGACTTCTTCCTCGCGAACTCGTTTGCCCCGGTTAGATCGTTCCCGGTTACCGCGATTTCTCTTGTCACGCCCTTCACCATTTGCAGCTTGATCGTTCTGATCATTTTGGTTTTTGCGTTCATTCCGTGGATTGTTAGAACGTTTTCTTTCCTGATCAGTCTTGCGATCGCCTGTCTCATTCCTTGCAGGTCGCTTGTTCTCATTCTGCTTGTTGTCACGAGGTTTACGACCTTCTTCAGAACGGCGATTGTCCTGTCGATTGTCCTGCTTTTTGTTTTGCCGATTATCCTGACGGTTTCGGTCGTTGTTAGGACGTCGATTCTGGTTACCCTGACCATCCCGGTTATTCTGTGATCGAGTGCGACCGCCCTGACGTTTTTGGTCAGCACGCTTGGGTGCAACCTTTTTCGGGCCACCAAACAGTTTACCCAGAAGCTTGGAAATAAAACCTTCGCCTTTCTGTCGTGGTTTTGCTGCTAGTTTTGGCTTCGCCTTCGCCTTCGCACTGTTTTTTGCTTTTTCAGCTGTGGGTCGCGGGGCAGCTGGTGCAACAGCTTGTACCGCCGCCCGTTCTACTGCGACCGGTTTAGCGGCAGTAACAACAAGTTCCTCTTGTTCCTCAGAGCTGGTGATGTCGTAGGAAGCTGCTGTTTCTTCTGTTGCATCCTTTGTCCTGATTCTTTCTACGCGGTAGTGCGGCGTATCCATCTGTGGGTCCGGGACAACAACTACCCTGACTTTACTGCGTTCTTCAATCTCGGAAAGTACATTTCGTTTCTCATTAAGGATGAAGGATGAAACGCTAATGGGCAGGAACGCTCTGATTTCTGAGCTGGATTCCTTCAGTGATTCTTCTTCGATCATCCTGATGACAGCTAACGCAGATGACTCTACGTCTCTGATTGTTCCAAGACCACTACATCTCGGGCAGACCACACCACTGGTTTCCCCAAGTGAAGGCCTGAGTCTCTGCCTGGACATTTCCAGCAGGCCAAATCGTGAGATCTTGCCAACCTGTACTCGTGCCCGGTCCACCTGCAGCGAGTCGCGCATTCTGTTTTCTACTGCGCGCTGATTTTTCGAGGCGGTCATGTCGATAAAATCGATCACTACCAGGCCACCAATATCACGTAACCTTAGTTGTCGGCAGATTTCTTCTGCAGCCTCTAGATTCGTGTTGAGTGCAGTCTCTTCAATGTCTGCGCCACGAGTGGCTCGAGCCGAGTTAATGTCGACTGATACCAGGGCTTCGGTAGGATCGATAACCAGTGCACCGCCGGAAGGCAGACGTACTTCGCGATTGAAGGCTGATTCAATCTGGCCTTCAATCTGGTATCGATTGAATAACGGGACATCACTTTCATAGAGCTTCAGCCGTGATTTGAAATGCGGCATTACCTGGTCTACAAACTGGTTGGCCTGTTCGAATGACTCAGGCGTGTCCAGTAAAATTTCGGCAACGTCGTCCCTGAGATAATCCCGGATCGCACGAATGATAACGTCGCTTTCCTGGTAGATAAGGAAGGGGGAAGATTGCTCGGCGGCAGCCTTGGTGATGGCCTCATAGAGGTGAACCAGGTAATTAAGGTCCCACTGTAGTTCTTCAACACTGCGGTCAATGCCAGCAGTTCGAACAATAACACCCATGTTTTTGGGGATATCCAATTGCGACATGGATTCCTTTAGCTGATCTCTTTCTTCTCCTTCAATTCTTCGAGAGATTCCACCCGCTCTGGGATTGTTGGGCATCAACACCATGTACCGGCCGGCAAGTGATAATTGGGTGGTTAGAGCAGCGCCTTTATTGCCACGCTCTTCTTTGTCCACCTGGACAATGATTTCCTGGCCTTCTTTAACGACTTCCGCGATGTTGACACGACCACGGATTTCGTTCGGTGGTATCTTGAAATACTCGCGGGAAATTTCTTTTAGAGGCAGGAAGCCATGCCTGTTTCCGCCGTATTCTACGAAGGCGGCTTCGAGGCTGGGCTCGACCCGGGTGATTTTGGCCTTATAGATATTGGACTTTTTTTGTTCTCGGACCCGGCTTTCGATGTCCAGGTCGTAGAGTTTTTGCCCGTCTACAAGAGCTACTCGCAACTCCTCACTATGAGTTGCGTTGATTAACATTCGTTTCATTACGATTCACACTATTTCAGGCGCCTTGGGCGCGGCAGGTGAACCGCCAAATCATTTTCATTGTCAGTGCTGCGGCCAGGGCCGCTCTTACAAATAGACTCCGTTGGTCCCAGTTAAGGGTCCCAGGATTCTGTTATTTTTACAGTTCTCTACTTTAGACCCGGTGTTGTGGGGTCAACAAAAATTAAAAATTGATGAAAGTTCTAAACTGATCAAATTAACCGATTTGACGCTGCACTTTCCGCACTTCGACGCGGTTATTGCTTGCCTAGCTATTTAACTGAAGCCAGACCCCAAATATTCATTTCTCAAATTTTTATCACTTTTAAAAAGCGTGATACGAAAACCTGAGGGTAAAAGCGTTTCTTCGTCGACGTGTCTTTGTGGGTACGCTCTATTGACGATAACGCTATAAAAAATGACGGTGTTATTCAAAAGGTGTATAAACCCGTCTGCCGCCTATCATAGCAATAAATAGCAATGTTTCAAATTATGCTTTTTGTGCCCTGTAAACCACTGTAAAACAGCCTGAATTCGCCGATGACGACCTCCAGCAAAGTTCAAATACATGAAATCGATGCAGATATGGCAGGTCAGCGACTGGACAATTACCTGATCAAGACACTCAAAGGGCTACCCAAGTCCCGAATCTATCGGATTATCCGCAAGGGAGAGGTCCGGATTAACAGCAAACGGTGTAAACCAGAGGTCAAGCTGGTTGCAGGTGACCTGGTTCGAATTCCGCCGATTCAACACCTGCCGGCCAGATCTACCGCCGTTGGCCATTTTAATGACGTTGAGAGCCTGATGGTCTATGAAGATGACCACCTGCTTATCATCAACAAACCGGCAGGCATGGCGGTTCATGGGGGCAGTGGGGTCAGTGTAGGTGTCATTGAATCGCTGCGCCATGCCAGGCCTGAAGGCAACCGTCTTGAACTGGTACATCGCCTGGACCGGGGCACTTCCGGGTGCCTGATGGTCTCGAAACGCCGCAGTTATTTGAGATTGTTGCAGGACGCGTTGCGTAAACCCGGACAGATCAGGAAACACTATCTGGCTGTGGTACACGGCAGGTGGTCAAGGAAGATGGTCCAAATAGATCAGCCTTTGCTGACGAGTTCTATCGCTGGAAAAGAACGCGTCACTCGCGTGAATGGCCAGGGTAAGTACGCGGTGACCGATTTTTCATTACTCGAGGCCAATGATGAAATGTCTATCGTCAGGGCCTCACCCAGAACGGGTCGTACCCACCAGATAAGAGTGCACGCCCGATGGGCAAGACATCCATTGGTCGGTGACACGAGGTACGGGGACCAGACCCTGGACCAAACCTCAGGGATAGAAGGGCGACTTATGTTGCATGCAGCGGAACTACAGATTCCAGCACTTGGAGATAGACCTGCCATCCATGCAAAGGCGCCAATGGATGAGGATTTCCTGCTTAAAGTTAATGCTAGTTTTTCAACTAGATCTCATTATATTCAGTAACTTAAGACCGTTTTATAAAGTCAAATATACTATAAGAAAATGACTGGAGTGCTTCAGATAACAGCATGAGCGGCAGCCCATAGAGCGAATTTATATCCCGCCCCCGGGTGTCGCAGAGCAAACTGACACCAGCTTGCTCGACCTTGATAGAGCCGGCGCAATCGAGGGGCTGGTCTAGTTGGATATAGGTGTCGATTTCATGACTCGACAATGTCCTGAAGCGGCATTCATAGTCTTCCACAGCGCTAAATGTTTGCCCGTTACTGGCAATGAGCGCCAGAGATGTACTGAATGTGACCCAGCAACCACTAAAAGCGGTGAGCTGAAGCGCAGCCTGCTCAGCTGTTCCTGGCTTACCGTAAAGTGTGTGCTCAAGATGGCACACCTGGTCGGAACCGATACATATCCAGTGTGCTTCATTTTGCAGTTGATCGGCGACCGACTGGGCTTTTGAGATACCTAATCGCGATGCCAGCGAGCTGGGATTCTCGCCCGGGTTCGGGCTTTCATCGGTGTCGGGTCGCATCTGGGTAAATGTGACACCCAGGCTCGCAAGAAGCTTTTTTCGGTAGGGGGAAGTAGATCCTAGAATCAGGCGTGGAATGATCATATCCTGCTCGATTTCCGTCATTTTTTTTCACATGGCATGGGCAACTCCCTTATTTTAGAAAGCTAGCCTGAAGACGGAGTGCCGCTGACGCTTCTTCCACCAGATCATCCATAATGACTTGCACGGTCCTTACCTCATCAAAATAGCCAATGCTTTGTCCTGCCCCTGAGTGAATCAACGGTTCAATATCATGTTCTTCAATGGCGCCTAGTAAATCGCCGACCAGTACATCCTGATAAGGCATCTTCAATGGTTTGGGGGCATCTTCTGACTCCCATTCCTGACTCCAACCAGATCTAACTTGCCTGAATGTTTTACCAGACTCCGCTCGGGTAATAACAGTATCCCCACTTCCTGCAGCTTTAAGTTTTTCTGTATTAATAGGATGCATATGCTCCTGATGTTCTTCTGATAGCAGCCACGCGGTCCCTATCCAAACTCCCGCTGCACCCATGGCTAGCCCCGCAGCCACGTGTCTACCGGTTGCCACGCCACCTGCGACTAATACCGGCACATCTCCTGCGGCGTCAACAATCTGCGGCACCAGAGAATAAGTACCGATGGGGCCCGTGTGGGCACCGGCGTCATAACCCTGTGCGACCAGCATATCAACACCTGCTGCCACGGCTCGTTGAACGTGATGCGGACTTCCGATCAACGCGAGTGTTGTTTTTCCGAGTGCTTTTGCCCGCCTTAGCACCTCTGGCGGCGCGCCAATACCGCAAGCAAACATATTGACCGAAGATTCCAGCACTGCTTGAATCTGCGCCTCCTCAATCTCTGAAGAGCGAATAAAGCGGGTACGCATGCCTGGACCTGAGGCCGGAGGAACCTGATACTTTTCGATCAGTCCAGAGACGAAGTTTTTATGCTCCTCTGATATTTCGGCTTCGATTGCCTCTCTGGAATTGTGTTCTGGCATTCCCGGCGGCAACACAAGATCAACGCCAAAAGGTTTGTCACCGACCAGGGATCGGATCAAAGCCAGCTCTTCCCTGATCTCGTCTGGGAAACGCCTGGTAGCTCCATAGACACCATAACCACCGGCATTGGTAATCGCCGCGACCGTTGCAATGTCGTGGGCGAATCCAAAGATTGGATAGTCGATGCCCAGATGCTCACACAGGGGCGTCCATACTTTTTGCATGCGCTGAACTCCAGAGGGTTAAGCTGCCAATACTAACAGCGATTCTGGTTCTTTAGCTTTAGAATCGACCAAAAAAAGG
>LWDU01033724.1_pt2 | contig 19463 bp, 32 predicted proteins | sample 727161 | NCBI WGS metagenome assembly LWDU01 (sample SAMN04566230, study PRJNA314399) | hydrothermal vent metagenome | isolation source: deep sea hydrothermal plume seawater | place: Mexico: Gulf of California, Guaymas Basin | collected 2004-07-11
TCAAATTTCAAAGAAGGTTTAACAGCACTTGAATATTTTAATTCAACACATGGTGCCAGAAAAGGATTAGCTGATACGGCTTTAAAAACAGCAAACTCAGGTTATTTAACTAGAAGATTATGTGATGTAGCTCAAGATTTAACAATTACAAAACAATCTTGTGAGAAACCGGGTTTTTTAAAACTTTCAGAAATTATTGAAGGGGGCAATGTAATTGTAAGTTTATCAGAAAGATGTCTTGGTAGAGTTACAGCATCAAACGTAAAGAATCCAATTTCAGGCGAGGTGGTTATAAAAAAAAATCAAATGATTGATGAAGCTGTTTGTGAAAAAATAGATTTGGCTGGGGTTAAAATTATAAATGTATATTCTGTTATTACATGTAGTTCTAAAGAAGGAGTTTGTGCAAGATGTTATGGTAGAGATCTTTCAAGAGGTAAAATGGTTCATATTGGTGAAGCAATAGGTATGATTTCAGCACAATCAATCGGTGAACCAGGTACTCAATTAACAATGAGAACTTTTCATATTGGTGGAACTGCATCAATTAAACAAGAATCCCAAGTAATAAGTAAAACTGATGGCATTTTAAAAATTATAAATACCAACTTATTAGAAGACTCTAAAAAAAATTTAGTTGTTATGGGAAGAAATACTCAATTATCAATCGAAGACGATAATGGTCTTCAAATCGCTTTGTACAAAATTCCATATGGTTCAAAATTATTTTTTCAAAATGGAGATAAAATTAAAAAAAGTAATAAAATTTGTGAATGGGATCCATACACAACTCCAGTTATTGCTGAAAAAAGCGGTATAGCTGGTTATGTAGACTTAATTGATGGAATTTCATTAGCTGTTACAACAGATGATGCAACAGGAATATCATCTAAGTCCGTAGTAGATTGGAGATCACAATCAAAAAATACAGATCTAAAACCAAGAATTACTTTACGAGATGAAAAAGGTAATGTGATTAAAAAAGCTGATGACAACGAAGCAAGATATTATTTGGTACCAGACTCTATTTTGTCAGTTAAAGATGGACAAAAAATTTTTGCTGGAGATGTGATAGCAAGACTACCTAAAGAAACATCAAAAACAAAAGATATAACTGGTGGTTTGCCTAGGGTAGCTGAATTATTTGAAGCAAGAAAAGCTAAAGATAGTGCAATAATCGCTGAAAATGATGGAAAAGTATTATTTGGAAAAGAAGTTAGAGGCAAACAAAGAGTTTCAATTCAATCTGAAGACGGAAATATTTCTAATTATTTAATTCCAAAAGGAAAACATATAAATTTCAACCAAGGTGAAGAAATTAAAAAAGGAGAATATTTGCTAGATGGACAACCTTTACCGCATGATATTTTAAGGATATTGGGCATAGAAGAATTGACTGAATATTTTGTTAATCAAGTACAAGAAGTTTATAGACTTCAAGGTGTTGTAATTAATGATAAACACATCGAAACAATTTTGAGACAAATGTTGAAAAAAATTGAAATTAAGGAATCTGGAGAATCAAATTTATTACCAGGTGAAATCATAGATAGAATTAAATTTGAAAATCTTAATGAGAAATTAAAATCTGAAAACAAAAAGCCTGCTATAGGAGAAAGAGTTTTAATGGGTATAACAAAAGCTTCACTTCAAACAGAATCATTTATTTCAGCAGCTTCTTTCCAAGAAACAACAAGAGTACTAACTGATGCGGCAATAAAAGGTAAAATTGACACACTACAAGGTTTAAAAGAGAATGTAATTGTTGGACGTTTAGTGCCTGCAGGCACTGGGGCAATAAAAAATAAGTGGAACAAAAAAGCATTATATGACGATGAAAAATTCCTTTCCGATCAGGAAAAAATTAAATTATCAGAAACACAAGCAAATACGTAAAAGAATCAAATAAATTTGGATGTTTTGATTTGACAAAATTCAATTCTATAGTAATTTGGCGATATTTTTTGGTTGGAAAGTAGTGTCTAGCACACTAAACGCTGCCACAAATAACCTGTCAGTTATTTCTATCAAAAATAAATAAATAATTTTTTAAAATATGCCAACGATAAACCAATTATTAAGAAAAAAAAGAGTTAGACCTAAGTCTAGAGACAAAGTACCAGCATTGGAGAGATCTCCTCAAAAAAGAGGTGTGTGTATAAAAGTTTATACAACAACTCCAAAAAAACCAAATTCAGCATTAAGAAAAGTTGCGCGTGTTAGGCTTTCTAATGGTCATGAAGTAACTTCTTATATTCCTGGTGAAGGCCACAACTTGCAAGAACACTCAGTTGTTTTAATTAGAGGTGGTAGAGTTAAAGATTTACCAGGCGTTCGTTATCATATTCTTAGAGGAAATTTAGACACACAAGGAGTAACAGCAAGAAAACAACAACGCTCTAAATATGGTGCAAAAAAAGGTAAATAATGTCAAGAAAGAATAAAGCACCGCGAAAAATTTTCTTAGCTGATTCAAAATATAAATCAACAATAATCCCAAAGTTAATTAATTCTATTATGTATGATGGTAAAAAAACAACTGCTGAAAAAATTATTTATGACGCAATAGATAAAATTAAATCTAAATCTAAAGAAGAACCAATTAATGTATTCAATGAAGCTATAAATAATTTAAGGCCAACTGTCGAAGTGAGATCAAGAAGAGTTGGTGGAGCAACGTATCAGGTTCCTGTGGAAGTTAAGTCAAAGAGATCTCAAGCATTAGCATTAAGATGGCTAGTTGAAGCTTCAAGAAAAAGAAAAGATAAACAAATGTCAGACAAAATTTTTAACGAAATATATGATGCTTACCAAAATAAAGGTTCAGCAATTAAAAAAAAGGAAGATACTCACAAAATGGCAGAGTCAAATAAAGCTTTTGCTCACTTTAGATGGTAAAAAATTATGTCTAGAACACACACATTAGATAGATACAGAAACATTGGTATCATGGCTCACATTGATGCCGGTAAAACCACAACCACTGAAAGAATATTATACTACACAGGTAAGAGTCACAAGATTGGTGAAGTGCACGATGGAGCAGCAACAATGGACTGGATGGAACAAGAGCAAGAGAGAGGTATAACCATTACATCTGCAGCAACAACTTGTTTTTGGAAAGATCATAGAATAAATATTATAGATACACCTGGTCATGTAGATTTTACAATTGAAGTTGAAAGATCGCTAAAAGTATTAGATGGAGCAGTAGCTGTTTTTGATGGTGTCGCTGGCGTGGAGCCTCAGTCAGAAACTGTATGGAGACAAGCTGACAAATATAAAGTACCAAGAGTTTGTTTTGTCAATAAACTTGATAGAACTGGTGCAGATTTTTTTATGTGTGTTGATATGATTAGAGACAGATTGGGTTCAAAACCATTGGTTATGCAGATACCTGTTGGAATTGAAGCTTCATTACAAGGTGTTGTCGATCTAGTTAAAATGAAAGCAATTATTTGGAAAAATGAAGCTCTTGGAGCTGAGTGGGATTACAAGGAAATACCAGAAGATTTAAAAGAAATATCAAAAAAATATAGAAAAGAATTAATAGAAACAGCAGTAGAACAAGATGAAAAAATCATGGAAAGCTATCTTAATGGTGATGAAATTAAGGAAGAGGATTTAATTAGATGTATAAGAAAAGGATGTTTAAATTTTGATTTTGTTCCAGTATTAACTGGTTCTGCATTTAAAAATAAAGGCGTGCAACCACTTCTTGATGCTGTTGTTGATTATCTACCAAGTCCTATAGATATCGGTTCAATTAAAGGAACTAAACCTAACTCTACTGATGAAATAGAAAGAAAATTTGACGATAAAGAGCCTTTTTCAGCTCTAGCATTTAAAGTAGCTACAGATACTTTTGTGGGAACTTTAACTTTTATAAGAATATATTCAGGAACCTTAAAAGTAGCTACCGGCATATATAATACTACTAGAGACAAAGAAGAAAGAGTTGGCAGAATGTTACTAATGCATGCCAATTCTAGAGAAGATGTTAAAGAGGCAAGCACAGGAGATATAGTAGCTTTAGCAGGTCTTAAATATACAATAACAGGACATACACTATGTGCAGAAGATAATCCAATTGTTCTTGAACCTATGGATTTTCCAGATCCAGTTATTGAAATTGCTGTTGAACCTAAAACAAAAGCTGATCAAGAAAAAATGGGCGAAGCATTAGGAAGGTTAGCTAGAGAAGACCCTTCATTTAGAGTGACGACAGACGAAGAATCTGGACAAACTATTATAAAAGGTATGGGCGAACTTCATTTAGATATTATCGTTGATAGAATGAAAAGAGAATTTAAAGTTGAAGCAAATATAGGAGCACCTCAAGTGGCTTACAGAGAAACTATACAAAATTCAGTAGAATTTGATTATACGCATAAAAAACAAAGTGGTGGAGCAGGCCAATTTGCTAGAGTAAAACTATCTATTGAACCGCTTCAACCTGGAAAAGGTCGAGAGATTGAAAGTAAAATTAAAGGCGGATCAATACCAAAAGAATTCATTCCCGGTGTTGAGAAAGGTATTGAAACAATTTCAGATTCAGGAATTTTAGCTGGTTTTCCTATAATTGATTATAAAGTTACAATTCTCGATGGTTTACATCACGATGTTGATTCAAGTGTTTTAGCTTTTGAGTTAGCTTCAAGACAATGTTTTAAAGAAGCTTGTACAAGAGCAACTTTAAAATTATTAGAACCAGTAATGAGGGTTGAGGTAGTTACACCAGAAGATTATATGGGTGATGTAATAGGTGATTTAAATAGTAGAAGAGGTCAGGTGACCACACAAGAAATGAGAGGCAATGCAACTGTAATTACAGCAATGGTTCCACTTGCAAACATGTTTGGATATATAAATAGTTTAAGATCAATGTCACAAGGAAGAGCGCAGTATTCGATGTTTTTTGATCATTACTCAAAAGTGCCACAAAACGTTCAAGATGAAGTAACCAAGAAAACAGGTTAAGTATGGAAAAACACAATATTAGAATTAAATTAAGAGCTTACGATAATAAAATATTAGATCAGTCAACTGAAGAAATTGTAAATACAGTAAAACGAACTGGCGCTAATATCAAAGGACCAATCCCACTACCAACAAAAATTGAAAAATATACCGTTTTAAGATCACCACATATTGACAAAAAAAGTAGAGAACAATTTGAAACTAGAACACACAAAAGATTAATTGACATTATTGAACCAACACCACAAACCGTTGAAGCTTTAATGAAACTAGATTTAGCTTCAGGGGTTGATGTAGAGATAAAAATATAAATATGAGCGAAATAGGATTGATAGGAAAAAAGATTGGAATGTCACGTGAATTTTATAAAACTGGCCAGTCTATCCCTGTAACTGTAGTAAAATTGGAAAAGGCGAGAGTTATCCAGGTTATAGAACAAGAAAAAAGAGGTTATAAAGCAGTACAAGTTGGATTTGGAAGTATTAAAACTTCTAAAATTTCAAAACCTTTAAAAGGTTATTTTACAAAAAAAAATACTGAGCCAAAAAAAAAATTAAAAGAATTTCGTGTAGCAGATACAGAAAAATATAAAGAGGGAAATGAATTTGGTTTAGAAATTTTTAAAGATATTAAATTTGTTGATGTCAGATCAAAAACAATTGGTAAAGGATTTGCAGGTGTAATGAAAAGACACAATTTTAGTGGTTTAAGAGCTACACATGGAGTATCTGTGTCACATAGATCACACGGCTCAACTGGTCAGAGACAGGATCCTGGAAAAGTTTTTAAAGGAAAAAAAATGGCTGGACATATGGGTGATAAGTTTAGAACAATTCAAAATCTAGAAATTATAAAGTCCGATCTAGAAAACAATTTATTATATTTAAAAGGTTCAATTCCAGGTTCAAAAAACAGTGAGGTAATTGTAAAAAAAGCAGCAAAAAATATTAAAAAATTGACAATAAAAGAAAAAATTGAAGTTATGGAAAAATTAAAAAAAACACCAGATAATAAAAGAAGAAATAAAAAATGAAAATAGATAAAATAAACTTTGATGGTAAAAATAATTCTATAGAAGTTTTAGATAAAATTTTTGCAGGTAAAATAAACAAAAAATTAGTTGCCAATATACTTTATAAAACTAACGCTAATTACAAAGGGAGAAAAGCTAAAACTAAACAAAAAAATGAAATAATAGGATCCACTTCAAAGATATAAAAGCTCCAATTTTTGTTGGAGGTGGCGTTGCACATGGCCCAAAAGGTCAGTCTAATTATAAAAAAAGAAAACTTAATAAGAATGAAAAAAAATTAGGCATAGTTTCTCTTATAAGTGAAAAAAATAAACTTAAAGATTTAGTTGTCTTTAGTGATTTTAAAAATGAAATCAAAAAAACGAAAGAAATGAATATATTGTTAAATAAATTTGCATCAACAAATGCATTGATAATTCTAGATAAGTTATCAAAAGAAAAAATTTATAGATCAACAAAAAATATTCCTAATGTAAAAGTTACTGACATAAATCATTTTAGTGCTTTTGATATTGTTAAGTTTAAGAAAATAGTTTTTACAGAAAGTTCAATCAAAGAATTAGAAAAGAAATGTTTATAAAATGAAAAAGATACACTTGTACGATACAATCATATCTCCAATTGTTACTGAAAAATCAACCAATCTATCAGAACAAAATAAAATTGTTTTTAAGGTTTCAAATAAATTGAACAAAATAATTTTAAAAAAAAATATAGAAAAAATATTTAAGGTAAATGTTATCAAAGTGAATATCATAAATAAACAGTCTAGAAAAAAAATTACAAAAGGAAAAAAGGTTAAAATCCAAGGTTATAAAAAAGCGATAATAACTTTAAAAAAAGGTCAAAGCGTTGATCTAACAACCGGTATTTAAAACAATGTCTTTAAAAACTTTTAAACCATATACTAAATCGTCAAGAGGAACTGTCTTAGTAGAAAAAAATGGTTTGTGGAAAGGTAAACCATTCAAACAACTTACAAGTCCTAAAAGTGCATCAAAAGGTAGAAATAATTACGGTAGAATTACATCAAGAAATACAGGTGGTGGGCATAAACAAAAATATAGACAAGTTGATTTCTACAGAAAAAAATTCAATATAAATGCGAAAGTTGAACGTTTTGAATATGATCCAAATAGAACTTGCAACATAATGCTTGTTAAATTTGATGATGGTGAGAAATATTATTATCTTGCGCCACAAAAAATTAATGTTGGAGATACAATTCAAAATGGATCAAAAATAGAAATCAAAATCGGTAATTGTATGCCTTTGCAGGATATTCCGGTTGGAACAAATATTCACAATGTTGAAATACATCCAGGTGGTGGAGGTAAAATTGCTCGTTCAGCAGGTACTTCAGTTACGCTCTCAGGTATAGATGGCAACTATTCTTTAATTAAAATGGTATCAGGAGAAGTAAGAAAAATAGATTCTAGATCATGTGCAACAATAGGTATTTTATCTAATCCTGACCAAAAAAATATTAAAATAGGCAAAGCAGGTAGGTCCAGATGGCTAGGAATAAGACCTCATACAAGAGGCGTTGTTATGAACCCAGTTGATCACCCTCATGGTGGAGGTGAAGGTAAAAGTGCTGGAGGACGACATCCAGTATCACCCAAAGGTCAATCTGCAAAAGGGTTGAAGACTAGAGATAATAAAAGAACAGACAAATTTATAATTAGAAGAAGAAAAAGAAAGAAAGGTTAATTTATGGCAAGATCAGTATGGAAAGGTCCTTTTGTGGATGAAAGTTTAATTAAAAAGATTGAAAAAATTAAAAATCAACCTGTAAAAAAACCTATTAAAACCTGGTCTAGAAAATCAACAATTATTCCAGATTTTATCGGTTTTAGTTTTCTAATTCACAACGGTAAAAAATTTATTCCTCTTACAGTATCAGAAGATATGGTTGGACATAAATTTGGTGAGTTTTCACCTACAAGACAATTTTTTGGACATACACCGGCTGATAAAAAAGCAAAACAATCAGAAACATCGGTAGTAAAAAAATAAATTATGAGTAAAAAAAAAAAACAAAAAAGATAACAAAATGAAGGATGTTAAATCAGTGAATAAAAACGTGAGATCTAGCACTCGTAAATTAAATCCAATCTTAAAAGCCATAGTTGGGAAAAAAGTTGATATTGCTTTAAGAAATCTTACGTTTTCAGAAAAAAGAATATCCAAAGATATTAAAAAAACTATTTCATCTGCAGTAGCAAATGCGGAAAATAATTTTCAATATGATATCGATAAATTAATTGTTAAGGAAGCTTACTGTGGAAAACAAATAGTAATGAAGAGATTTAGACCAAGAGCAAAAGGGCGAGCTGCTCCAATAAAAAAACCTTATTCTAATTTAACAATTGTATTATCTGAAAAAAAAATAATGGAGAAACATGGGACAAAAAGTTAATCCTGTAGGTTTAAGATTAGGCGTTAATAGGGGCTGGGAATCCGTTTGGTATGCAAAGAAAAAGGATTTTGGAAATTATCTAATAGAAGATTATAAAATTAGAGAATACATTAAAAAAAATGTAGTTAATTCTGGTGTTTCTAAAGTAATGATAGAAAGAACTTCAAAAAAATGTTTTGTCACAATATATACATCAAGACCAGGATTTGTAATTGGGAAAAAAGGCAACGATATAGAAAAAATTAAAAATAAGTTATCCAATTTAACTGAAAATGAAGTTGCACTTAACATTAAGGAAGTAAAAAAACCTGAAACTAATAGTTATTTAGTTGCAGAAAATATAGCTCAACAATTAGTTAAAAGAATATCTTATAGAAGAGCAATGAAACGAGCTATACAATCAGCCTTACGTCTTGGTGCAAAAGGTATTAAAGTTTCTATTAGTGGACGATTAGCAGGAAATGAAATAGCAAGAACTGAGTGGCTTAGAGAAGGAAGTGTACCATCTCATACGTTGAGAGCAGATATAGATTATGCTGAGGCTGAAGCTTTGACAACGTATGGAATTATAGGAATTAAAGTTTGGATTTATAAAGGTAAAATATTTACAAAAGAATTTAGTCAAGAAACAAATAAAAGGTAAAAATGTTACAACCAACAAGAACAAAATATAGAAAAGCTCATAAAGGAAGAATTCATGGAAAAGCTACTAGATGCAACTATTTAAATTATGGAGCATTTGGTTTGAAAGCCGCTCAACCAGATAGAGTAATTTCAAAACAAATTGAGGCTGCAAGAGTTGCATTAACTAGGCATATGAAAAGGCAAGGAAGAGTCTGGGTAAGAATTTTTCCAAATATTCCAGTTTCAAAAAAACCTATTGAAGTGAGAATGGGTAAAGGAAAAGGTTCACCAGAATTTTGGGTATGTAGAGTAAAACCTGGTAGAATATTGTTTGAAGTTGATGGAGTAACTGAAAATCTGGCGCGTGAGGCTTTATATAAGGCTTCAGCAAAATTACCAATTAAAACTAAGTTTATCAAACGTATATAAAAATGAAAAAAAAAGAATTAAACAAATTAACTAAAGATCAAGCAATAAAGACTATTGATAAATTAAAAAAAGACTTATTTAACTTTAGATTTCAAAAAACAAATGGTCAGTTAACCAGCCCATCAAAAGTGAATACAACAAAAAAAAGTATAGCAAGACTTAAAACAATTTTAGAGGGAAAATTAAATGTCTAAAAAAATATTAAATGGAATTGTTGTTAGTGACAAACCAAATAAAACAATAACTGTATTGGTAGAAAGAAAATATCAACATCCTATTCTTAAAAAAATTGTTAAAGTCAAAAAAAAATATAATGCACATGATGAAAATAATAAATTTAAGAATGGTGACAATGTATCAATAGTTGAAAGCAAACCATTTTCAAAAAATAAAAAATTTAAAGTTATTGGAGATAATGAATGATACAAGTTCAAACAGAATTATTAGTAGCTGATAATACGGGAGCTAAAAGAATTGAATGCATAAAAGTTCTTGGCGGATCAAAAAGAAGATATGCAAGCATTGGTGATACAATAGTTATTACCGTGAAAGAAGCTATTCCAAAAGGTAAAGTCAAAAAAGGCACTGTTCATAAAGCTGTAGTTGTGCGTGTAAAAAAAGGAATACATAGAGACGATGGTTCTAAAGTAAAATTTGATAATAATGCAGCAGTTCTAGTTGATGAAAAAGGTGAGCCAGTTGGTACTAGAATTTTTGGTCCTGTAACTAGAGAATTAAGAGCAAGAGGACAAATGAAAATAATTTCATTAGCACCAGAGGTTTTATAAATATGATTAAAAAAGGAGCAAAGGTAAAAGTGCTAGCAGGAAAAGATAAAAATAAAGATGGAGAAGTAATTGAGATTGATAGACCAAATAATAGAGCCAAAGTAAAAGAAATAAATATTATTAAAAAGCATGTTAAAACTACCAAAGAAAAAAAAGGTGGAATTATATCAAAGGAGAATTTTTTACATATTTCTAATTTAACAATTATTGAATCAAAAAATAAAAATAAAAAAGTTGAAGCTAAAAAATGATACCTAGATTAAAAGAACTGTATGTAAAACAGATTATACCTGATCTTAAAGAAAAATTTGGTTTTAAAAACTCTTATATGTCGCCGAAATTACAAAAAGTTGTACTAAATATGGGTTTAGGTGTAGATGGAAATGATCAAAAAATTTTAAAGTCATGTGAAGACGATCTTGCAAAAATTTCTGGACAAAAACCTGTTATAACAAAATTTAAAAAATCAATCTCAAATTTTAAAACAAGAAAAAATACAAATGCCGGATTAAAAGTAACACTGAGAGAAAATAAAATGTATGAATTTATTGATCGATTAGTTAATATTGCACTTCCAAGAATTAAGGATTTTAGAGGATTATCACCGAAAGCATTTGATAAATTTGGCAATTATACACTTGGCATTAAAGAACATATAATTTTTCCTGAAGTTAATTTTGACAAAGTTGATAAAATAAGAGGTTTGGATATCACTATAGTTATATTTTCAATAAAAACAGATCATAGCATTGCTTTATTAAATAAATTAAATTTTCCGTTTATGAATGAAAGGAATAATTAACATGGCAAAACTAAGCTCAATTAATAAAAATAATAAAAGAATTAAACTTTCGGAAAAATTTAAGAAAAAAAGAAGTGAATTAAAAAAAATTATAATGAATAAAAAACTATCTTTAGAAGAACGTTTTAAGGCGCAACAAAAATTATCAAATTTGCCAAGGAATTCATCAAGAACAAGAATTATGAATAGATGTCAAATTACCGGGAGACCTCATGGCGTTTATAGAAAATTAAAAATATCAAGAATAGCATTAAGAAAACTTGGTTTGGAAGGTAAAATTCCAGGTATGATTAAATCAAGCTGGTAGAAAGGAAAAAAAATGAGCTTAAGTGACCCTATAGGAGATATGATAGCAAGATTAAAAAATGCTCAAGTGAGAAATCATAAAAAAGTTGTATTACCATCATCTAAATTCAAGGCAAAAATTGCTGATGTGCTAAAAAATGAAGGTTTTATTATCGATTATAAAGTTAATGAAAATGAAGGAAATAAACCTGATTTAGAAATTAATCTTAAATATAATTATGGATCTCCTGTAATAAGTACAATAGAGAGAGTTTCCAAACCAGGAAGAAGAATTTTTTCTAGCGCAGAAAGCTTACCAAAAATCAATAATGGATTAGGTATAGCTATTATTTCAACACCAAAAGGTGTCATGACGGATGTTGACGCTAGAAACCAAAAGCTTGGTGGAGAAATTATTTGTAAGGTATTTTAATGTCTAAAATTGGGAAAATAAATATATCGGTTCCAGAAAAAGTAAAAGTGGCTATGAACGGCAACATACTAAACATTGACGGACCTTTAGGAAAAAAATCTTTAAAAATTGATACTGAAATTTTTGACTTAAATATAAATTCAGAAAAAAAGATTTCAATTAGACCAAAAAAAATTAACGCTGAAACAAAAAGACTTTGGGGTATGAATAGAAGTTTAGTTAATAATGCAGTAATTGGCACAAGCAAAGGTTATGAAAAAACTCTTGAACTTGTAGGAGTTGGTTACAGAGCTTTTTTAAAAGATAAGGAATTAAGTTTGCAGCTTGGTTTTAGCCACGATATAAAATTTTATATACCCAAAAATATTAAAATTACCATAGAAAAACAAACTATTTTAAAAATAAGTGGATCAGACAAACAATTAGTTGGCGCAGTAACATCAAAGATTAAATCTTACAGACTACCAGAGCCTTATAAGGGAAAAGGAATTAAAGAAGTTGGACAATATATTTTAAGAAAAGAAGGAAAGAAAAAATAATGAAACTTAGTACAATTCAAAGAAAGAGGAATAGGGTTAGAAATAAAATTAAAAAAGTTTCAAAAAATGACAGATTTAGATTAAGTGTTTCTAGATCTACTAAAAATATTTCAGCGCAAATAATTGATGACAATAAAAACATAACCTTATTATCGGCATCATCAAATGAAAAAGATATTAAATCTTTAAAAAAAATTAATAAAACAGAACTTTCAAAAATAGTAGCTGAAAAACTTGCAAAAAAAGCACAAGAAAAAAAAATTACAAAAATTTACTTTGATAGAGGAGTATACAAATATCATGGTAGAGTTAAAATTTTTGCAGAAATACTAAGAAAAAATGGAATGGAATTTTAAACTATGAATAAACATAACGATATTTTAGAAAAATTAGTTCACATTAATAGAATTACAAAAGTTGTTAAAGGTGGCCGGAGATTTGGTTTTTCGGCTTTAGTTGTCGTTGGGAATCAAAATGGAAAAATAGGTATAGCTCATGCAAAAGCTAAGCAAGTACCGGATGCAATAAAAAAAGCAAATGAACTTGCAAAAAGAAAATTAATTCAGATTCCATTAAAGGATGGTAGAACTATTCATCATGATATTTTTGGCAAAGATGGAGCAGGTAAAATTAAATTAAGATCAGCACCAAAAGGCACTGGAATTATTGCAGGAGGACCAGTTAGAGCTGTATGTGAAGTTTTAGGAATTAAAGATATTGTTGCTAAATCAATAGGAACTTCAAATCCACATAATGTTATTAGAGCTTGCATTAAAGCTTTATCAAATCAACGTTCACCAAAGTATATTTCAAATATAAGAAATAAAAAAATATCAGAAATAGTAGAAAAAAGAGGATCATGACTCGATTAAATACTATAGGTGAGATTAATGTTAAAAAAAAAAAGAGAGTTGGTAGAGGAATTGGATCAGGAAAAGGAAAAACTTCAGGAAGGGGACACAAAGGTCAAAAATCGAGATCTGGAGTAGCAATAAAAAGTTTTGAAGGCGGACAAATGCCTTTGTATAGAAGGTTGCCAAAAAGAGGATTTAATCCTATTAAAAAAATAAGAGTTGGTAAAATAAATTTAGGAAAAATTCAATTATTTATTGAACAAAAAAAAATTAATAAATCAGAAAAAATAAGTTTAGATTTATTAAAAAAATTAAAAATTATTAATAAAAATTCAATTAAACTTAAAATTTTAGGTTTTGGAGAAGTTAAAGAAAAGATCAATATTGAGGCTGATTTATTTTCTAAATCAGCGAAGATGAAATTAGAAAAAATTGGTGGAACTTTTCAATTATCAAAAAGTAAAAATTAACTATGAGTGCATCGCCACAATCAAATGATTTAAGAAATCGTATTTTATTTACAATTATCATTTTAGCTATTTATCGATTAGGCACATTTGTTCCTTTACCAGGAATTGATCCACAGCAATTACAGATATTAATGGAAGGAAATCAAAAAGGACTTTTAGGCATGTTTAATGTATTTGCTGGGGGTGCTGTAAAAAGAATGGCAATATTTGCACTAGGTATAATGCCATATATATCTTCTTCTATTATAGTTCAATTATTAACTGGAGTTTCTGATTATTTTAAAAACTTGAAGAGCCAAGGTGAAATCGGTAGAAAAAAAATTACACAAATAACTAGATATGGTACTGTTCTTTTGGCTACAGTTCAGGGTTATGGATTATCTGTTGGTCTAGAGTCTTCAGCAAATTTAGTAATTAATCCAGGAATATTTTTTAAAATTACAACAGTTACAACAATAGTAGCTGGAACTATTTTTTTAATGTGGTTAGGAGAGCAAATTACACAAAGAGGAATTGGTAATGGAATTTCTTTAATAATTTTTTCCGGTATTGTTGCTGAAATTCCTAGAGCATTAGTTACAACTTTCGAACTTGGTAGAACTGGTGCTTTATCTACGGTACTGATAATTTCTATATTTATTTTATTAGCAGCAACAATAATGTTTATTGTTTTTATTGAAAGAGCACTTAGAAAAATACTAATCAATTATCCAAAAAGACAAATGGGTAACAAAATGTATGGTGGAGACTCATCACATTTACCGCTAAAAATTAACCAAGCCGGAGTTATACCTGCTATTTTTGCTTCAGCACTATTGTTATTACCCGTAACATTTTCAAATTTCAATCTTTCTGAAAATGAAGCTTTTCTAAACATTACTTCGTATTTTTCTCAAGGACAACCACTTTACATGCTTTTATATGCATCAGGAATAATATTTTTTACATTTTTTTATACATCTATTACTTTTAACCCTAATGAAACTGCAGAAAATTTAAGAAAGCATGGTGGTTTTATTCCAGGTATTAGACCTGGTGAAAGTACAGCGTTATATATAGATAATATTTTGACCAAACTTACAACTATAGGAGCTCTTTACTTAACTTTAGTATGTTTAATGCCGGAATTTTTAATTGCAAATTACCCTATACCTTTTTACTTGGGGGGGACTTCAATATTAATTGTTGTTGTTGTTGCAATTGATACAGTAACTCAAGTTCAAACAAGATTAATGAGTTCACAATATGAAGAACTTATAAAAAAAACAAAATTTGGAAGATAAAAAATGAATCTTATAATTTTTGGTCCTCCAGGTGCAGGAAAAGGCACACAGTCTCACTACATTTCTAATAAATATAATCTCTATCAATTATCTAGTGGAGATCTTTTAAGACATGAAATTCAAAAAAAAACTGAGCTTGGAGATACAATTGAAAAAACAATTTCAAATGGAAGTTTGGTTAATAATGATATAGTCAATTTATTGGTAAAAAACATTGTTATTAACCCTTCATATAAAAATAGAATTATTTATGATGGCTATCCAAGAAATATTTCTCAAGCAAAAAATTTAGAACAAATTCTTAATGATGACAATCAGTCTATCAGTTTTATATTATTTTTAAATGTTACTAGAGATGTTATAGAAAAAAGAGTTGAGGGAAGATTAACATGTGAAAAGTGCAATAAAACTTTTAATGATTATTTTAATAAAGAAGAGATCGATCTACATACATGTGGTAAAAATCATTTAAAAAAAAGAAAAGATGATACTAAAGAAGCTATAATTACAAGATATGACACTTATATGAAAAAAACAAAACCGGTTTTAGATTTTTATTCTTCTAAAAGTTATTTTCATGAAATTGATGGTAGTCAAAAAATTGAAGTAATTACTGGTAAAATAGAGCATATTATTAACGTATAATTCATTGACTTTGAAATAACTTCTTATATAAAAGGCTAAATTTATTTTCAAAACAATGGCTCGTATTTCAGGTGTAAATATACCAACTAATAAGATTGTACAGATCGGTCTAACTTACATTTATGGTATAGGTGATAAATTTTCGAAGCAAATTTGTAATGCTCTAGATATTTCTAAATCTAAAAGAGTAAATGAATTAACCGATGAACAGATATTGAAAATAAGAGNNNTTAATTGATTTAGCTTCCTACAGAGGTTCACGACATAAAAAAAAATTACCTGTTAGGGGTCAAAGAACTAGATGTAATGCAAGAACAAGAAAAGGTAAAGCAATTGCAATTGCTGGTAAAAAACTTACTCCACTTAAAAAATAATCATTAATGAAAACAGAAAAAAAAGATAAAAAAGAATTGCTTCAAGAAAAACCTGAAAAATCTTCTAAAAAAAGTTCTTATTCTAAAAAAAAGAAAATAAAAAAAAATGTCTTAAATGGCATTGCCTATGTTCAATCAACATTTAATAATACTATAATCTCAATTGCTGATACTAATGGCAATGTAATATCCTGGGCTTCAGCGGGACAGAGAGGTTTTAAAGGATCAAGAAAATCAACTCCATATGCTGCTCAAATTGCTGCTGACTCCGCTGCCTCAAAAGCCCTTGAACATGGTATGAAAACTTTATCAGTTGAAGTTAAAGGTCCAGGATCAGGTCGAGAAACTGCCTTAAGAGCATTACAAGCAAGAGGTTTTAAAATTATTTCAATTAAAGATACAACACCAATGCCACATAATGGAGCTAGACCACCAAAAAAAAGGAGAGTTTAAATGGAAAATTTAGAAGTTAATAATAAAAATTGGAAATCATTAATTAAGCCTACAAAATTAGATCTTCAATTAAGTGAAGACAAATCATATGCAAAAATTATAGCTGAACCTCTTGAAAAAGGATATGGCTTAACACTTGGCAATTCATTAAGACGAATATTATTATCCTCTATAAGAGGATCAGCTGTTACAGCTATTCAAATAGACGGTGTTTTACATGAATTTACATCTATTAAAGGTATAAGAGAAGATGTAACAGATATAGTTTTAAATGTTAAATCATTACATTTAAAAAGTTCATCTAAAGGTAATAAAAAACTTATTTTAGATGCCAAAGGTCCTGGTGAAATTAAAGCATCAAATATAACTCCTGTTACTGATATAGAAATCTTAAATCCAGATTTAGTAATTTGTAACTTAGATGAGAATACAAATTTTCATATGGAAATGACAGTTGGTTCTGGAAAAGGTTATACCCCAGCTGATATGAATAAACCTGAGGAGCCTCCACTTGGTTTAATCCCAATTGATTCTTTGTTCAGTCCCGTTAAAAAAGTATCATATTCAGTTAGCACTGCAAGAGAAGGAAAAGCTCTTGATTATGACAAATTAACGATGGAAATAGAAACAAATGGGTCAATATCAGCAGAAGATGCAGTTGCTTATTCTGCGCGAATTTTTCAAGATCAATTATCAATGTTCGTTAATTTTGACGAACCTGAAGAAATAGTTGTTCGTGAGACACCAACAGAGCCAGAGTTCAATAAAAGTTTGCTAAGAAAAGTAGACGAACTTGAGCTTTCAGTAAGATCAATGAATTGTTTAAAAAATGATAATATTATTTATATAGGTGATTTAGTTCAAAAGTCCGAGGGTGAGATGTTAAGAACTCCGAATTTTGGGAGAAAATCATTAAATGAAATTAAAGAAGTATTAACTGGAATGTCTTTATATTTGGGAATGGAAATTCCAAACTGGCCACCAGAGAATATAGCTGAATTATCTAAAAAACTGGAAGAAACAATATAATGAGGCATGGAATGAGCTACAAGAAGCTCAATAGAACATCTGAACATAGAAAAGCTTTGTTAATGAACATGTTAAATTCTTTAATAAAATATGAACAAATAACCACTACACTACCTAAAGCAAAATTTTTAAAACCACAAGCTGACAAAATTATAACATTAGGAAAAAACGAAAACTTACAGAATACAAAATTATTAATTTCTAAACTACAAAGCATAAAATCAGCAAATAAGGTAAAAAAAACTTTATCCAAGAGATATATCAATAGAAAAGGTGGATACACAAGAATAATTAAAGCAGGTTTTAGATACGGAGATAAAGCTCCTATGGCAGTTATTGAATTTGTGGATAGAGATTTTGAAGCAAAAAAAGTTGATAAAAAGAAAAAAGATATCTCCAAAGTTAAAAAAGAAGAAAAAAAAATAGCAACACCATAATTTCACATTTATAATTATTAATTATAATGAAAAAGTCTTTTATTGTAGACTATGAATTTAATGAAATGCGTCTAGATAGATGGGTTAGAAATAATCTTGGAAATATACCTCAAGGATTAATTGAAAAAAATTTAAGAAATGGAATAATTAAAGTAAATAAAAAAAAGGTAAAAAGCTCCTATAAAATTAAAACTAATGATCAAATAAATATATTTAATTTTGAATTTAAAGAAAGAATAATAAATAAAAAAATAAAATTTAATCCAACTAAAGAAATAATTAAAGAAAATGAAAATTTAATTATTGATGATAATGAAGATTTTATTGTTTTAAATAAAAGCGCAGGAATATCTGTACAAGGAGGAACAAAATCAAAAAAAAATTTAGTTGATATTTTCGCAAAAAGTAAAATTTTCCAAAATACGAAGCCTTTTTCAGTTCATAGATTAGATAAAGACACATCTGGAGTTTTTATCATAGCAAAACATCGTGAAAGTGCTCAATTACTAACCTCTTTATTTAGATTAAGAAAAGTACACAAAACATATTTAGCAATATGCCATGGGGAAATTAACAAAAACTCTGGTGTTTGGGATGAAGATCTAATTAGATTTGAAAAAAATAAACCTATTAAAGAAAAAGCCAAAACAATATTTAAGGTATTAGATAAAAATTCTATATGTAGTTTAGTTGAAATGAAGCCTATCACAGGTCGAAAACATCAATTAAGAAAGCAACTATATGCAATCGGAAATTCTGTTTATGGCGATCAAAAATACAAACTTAATTATTCGGAAAAAGCTATAAATAAAAACTTAATGTTACATTCTTATCAAATTAAATTTATGATAAATAAAAAAAAATTTACTTATACAGCTTTATTGCCAGAATATTTTAAAAAATTATTAAAGATTAAAAGACTTTCTTTTCCAAGTTTTTAATAAAATTTAATACAATTTCGTCTTTAATTTTCATATAATTTTGATTTTTAATTAACTTAAGATTGCTCACTTCTTTATCTTTAATTCCACATGGTATAATTTTTTTATATTGATGGATACTGTTATTAATATTTAAAGAAAATCCATGATAAGCAATCCATTTTTTAATTTTAATACCTATAGCTCCAATTTTTTTAGTTTTATTTTTGTCATTTACCCAAATGCCAATATTCTTACGATCACTAAAAGAATTTATTTTATATTTCTTTAATGTTTGCATTATTGTTTTCTCGATTAAAGTTACAAATCTTCTGATATCTTTTTTTCTTTTGTTCAAATCAATTACAAAATAACAAACTAACTGACCTGGACCGTGCCAAGTTATCTTTCCACCACGATTTGTTTTTATTAAATTAATTTTTTTATCCAATACTTCATTTTTATTATAACTCGCCCCGGCAGTAAAAGTTGAAGGATGTTCCAATACCCAAATTAGTTCATTTGATTTATTCTGATTTACTTCAATTAATCTTTTTTCAAGAAAATCAATTGCCTCAGTATAATGGATCAGTTTTGTTGATTTTTTTATATCTATACTCATATTTAGAATTGCAATATTTGAATTTTGTATTAATAGTGCTT
>LWDU01039659.1_pt1 | contig 19454 bp, 17 predicted proteins | sample 727161 | NCBI WGS metagenome assembly LWDU01 (sample SAMN04566230, study PRJNA314399) | hydrothermal vent metagenome | isolation source: deep sea hydrothermal plume seawater | place: Mexico: Gulf of California, Guaymas Basin | collected 2004-07-11
CTATGAGTTTTTTCAGCAGACCGTCGAGGTCTTTCGCAATAGTGGCCGCAGCGTGCCGGTCTTTTGCGACAAGCACCTTTCCTGGAATTGGGATTGCGCGCGAGAAATGTTCGATATCAGCCGCGAGCTGGGTTTTCCGTTTATGGCGAGTTCCTCGCTGCCGGTGTCTCGACGTATACCGTCGGTCGATCTGCCTTGGCAAGCCGAGGTCGAAGAGATGCTCGTCATCGGTGTGGGGAATATCGACAGCTATTGCATTCATTCGATAGAAGCCCTGCAATCATTGGCGGAGCGGCGCCGGGGCGGTGAAACGGGTGTGGTGTCGGTTAAGGGTTTGCGCGGTGACAGCGTATGGCGGGCGCTCGACGACGGTCGAGGCTTGCCTGTGTCGCAGCCTGAACCTGAAACCTGCTGACGAGAGCAATCGCCACACTTATCCGGAGCGGGAAGATTTGCCGGGCTTGCTGGATCGGGATCCGGTGGCCTATCAGTTCGAGTACGCCGATGGTTTGCGTGCCACCATGCTGCTAATGCCGGGGCTGGTAAAGGAGATGACGGTCGCGGCGCGGATTAAAGGTCACCTCGACCCTTTTTCGCTGCTTTTTTATCTGGGTGCTGGTCACGAAATGCAGCCCAATTTTTTCAATCCATTGTGCCACCATATCGAGCAGATGATGTTGACCAGACAGCCGCCTTATCCCATCGAACGCACATTGTTGACGACTGGGCTTACCGCCGCCGGGGTCGAGTCGCTGTGGCAGGACGAAAAAAAGCTGGTTACGCCGCACTTGGATATTCAATACCAGGTCGATGAGGCATCGACCTTTCGGAGGACGTAATGGCAGAGCAAAAACGCAAGAAGATTGCCCTGATCACGACGGTCTGGGGCTGGCGCAACCACGCCAATCACATGGGTGAGCGCTTTTTGAACGGCTATCCGTGCGACGGCAAGTGGCATCGTCCGGAGATGGACATCGTTGGCGTATATGTCGATCAGTCGCCGGTAGAGGGAGAAGACTTGAGCCTGCGCCGGGCAAAAAAACACGGCTTTACCATTTATCCGAGCATTGCTGAGGCAGTGTGTCTGGGCGGGAGCGAGTTGGCTGTCGATGCGGTATTGCTGATCGCCGAGCACGGTGAGTATCCGAACAACGAAAAAGGCCAGAAGCTCTACCCGCGCTACGAGTTTTTTACCGAGATCGCCGAGGTGTTCCGTGCCAGCGGGCGCAGCGTGCCGGTCTTCAACGACAAACATCTCTCCTATAGCTTTGACAAGGCGCAACGGATGGTGGCGGTGGCCGAGGAATTGCGGTTTCCGCTCTTGGCCGGCTCTTCGCTGCCGGTAACCTTTCGCTTGCCGCCCTTGGAACTGCCCTTGGAATGCGAGATAGAAGATGCGCTGATGATCGGCGTCGGCGGGTCGGACGCGATGGACTACCACGCCTTGGAGGCAATGCAGTGCATGCTCGAACGCCGGCGCGGCGGCGAGACGGGCATCGCCGCGGTGCAGCTTATCGACGGTGACGAGGTATGGCGAGCGGGCGAGGATGGTCGTTGGTCGCGGCGTTTGCTCGAAGGGGCGTTGGCGCGTTCCGATTCGCGCAGCGGCATCGCGCTGACGGACGGTCGCCCGCAGGATCTGGCGCATAATGACGAATTGCAAGAGTTGGTGGAGAGCCCGTCGGCCTATTTTATCGAATACAACGACGGCACCCGGGCGACGCTATTGTTGCTCAGTGGCGCGGTGAGCGATTGGACTTTCGCCGCCCAGGTGGGCGGTGAAGTATTCTCGACGCAATTTCTGTTGCCGCCGCAACCCAATGTCACCTATTCGGCCTGCTTGATGGCCAAGGCCGAAGAAATGTTCGCCTCCGGCGTGGCGCCCTATCCGGTACAGCGGACGCTCTTGGTCTGCGGTATGCTCGAACGCTGTCTCGAATCGCGGGTCGGTGGCCATGTTCGTTTGGCGACGCCCGAACTCGATGTCTGTTATCGGGCGCCGCAGACATCGCAGTTCTGCGGCGCTTTCTTTTTGCGTTAGGCGGCGGCTTCTCCCAATAGGACTGCACAGTGCGCGTTGTACTGGGCGAGCCATGCCCGCTCGCGATCGTCCAATAATTCGTCGTCGAGCATCTCGGTGTCGAATGGATGCACCGTCAATGTGGTGAAGCGCAAGAAACCCTCGTTTTCTGCCTCGGTAATCGCCACCATATTCTCGTTGCGGATGCCATGGCTTCCGGGCACGTAGTATCCCGGTTCGATGGTGATCAGCATGCCGGGTTGCAAGGCGATATTTTTTGCCGCCGCCCCCCTACCGAAAGACTGTGGTCCTTCGTGCACATTGAGCAAATAGCCGACGCCGTGGCCGGTGCCGTGCCCGTAGTTGAGACCGCGTTTCCACAGCGGGTGGCGGGCGAGCACCTCGATCTGGTTGCCGGTGGTGCCGCGCGGGAATTCCGCTTCGCTCAGTGCGATCAGCCCTTGCAATACGAGCGTGTAGTGCGTGCGTTGTTCGGGCGTCGGTTCGCCGATGCAGATGGTGCGAGTGATATCGGTAGTGCCTTCGAGGTATTGTCCGCCAGAGTCGATGAGCAAGACGCCGGGTGCGATAGGGTCGCATTGCTCGGCGGTGGGGTGGTAATGCACGATGGCACCATTTTGCCGCGAACCGACGATCGCTGGGAAGCTCGGCCCGATATAGTTGCCCTGCTGCGCCCGGCAGGCGTCGAGTTGTTCGGCGCAATCCCATTCGCTTAGCGTGCGTTGTTCCGATTCGTTTTTCAGCCAGTGGTAAAAGGCCTGCAAAGCCCGCGCGTCTTTGAGCATCGCCAGCTGCAAATTGGTCAACTCGATCGTGTTTTTGATGGCTTTCTGCAATGAGATCGGCGAAGCTAGGTCGACCGCGTTTTGCCCGAGTTGCGCGGGTAGCAAGGCGCAGTCGCAGTGCACAGTCAGTGTTTCACCCTCCAGCAATTCGGCGATGTCGGCATAGGGACGCAATGTGACGCTGTCGGCTGTCAGCGCATCGCGCATGTTTTGCGGCATGGGATTATCGCAACATAGCGTGGCCTGCTTTTCTTCTATGAGCAACCAGGCGTAGAACACGGGGTTGAACTCCACGTCGCTGCCGCGCAAGTTGAGCAGCCAGGCGATCTCGTCCAAGGCGGTTACCAAGAAGGTGCGTCCGGCGAGTTCGGTGCGCAACGATTGCAGCTTGGACTGGCGCTCGACACCGCAGTAGGCGATGTCGAGTTCGATCGGGCCACAACTGGGCGAAGGGGTCCTCGCACAGCTGTAATTCTATGTTGTTTTTCGCCAACCGCGCGCCAATGTCCGCGACGCCGTTGACGGAGCAAAGCCTGCTGTCGATGGCGACTACGGCGCCCGCTGACAATTCACCGGCGATCCAGTCGAGATGCTCCGTTGTATGGGCTATTTGCTGCTTGAGCACGGAGAAACCCGGGGCCAACTGGTTTTCGGCCTGGAGGAAATAGCGGGAGTCGACACTGACGATCGCCTGGTCGGCGGTGACCACCGCCGTACCGGCCGAGCCGCTGAAGCCCGAGAGCCATTGGCGGGTCTGCCAGTGTTCGGCGACGTATTCTGAAAAATGCGGGTCGTTGGTGGGGATGATCAGGGCGTCGTAGTGCCGGGATTGCATCCAAGTTCTACATGCGGCCAAGCCGTCATTGTTGTCCATATGCCTGCGGATTTCTATTGGGTAATAGCGATAGGGCTTTGCCCTTAAATATAGAGACGGGCGGGGCGTGGTTCCAGTCCCGCGTTGATCCTTGTCTACTTGACCATTCCCGCGAAAAAGGACTTAATATTTACTCGAGACCAATAACCTTTCTCGAATGGAGTCGATTATGGCCGAAGAACGTTTGATTTTTGTTACCTCGTGTGCCGCAGGTGACGCAGGTGCGATTACCGCTTGTAGGCTGAACACTGGGACCGGTGCATTGCAGGTGCTACAGGAATATGCGGATATCGAAAACCCGTTTTTTCTCGCACTCTCGCCCGACCGTAAAACGCTTTATTCGACGCACGTACCGGGAGATTTTGAGAGTGATAGCGGTTATGTCGCCGCCTTTGAAATCGTTGGCGACTCGGGCGAAATAAAAAAACGCAATGAGCAACTCGCCAATGGCACCACTACATGTTATGTCGATGTGGACCCTTCAGGTCAGGTGGCGGTCGTTGCTAATTATACGTCCGGCAGCGTTGGCTCGTACCCGCTGCAGGCGGACGGGGCGCTCGGTGAGATGGCTTCTTTTGTACCGCACCAAGGCGCGAGCATGGTCGACCAGAACCGACAGGAGGCCGCACACGCGCATTGTGCGGTAATTAGCCCGAGCGGTAAAAGCATGTACGCCTGCGATCTCGGTATGGACCAGGTCGTCGGCTATGGTCTCGACGCCGGGTCGGCGACGTTGACACCGCTCGCTCAGCCCTATGTGCGCACCATCGGCGGCGGCGGCCCGCGTCACTTTACCTATCATCCGCATGGCGGATATGTCTACGCCAACAACGAATTGGCCAACTCAGTCAATGTATATCGCCATGACGAGGGTGCCGGTGTCTTGATCGAGCTGCAGGTCGTCTCGACGCTGCCGGATGACTTTTGTGACACGAGTTATACGGCGGATATCAAGATTACTCCAGATGGACGTTTTCTGTATTGCTCGAATCGCCTGCACGACAGCATCGCGGTGTATGCGATTGGCGGCGACGGCTGTTTGACGCTGGTGGAGATCGCGCCGAGCCTGGGGAATTTTGCACAGAATTTGGCGATTACCGCCGATGGCGGATTGTTGTTGTGTGCGAATATGGGAGCGGATGGTAAGGGAGAAAATGTGGTGGTGTTTCGCATTGATGCGGGGAGCGGGAAGTTGAGTGCTGTGGGTGAGCCTGTGGGAATTGTGAAGCCCTCTTGTATTATGATCGTCTGATCGGCTGGCTTGGTGCGTACGGGCTGGCTGAGGGTCTTTCCTCGCCTTATGCACGCATCGCTTCGCGATACGCGCCCTTCGATCTGGCGGGCTGCGAGACTGACATTAGTATATCCTTAAGCAATAAGGTCTTTGTGGGGTGTTATATTTTCAGGCTGCCCAGCAGTATTGGCTGTATTATTTAAGGCTTATAGGATTTAGTGGAGACGCACCCCGTACCCAGACCGTCCGCACCCAGTTTGATCAGATAGCACCGCGTTCATGCCATTTATAATGAAAAATGCAGATTATGGAAAACGAGGATAGCGTGCCCGAAGCTGTGTTGCATAAAAAAGTGCTGCTGCCGGAGGAGTTTATCAACATAGAGGACGGGCGGCGCGTCGGCGGGGACATTCGCATCGGCGATTTGAGCGGAGACGGGCGGATGGATTTTCTGGTGTATAAGTCGTTGGGGGGGATCAAACCGAGTTTTCTCGGGGCGTTTACGCTGGAGGGGGAGGTGCTGTGGTCGTTGGGGGATAAGGAATTTTGCGTGCAGGATGCGGATGGGGATGGCATGCTGGAGACGATTTCTCCCGACAGGCCAGGGCCGGTGGCTATTTACGATATTGATCAGGATGGGCGGCAGGAAGTTATTTGTTTTATGGTTGATCCGGCGGTAGAGCGGAGCAGCAAGTGGGATTTGGCGGGGGTGCGGCTGGTCATTTTAGATGGCGCGACGGGTGTGGTAAAACATGTAGCCGCGCCAGAGGAACTGGCGCGTTGTTCGGCCTATGTGGACGGGGAGGCGCATATACCCAACTATGTACACCAGCGGCTGCTGATCGCTAATTTCTCGGGACATGCAGCGGCGCAGGACCTCGTTGTCAAAGTGGGCAACGATATCTTGGCGTTTAATCATCGGCTCGAAGTGCTGTGGCACTATCGCAACAAGGAATACCGTTATCCGGCACACTCGGCGTATATCCCGGCGGTGGGGGACCTCGACGGGGACGGGCGCGACGAAGTCAATGGCGGGCATTATGGGTTGGATCACGACGGAAGCATATTGTGGGAAACCTTCTTGGGGAATAATGCCGATAGCGTGCTGGTCGAGGAATGGGACGGCGGGCACGCGGCCATTATATCGGGTAGTGGTCAGATTTTGAATGCCGAGGGCAAACACCTGCTGCATTTGGGCGAGGAATTGGTGCCGCACGGCCAGGAAGTGCGCTGCGGAAACTTTCGCCACGATCTGCTTGGGCGCGAGTTGGCCATTCGCCACAATGGACACAATCCCGAGGTGATGATCGTCTCTTGTGACGGAGAGGTACTCTGTCGTTTCACGGTGGATGAATCGCCCAACAATACGGGGATGGAAACCATTCGTTGGCATGGGGCTGGGCAGGCGGATCTGCTCTATAGCCCGGCGGCGCTTTTTGACGGCCTTGGCAACAAGGTGGTGAGCTTCTTCGAACTGCCGGCGCCGACCGGCGGTCGGATGGGTTGGTATCACTGTTTTGCGGCGGATCTCTGCGGCGAGGGGCGAGAGGGGGTTGTGTTGTATGACCCCTATGGCGACGCGGTATATGTCTATGCAGCCGTGCCATTGGATCCGGGGCAGCTCGATAACTATAGACATACCGCGCAGCAGTACAATGCGCGATTAATGGATTAATTAGGAGCGTAGATGTCGGTCGACAAATTTCTAGTTGTTTCAATTGACTGTTGGCGCTACGACGCGCTGAGCCGGACTAATGCGCTATTCAATACGCCCAAATTCGATTTACTGACGCGGGATTACGCGTTGGCCGAGCGCTATTTCGTCACTGCGCCGGCGACTAGGCCTTCGCATTCTTCATTATTTACCGGACTCTATCCCTTTGAGCACGGCCTCTTAGGCCAGACCTATTTGAAGATGTTCGCCGGTATTGACAATCTCTTCGATGCTTTTATCGGCGCCGGATATAGCGTCAAGGGTTTTTCCGAGCGTGCGGATGTCTTCCGCTTCCTAGACTTCGAACCCCATATCGGTCCGGTCGACGACGAAGTGGCGAGTCAGCATCTGTGTTCGTTGGAGCGTTTGGCCACCGCCCTTATCGAGCCAGATGACCGGCCGCAGTTCAAGTTTCTGCACTTTTGGTATACGCATGGCGGCTATGGTCTCAGCGGTATTCCCGGCGTGCCGAACCTGCGAGAGTTGGTTGAGTTGGGTGAGACAGAAGAGGCGTTGCGCTATTATTACGCGGCGGTGAACCACGTGCTCGAATTCTCCTTGGTCGAATTATTGCAGAAGGTGAACCTCGATGAGTGGGCGGTCTTTATCTGCGGCGATCACGGTGAGGGTTTTTGCGACGAAGTTATGGCGCATGGCGACCGATTGCATCCGAACGTGGTGCATGTGCCGATGCTGGCCCATATGCCCGGTGGGCTTTCGTTCCCGGCGGGGCCGGTGTCTGCGATTGACTTGTTTCCCACGCTTACCGCATTGGCTGGTATAGATACGGGGTACAAGGGCCATGGGCGAAGCTGGTTGGGCGGAGACGAGTCTTTTACCGACCGGTGGGTATTGTCTGAATTAGATAGCCTGTATGGCGTCGGTTTTCTCAGTGCCAATAACCTGCAGCTGGCTCACGACCGCGTTACTTCGCGCACTGGGATAGACGACAACGAAATCGCCAAATACGACAAAGGCATTCGCGAATGGTGTTTGTGTGATGGCGAGTATTTCTATCGCGAGAACGAGCAGACGGCACAATTCGTGTTACGCGATTTGAATACCGGTGCTGATCTAGTCTGCGCGGACCCGCAAGACCATCGCACGCGCTATGGTGCGCTGCTCGACGATTCGGCGTATAAGAATATGCAGGGGCAGGAGACGTCGACCGATGAGGCGGCGATTCTGGAGAAACGGCTTAGGGATTTGGGGTATATCGAATAAGAACTGGCACAACGCCGCTTCACAAGGGGACAAATATGGGTAAAACACGGATTGGTATTATCGGTTGCGGCGGCATGGCCCGCTCGCACGCTTCGCGTTTTGTGGAGGTGCTCGACCGCATCGAGGTGGCGGCTGTCGTCGACATTGAACGGGACAAGGCTGAGGCGGTGGCTGCAGTGCTGGACAATGACCCGATCGTCGAGACGGATTATCAGCGGGTATTCGAATATATCGACGCGGCGCTAGTGGTTCTGCCCCACCATCTGCACCACGAGGTGACGCTGGCCTGTTTGCGTGCTGGCAAACACGTGATGGTTGAAAAGCCGATGGCCAATAGCGAGACGGAATGCCTAGAAATGATCGCCGAGGCACAAGAGCGCGGATTGGTACTGATGGTCGCCTATTGTATGCGTTATCATCCATTGGTGGTCAAGATGAAAGAGCTGATCGAGCACAAGGTCTATGGCGAGGTGTTCCAGCTTTCAATCTGGACCGAACAGCTCACGCGCTATGTCGAAGGGCATTGGGCGCATTCGGCTGCAACATTGGGCGGTGGGCAGTTTTTCAGCCACGGTTGCCACTATATCGACCTGATGCTGTGGATGATGGGGCGGCCGGTGCGCGGTAACCACTACGGCACGAACTTCTGTACGCCCTGGATGGAGAAAGAGGGCACGAGCAATGCGACGATCGAATTCGAGAGCGGAGCACTTGGTTATCACTTTGGTACCTGGGGCGCCCAGGGCACGCGGCTCGGTTATGCTTTTCACGCGCATTGCGAGCGGGGCATGCTCGAGATTGATCTGGCGAGGGGCAAACTGATGGCGCATACGCGGGCCGAAGAACACGAGGCCGGTAAACTGGTCAGCCGCCAGCGCGAAGAGGTGCTGATGGAGGCCAAAAACGCCAAACACACCGAGTTGGAGATGGCGCACTTTGTCGACTGCATCGAGACGGGGCTGACGCCTTTGACTGATTCGATCGGCAGTCTCGAAGGGTTGCAGGTAATTTGGAAGCTCTATGAGGCGGAGGAGCGGCGGGAGATGGCCGATTTGCGTGGGTTGGGGTTGGGGACTTGGGCACTGCGGGACTGACCGCGCCGGGGATTTTTAATAGTCCCCAGGCCGTCGTCACGACCACTTTTCCGGCCGCACCCTGCGAGGCCCTTTTGCCCTGCACCACCCTTAAAAATCCCCGGCGTGGCCACCCCCTTCGCGGGTTAGCTGCTTGTGTCCTCGTGATACCGAAAAAACACTCGGCGCGATCAGTTCTCCACCGGGGCACTGTCCAGGTTAATGAGATGGGTGTCGATTGGTAACATGCCTAGGAGCCGGAGATTTTAAGCGTGTTGTCTAGTCTAGGACGCGCTCTTGTCCTGATGAAACCTCATCCAATTGCGCCCTTTCTTCTGCCGTAATCGACCAACCCACCGCACCTACATTATCTTCCATATGCGCGACGGTATCGCCGCCGGTGATCGCCATGTTCACCTCGGGGTGCGAGAGCACCCAGTTGATAGCGGTTTGCGCGGATGTTTTGCTGTGCGCGGCGGCGATTTCACGCAATAATTCGAGTGTCGCCTGCGCGGTCGCGTTCATTTCTTTGGCGAGGTGGCCGGCGCGTACTGTGGCGTAGAGCGTGCCGGATGGGGCGGCTTGTCCAATGGTATAGGCTCCCGACAGCAGACCGACGCCCAATGGGCTATAGGTCATCACGCCGAAACCCTGGTCGCGTTGCGCCGGCCACATCTCCCTTTCGAGTTCGCGGTTGAGCAGGTTATATGGATTCTGGATGCAGATCAATGGGTCTAAACCGGCCTGGTCTTGTATCCAGCGCGCCTTGAGCACTTGCCAGGCCTGGAAGTTGGAGACGCCGATATAACGGGTTTTACCGGCTTTTATCAGGTCGTCCATGGCGCGGAGTGTTTCGTCGAGCGGGGTGCCGTCGTCGTAGCTGTGCAGGATATAGACGTCGACGTGGTCGGTGTCGAGTCGGGTGAGGGTGCGGTCGATTTCGCGCATGATATGGTAGCGGGATAGTCCTGAGTCGTTGGGGCTGTCGCCGACACTGCCGCAGACTTTTGACGAGATGACGAGGTCGTCGCGGTGGCGTTTGAGCACGCGCCCGAGGATCTGTTCGCAGGAGCCTGCATTTTTGCGGTGGTCTTCGAGACCATAGACATTGGCGCAATCGATGAAGTTGATGCCTAGCTCGATGGCGCGTTCGATGACGCGTTCGGCTTCATCGGGGTCGGCTTGGCCACGGAAGCCGAGGCCGAAGGCGAGGCGGGACACTTTCAGGCCGGCGGTACCGAAATTGACGTAGTCCATGAGATAGCTCCTTAATTCAATGCGGTGGAAACGACGAGGCCAACAAAGAGCAGAATAACGCTATGGAAAATGCACTTTACGCGTAGCGCGGATGGCGCGAGATTAACTCGGTGTTGGCGCCTGCTTCGCCGCGCATAAGGTAGATCGGCCGGGTAGAAAAATGCGTTTGGTAGTGTGCCGAACCGCTCTCCTTGCTCGTCGAGCGGTCCCACAGCGACGAGGCGGGCATAAAGCGCAACACATAGGCGGCGCGGCGTTTAGGCGAGCGGTTGGGTTGGGAGCCGTGCACGAGGAATACGTCGTGCAGCGAGAATTCTCCGATGCGCAACTCGTCGTCCTTGGCGTTGCCCGCATCGAAATAGGCCTCTTCGGTGACTTGGTTGAGTACCAGGTCTTCGCGATCGTCCTGTCGGTGCGGGAAGAGTTCGGCATTTTTGTGTGAACCGGGTATATAGCGCATACAGCCGTTTTCGCTAGTTACATCGTCAATGGCGAGCCATACCGAGCACGTTTTCAAGGGTGCGATCGGCCAGTATTCGCCGTCCTGGTGCCAGGGGACTTCGAGACCGGTATGTGCCGGTTTGCAGAAAAACTGTCCGCCCCAGAGGATGATGTCGCAACCCAGGATCGCGGCCACGTAGTCGACGATCTCGTAGGTGCCGGCGATGGCCAACCACTCGTCGGTGATCTCTTTGGGCAAGCCGTTCCAACCGGGCAGATAGGGGCAGACGATGCTTTCGGGTGGTAGGCCCTTGGTTGCGACCAGCGTGCGGTCGGCCAGAGCGCGCATGCGCCGCATGGTCTGCTCGGGCAGACGGCAAGCGGGTTTGACCAGGCCTTCTTCGGCGAAGGTCTGCATTTCCTCTGGACTCAGTTTAGTCGTCATACTTTTTGCTCCCGGGCATAGGCCGCGATTTCATCCAATGAGGCGAAGCCCATCTGTATCATATTCACCCTCAGGTCGTCCAAAAGAATCTCGACTGTGTGGTCTCCGCCATAGCGGCCTAAGGCCGCTGCGCCGTAGATAAAGGGGCGACCGAGAAAGACGAAGTCCGCGCCGAGGGCCAGGGCCCGGAGGATATCGAGACCAGAGCGGATACCGCTGTCAAAAAGGATGGGTGTGCGGCCGTTGACCTGGCGCACGATGGGCGGCAAAAGGTTTATCGCCGCCGGCGCGGCGTCGAATTGCCGGCCGCCGTGGTTGGAGATCTGGATCGCGTCGATGCCGATCCCAATGGCCTTTTCGGCGTCCTCCGGGTGGTGGATGCCCTTGACCACCAGCGGCCCCTGCCATTCGTCGCGGACTTCCTTGAGATAGTCCCAGGAGACGATGCCGATCATTTTTTGCCTGACGAACATGGCGGTCGTGGCCATATTGGCCGATCGCGCGTATTTCTCCATCGTACGCAGTTTCGGCAGACCGGCCTTTAGCGTATGCAAGGTCCAGGTCGGGTTGCAGAAGGCCTCATAGACGAAGCGGGCGGTGATCCGAGGCGGCATATGCAGGCCCGCGCGGGTCTGTCTTTCGCGACGACTCGGCGCCGGGGTATCGACGGTTACTGCCAAGGTGCCGAAGCCGGAATCTCGCGCCCGCTGCAATAGGTCCTGGCGCACTTCGCGGTCGCGCGGCGAGTAGAGCTGGAACCAGCCCATATCGCCGACGAGCGGCCCAACGGTCTCCGGCGTCTGGGTGGCGACGGTGCTCAGGCAATAGGGGATCGAATAACGGGCGGCCGTCTCGGCGAGGATACATTCGGCGCGCGGCCACATCAGACCGGACAAGCCGACCGGGGCGATGCCAAAGGGGGCCTGGTATTCACGGCCGAATAAGTTCGTCGACATATCCGGCTTCAGCTCGCCTTTGAGCAGCTTGGGCACCAGGGTGACTTTTGCCATCCCCTCTATATTCCTTGCTACCGCGCGTTCATCCGTTGTGCCGGATTCGAGGTATTCGCGGGCCACATGCGGCATTCTTTTTAGCGCTCTTCGCTGTAGGTCACTGATGGCCGGGTAGCGATCCATCAACTCGGCCATATGGTTGTCGCTCATAAACTGTGCTGCTCCATCCTGTCGGGTGTCGAACGGTTATATAGTACGCGCGGGCAGCCTTTGCGCGCAACCGTCAATGCTGCTTTCGTCGAGCGACTATTTTACAATTTTACGGTGAAGTAATATGTTCAGCAGAACGCATTTTGCCTATATGGCAACGCGATTATTTCATTTTTGCGATGGGAAACGATGTTATGAGGATGCTGGTCGCGCTAGTCTGTGGGTTGTCACTGGTCTGGATCGGGTGCGGAGACGATACAGCTTTGGGCAACGGCAATGCGAGCGGTGATTGCGAAAGCAATGTGCTGGCCGGCGATTATACTATTCGTTCGGCGCAGGAGGCCATCGCGTTGGAGCGCAAAGGCGGTTGTAATTATACCATCGCGGGGAATCTGGAGATCACCAGGACGCAATTGCGCATCTTCGAGCATATGAACGAACTCGGTGCGGTGGGCGGCGATGTCAATATTTACGACAATGAGGAACTGGAGAGCTTTGAGGGCTTGGGTGACTTGGCGATGGTTGGCGGCGATGTCAATATCTACGACAACGAAATCCTGGAGAATCTAGAGGGTTTGTCGTTCCTGCAGAATGTCAGCGGCAATGTCAACGTTTTCCGCAACGACAAGCTCGCCAATATCGACGGTCTGTTCAAACTCGAAACCGTCGCGGGCGACGTGCGCGTCAACAACAACAATAAATTGCTGCAACTCGACGGCCTCTTTGGTCTGATCGCTGTCAGCGGCAACCTCGTCATTGAATTCAACCCGTCGATCGAATTGATCGAGGACCTGTCGAACCTGCGCACAGTCGGTGGTGACCTGATCATCAATAACAATCTCCGCCTGGAGAAGATCGAGGATATGTCGGGTTTGCAGGAAGTCGGCGGCAATTTGAGCATCGGCGAGAATGCGCTCTTGGATATGATCGAAGACATGTCGGGCCTTGGTAGCGTCGGCCAAGACTTGAATATTTACAGCAATAAGCGCTTGACCAGCCTTGTGGGTTTGGCCAATCTGGCCTTGGTCGGCGGCAATCTCAATATCTACAATAACGAGAAACTGACCGACCTCGAAGGGCTAGAACGCTTGGCACAGGTTGGCAAGGACCTCAATATCTACGACAACGAGAAATTGGCCGACCTAATCGGCCTAGCCAATCTGCTGACGATTGGCGAGAAGATCTTTATCGTCGAAAATACCAACCTGCCCACAAGCGAAGCCCTAGCCCTAGCCGACCGCGCCGCTACCGGCGAAGTATCAATCCAAAACAACAAAAACTAATCTAACCCACTTACAGACCACTGCTCTCGCATCTGTAAATAGCGGTAACTACTATAATTGGTCGAGGTCTGGGTGTGGTGTGCGACGTAGGGTGTTTTTTGGGGTGGTTGAGCGGTAAAAGGGCCTGGTCGGGTAGTGCGGGGGAAGTGGTCGTGACGACGGCCCGGGGGGCTAAAACACCTGGGACGCGCACTACGACCAGATCTCTCCCTCGCCGTTCTATCGATTCATGTTCGATACTGCATCTTCGACGTATTATCCCTCCATACCCGTAATGATCCGCTCCACTTCCTCGACCGAAGTCTGCTCGGGGTCGATATCGTCGGCAACGACGCGGCCGTGGCGCAGCACGACAATACGGTCGACGACCTGGAAGACGTGGTGGATATTGTGGGCGATGAAAATACAGGAGTGACCCGAGTCGCGGGCATTGCGCACGAAACGCAGCACGCCCTGTGTCTCGGCGACACCGAGGTTGTTGGTCGGTTCGTCGAGGATGATCAGTTCGCTGTCGAAATGCATTGCGCGGGCGATGGGGGGTGTGCGGGGGGATATCTTTTTCGATGCCGACTTCCTTGAGCAGTCCGCGGGCGACCTCGCCCATGGCGTTTTGATCCATCCAACCGAGGAAGGCGGGGCCTTTCAGCGGTTCGCGGCCGAGGAAGAGATTGCGCGCGATGGACAATTCGGGTACGAGAGCGGAGTCCTGGTATATCGTCTCGATGCCGTGTTTGATGGCGTCGGAAGTGTTGTTGATCGCGACTTGCTTGCCGTGTATTGCAATGGTGCCACTGCTAGTAGGTATCGCGCCAGAGAGGATCTTGATCAGGGTCGACTTGCCAGCGCCGTTGTCGCCGAGCAGGCCAATGATCTCGCGTTGGCCGACGATTAGGTCGACTTCTTCGAGCGCGTGTACGGGGCCGTAGGACTTGCTGATGCCTTGCATCTGAATTAGTGCACCCATTCTTAGCCTCCCTCCTGGTGTCGGCGATCGAGCCACGAGTGCAGGGCCATCATGGCGAGAATGATGGTGCCGATGAATATATTGTAGGCCAGGCCCGGCACGCCGATCAATACGATGCCATTGCGCATTAGGCGCAAGATGAAGATGCCGAACACGGTGCCGATGATGGTGCCGCGGCCGCCGGTAAGGGCGGTGCCGCCGATTACGACCATGGCGATGACTTCGAGTTCGTAACCGGTGCCGCTATTGGGGTTGGCGGCGGCGGTGCGGATTGAGCTGATAACGCCGGCGAAACCCGCCATCGCGGCGGAGAGCATAAAGAGCTTGATTTTTGTGCGGTTGACGTCTACCCCGCGGGCGCGGGCCGCGTTGGCGTTGCCGCCTGAAGCTTGGATCCAGTTGCCGGTCTTGGTCCGCGTTAATAAAATGCTGAGCAAAACGGCGGCGGCGATAAACCACAACAGCGACATGTGCAGTCTCAGGCCGACGACGGTGAAATCGCCGACGAGCAGTTGGGCCAGGGGTAGGTCTTTGGCGTTCCAGGTGCGTTGCGGGAAGCCGTTGGTGACGTAGAGCGCGGTGCCGCGCACGACCAGCAGCATGCCGAGCGTCACCAGGAAAGAGGGGATTTTCAGTCGGGTCACGAAGAGACCGCTGATCAGTCCGATGCCCAGCGCGGTGGCCAACGCAATGGCGAAGCTGATTTCGATCGAAGCGATGCCGGTGTTGTAGAGCGTCCACATCAGCACCGGGCTGAAGCCGAAGAGGGAGCCGACAGAGAGGTCGAACTCGCCGGAGGTCATCAGCAAGGTCATCGCCAAGGCGATCAGCCCCAACTCGACGGTAAAGGCCAGGGTATTGCTGATATTGCGCAGGGATAGGAAGGCTGGATTGAGTTCCCAGAAGATGAAGACCATCGCAAGTAAAAGTACGAATGGCCCAAATTCGGGTTTGGATATCAGGCGTTTAACAAAGCTCGGCATGCTTATTTGCCCGACAGAATATCGTCGTAGATTTGTGCCTGGTCGGCTTCGTAGAGTGCGCCGGTGGTAATATCGAAACCCGGTGGGATGCCGCTAGCAGCCATTGCGGCCAAGGTCAGCGCCATATAGCTGGTCGCCTGCGGGTCTTGCCACTGGGCCGCGTTGACATAACCGAGCAATACTTCCTGGGTGGTGTCGAGGGAGTTGCCCCAACCGACGACGGGGATTTCACCGGGGGCGATGCCGGATTGGTCAAAGACGCGTTTGATGCTACCGGTGACCAAGTCGCCGAGGCCTATGATCGCGTCGACCTTGTCGTAGTTGGCGGTCATATAATCGACCATGCGGGTGATGACCTCGCCTTGGTCGAGTGTCGCGTCGGTGACCTCCCAGGTGATGCCGAGCGGTTCGAAGACGCTGGCAATGCCCTGTTCTTCCAATACGCCATAGGTCGCGCCCATGACTTCGACCGGCAGCCAGACGAAGTCGCCTGTTTTGACCAGTTTCTTATCGACCAGATATTGCGCCCATTGCCGCCCATAGCCAATCAGGTCGCCGCCGACATAGGCGTCGAAGTTGGCGGTGGGGTCCGGGGTGTTCATGTTGACGATGGGGATGCCGAGTTCATTGGCTTCTTCGGTCACCTGGACTAAGCTGCCCGGGTCGGGGCTGCTGGTGACGATGCCGGCGGCCCCGGCGGCGATCGCGATACGCACGGTTTCCTGTTGCGCGGCGACATCGCCGTTGTGGAAGGAGGTATTGACCTGATTGCCGGTGTCAGTGGCCCACTGCTGCGCGCCGGCGAGGAAATAAGTCCACACCGGGTCGGCGGGCGAGCCGTGTGAGATCCAATAGAAGGTTTTTGCGGTCGCCTCGCTCGCGCAAAGAGTCGCGCCCAGCGTTAGAGCGATAACTAGAGCGTTTAATTTATTCAACATCGGCAGTTCCTTTTTTGTTGGTGGCGAGCTGTTGGCGGACATCGGCGAGGATTTCTAGCGCGCGCAGGCCGGCGGCCGGATCGAAGATACGCATATTGGCGATGAGTTCGTCGGCCTCGGTCTGTTCTATGAGTTGGGTTAGGCCTTCGCGCACGGTTTCCGCCTGGCCGACAAAAGAGTAGGTCAGCTTGTGTTCGACGGCCAGGCGTTCGGCCGGGGTCCAATATTGCTCGATATCGTCGATGGGCGGGCCTAAGGGCGCGCGTTTGCCGCGCACCATATCGACAGACTGCGTCTGTTGCGAAGTGAAGAGGCGGCGGGCTTCGTCGTCGGTGTCGGCGGCGACGACATTAACACCGACGATCGCGTAGGGGTGATCCAGGTGCTCGGACGGTCGGAATTCTTTGCGATAAGCGTCGAGTGCATGCAGCAGGTAGTCGGGTGCGAAATGGGAAGCGAAGGCGTAGGGTAGGCCGAGCATGCCGGCGAGCTGCGCACTGAAAAGGCTCGATCCCAAAAGCCAGACGGGTACGTTTAGTCCGGCACCGGGTACTGCACGCACGGCTTGTTGTGCTTCGGGTATTTTGAAGTAGGATTGCAATTCGACGACGTCTTGTGGGAAATCGTATTCGTTGCCCGAGTGCGCACGGCGCAAGGCCCGTGCAGTTAGTTGGTCGGTACCCGGTGCGCGGCCAATCCCGAGGTCGATGCGACCCGGGTAGAGCGACTCCAGGGTGCCAAATTGCTCGGCTATCACTAAAGGCGCGTGATTGGGCAGCATGACGCCGCCTGAGCCGACGCGTATTGTGTTGGTCGCTCCGGCGACATGGCCGATGAGCACGCTGGTCGCCGCGCTGCCGACGCCGCCCATATTGTGGTGTTCGGCGATCCAGTAGCGGTGGTAGCCGAGTTTTTCGGCGTGTTGGGCTTGTGTGCGCATCTGGTCGAAGGCGTCTGCGGCGTTGGCGCCTTGGCGGATGGGGGCTAGGTCGAGGATGGAGAAGGGGATCATATGTCGTCCGTATATCGGGGTTAGGTGGGACGGGCAGTTCGAGGGTATTTCCCTTCGCTCATTCTCGCCCGCCATCCCTGGCGGGCTCCGAGGGCAGTCCCCCATTTCACTGTCCTGTGAAATGGGGGACTGCAAAGCCGCTCATGGGAAATACCCTCGAACTGCCCTCCGCTACTGTATAGGTCTTAGGTAATGTCTATATGGATTTCTGGTAGCTTGACTCTCTGAATCTTTGCTTCGTGTTGTTAAAATTGACCAGCATCAATATAGGGGGCGGCTTCTTGCGATCCAAGTAGTCGGTGGGGAAATTAGCCTGATTACATTGTTTTTATTGCTCCCGGTTACTTGACCATATTGAGAAAATGGTCCTTTGTAATCCTTTGTGTTTTTATTGAAAAATTGATGGGTTGGATTGAAAACTACCTATTATAAGTTCCGTTGATAACCACCAAAATTTCCGAGGTCTGGTCGAGGGGAGGCACTGTAGCGGCTGTTGACCCATATTTCACAGGAAGTGAAATATGGATAGACAACCCTCGGAGGATCGCAGGATTGCGATCCGAGGATGAGCGAAAGTTCCTCCCCTCGACCAGACCGTCCACCCTACTGCATAACCGTTAACGCAAGTCACCTATTACAAAAGACGGAGAATCTTGGAATTTATACCCGGTCAACGCTGGTACAGCCTTACAGAGCCTGAACTCGGCCTCGGTCTGGTCGAAGCCGTCGAGGGGCGTCAGGTCGTTATGGCCTATCCGGCGCGCGATATGGTGCGTCGTTACGCGACGGGGGACCCTCCGTTGGCCCGGGCGCAGTTGATGGCGGGGCAACGTGCGCGCAGCTCGAGCGGGGTTGATTTCTGTATTGAAGAGGTCGCTGAAGAAGGACCGCTATTGGTGTATCGTGGCGAAGGGCAGGAGATGGGCGAGGCCGAACTCGACGCGGAAATCGATGTGGTTACGCCGGAGAATCGCCTGTATAATGGCCAGGTCGATGATTATCGGCTCTTTGACCTGAGGCACGACGCGTTGGCGATACGCCATCGGATGCTGGCCTCGCCGATACGCGGCTTCCTCGGGGGGCGGATTCGGCTCTTTGACCATCAGCTGTCGATTGCCCGAGAAGTTTGCCAGCGCCATAGTGTGCGGGTATTGCTCGCCGATGAGGTCGGTCTTGGTAAGACGATCGAAGCGTTGTTGGTTTTGCATCGACTATTGTTGACCGGCCGGGTGGAGAATGCGCTGATTCTGGTGCCGCCGGCGCTGGTGCACCAATGGTTAGCCGAGGCCTATCTGCGTTTTAATCTGCTTCTGCGGGTGATGGGTGAAGAGACGTATGAAGGCGGCACGATTGACGTGAAGAGCGAGGATTTGCCCGAGCAGTTGCTCGACGCCCAGCTCTTTATCTGCCCACTCGGCGTCGAGGTCGGTGAATCCTTTGTGCAAAGTCCGTGGGATATCGTCATCGTTGACGAGGCGCATCATCTGCAACCGGAAAGCGCCGAGTTTGCGTTAGTCGAGCAATTGGCTGCTAAGACCGAACATGTCATTTTCTTGAGCGCGTCGCCCGATCGCGATGGGGAGAAGGCACATTTTCAGCGGCTGGCTTTGCTCGATCCGGCGCGTTTTCACGATTTTAACGTATATAATAACGAGTCGGCGCATTATCGCAGATTGGCGGGGGTGGCAGAGCGTTTGGCGCAGGGGGAGCCGTTGGCGGAGGAAGACCATGCATTATTGCAAGAGCGCCTGGCGGAGGTCGACTTCGATGCGCTATCGACGATTCAGGGCAAGCGACAGTTACTCGCGCGTTTGCTCGATTTGCACGGGATCGGCCGGGTGATGTTTCGCAATGTGCGGGCGCGGATTCCGGGTTTCCCGCGTCGATCGTTACAGGTGGGACAATTGGCAAATGGCAATGTCGCGCGCTTGCGGCGGGAGTTTCTTGCCGATATCGGTCGCGACGACTCTTTTCGTTTTGTCGGCGCGGAAGTGGATCCGCGCACGACTTGGCTAGCTGATTT
>LWDU01040473.1_pt1 | contig 19430 bp, 21 predicted proteins | sample 727161 | NCBI WGS metagenome assembly LWDU01 (sample SAMN04566230, study PRJNA314399) | hydrothermal vent metagenome | isolation source: deep sea hydrothermal plume seawater | place: Mexico: Gulf of California, Guaymas Basin | collected 2004-07-11
TCCCTTTACGCCGTACGCTAACGGACCACTATCCCAGACCCAATGACAAAGCGGACAATAGACGAACAAGCCCCAGATGATGCAGAAGACGGCCATCGTCGAGAACTTCATTCTTTCGGCGAAGGCTCCACAAATTAATGCTGGTGTAATGATGAAGAACATCCCTTGAAAAACCATATGCGTGAGCAAGGGAATCGAGGCATCATACATCGGAGTCACTGGCCGGCCGGCGGCCTCATTCCATTCGCTACCGACGCCCGTCATGGCAAAGTATTCGAAACTGAACCACGACCATCCGCCCTCGCCGCCGAATGCAAACGAGTAACCAACCACGGCCCACAGGACGCTCATCAGCCCCATCAAGAAGAAACACTGCATCATGACGCCCAGGACGTTCTTCTTGCGAACTAATCCTCCATAGAACATCGCCAGTCCAGGCGCCGTCATCATTAAGACGAGCGCTGAACTTGCCAACATCCAGGCGTTGTCGCCTGTCGACAATGCATCATCCTCGGGTTCAGACGCCACTGCGGGTTCATCAGCAGCGAACAACGCGCAGGTTGGCACAAACGTCAGTACCAAGAGCCACAACAAGACCTGAAGTCTAAGAAATGTGCGCACCTTAAATACTCCGCCTATGATTAGATGGAACTGGACACCGCACCACCGATTTTGGCCACTAACCAAAAAATGCGCCGTCCAAAAGGATGAGGGCCCCATCACCGCGCTAGCGAGTCATTCGCCACGTTCCCGCGTGCCTATGTGAAATGACCATTTGCCGCATAGCGTATCCTTGAAAAAGGGGAAAGTAAAGAGACCGGGTGCATAGGAATGATGGCTCAGCGGCGGAGCAAAGTATGAAATGGGTGACCTGCCGCCGCTTTTGGCCTCCGCTTGTCACGCGTGAGTAGGCGGTGCTACGATGCCGTTTCCGCTGCCCAAACAGCGATCGGCGCCGTCAACAAACATCCTCAACTCTCGACTCAACCCCTCAACAGCCCTTTGAGCGCAGCCATGATGCCCGTTCGTTCGTGTGGATTCCTTATTTGGCGAACGACACCGACCATTCAGTTTTTACTGATGAAACACGCCGACCGATGGGACCTGCCCAAGGGTCATGTCGATCCGGGCGAGACGGACGGAGACTGCGCATTGAGGGAGCTCAGCGAGGAAACTGGAATTCAACCCCACGATATTGAGATCGACGGGGAATTCCGTTTCCAGACGCAGTACCCGGTACAATATTCGGGCAGAGCACGCTTTACGAAGACGCTGCTCATTTTCCTTGCCGAACTGAGAACACCTCGCGACGTGAAAATCACCGAACACATCGGTTTTCAGTGGTTCGATTGGTCGCCGCCACACGAAATCCAAACCGCAACCATTGACTCGCTCCTTCGCGCCGTCGACGAACACTGGCGTGACCGGGCGGCGTGCGAGTAGAAACGGGGAAACCATGAAGATCTACACGAAGTCCGGCGACGGAGGACAAACGGGACTCTTCGGCGGTCCGCGGGTATGGAAAGACGATCCACGGATCGACGCCTACGGCACGGTCGATGAACTGAATGCTGCATTGGGATTGGTTCGATGCGAATCGCTCGCAGATGAAGTCGAGACGTTACTTCGCGAAATCCAATCCGATCTGTTCGATATTGGGGCCGAATTAGCCACACCCGACCCGGGTGTCAAAGGAGTTGCTTTCGAAAGGCAGGACCGTGTCGAATCGCTGGAATTGGCCATCGATCGGTACGATGACTTGATGCCGCCATTGCAGAATTTCATCTTGCCAGCCGGCACCCGCGCCGCCAGCACGCTTCACATGGCACGAACCATCTGCCGTCGAGCGGAACGTCGACTTGTCTCACTCATCCGCAATGCGGAAAACCAAAAAACATCGCAGATCGCTTTAGAGTACCTCAATCGACTTGGAGACCTGCTGTTTGTTCTGGCCAGGCACAACAATCAAACGGCCGGATTGCCAGAGCTCGCGTGGCGGGGTAGGGCGGTGCAGGATGGAGATGCTCCGCCATAGACAATCCGTGGGCTGGCACCCACGGCTACATGCATTGGCCGCGTACGCGGCCGGAAATGTTACGCGGTCATGCGGCGTTAAAGCTCGTCAGTGGGTTTATTTGCCCACTTATTTCGAGTTCCGTTCTGCCCTTTGTCGCCCGTTGGTTCAGCGATCAAAGGCGTGATGAATTTAGACTCCTGGCAACCAAATACGGAACAGCCACCGAAGTACTCCCAGCACTCACTGTGGTGAGGGGTTTTACAGCGACTGCAAAACACCATGTCGACAACGATTTGTTCGCCGCAAATTTGGCATTTCGCGTCGCCAATCGCAACTGCTCCGTCGCTCTCGAGAAAGTCGATACCTTCGACGCGAGTCAGCATACTCTGGTCAAATAACTCAAAAAAAGCCCGCGAAAAATACTCGAGCTCGTCGTAAGTCCTCATCCAACCGAGCTTCCGGCAGGTCAGGTGACCCTTCCGCCAGAAGAGCTCCACATGGCCATCACCAAACAGCTTGCATAGCCGCTGGACTTGCCACCGTACACCTTCACTAAACAGTCTCTTAGCAACCACCGGGTCATTTGCCAAGATCTTCATCTGTCGGTCGAAGACTGGATCTTCACTTTCCACCTCGTGCAACCCCCAGGCCGAACGCCAACCAACTTGCACATGGGCTGGGACGAGAATACAGGCGAAATCGCAGTCATTCCATTGAAGATGCGATTCTGTGTGTCGGCCCAATGTGCGGTTCTTCTTGGCCTCGATGTGAGCCGCAACTTCGCCATAACGAAAGCGAGCCGCGGGCCGCCCCCAGACGCCGTTGGTCACGCATACGCCGCCGTACCGCTGAGCTAATGTCCGGTAGGCGGTCACGTGGCGACCTCCGCCACCGCGAGTTGTCGCGGTGACAAAGAAGGCAATTGCAAATGCAAAGAAGATGAACGTCAGGAAACATTCCACCGAATGAGTCTCCTCATGGTTTATTCGAAGACGCGCTTTCCGTCCCATCCTCGCCAATGAAGAAGATTTCGCCCGACACTTGCGAACTCCTTTCGCCATCATTTTCACCTGAAGGCGTGTCTTCTCCGATATAAAAAATGTCTGGACTTGAAGCTTGAGACGTATTCAATTGCGACGGTTGGCCCTGGCGGCGTTTGTAACGAACCACGTTACTGCACGATTTGTCCGCAAGGTCTCGCAGCGGACGAGTGTCGACAGGTAGACTGCGATCAGCTCCCTTACGAATCCACTGTCCTGCAGTGACATTGGAACATCGGTCAAGGTCGTAGACCGCTAAACGACAGGTATCCCACAGCCGTTCGCAAACAAGTGTTAAACTCAAACCGTCATTCCATTCCAGACCCAGGCTCTTTAGGTCAACGAATCCACCGGAAGAAATGTTCGGGTGATAAACGGCCGTCGTGAACCGAATATCCGGTGGCGCCTTGGGGAAACGATATGGCAAACGGATATCGCATGAGTGCTCTTTGGTGTCAACGACCGGAGACACGCTGGATGTTCTCGAGATTAAACTGCCGGAAAAGTGCACTTGGTACGCTGCCGGCGATTTCCCAACGGCCTCAAATCGCATGATCGATGTGACTTCCGCGAGCTGCTGCATTGCGGCTAATTCGGCAGTTAGTCGCTGCCGTCTTTCCTCAGCTGCCATACTCGTCCTCCTCGGACTCGGTCCAATTCGGTTCAACTGGTGGAGGTTCGTTGGCAATGCCCCCGCCTGGCGACGCCAGAGCCGCCTGCGAAACACGGCTGAGTGACAACGTGGCATAAGCCGTGCCGCCAATCAAAGTGATCGTGGCGAGAATCAGTCCGACGACCCATCGGTAGTCGGACATCAGCAACTTGATAGCGTTGGAGACTGATTCCGATTTGACATTCTTGGCGTCTTTTTCGAGAGCCCTATTCGCCTTACTGAGTTTAGAAACCTTGACGTTCACCTTCCCCAGGTCGTCCTCTGTCCGATTCAGAGCTCGCATTGCCCTGTTCTTTCGATCGTTGGCTTCGGCAAGCTCCGCCGAGAGAGTTCTTGTTTGGGCTGCACTCGTACGTAGATGTTCATTCAACGCGGCAATCTGCGCTTCATTTTCGGCCAGTCGACTCAACTCACCCGGAGCTAATCTACCGGCTTCGACTAGCGCTCGTTCGACCGCTTGCAGCTTCAATTCTGCTTCCCACAGTTGCGACTTGACAAGCCGTTCGGAAGTGACCGCATCTTCGATCGCATCGAGCTTTTCTACAATCGCTACTAATTTCTTGTTGTCTTCTTCGACTTCTTCCTCTCCCAAGGGAGAGAAAACGCCCCAGGCAACAACCAATATCAGTAGGAACTGAAACATCATTGCTCCCGTGATAGCGCCGGCCATCGTCTGGCCTCGCTGGTCGTGAATATGAACCACTGGTGCCGACGGACTGGTGCCACTGGGAACGTAGCGTGGATCGCGACTCATGCTCTCACCCATTTGAAGGTGTTGACAGAATTCAATCAATTCGGATTGACGAAGCTGTGAAGAAAACAAGTAAAAACCGTCCGTCCGGTGAATTTGCTGATCGGCTCCTGCCGGCAGCCACTGAAACATCCCGCGGTCGTCGCGGCAAGGATCGATCACCAAAGCAATGTCGAGCGGTCGATTAAAGAAATTGTCGCAGATAAACATGTCCATTCCGGAGAGAAACACGCCCCAGTCGGGGTGCGTGTGATACCAACCGACCATTTCCAAATCATCGGGAAACTCGTCCCTTTGACGAGTGAACGCCTCCCAGGTCTCGTGGGTGAACTTAAAACTCCCCTTGGTACTCTCGTAGTGTTCGGCGCGAAGATTGACCGAAACCAACACAAACGGTTGCCCGTTTTCGTCCTCGTACTGCCCGCCCAACATCACACCGCCCAATTCAACGGTTGTGTCCGTGAGGGCGTGTCGTTCCATGTCAAGCATTACGTCCATGTCGACGAAGATGGGCAGGTCACAATCTGCTGGATCGCCGACTGCAACAACGGCAAACTGCTTGTTTTCGCTGGGGCGCAGTCGACGTTCCGGAACCGATTCCTCGAGTTCACCAAATTGAATCTCGTCACTCATATCAGGTACCGATTGGTCGACTAGCCATCACTAGAGCCACGCAAGAGCACGGACACCGTCCCTTCAGGCCCCTCCAGTTGCACAATGTCGCGGTCTGGGATTCCGAGGCGTATTAGTTGTTCGTCAAGGAACACCGATGCTTGGTCAAGCGTGTGAACAATGGTTGGCTTTGCCGTCTGGCCACAACGGGCACATGCCGCCTCAGAGACGCTTACTACATATCGTGGACGCATGACCGGGCGTCGCTCGTCACAAGCTTCGCAATGCACGTCCACCACAAGATCGCGTTCCAAGCGAAGCTGGACGGGATCACTGAGTTCGCTGCGTCCAAGATTAAGCAAGTCACCAAGCCGGTCGTGGTTGGTGAGATCTGATTCAACGACCGACGCCCAAGTCTCATGACTTAGACAATCTTCGCAGCGTTGGAACGAGGTCTGATAGAACTGATTTGTCACCCCATTGAAGACGCAAGCCGCACCGCTTTTGATAGGTAAGCCATGAAGCAACTTCAGTGCCTCTTGAACTTGCATGCCGCCGATGATCGACGAGATCGTCGGTGCTGTAGGCACTTTTCCGGCGAGCAAGTCCTCCTGACGAAGCAGCGGACAACTGTAGCGTAGATTGATCAACCGATAGTCATTCTCGGTCATGGCGCATTCGTAACAGGCACTGTCCGGAGGTACAAAGACCTTGACTACGCCGTTTATTTCCTGAATTCCACCGTCGATCCAGGGAGTCGTCGTTTTCCAACAACACCGATTGACCCACAGCCGAGCCTCTCGGTTGTCAAGGCATCCAATGACCAAATCAACATCGGAAAATCGCCCCAGTCCAATTTCCGTGATGATGTTGGCGTGTTCGGGAATCACCTGACAATCGGGATTCAACCGAGTGAGGAACTCTGCGGCCACAGCCACTTTGGATCGCCCGCGGTCACTTGGGCGGAACAAAACCGACCGCGACAGGTTGGAATCTTCGATTGTGTCGAAATCGACAACCGTGATCCGTCCAATCCCCATGAGCGCGAGGTTCTTTAGTACCTCATTACCCAACGCCCCGGCCCCGACCACCATGACATGGGCTTGAGCAAGCTTATCCTGATCCCACCAGGCAATGAGCCGCAACCGGGAATAGCGATCGTCATCGTCGATCACCAATGGCTGCTCTGCCATGCCTGCCTACCTTCCTCAGTTACGGTTCGAGGTAAGTGAATCAAGTGCCTATGGGTTGGTCTGTCCAACCATATCTACAACCGTTAAATCGCATGGTACACAGACAGCCCAGTATTGCAATGGACGGCCAAAACGCAGCACATGATTAGCCATTCTCATCGCGAATGCAATAGAATCCGCAGTCCATTACTTCGTCGCCGCGCCACTGAAAAAATGAAAACTCACAGCGAACTGGGTCGACGACCATCGCCACTTGCCATGGCGAGGAAAAAAAATTGCGGTGGATGAACAAGTCATAACCCGAGAGAAAGATCCCGAAATTTGGGTGCGTGTGATGCCAGCCCAGGATCACGTCATCTGGAAACTCGGTGGCAACCCGGTGGTGTAAATCCCGCCAGGTGTCGTGAGTGAACACCAATGACGCGGCGTCACTGCGAGTACTCTTGGCTGCTACAAAACGGCGAACTTCAACGAATGGACGCCCGTCCTCGTATAGTCCGCCGAGCAAGAAGCCACCAATTTCACGCTCTGTGTCTGTTTCCGAAAAATCCAGTATCTGTTCAAGGACTCGCTCTTCAACGAATATCGGACAACCCTCAGCATGAATGGATCCGATCGGCTGCACATTGACATTGCCCTCACGGCAAGGAGCCGGTTTGGCGACAGGAGTTACCATCCACTCACCTCAATAATCAATCGATAAACAAGATGTCGGGATCTTCCGTTTCCATGCCGTCCTCGACCAATTCAGCTTCGACGATCTCTCCATCATCCTCGCTGTGCGGTGCATTGGCAATCGGTTCAATGAACACCACTTCTTGCAACGACGATTCGATCGGTGCGGCAACGACCGGTGGAAGCGTTTGGTGAGGCGCCAGGTTTGCCAATCGATCTCGAATCGGCCGCTTGTCTAAAGGGAAGCAGTAATCGCCTTGAGTCTTTACCCAATGGGCTGCTTCGCGATTGTATGGACTCTCGGTATCAAGGTTGTGGTAGCGGATCATGTCCCACAGCATTTCGCAGAGGTGATCCAAACCCAGGCTTGGAACCCAATGTGTGCTGTATCCACCCAGGCAAACGATGCCGCTGCCAGATACATTGGGATGATAAAAAGGTGTCCGCCACGACAGTTCAGGCATCGTCCGAGGATACGATGACCGTAATTGAATGGACACTTCGTGATCCTCGCGGATCAAAACACGTCCGCTCACCGGGTCCTTCCAAAGTCCCTGTCCGAGGAATCTCGCCGTATAGGATTCGGGAGGCATGTCGCCGACCGTGGCCGCCGTGGTAAAACTCAATATTGAACTCTCAGCGGCGAGTTGCTCCATGGCTCGGAAGTCTGATCGAAGACGTCGAAATCGTGGTGACTCCGGCACATTCTGCTCCATCGGATTCGCAAACGACCATGTACTCAAGGCTGGTTCGGCGATCGTGTCGACGCTAACCGGCCACAATCTCAGGATACACGATCAAATGGTCCCCGTCGCATACCGAAGCCTCGAGTAGTGTTTGGTCTTCTCGCAATCTCTTGCCACCCTCTTTGTGATCCAGACTGTAACTCATCGGCTGTCCGTCTGGTCCCATGACTGGAAGATTCATCTTGGTGATGATGTTGGGCAAGATTCGCTTCACGGATACCGTTTCGGCGATCACCGCTTCCACCGACTTGGCTCCCGTCTGGTCCAAGAAGGTAACCCTTGTTCCTTTGCGTTCCTGATTTTCATCCATCGATGTACTCCATTTCCCCAGTGCTATCGCCAGTTTTTCTATATTATCTCAGAGTTATGATTCTCAGAAATCGATCCAATACCTCTACCTCGTGCTATTCGTTCAATCGGAATCATTATTAGGTTATCCGACATCGGGACGCCAGCAACACGCGGACACCCTAAATCTTTTCTACACAGTCACTAACCCCAAGATCGGGTCATTTTCACGCCTCATTTTTGACATTTTCCCCGGTCGATCGAGCGCAATTTCGGTCGGCCGTTCGACAGGTCGCGAGTCATTGAACGTCTTCGATCTGGATTTGCAGGTCCCCAATTAACTGCAACAGTGGGATCATTGCCGCGAACGGAGCGATCCCATCCAAATTGGATACGCTGGTCTTGATGTGCCCAGGTCCAACGTAGCCCCGTCCCAACGTCGCATCCATGGGCACCCATCGTTCGGATACCCACACCTCATTCCACATATGGTAGGCCATTCGTCCGTCAAAGTAGATCAAGCCGATGGCGACCCGAGCCGGGATTTTTCGAGCGCGGCACAGCGCGGCCAACAAGACAGCGTGCTCCGTGCAATCCCCTTCAAGCAGTTTGGCCGTTGTCGCCGCAGAATTGAAACCCTGCGATAAGTTCTTGTTGCGAATTCGTCGGTGCACAAGGGCTTCGAGTTCCGTTGCAATCGACATCGGATCGGTTCCGTTTCTCGCGACTGAGTCCGCCATCTCCTGAATGATTGGGTGATCGACCTCGACGAGTGAATTTCCACTGAGGTCGCCATCGGTCGGACGGTTGACCGCCGACGTCACGATTTTCGAGTTCTTACCCACGCGACGGACTCGAACCGTCAAGCTGCCGTCGCTGTTTCTCGTCAAACTTTGAGAATGGTCATCGACGAAAAGCCCCTTCAGTGGATCACCCGATCTCCGCTTCACTCGGTATCGGATCGTCGATTTTTCGTGCACATCTGGAATTTCACGTCCTAACGAGACATGGAATGCTGCGTACAGATCGAAGTCGTCATTGGGGGCCAGGGCAATCTCTTTCGCGGTTCGCTCTTTGATAATTTCAAACTGGCTGATCGATTGCTTCACAACGTCACCGTGCGTATCGACCCAATACGTACTTTGCATCGACTGGGACGCCAACAACATGGAAAAATCGATGCGAGTAAGCTCCTGTCGCCCCATCATCGTATCAATCGATTCAAGGCCAATTACCTTCGCTGTCACCTTTCCGACTTGGTTGAGCAGGGGGATCAAGCCACGAAACTCTCCGACTTGTCCGGCCTGCAGGCTCATGCCCGATAGCAGTTGATAGTCGCCAAAGAATCCACGCCAGTCCGTCTTCCAGGGCATCAACGTCTTCGGGCCGTCGCCAAGAGTTACCAAGAAGCCACCGTTCGTCGCTTCCCCCTGACAAGTGCGTTCGACGCCGGTCGAAGACTCGCTCCATCGCCATTTACGGATGCGTCCGGATTTGTCTTCCCACGATTCAAGGATCATGTTTTGCTGCAAGCGATCGTTATTTCGCAAAAGCGTGAAGGCCTCTTCGCTGCGCCAATAGATCAAATTTGTGTCCGCCGAATCGCGTTGAACCCGAATAACGGCGTGGCCAACCTTCGCACCTCTCATGCGTATCGAGTACCAGTCTTCACGGGGAATCTGCCCAGATTCCCGCCCACCATCATTCTTAGAAATTCGCGTTTTTTTAACGGCTGCCTCGACGTCCTCGGCCGAGTCGACTCGATTGGTTTCGGTGTCGACGTGACAGCCCGAAACGGCCACGATAAAAACAACGACGCACGGCCAGAACGAGCGGCGTGCTGTTATTGGGCAGTCAATCATGGTCGGCACATTCCCTGTGCTACGGTAGTTTGGCTGGTGAACGCCGTTGAAAGTTCTTTTGTCCGACAATCAACTCAGTACGAGGTCGTTCAGCGAACAGTTCACGGTACTTTCTCTCGATAGCCGCCGCCCGTTCCGCATTCAAAGGATGAGTTCGCAGGAAACTGGGAACTCCGCCTGGCACGGATCTGTTTTTCCGGTTTTCGGCGGATAGCCGGGCAAACATGTGGATCGTTTCGCGGACATCATAACCGAGCCGGTAGGTCCACGTGACGCTGTCGAAATCAGCCGTTGCTTCGTCCGCGGGGTGAAACGGATGAAAGTCCTTGCCCATCGATTTCATGTTCCTAAACATTGCTTGCGGGGAAAATGCCGCCGGATGGCCGGATGTACTCTGCAACTGCTGTATTCGTTTCATGGAACGAAGCTGATGACCACGGTCCAGGTGTGACAATTCGTGGGCAATGATCCCGACAAGTGCCGCTTCACTCTCTACCCAGTCGAAGATGCCGTCGTGAAATACCAAATGCCCACCAGGAAAACTCCGCGCGTCAAATCGAGTCGACCGCGCAAGGTAGACGTTGACCTTGCGGTACCGCCGATGTTGCACCATCAATGGTTTTACTCGTTGGACCAACGCCAACAAGTATCGATAGTCGGCTCCTCTTCGCTCGATCGAAACTTGTTGTCCCTTGAGCATCCGCAGGTAGGACTCGACCATTTGTTTACCATAGGCCTGCTCCGCCCGAACATCAATTTTGATGCGTTCCAACGCCGCTTGTTCTTCGGGTGTCGAGTGGAAGAACTCTTTGATAAAGTCGTCCAGTAATGGGGCCTGAAAAGGAAAGTCGGCGGGCTGCTGTGCCTCCGCAGACGCGGTACAGGCAAGAACGACTAACAAGAGCGTAGTCAAGCAACCGTCTATTCGCCGGTATACAAAATTGAATCGTCGCACCTGATCCCCCAAAATCCGCGTCCGGTCTGCAACGACCGAGACGCTCCCTCAAGTCGTAACAGCAAGTTCAGCAAGCGGAAGGATGACACGGTTGATTGTAAAGGAAACCGCTCCCACTTTACGAACAGGAGACGAGTTACAGTGAAGACTCCTGCTGTTGTGCAGCCAACACCGCGAGTTCGTCACACCGCTCGTTTTCTGGATGGCCACTGTGTCCGTGTACGCTCTGATACTTCACGTCATGAGTCTGCAGTAACTTGTCTATACGCTGCCACAATTCGACGTTTTTTAAGGGCTCCGCTCCCGCTCGCCCCTTTCTCTTCCAACCGTTTCGCTTCCACGTTGGCATCCATTGTGTCATTCCCTGACCAACATAGACACTATCGGTAAAAACGGTGACAACACAGGGCCGTTTCAGTGATTCCAGACCTCGAATCACAGCCATTAGTTCCATCTGGTTGTTCGTTGTCTGCTGTTGACATCCGTATGCCTCTTTCTCATTGGAGGTCGTAGGGTGCCGCAAGATGTACGCCCAGCCACCCGGCCCGGGATTGCCCGAGCAAGCACCGTCGGTGAAAAGGTCAACATGGGGGCGTATGGACTGTGACATGGATGTCCAATGGAGGTAAGAAATGAGACGGCGGGGAGATTATATGACAACGAGATGAGTTCACGAGCCGGGTCGAGTCCTTTTGCATGTCCCAGGGCGGTGGGCGGATCAACTCTTCGCCGTGCCCGGCAAAATATGCGGTGTAATCAGCGGATCGGACGCCCCAGGCAAGTCTCGGTCGTCATCCGGAACGCGTCGTCGAGCGCCCATGGCAGATCGACACAAAAAGTACTACCGTGCCCCAACTGACTCTCAAACGTGATTAATCCGCCCATCAACTTACATAATTCCTTCACAATCGAAAGGCCCAGACCAGTCCCTGAATATTCTCGAGTCAGACCGTCGTCGCCGAGTACGGCCGTACTTTGCCGAAACTTCTCAAAGATTATGTCGCGGTCCTCGTCGGGGATCCCAACGCCCGAATCGGCAACCAAGATTCTCAATCGGCCATGGGCGGTACGATGTGTACTCACCTGAATTCGTCCGCCTTCGGGAGTAAACTTGATCGCATTGGAAAGTAAATTCGTTAAGATTTGCTGGACTTNNNNCGGTCAAGTCAATATTCTTTTCCGTCGCCAATCCCAAAACCACGTCGACCTGAGAACGAACAACGGCGTCCAGTTGAAATTCACTGGGCCGCACCTCCATTTTGCCAGCATCGATTTTGGCAAGGTCCAATATGTCGTTGATCATTTCCAGTAGAACATGGCCCGACTTTTGAATGTTCCCCGCGTATTTTTTTTGCTTTTCCGATAGTGTGTCGAGGCCCTGGAGCACGTCGGAAAAACCAATAATGCTGTTCAATGGAGTACGCAGTTCGTGGCTCATGTTCGTCAGAAATTCGCTCTTGAGCCGGTTCATCTCGTAAAGTCGCATGTTCAACTGCGCTAACTCGTCGACTTTGGCATCCAGGTCCTCGTTGACTTCTCGTAAGTCGGTCTGTGTTTGCGTGAGGTGTCGCAGCATTCGGTTGAACGAGTGTGCAAGTTCCTCGAATTCGTCGTTGGTATGAATCTCTGCGCGTCACGAAGATGGCTCAACGGCTTCACAATCACGTATCGAACAATTACGTATAACGCCACCATGGCCATGAAGAATGTCGTGATGCCTGCCGCCGACAAGACAGCTCGAATCCAATCGATCGCAGCCGAGGACTGACTGACCGGTTGATCCAAGGAGATCTTGACGACAAACAGCCTCTCTTCGTCGCTGAGAGGCAATCCGACTGACAACTCGGAGAACTGATTCGACAATCCTGGATGACATATGTTGGTGCACGTTCGTTGCCACGTTACGGCATGGTAGAACGTGTACCGATCTTCGACATTTAGGTCGTAAAACAAAGTGGGCGCATCCTTCACCACAATCGTGGCCGGTTCGAACGCGCTACCGGAATCAGGAGCGGTTGGACCGACACCGGAAGCGTCCCCGGCGTCTGATTCGGCTTGACTCGACCGCACTTGTTCCAGCAGGTGACGCATCGCCACCTTTTCCTCTTTCGTCATTGGGTGCCGTGACTTTTCGGGTGGCGTTTCCTTGAGGGTCAGGATGTCCCATTCGTGTTTTTCCTGAGTAAACGCCTCGGACATTCGTTTGATGTACTCGGCATCACCGTCATGATCGCCCGTTTCGCCGCCCGGATCGGTCGCGGCATCGTCCTGCGCCCAAGCCTCGAAGTGAATTGCGAGCAGACGTGTTTCAGCGAGTCCACGGCATCTTTCGCGGAGGTTTTGTTGCACGGTATCTCGGTTGGTCCTGATCAACTTTTCGGCAACTTGATCGACACCAATAAAGGCACCGGCAATAAGCAACATGAGACAGGTGCCAAATAGGAAGCGGCATTTCCGCTCCAAACTGGTCTCACCCAGAACTCGTTTGATCGTGCGGTAACTCATTTGCGGCACCCGTCCGAATTGCTGCCGAGTCAAACTCAGCGAGACTCCATCCTCGTTTGGCAAATCCCTCTATTCTGTATTCTAGAACTACCGGGCCCAGCCAACCAGTGGAATTGCCGTTCGGAATGACCGCAAGTCCCCAATCTACTGCAAGTCCACCGGGTCGATATCGACGATCCATTGCACTTCCTTCGGCACATCAACATCGCCAATCGACGCCGCTGCGTCCTGCAACGTCCGGTCGTCTTGAGCCAGCACGAGCAAATGGTAGCGAAATCGGTTCTTAATTCGAGCGATTGGAGCAGGAGCAGGCCCCATCACGCGAAACCTGGCCCGCGTCGCGTCCTTCAACTTGAGCAGGCGTTTCCCGAGTTGCTCGGCAAAACCCTCGACGTCGGCCAATCGTGCACCGCGGACAATCACGCGCATCATGACCGTCCACGGCGGATACAAGAACTCGCGGCGGTGCTTGATCTCCTGTCGGGCAAACGTCTCGTAGTCATGTTTGGCAGCGGTCACAATCGCCGGGTGCTCCGGACTGAATGTCTGGACATAGACATGACCCGGACGGTCCGCTCGACCCGTCCGCCCGGCGACCTGCGTGACCAACTGAAAAGTGCGTTCGGCAGCGCGAAAATTCGGCATATGGAGGCCCGTGTCCGCATTGATCACGCCGACCAAGGTCACGTTGGGGAAATCGAGTCCCTTGGCAATCATCTGCGTCCCCAGCAGGATTTGATGTTCTCCGGCACGAAATTGGGCCAATGCATTTTCATGGCTGCCCGGTTTTTTCATCGAGTCGCTATCCATTCGCAGGCATCCTGCTTTGGGAAAGCGAGTCCGTACCTCGTCCTCTAAACGCTGGGTGCCAAAACCGGAAAATCGGATGCTCTCGAAGCCGCATTGAGGACAGCGATCCGGGCTCGCCGTTTGAAACTCGCAATAGTGGCAAATGGCCAGGGCCTCAGTCTTGTGATTCGTCAATGTGATGTCACAGTCCGGACACTGCATGACGAAACCACATGCGGGACACTGTATTTGGGACGCGTGGCCGCGACGGTTCAATAGCAAAATAATCTGGCCCTGCTCGTCTAACGCGTTCCGCATTGCCTGGTGCAACGGACGACTAATCACGCCCGGATGCCGCGAACGAGTATCGATGATCCGGACATCGGGCATTCGTTGACCGTGAACCCGCTGCGGCAGAGGGACGAGCTGGTAACGACCTTCCTGCGCCGCAAAGTACGTTTCCAGCGATGGTGTTGCTGAACCTAGGATCAGCGGCACGTTACTGGTCCGGCATCGTTCAATCGCCACGTCCCTAGCGTGATATCGGGGGACTTGCTCCTGTTTGAACGAACCGTCATGCTCTTCATCCAACACGATAAGCCCCAAGCGAGGGACTGGGGCAAAAATCGCACTGCGTGCTCCCACCACGACCTGAATTTGGCCTGCGGCGATCTGTTTCCACTGCGACGCTCTTTCCACTCCACTCTGATGACTATGGAGGACGGCAACGGAATCGAATCGAGCTCGAAATCGCTGGCTTGTTTGGGGCGTCAAGCTAATCTCTGGGACCAGGACTACCGCCTGCCGACCATAACGCACGACTTCGGCAATCGCTTGAATGTAGACCTCTGTCTTTCCGCTACTGGTGACTCCGTGCAACAATATCGGTTGGGACGATTCGTCGGCGATCGCTTTCAAGATCTGGTCGAGGGCCATTCGTTGATCCGCGGTCAAGTTCTTGGCAGCTTCTCGTTCCACCGTTGCATTGGGCGGGATGTAGGAAATGACTCGCTGCTTCGTCGCGTTAACAAGCCCTTTGCGCTGTAGCTGTTTGATCGGCGCCGTCGTACAGCCAACTCGGTCGGCCAGTTGCCTTGCCGTGAGCTGAACCGAACTGCCTGCCAAAAACCGCAACGCCTGCTGCTGCTTTGCTGGCAACGCCAGATCTGGAATTCGCACCAGCACTTCGTTCGGGACCGTCAGGACCTTCACCTCACGCGTGCCGGCAAAATGCCTTACAGCCGCCGGCAACGATGCTTCAATCGCGTGTCCCCACTGTGAACAATACCGCTGCGCCAGCCATTTGGTCAGGCGCAACATCGACGCATTGAGAAGAGGTTCACTGTCGACGACCTCAATCACTTGCTTTAGTTTGCGATGCTCCGCCAAGGTGTCGCGACCAACACAGTAGGCCAGTACCGTTCGATTGGATCGTCCCAGCGGGACCTTGACGCGGATCCCAGGCACGACGGACTCCAACAGTCGATCGGGAATCGCATAGTCGAACTCGCCGGATACGCCTTCGGCAAACACGACTTGAGCTACCGATACGTCACTCAGCTCGTCATCGTCCCACGGCATGCTCTCAGGAAACAGCTCCCGCTGCGTGCTCATTGCTACATTCACTCCTGAATCCGGTTGACGTCCTCAGACCCACGCGATTGGTACAGCTCGTGGACTTCGATGTACTTCTCCACCGCACGGGGTGTTCGAAACCGAATCGACTGGCCGTGTGCGACGCGTACGCGAATGCTCGTGCTGCTGATATCGATCACCGGTACCCTGAGCAAACACGCGTCAATTTCATCCTCGGTCAGCTCGGGAAGCAGTTTTTGGAGGATTTTTGCATCGAGGGGTGCGGCATTGGGTCGGGCCACCACCACCGGCGTGGCCAACTCACAGATTCGTGCGGGCGATTTCCACCTTGGCAAGTCGCCCAACGAATCTCCACCCAAAATCAGGAATAGTTCGTCGGCAGGACGCTCGCTGTGAATTGCCTCCAGAGTGTCGACCGTATAGCTGACCCCCTCCCGGTCCATCTCGATCGTGTTGACCAAGAACGGCTGGTACCCGGAGATGGCCAACTCCAACATCGCCAGACGGCGATTGGCAGAAGTAAGTTGTTGCCCCTGTTTGTGAGGTGGGATTGCCGCAGGCAAGAACACGACTTCATCCAGACACTTTTGCTCACGGACAATGTCGGCGATCAACAAGTGCCCGATGTGAATGGGGTCAAACGAGCCGCCGTACAACCCGACTCTCATGGGAAGAGCATCCTATTGGTACCGTTTCTCAAAACACCGTTCGCAATTTCGATTTACAAACTGAATGTTACCCCGACCATGGGGGTCGGTGAAACGGGGGCAAGCCGAGATGCCGCCAGAGTGGGCCCATTGACCACTGAATTGAGGTGACCGACAACCGCTAGTACTCCCAGCTGCCCAATTCCCGGATTCGTTCGCCTTCTAAGTGCCGTAATACCAGCAGCGAATGAACTGATGCCAGTGGTTGGTCGTGTCCCGCATCCCCAGCGAAGTATCTTCGCTACCCTCCTCAAATGGGCTCCATATATTGGGTAGCACGACCGTCTCGATGCTCAACAACTCAACTCCCTCTTCTTCGAGCCAAGTATTCAGAGCCCCCAGAACTTCGTCGAGACTCTCATACTCGGCCGGACGCAACAGTCCTGAAGCAGCCGTCTGCTGCGGAACAAAGTCACGATGACGAAGCATGTGTAGTACCGGTTGCGGGGAGAGTCTGGTTGTTCGAGGTTACAAAGGACGCTTGCACTGGCTTGGACGGCGCCAGCGGCAACCGAATCGTAAATGCCGTCCCTTTTCCAACGGAACTGTCCACTCGTACACGGCCGCGGTGGGCTTCAATGATGTCCTTGCAGGCCGAAAGTCCCAGCCCAGTCCCTCCCTTGCCGCTTTCGTCCGGCCCGTCCTTGGTGCTGAAATACGGATCGAAGATCCGCGGCAGTTTGTCCGGCGGGATACCTTGACCACTGTCACGGAGTGTCAGGTCCACGGCTCGAGCATCTTCCGCCGGCCGGATTCGAATAAGAACCTGTCCACCGTTGGGCATTGCCTGGCGGGCATTGATGAGAAGATTCAATAGCACTTGCTGGATCTGGTTGCCGTTGGCCCAACACGGGCCAACTTGCGCAAACTGTTTTTCCACTTGAATTCGGTACTTCCGCATCTCTCGTTCCAACAGCACCAACGTATCCTCGGTGAGTGATACCAGGTCCGTTGACTCCATCCCATGCGATCGATTTCTCGCTACCGACAGAATCGTGCTGGTAATTTTGTTCGCTCGTTCACCAGCCGCCAAAATTCGGTCAAACGCTTTGGTGCGAGTCGCGTCGTCCTTGTGCCGCAACCCCATCTTTGCGTAGTTGATTACCGTCATCAGGACGTTATTGAATTCATGTGTCGTTGTTCCCAACAACTCACCCAATGCCGTCATTTTCTCGGCTTGCGCAAGCTGAGTCTTCAATTGGTCGACCTGTTGCTGCAGTCGTTTGTTTTGGGCGTCGCCATCCGTGGTCATAGGGCCGCGTTCCTCCTTATTACCGTGTTTTGCGCTGCTCATGTCGCCAACCCACTCGGCGTTCTTTTGCCGACATTGCCAAGCCCTCGCAGTCAACGCCACCGGCTGGCCTTAACCACTGCCCAGATTGGCACTTCAGTCATCTGGTTCTATCGACGAACCAGCCTCGCGTTCTACAGCCCAAGCCGATATAATCGCTGCCGAATTCATGATGCCGTTGTTAAGGAGGACACGATCATGCACACCGTCGACCTTTTGCACGAAGCGCTCGAAACCGCACAACAACTCGGTTACGGCATTCGGCACGAATGGCTGGGGACAGGCGGCGGGGCCTGCGAATTGACTGGGAGAAAGTGGTTATTCGTCGATTTGGCGATGAATTCGCAGGAACAGCTCGAGAAAGTATGCGAAGCCCTCCAACAGGACGCAAGGCTCGACTGCTCCAAACTTTCCGACGGGCTTTCTCGTTGGTTACAATTTCGACGCGCCGCTTGACCTGAGGGATCAATGCTTCGATGTCGCCCTGGTCCCTGTGAGATGAATCGCATGCCCCCAGTTCTCAACAAATTCCTCCGCTCGAATTTTGCGACGTTCTTATTCGTCAGCGTGATGGCAAGCGGATGCGGTGGGTTACAACATCAATCCAACTTGATCATTCCGCCGGGGACGCAGCTAGAAAACCCGCTCTTTGTGGGGTTGCCCGACGGCGAGTTCGTCTGGAATCAAATTGTCGATTCGGTCGACGACTATTTTCTAATCGAACGTGAAGAACGAATGCGGCAACTGGGTAGTGTAATCACCGAAGGACGACTCTACACTTTGCCGACCGCCGGCTCGACGTACTTCGAACCCTGGCTCAGTGACTCGTCACCAGGCTTCGAAAAAGCACAAAGCACACTACAAAGCACCCGTCGGCAGGCGTTTGTTCGTGTAACTCCCAATGCTGAAGGCTATTTGATAGAGGTTGTCGTCAGCAAGGAACTCGAAGACCTCTTCCAACCGGAGTTTTCATCGGTGGGCGGATCCGTACAACGGCACGACGGATCGGTTGAACGGAGTAGCGGGGGGACGCGAGACGACACGTCGGTCTCGTTGGGCTGGATTCCACTCGGCCGCGATCACTATCTCGAACAACGCATTCTGCTCGATCTACAATCGCGATTCACCAACGCACGATAGATATCACCGATGCCCGTCCATCCCCAAATTCGTCTGCAACTCACGAAACTGTTGGCTGTACGTTTCACTTGACGAGTGCACATGTTCGGCTTCGGAAATGAAGTTGATCTCATCATCACGATACACACCATTTTCGATGAGAATCTGCTCGAACCGATCGAGTGGATCGCCATAGACAATCAACAGCTTGTGTTCATCGAATTGGACTTCCTGTGGCACGTCCGGATTGAGGACGGCAATTCCTGTGCAACCGTCGTTAAGCAGCAAGTCCTCATAGTCCCATAGCGTACTCTTGAAGACTGGCATATCGATGTGCTCACGATACAGGTCTTCGTGCCCACCGTTCCGATTGTGGCTGGTCTCCAACACAACATCCACTTCAAAACCAAGTGGGTCGATCAGTTCCAAGAACAGGCCGAACAACACATCACTGGTGGCCGCGCACATGAGCACGGGAACGGACGTTTTGGCTTCTTCGTCGCGGTAAACATCGTGACGATAGCCTTGTCGCGGGACGATTTGAAGGTCGAACGACGGCCGGATTGCCTCGGTCAGTTGAAAGCCGCCATAATGATCAATGTCCAAGTGCG
>LWDU01042532.1_pt1 | contig 19424 bp, 13 predicted proteins | sample 727161 | NCBI WGS metagenome assembly LWDU01 (sample SAMN04566230, study PRJNA314399) | hydrothermal vent metagenome | isolation source: deep sea hydrothermal plume seawater | place: Mexico: Gulf of California, Guaymas Basin | collected 2004-07-11
GTGCCGACTTCACCGGCCCCTTCACCACCGCTTATCACGTCGACACCCCTGGACTGAATGTGATGTCTTCTGCACTGGGCCTGACCTCGGCACTGGTCGAGGGTGAATCGGGTTACCGTTTCAACGAACTGAACGAGGCGTACATCGCCGAGTGGACCACCCTGGAGCCGTAGATGCTGAACCAAAACTCGATTTTCAAAATCATGATACTCATCGTCAGCAGCCAACTGCTGGGACCATCGCTGTTGGGGGCCGAAGACCCCTGGCTGCTGTTTCGCAGATCGGATCAGGTCCTTCACGGGACCGTGGTCGAACTGCTCGGAGGAGAGAGGGACCGCCTCTATCACATCACCACCGATCGCCAGCCAGTCGCGGGTCGTGATAGTTGGTGGTTGAGAGAGCCGGAAGGAGAGGGCACCGAAGGAATCGGAGCCCTCATCGGTCAACGCGGGGCATGGCTCGTGGTCGCAGATGTCTATGGAGAATTTTCTACTGCAGATGCCACGGTCTTACCCGGCGGATATCTACAGGTGAAGGACTCCTCGGTGTTACAGTCCCTGCAGCAGTTATTACAGGAAAAAGCAGATCCAGCGATCGCCTTGGCACTGATGGAAGCGTCCGACGAGGTGGTACGTAGGATCGCCATCGGTTGGTGGCGCACTCATGGGCCGGATCCCGATGCACATCAGTCGATGATCATCGATTCCGCCTTCGGTCGCGAGAGCGCACCGGCAGTACAACGATCCTTCCTCGAACTGTACCTGCAGAAAAAATGGCTCTTCGCTGCGCCGGGGATCGCTGATCTGATCCCCCATCGCGGCACCGTACGCCAGAAGGCACGACTGGTCACGGCTTGGCCCGCCAGCGACCTGACCGGCAAGAAACGACTCGCCCAAGCGTATCGCATCCTCTCTCTCGAGGAGGCAAGCCCTTGGCTACTCCAGGGCGTCACCTCGGAACATCCGAGTTTGCGCTGGAATTGCATCGAATCGCTGGCCAGTTGCATCCAGATGGAATCTCGCAGCACCTTGCAATCGCTATTGCTCTCGACCAATGACCAGATACGAACTGCAACAATGTTCGGACTCGCTCGTAGTCGAACCCCAGGTGCGTGGCAACTTCTGCGGGAAACCATCGATCAACTCGACACGACAGACCCACTGTTACCGCTGGCGACACAGTTAAGAAAACACCCGTGGAAAGTCCTCAAAAGCAGAGGGAGCCGCTGAAATGAATGCCGATCTGAAAAAATTACTCGAGCAAAAAGTCGCAGAGAAGACCGCCGGAACCTTCCATCTGGGTCGTGGTCAAGGCGCCCAGAGAATTCTCTTCGATGGAACTCTATTCCAGTTTTACTCCGAGCCCACCGCCCAGCACTTTCCCGATGTCAGTGACTGGTCCGATGTGCTGGCACCGGAGCAACTCGACTCGCTGCTGGCTCTCTGGTACACCGAAAGTCGCGATCTGGAAGTGATCCTATCCTCGGTAAAGAACCTGGATGAGGGTGTCCGCAACAAGATCTGCCAGCAACAAGCGGTCTCGATCCTGATCGACGCTTTCACCGGAAATGGCGAGGGCTTCCTCTTCGAGGAACATTCGGGCAACTCGGTGGAGATCACCAGTGGTATCGACGCCAAGACCTTGATGGATCAGCTGGATCAACAGTTGGGGATACTCGATAAAGCCAGGAGTTTACTGCCGGCTCCTGAGGAACTCTTGCTGCTCTCTCCCGGTGGAATCCAGGCTCGGGACGAGCAGGGTCACTGGTGCTTCGCTCGCATCGCCATGCTGGTGGACGGCTTCAGAACCATCCGGGAGATCGAGGCGGACTCCCCCTTCTCTCCCATCTGGACCCTGCACTACCTCGCAGGAGGAGCTCGCCAGGGCTGGCTCTTCAAGAAGAAATTCCCCGAACTGGCCCGGGTCAGGCTCGACCAGATCGACGAAACTTCCCGATCTGCACTGGTAGAGAAACTGGAACAAGCGACACCGATGGCAGCGGAACCGATCAAGATTCTCGAGAAGTTGCGGCAATTGCATCAACTGAGCGGAGATCGCCATGCAAAACGATCGGCGGAGATCCGCATCGTCGAAGCCCACCGAACTGCCAGGGATCCCGAGTCCGCCATCGCAATCCTCGACCAGATCCTGACCGAATCACCCGAGGATGATCTGGCCCACAACACTCGCATCGAGATCCTCGTCGAACGCGCCGAACAACTGCTCGGTGGCAGTCAACCGGAGGAGGGTCGGCGCTACCTCAGGAGAGCCATCGAGGTCTCCGATGAAGACCAACTGAGGCTCCAGCTGATCGCGACCCATGAGACTCCCTCGATGCAGATCCGCGAAGGAGTTCGCATCGCTTCTCACTTGCACCGGGGGGCACATCGCCGCAGGGCGCTGAGGATCATCGATAGCCTCGAGGCGTTGCACCCGGAAGATCACGAGATGCAACAGGCTAAAATTGACTTCCTGCTCGACCATGGCGAGGAACAGGCCTCCGAACAGGCCCTCGAACGCCTCGCAGCACGCCAGGCTTCCGAGGGTAACATTCACAGGGCGCGAGAGATTGCAGAGAGCATTCGGGTGCTACGGCGAAACAGAGGAGTCGAGGAGACTCAAGCTCGAACGGGGCAGAAAGCTCTTCGCCACATCCGCAGGTTCTGCATGCTTGCACCCTTCCTCGCCACAGCAGTGATTCTCATCTATGCAGAGTTTTCGTTGCAACATGTGATCGCCACTGCCGACACCATGCCGCCGGAACAATGGCGAAAAGAAGCCCAGCCCTGGCTCCAATGGCTCCCCCCCGGTCCGTGGAAGGAAGGTCTCGACAGTGCGGAAGCGCTGGTCGAGAAGCGCACACAGGACGGTCGGAGCCACTACTCCACCCTCGCCCACAGTGCCATCCTGGATGCCAAGGGCGCCCGCATCCTCGGCAACACCGAAGCGGTCCGCCGGCAGTTGAAGTTGGCGAGCCAATACGGCGCTGTCGCCGAAACCCGGAATTTGAGGGAACGGTGGGAAGCGGAAGATCAACAGGCCGCGGCACTGCGCCAGCGAGCCGATGAGGCACGGATCCAGCACAACCTGACCGAGGTGAGGCGCCTCAATTTCCAGTTACTCGAGCAGTATCCATCGAATGACGCCACCACAGGCTTGACGATTCCGGTTCGGATAGAAACCAGTTCACCGGCCCGACTGATCCTCGATTCCGGCGAAACACTGGTGCCACCTGGCTGGCTCGAGGTTCCCGCCTTCGGCTCGAGGCAGATCCGCATCGAAGCCAACGGCAGGCACAGCACCTTCGTGATCACCTCGGAGGGTCCGGAAACGATCGTGTTGCCGACCCCCTGAGACGCAGCGATGCTCGCCGGTGACAAAAATTCAGTCGTGCTGAATCAGCCGCTGGAGGATCTCCTGAACCCGGCGAGGGTGGGCCTGTCCGGAGCTGGCCTTCATCACCTGTCCCATGAGGAAGCCGAGCGGTTTACTGTCGCCGGCGCGGATCTTTTCCGCGGCTTCGGGGTTGGCATCCACGACCTGCTGGACCCAGCCGATCAGAGCAGCCTCGTCACTGACCTGCTCACCGGTTTGCGCAAGGATTTTCGCCGGAGAGCAGCCTTGATCGAGAGCGGCCTGGAGGATTTCCCGTCCCTTGGCCACGCTGATCCGATCCCCCTCCACCGCCTCGACCACCTCTGCGATGGAAGCCGCAGTCAGTGGATAATCATCGATCGATTCCTCTCGATCATTGAGATGTTTGAGTACCTCGCCGCGAAACCAGTTCGACGCCGAGGCGGGTGAGAGTCCAGCGGCCAGCAACTGATCGAAGAAATCACCAAACTCTCGCCGCGCCAGGATCGATTCGGCATCTCGCGCATCGACCTTCAACTGATCGATGTATCGAGTTCTCCTGGCGCCAAGGGACTCCGGTAAAGAGTCCCGTTCCCGATCGATGTCTGACGGTTCGATGATCAGTAGTGGCAGATCCGGATCGGGAAAGTAACGGTAATCGGGAGAGTCTTCCTTGCCACGCATCTCCTCGGTCTGCTCCAGGTCCTGATCCCACAAACGAGTCTCCTGACGAATCACGCCTCCCGCTTCCAGTACCACCGCCTGGCGAGCCGACTCCACTTCGACCGATCTCTCGATGGAAACGAACGAATTGAGATTCTTCAGTTCCGTGCGAGTTCCCAGGACAGTATCCCCTTCGCGATGAATCGACACATTGACGTCCGCTCGTAGGTTTCCCTTCTCCATATCGCCATCGCAAACACCGATCCAGCGCAACAGTTCTCGGGTCGAGCGGACGCAACGTGCCGCCTCGACCCCACTCATCTGCAGTGGTTCGGTAACGATTTCCAGCAACGGACTGCTGCATCGGTTGAGATCGATACGACTGGTGCCATCTTCGGCATGGACTGACTTGCCAGCGTCCTCCTCCATGTGAATCCGGACCAGCGGCAGAACCCCGGAGGAGCCATCGTCTCGTTCAAATCGGATCTCGCCACCGAGGGCGTAGGGGCGATAGAACTGGCTGATCTGGTAGCCCTTGGGAAGATCGGGATAGAAGTAGTTCTTGCGATCGAATCGACTCTCTCGTTGGACCCCGCAGTCGAGGCTGATCGCGGCACGGATCGCCCGGCGAACCGCCGCCTGGTTGATCACCGGTAATGCACCGGGCCAGCCGGCGCAAACCGGACAGAGGTGCTGGTTCGGGGCGGTTTCCGTCGATCGCACACAGCCACAGAACATCTTGCTCCGTGTCGACATCTGGGCATGGATCTCGAGGCCGACCACCGTTTTCCAGCTGTTGGTTTTCCCACTCATCGTATGCTCCCTTGCGGGAGTGCCCGATGCTGATCGTTCCAGCACTGCCACCGCTGGCCAAACTCCAGTAGTGCATGGTCGCTACCGTGGGCCCCCATCAGTTGCATTCCGATCGGCAGTTTTTCTTCATCAAAAGCACACGGCAACGCCAGCGCCGGAACCCCGGCCAAGTTCGCGGTCACCGTCAAGATATCGCAGGCGTACAACGCCAGTGGGTCGTCGATACGCTCACCGATGGGGAAGGGTGCAAAGGGCGAAACTGGCAACAGAAGCGCATCGCAATCTTCCAGTACCTGATCGATCCCTTGACGGATTAAATCTCGTACTGCCAGTGCACGGTTGTAGTACGCATCTTGATACCCGGACGAGAGAACGAAGGTACCGAGCAATATTCTTCGACGAACTTCGCTGCCGAATCCTTGATGCCGACTGGTCTCGTACAGTTGCTGGAGATCTTCTGACTGCCCGCGCACTCCGACATGAACCCCGTCGTAGCGAGCCAGATTCGACGACGCCTCGGCGGTGGAGATCACCTGGTAGCAGGCGTTTGCAGCCTCTAGATGCGGCAACGACCTCTCGATGATCTCGATACCCTGACTGGCCATCTGCTGGGCAGCAGATCGTACCGCCGTGGCGATGGAAGCATCGATGCCCGGCCCGAGACCGTCGCTGATCAGGGCGACACGACTGATCTTTGACTGCGAAGCGGTGTCTTGGCGCAAACTGGTGCTATCGAGCGGATCGTGCCCCTCCATCACCTGCAAGACGCTCTGACAATCGACGGCATCCCGGGCGATCGGACAGATTTGATCGAGGCTCGAGCCGAAGGCGATCAGGCCACGGCGGGAGACCCGGCCCCAGGTCGGCTTGATGGCTGTGGCATTGCAAAAAGCCGCCGGTTGGCGGATCGATCCGCCGGTGTCACTGCCGAGATGAAAGGACCAACCGTGACTCCCGGCCAGTGCTGCGGATCCACCGCTCGATCCCCCCGGTACCCGCTCTCGGTCCCACGGATTGGAGACCACACCGTGGGAAGATGTCTCATTGGAAGCTCCCATGGCGAACTCGTCACAATTGGTCTTCCCGACCAGTACTGCGCCGGCAGCACGTAGGCGGCGAACCGCAGTGGCATCTTCTTGAGCCTGAAATCCTCGGAGCATCGGGCTCGAAGCATCGCTGCTGCCGAGTTGTGTCGTGATGTTCATTTTTGCGGTAAAGGGGATTCCATCGAGAGGTCCAAAGCACTGCCCCTGGGCTCGCCTCTGGTCACTCTGATCGGCGGCTTGCTGCGCGGACTCGATGAAGATCTCGACCACAGCGTTCAACTGCCGGCCGACCCCCTGGAGAAACTCGAGGTAGCCGTCGATCAGTTGACGCGAGGTGCAGTGGCCATCGGCGAGCCATTGCTGCGCTTCACCGACCGTGGCGTCGATCGGAGGTAGGGATGATCGATTCGACATGATCCCCTAGCCGACGACTCTTGGGGTGACAAAGGAACCATCTCGCCAGTCGGGAGCATTCCCGCCGAACGCTGCCGGGTCTCTCGGGCCACCGGCATCGGTCGGGTTTGACGATTGATCTTCACGAGTCATCGAGACGGTCGCTTGCGAGACGTGAAGATCGGACCGATGCCCTTCGGGAATCTCGACCGATCGCAGTGTATCGACCAGATCAAGAATCTTTTCCAGGTGCTCGACCAGTCCTGGGATCTCATCGTCGGAGACTTCCAGCCGCGCCAGGTGAGCGGTTTTTCGCACCAGTACCTCGTCGATCACCGGTCGATCAGGATCCGGCTGAGAATGGTGAGAAGACCCATCTTGTGCCATGTCGCTTCCCCTCTCGATTTCGATCCATCGATTTCGATCCATCGGTTCGATCCATCGGTACTCGAGTTGCAGTGCCCCCCGGGTTCCTCGCCAGCGATGGTGCAACGAATGAACGCTGATATCGAAGAAAAACTCCCGACCGACCCGGTCGGTCGGGAGTTCAAATCGCAAATTGGTACCGGCGCAGGGACTCGAACCCCGGACCCAAGGATTATGATTCCTTTGCTCTACCAACTGAGCTACACCGGCATGGGCACCGACGATAGCGGTACAAGCGCTGGCTGTCCAGATCGACCGTCCACTTCTGGACAAGAGGACGACCGGAGACCGCCTCCGGCCCTGGCAGCACTGGCAGAACTGGCCGCACTACTGTGGCCGGAGCAGTGCCGTCTCTGTGGTGAGAATCCGCTCCCCGCCAGGGCTCTCTGCGGCACTTGCCTCGCTGATCTGCCGCCGCTGTCTCCCACCTGCCCCCGCTGCCTCCAGCGAGAGGAGCGGTTCGAGGGGCGCTGTGCCGCCTGCCTCGTTACCGCTCCGCAACGCCCGCTGATCCACATCTCGACTCATGAGGGTTCTCTGCGGGGTCTGATTCTCAAGGGAAAGAGCCAACAGAGGGACGATATCGCCGGGCTACTGGCGTCCACCCTGGTCGATCGGTGGCGCTCGCTGGAGTGCCCAGTTCGCTCTCCGCAGTTCGAGGAGTGCAGCCACTGGACGGTGGTGGCGATACCCAGACACTGGCGCCGAAGCTGGATCGAGGGGATCTCCTTCGCCGAACGGCTGGCGATCCCGGTCGCTCGTCAGCGCAATCTGCCGTACCGAAGGCTACTGAGGAGGAAGCCAGGTCGAGCGCAAGTCACTCTCCCGGCGCACCGACGGCGAGCACTCGCGGCCAGTGCTTTTCACTGTGGTGCCGCGCCAAAGACTCGTACCGCTCCATCCATCGTGCTGGTCGATGATGTTCTGACCACCGGGGCCACGATGCGTGCGGCAACCGCAGCCCTCGAAGCGGCAGGGTATCCGGTGGTGTTGTGGCTGGTCGCCAGCGTCAGTGGAGCGAGTTGGGGAACTCCGACTGCAGTGAATCCGACGGCACCCTAAGGAATGGCCACCAGGTAGGCGATCCATGCATCGGTACTCTCCGCCCGAGTGGTGAGGGTGAACTCGCCGTCACCATCGCCTTCATCATCGACGCCCTCCCAGTAGACCTCGACCTTGGAAAAACCGGCATCGAGGAGGATCTCCTGGCTCTCACGCATACCGTAGCGACGCCAGTCGTAGGTGAACGCCCTTTTCATCTTGGACCCATCGGGAAAGTGGAAGGAGATATGGCAGAGGATTTCATCACTGACCCCGCACACCGCATCCTGATCCCAGATGTAGTCGAAGCCATCCTTCTCGTGTTCCTCTTCCATCTCCTCGTAGGCTTCCTTGCCGCCGTAGATATCGAGAATGAAGAGCCCTTCTGGATGAAGGCTGGATCGGACTGATCTGAAGTATTCGAGTAACTCCTGGCGCTTCTTGAAGATCCACCAGGAGAAGTTCATCGCACAGATGATGTCGACCGGATCCTTCGGGGCATCCAGGACATCGGCGATTCGAAGATCGACCCGGGAGCGCTGTTCATCATCCAACTTGGCGAGATTGTTCTTGATGCCCCACTCCACCGTCTCCACATCCAGATCGTAACCGATCGCCTTGCGCTTCGGATCTTCCTCGACCCAGGTGGCCGAGAGCAAGCCGGTGCCACAGAAGTCTTCTCGCATCACGATGGCATCTCGCTGGAACTTCTGCGCAAAGAGCTTGGACATGAACTCGTTGTCTGCCGATGGTTCCTGAACCGCTCTCTGGTACAGGTCGTGCTTGTTGGCCAGAAAAGCCTGTCGATCGGGTTTCTTCTTCTTGTTCTTCTTCTTCTTGTTCTTCTTCGCCTCGGCTACCACGTCTTCCCCTTACTCATTACAGTTGCACCCCGGATACCGCTGGAACCCACTCCGACAGATCATCCGGACTTCAGACCACTTCTCAAGTTGTTCCTGCACGGTTCATCGGGAATCGCTCTTCACTCCAGCACAGTTCCGGCTCGAGCCCGTCGAGTCCTTCGATGATTCCCGCAGCCACCCTTCGACCCACCGCCGGAGAAGCGGTCACCCCGTGTCCCCCGAGACCGACCGCCCAGTGCCAGCCTTCGATCCGCGGATCGGGACCCAGGAGGAACTGACGGTCGCGACAGAAGTTCCGGTGCCCGGCCCAGATATGACGCGGCTCCAGGGCCTCGATGGCGTCGATCGAGGGGCCGACCCGTTCCTTCACCCGTTGCCAGGGATCGCCGCAAACGGTCGCTCGACCCGGCTGATCGGCGATCTCTTCACAGGCGCTCCAGAGCGTATTGTCGATGCCAAACTTGAGATACCACCCTGGATCATGGGCCCAGATCCACGGTCGAAGACGTGGTGGGTGGCCGATCGGATCGGAGTGGACACAACTTCGAAGGTACGGAGTCATCTCGATGGGGACACCGGCTGCCTGCGACCATTGACCCGCCCACGCCCCGCTCGCAACCACCAGTGCCGCTGATTTCACCTCGACGCCATCGATGTGGATCGAGTTGAATCGTCCGCCCTCGATTCGTGGATGATGAGCGTGCGATCCCATCCGCAACTCCACGCCGGCATCTCTGGCCTGTGCTGCGAAGTGACCCAGTAGCGCCGGGACTTCGAGGATCCCGTCCGCCTCGACAAATCGTGCTTCCCCTGGCGGCAGTTGTTGAAATTCGGGAAACATCGATCGAAACCGGTCTTCGTCCCAACGGCGGAACGAAACCTGACTCCAGCATCCATCGGCGATCTCCCCCGAGGGATCAAAGATCACCGATCCGGACCTGCGAAAGGGTGAGTTTTCTCGCCGGGAACTCCACAGCGACTCGATCTCATCGGCCCCCTCGATACAGAGCCGGGTGGTGAGGGGATTCTCCGCGACCCTTCGGATCAGACCGGAATTTCTCCCGCTGGAGTGACTGCCGGGTCTCGATTCCTGCTCGATCAGCAAAATCGGTCCGACCCCCCTGCGGGCACAACTGGCGGCAGTGGCCAATCCCGCCAATCCGCCCCCGACAATCACCAGTTGCCAATTACGGCCGACATCTCGCCGATTCGGCGCCATCGGGCTCCATTCGTGCAGGGTACCAAGTGGGAGCCTTCGAGGCCCGCTTCCAGAAATCGACTGGAGAGATCGACACTCCCCCCGGTATCCTCTCAGCCTACATCAGAGATGCGGGCTCGCAACGATCCCTGGAAGGGAACAACGATTGGCGACTGAAGTGGTGCTGAATCCTCAGATCATCGAGGTGTTGATCCTGCTCGCTGCCGCGTTGTTGCTCTTCGCCAGCGAGATTCTCTCGGTCGATGTCATTGCGATCTCACTGCTGCTCTACCTCACCACTCGGGGCATCCTTCCCATCGAGGACGCGCTGGAGGGCTTTGGCCATCCGGCGGTGATCGGAGTGGGCGCCCTGTTCATCGTCAGTGAGGGGCTACTCCGTACCGGGGCTCTCGGTTTCCTGTCCAATCACTTGCAAGAGTGGAGTCGCGGAAGCCATCGAATCATGACCGCGTTGATCCTGATCATCGTGATGATCGCCAGCGCATTTCTCAATAACACCCCGGTCGTGGCGATGTTCATCCCGGTGGTTCTGGGAGTTTGCCTGCGCAGCGGCATGAACCCATCGGCGGTACTGATTCCTCTGTCGTATGCCGCGATCCTCGGCGGCACATGTACCCTGATCGGAACCTCGACCAACATCCTGGTGGCATCCATCGCGAGGGAGAGTGCCGGCATCGAGCTCGGCATGTTCGAGTTCACCAAGATGGGTGCGATTCTCGCCGCAGTGGGCCTGGTCTATCTGCTGACGGTCGCTCCGAAACTTCTTCCGGAGCGCCAGACGATCACCTCCCTCGCCAGCCTGGGGGGCGATCGTCGCCACCGAGAGTACATCACAGAGATCGAGATCCGCGGTGGAGAGCTGATCGGAAAGCGCTTCGGCGACACCATCCTCGCCACCGCTGGCAAGGTTCGTATCCTGCAAATCATCCGCGGGGAAGAAGTCATCTGGCCACCACTCGATGATGAGATGCTCGATCTCGGTGACGCTCTGGTGATCTCCGGCACCATCGAGGACCTGATGGAAGTTCAAGATCAAACGGGAGTGGCCAGCTTGTCGGAGATCGTTTCCGAGGCGCGTGGAACCGCGACCCAGAAGGAGGCGCAACTGGCCGAGTTGCTGGTACTTCCGAGCAGTCCTTATGTTGGCCAGCTTCTCGGATCGGTGGAATTACGCCGCCGCTTCGGGCTCAACGTGATCGGCTTGCAACGCCACGGCATGCACATGCGCAGCAAGATCAGCGAACATCCGTTGCGCATCGGCGACGTCTTGCTGATCCAGGGGACTCCCGAGGGCCTCGATCGGATTCGCGGCGAGGAGGGGTTGGTCCTGATGTCCGGGGTCGACGATGTGGTCGTGCGCAAGGGCAAGGCCCCGCTGGCGATCCTGATCCTCATCGCCATCATCGGGTTACTCTCGACCCAGATCTGGCCGATGGCGACGGTCGCTCTGGCAGGCGCCGTGGCGATGGTGGTGACCGGCTGCATCAGCGGAACCAAGATCTACGAGGCGGTGCAGTGGAAAGTCCTGGTGCTGATCGCCGGAACGCTGGCGCTAGGGAAAGCGATGGAGACGACCCAGACCGCCGGTTGGCTGGCAGATCAGGTGATTCACCTGCAACCGTACGTCGGCCCCTACGGACTGGTCGTGGTGACGCTGATCGCCGCTGCATTGCTCACCGAGATGATTTCCAATGCAGCGGTCGCCGCAGTGCTGGTTCCGGTCGCCTTGAAGATCGCCACCCAGCTGGAACTGGCCATGGGGCGAGAAGTCTCGCCGATCCCCTTCGTCATGGCGGTGGCGTTCGGCGCTTCGCTGTCGTTTCTGACCCCCATCGGCTACCAGACCAACACACTGGTCTACGGTGCCGGAGGCTACCGCTTCAGTGACTTTGCCAAGGTAGGTGCTCCGCTGGTACTGATCATCTGGGCCATCGCAGGGACCTTGATCCCCTACTTCTGGCCACTCTATTCCTGATCGGTTCCGGTCGCCTCAGGGGCTGACAGTTCTTCAGGGGCTGACAGTTCTTCAGGGACTGACAGTTCCTCAGGGGCAGACGGTCTCGCTACACTGCAAGGTGTCGCCGGTCTGGTCCTCACCGCAGTTGGCCCCCGGTGCCGGCAACTCCGCGGCTCCAGCAAAGAGGTACGAGAGCAGTGCGATCGGGTCTCCGATATCGATGGCCCCATCATCATTACTGTCATGACCATCCTCGCAAGTGGTGCTGGAACTGCCACCGTTGAAGAGGATCGCTAGCGTTGAAATGGCGTCCGAGATATCGAGTGCGCCGTCACCATTTCCATCGCCACGGACGAAGAAGACGCCAGAGCAGGATCCAGGTTGAGACAGAGCGTCAGCGGGATCGGAACAGGCAAGCCGCTCGTCCCCATCAAAATGACCATCGAGATCGCGGTCGATCCCCATCCTCAGCGCCGAACCGGTCGGAACCACGGTGAAGGTCACTTCCGCACCGGCTTGGGCCGAGTTGCGAAGTTCGGTGAAGGTGGTGCCTTCTGCGAGGATGTCGGACTGGAACAGACCGGTGCCGGCACCCACCAGTACCCAGCCACGAAGGAATCCGCCTTGCCACGCCTTGGCGATCACACCGACCCTGCCGAGGCTCGCCTCATCCATGATGATCTGCGCATCTGCGAGCACTTGAGGGTCATCTCTATTGGTCTCGTCCATGGTGATCTGCATCCCCACTGCAGCATGCGAATCCTGGCTCGGCGACCCGAGTGGTTCGAAGGGAGTCTGGTCACTTCCTTGCGGCAGGTCGGATCCGGAGAACGCCAGCATGAAGGCGGTCAGGTCTGCCAGTTGTTGATCATTGATGATGGAGAAGGCCGGCTCACTGATGAAGCGCTCGACAGAATCCACCGACCCGTCGTGCAGGTATCCAAATCCGGAAGTGTTGAGCAGTTGAGTGGTGTTGAATCCAGTGCGCTTGTAGACGTTTCGCAACTGAGGAATTTTGAGGTTCCGCTGAGCGGAACCGTCGACACTGACCATGCCGTGGTGCTTTTCCCCCATCGGACCGTCGGGAATCGTCGCCATGACAAAGCCAGCACTGAATACAGAGTTGGGGCCGATTCCGATGGGAAGCGCGTGGCAGGTCACGCACTGCAGACCCCCATCGAGGCCAGCGTTGCGATAGAGATCCAGCCCATCCTCTGCGTTGCCAATGCCCAGTATTTCACCTTCAGTGCCGAAGCGACCGGTTGTGTAATGGCCGTCGAGTGGCAATGCCGTGGGCAGTTCATTTCTCATGCCGCGAAACGGATTGGGCGGGAAATAGATGCTGGCGAGGAATGCCTCGAACTCCTGCATCGCTGCGCCTCCGACCGGGAGATCATCTCCATTGATCGACATGAATGCGCCACCAAAGGCCTCAATACCAAATTTATCTCCACGCCAGTGATGCGGTTCCTTGCCGATGATGTCCTGCAATGTCTGGGTCAACATCGGCCCCTTCATCGGATGGAAATCATCACACGGCGGAACACCCGGAAGCGGCAAGCCCATGTTGCAGACATCGACGAATGGAGCCTCCTCTCCCGCAGGATCTCCCAGATCCCACGCCAGGCGGTCGGTCCGGCCATCGACATGGCAGGAAGCACAGGAGACCTGGCCCATTCCCGAGGTGAGGTGTGAGTCGTAGAGGAACTTTCGACCCTCGCGCACCACTACTCCGGTCGGATCGTGAAAGGTCTCTCGACCACTGACGGTGCCGGTCTGTATATCGATGGAAGCGACCGATGCATCGAAGTGCTCCAGCACGTAGAGCTTTCCCCTCGATTCATCGAGGGCGAGACCGGTCGCACCCGCACCGACGTCGATGGGATCCGCCACAAGATTCCGGGTTCCGTCTGGCTGGAGCCGGACCACATTTCCGGATCCTTTACCGGCGACAAAAGCCTCGGTTCCGGCGGCATTCCAGACGATGGCTCGCGGATCTCCGATGCTCAGAACCTGTTGATCGGGGGGAACACTGACACCACCAGCGGGGAGATGAGGATTGAGATCCTCGATCTGCGGACTGGCTGCACCTCCCGGTGCGATCATCGCATGCAGCACATCGATGAAGTGCCCGTTGAGATTGGGTTCGTAGCGGATGTGATTGTGTGCCTCGGTTCCGACCACCGAGATGGCTCCATCGGTCGGACGAACAGCGATCGCCATGCAGATGTTCATCAGCGACTTGATGTAGGTGACCGAGTTGTCGGTGGTATCGATGACTGCGACATCATGATCCGCCAGATCCCAGCCGACCGGGCGACCGGAAAGGTCAGCCTGTGGCCCGCTGACCAGATCTCCCCAGTCACTTCCGTTATCATCGACCCACACATCCTGGTCGATCTTCTTCACGATCAGTGCCACGGGAGGAGGTGTACCGGTGCTGGGGTTGAGCGGTGGCTCAAAATCGCCATTGGCATTGGGCGGAGGATTGACGCCACCATAGGGCCCTGCCGGGTCACTGACGACGTTGGGAGGGAAAGCGATGACGTTGACCCCGCCATCGAAACCACCGCCGAGCACGGTGGTGCCGTTGCCCGACTCAAAGATGGCACAGTAGACGGTCGAACCGTCGGGGCTCTTGGCAAGCGCCCGAGGCTCCTCACCGATCAAGGAAATGATCTCGGGAGGGGCTGTCACATCGGATGGATCGAACACCATGATCTCATCGGTCCCCGAGCAGGAAACATAAGCTCGCTGCGGTGTACCGGCAAAGATCACATCGGCAGGTTCATCCGCGGTCATCAATGTCCATCGGACATAGCCATTTTGAAGGTCGACGATACTGATGGTGTCTGAAATTCGATTCACCACCCACGCCTCGGTCGCAGTGCGAGCTCGCACCGATACAGGATCGAGGCCTACCGGCACCGACAGGAACGGCACCGGGACACCGGAACTGATGTTGTAGATCTCCAGATGGGAATCTGCCGTGTTGGTTGCCAGCAGCAGGTCACTGCCCGAAACCAGTTCCAGTGGATGAACAGGAGGGCTTTCCCAGTTGACCCAGGAATCGGCGGTCACCTGTCCCGATAGACCAGAGCAGAGGGACAGTGCAAGCAACAGGAACACGCTTTTAGTCGTCAGAGACATGGAAATGACCTCTCATGGGGATCAATACTGGTGTCAGGTTCAATCGCCCCGATACGAGCCGGGGGCACTCTTTAGATGATAGAGGCATCCACGGGAAACCACTACCTGGAATACACGTCATCCATACGCTGGGAAATATCGGCCAGGCGCTGCTGATCACCGCCGCTCACCTCGGCAGACCCCCAACCACGGTAGCCTACCTCCGCCAGCGCCTTCATCGTTTCAGACCACTGAACCGATGAGTCCGGATCTCCGATCTTGCAGGCGAATCCGGCCCACACTCCATCCTTCTCCTTGCGGGAGAGGGAATAATCCTTGATGTCGACCTTGATGGTTCGTGCGCCCAGTTTCCTCACCCATTCGGGGGGGCTGCCATAGCGAACGATGTTGCCGGTATCGAAGTACCAACCGACCCACGGACTGTTGAACTGGTCGACATACTTCACCGCTTCATCAGCATCGGTGATGAAATCATTCCAGACATTCTCGAAGGCGATTCGAACGCGCAACTCTGCCGCCAGTGGAATCAACTGGTGAATCGCCTCGGTCGATCGTTTCCACGCCTGCTCGTAGGTGACTCCATCTCGGCAAACTCCCGGCACCACCAGCACCGTGGTGCCACCGAAGAGTCGACAATCTCTCAGCGCGGTTTCGACTCCCTCGATCCCCTGCTGGCGGACCTTCTCGTCCGCCGCAGAAAGTGGCTTTCCCCAGTGTGAGGAGCACACCACTCCGGGAATTTCGAGACCGGTCGCCGCCTTCGCGCGCAACACTTCTCGCCAGTCGAGAGATGAAGGCGAATCGAGTTCGATTCCGTCAAATCCGACTTTCTTGAGAATTTCGAACTTCTCCTCCAGTGTCTTTCCGACATTCGCCATGCCGATCTTGAGAGACTTCTTGAGGCGAGGCTGAGGCGTAGAGTCCGCTGGGGTCGACATTTCTGCCCCCGGTTTCATGGCACCCACCCAGGTACTACCGACCACTCCCAGAGCTGCTGCGGAGATGAAATTTCTTCGATCCAACAAGGCCCCCTAGACCAGAGCCGTGCGACCGGGGATCGCAACTGCAGGCATCGCCAGATCACCAAACTCCCACTTCTCGGGGTGCAGGCTGTTCTGCGAGTTGAGTGCGAACTCGAGGGTGACTTCCTTGCCGGTGTAGGCACTCATCCGACCCATGATGGCGGTCAGGGTACTCATCGCGACCCGCTCCGCCTCGTTGAGCGGTTCATTGGCCCGGATGCTGGCGATCAGATCGGCATGTTCCTGAACATAGGCGTTTCTTCCGCCGCCAGGGGCACTCCAGTTCTTTTCACCGGTGATGCGTCCAGAGGGATTGGCGACTCCCTTGGTGCCGATGATCTTCTCCGAGACCCGGTTCCAGCAGCCGTCGATCTGACGGCATTCACTGAGGGTCCTCACGCCACCCGGGTAGACGTACTCGACTGCGAAGTGGTCGAAGATATGGCCGTACTCCGGACCGGTTCGCACCTGGCGTCCACCCATCGCGTTGGCCTTCTCGGGAGGTCCACCGAAGGCCCAGTTCATCACATCGATGTTGTGGATGTGCTGCTCGACGATGTGATCGCCACTGGCCCAGGCAAAGTAGAGCCAGTTTCTGACCTGCCACTCCATGTCGGACATCTGCGGGGTTTGACGCGTCACCCACAGTCCTCCCTGATTCCAGTAGACCTGAGCGCCGACCAGTTCTCCGATGGCACCGTCGTGGATCTGCTGCATCGTTTCGATGTAGCCCTTCTGATGACGACGCTGGGTTCCGGCGACCACCGCCAGCCCCTTGCGCTTGGCGACCTTGGCGGCGGCCAGTACCTTGCGGATTCCCGGCCCATCGGTGGCGACCGGCTTCTCCATGAAGACATGCTTGCCCGCAGCCACAGCCGCCTCGAAGTGGATCGGTCTGAATCCGGGAGGCGTCGCCAGGATCACCATGTCGACATCGGATTCGAGCAGTTGCTGGTAGGCATCGAAGCCGACGAAGCAGCGCTCCTCGGGAACATCGAATCGATCCCCCAGCCCCTTGAGGTTGTTTCGACTCGAGTCGAGACGGTCGCGGAACAGATCCGCCATCGCGGTGATCTTGACTCCTTCGGAGGAGTTCACGCAGTTGTTGGCGGCACCGGATCCGCGGCCTCCACAGCCGATCAATCCAACCCGGATCACATCCGAGCCATCGGCATGGGCCTTGCTCTGTAACAGGGAGGGGGTCAACAAGGTCGCCGCAGAAGCGACCGCAGCCCCCTTCAAAAACTCTCGACGACTCGCACCTGAATTCTGCTGGCTCATGCTGCCTCCTACTTCCATGTCTGATTTTTCATCTCTGATTTTTCATGTCTGATCTTTACTGTGAGTCACGGATGCTGGCCCGGGGCCACCAGAGATCTGCCAGCACCGAGGCCAGCAAGATTCCCTGAGCAAGGCTGTAACCCGCCCCCGAAACCATGATGCACACCGTCCAGGATGGACTGAAACGGGCCAACCACCAACCCCCTACATCCCCGACCAGTCCCAGCCCCATGATGGCGATCAATAATGAGATCGGGCGGCGGCGCCAGCGTGTCATCGACGCCAGAGCGATCACCACCAGCCCCTGGATCGACAGAGCCAGGGCATGGGCATGAGTGGAGGCGGCCAGTACCGCGACCGGGGTCGGCAGCACCTTGCGGGAGAAGGCGATCTCCTTGATATCGTCGAAATACTCCAGCGGTGGGATCGCCGAGCCGGTCTCGGCTCCGGCGGCCCGGGTGTGACATTCGATGCAACTCTGGTCGATGATCTCGGCGGGCGGGATTTCCAGGTCCAGGCTATCGTAGTCCTCGACGATGCGACCGCTGGTAAGCCACTGCAGCAGCAGCTCTTTTTCAGCAGATGGCAGAGTCTCGGGATGCCCCCGTTCGAGAGCAGTGCCGAGCAATCCGGGGCTATCGATACCGTGGTATGCGCTGGTCACATCATCGAAAGTAAAACCGGGGAGTTCATCACGATTCTCGAAGTGACTCACCATGTGAGTCACACTGGCGAGAAGTCCGATGTAAAGCACCACGATCAGGGCGCTGACACCGATCCTGATTCCCATCGGTTGAGAACGGAGTCCCGCTCCAGCGACTGGCAATGACCCCATCGACTAGTCCTCCTTCAGATCGTCCTGTGAGATCTCGATCACGCCACCCTCGACCACCGCACGCTGTGCGGCGATCCCCACGGCAGTCGCTCGCAGTCCTTCACTGACCCCCGTCTTGACCTTCATCTGCTCTGCACAACTCAGCAGGAAATCTGCCACACCGTAATGGAGAGAATCATTGGGGAGTCCAACCCCATCCTTCAACTTGTTCTGACTGGCGAGTTTGGTTGCATCGGCGATGAGGGTGATGCCCTCGTCATTGAAGAATCGCTGACGGTTGGCGTAGACCTCCCAGCCCTGCGTCGCCGCATCCGCTTCCTTGAACATCCAGCCATGACTCCAGGCCAGCTTGAAGGCGGAGTTGACGCCATGGAGTATCTCGTAGCGGCCACCGTAGGAATTGCCCAGCGTCGCCTGGTACTGGAGACTCTGGCCCTTGGGAAACTCGAGGGTCAAGTTGACGGTATCGGCGACCTTGCGTCCATCTTCCCACACGAACACTCCGCCATTTCCCGACACTCGATGAGGATACTGTCCGGTGAACCAGTGAATGACATCGAACTGATGGGTGCCCCACTCTCCGGGCAATCCGAGCGACACGGTGGGGTCGAGACGCCAGTCGAGACGAGCTTGCCGCTCGGCAGTCGAGGCCGCTTGACGCCAGGAGGTTTTCCGTGAGTTCTGGGCGCGCATCGAGACCAGTTTGAGGAACGCCTCGGTGCGGAAGAAGGAGCGCGCCAGCGAGTACACCGGATTGGATCGCGCCAACAGCCCGACCTGGAAAACTCGCGGATGGGAACGAGCGGCCAAGGCGATGGCCCGAGCATCTTCGAGGGTATGTGCCAGTGGCGCCTCGCAGTAGACATGCTTGCCCGCCGCCACTGCCGCCTCGGCGATCGCTCGATGCTGATGGGTCGGGGTTGCGATGAAGATCGCCTCCACCCCCTGCTCCTTCGCCAGCAACTGATCCGAATCGGCATAGGCAGTGGCATCGGCGACGCGCCTCCTGGCACTTCGCAATCGCGGCTCATCGACATCACAGATCGCCACTATGGTGGCTCCCAGCTTCTGCAATTCTGCGGCGATCGCTCGACCTTGGCGGCCCATGCCGATGATGGCGACCGGATACCCCTTCGGTGCGCGAGTCGCCATCGCCTCGAGGCCCGGCAAAAGAGCCATTCCGGCGAGGGCGCCAGCGCCCTGGATCAAGAAATCTCTACGGTCCGTTTCCATCGTTCCTCTTCCACGGAAGGCTCCGCTTGCGCTTTCATGTCGGTAGATTCACCATTATCAAGCCGATATCCCTGCAAAGTTGGCGGGAGTTGTCGGGCCACTTCACCTTCGAAGCCGGCCACCGTCAG
>LWDU01037388.1_pt1 | contig 19408 bp, 22 predicted proteins | sample 727161 | NCBI WGS metagenome assembly LWDU01 (sample SAMN04566230, study PRJNA314399) | hydrothermal vent metagenome | isolation source: deep sea hydrothermal plume seawater | place: Mexico: Gulf of California, Guaymas Basin | collected 2004-07-11
TTTCTTGATTCGAACAGGCGGTTCAGAAGGCGCGCAAGACCTGCCGCAACAGGTGCGATTTCAGTGCGCACGCCCAGCGCCTCGGACCGCGCTGCCGCCTGGGCGCGCTTGAGATAGTGCTCGACATTGGCGCGCATGGATTCGGTCTGGCGCCGGACAACATCATCAAGGCCTGTATCGCCCGTCGCTTCGTTGCGCAGCACGGCGAGCGGTGTTTTCAACGCATGGGCAAGGTTGCCGACATGGGTCTGCGAGCGTTCGACGATCTTGCGATTGCTATCGAGAAGCTTGTTAAGCTCATCGGTCAGCGGGACGACTTCAGCTGGATAGTCGCCGTCCAGCCGCGCCCTGAGGCCCTCGCTGATTTCCGCAATGTGCGCCTGAACCCGGTCAAATGGCCGAAGCGCCATGCGCAAACCGATCCACAGCGCCAGAAGCGTACCGCCCGCCAGAGTCGCCATCGCCACAAGCAGGATGAGGCGCAGCTGATTGGCGCCATCATCTGTCACCGCGCGGTCTGCTGCAGCCATCAGAAGGATGGGATTGTCGCGGTTCGGAACGGTTATGGAACGGACCGATACGCGCAAACGCTCATCATTCGGACCGTCCGTATTGCCGTATTGGGTTTCACCAGGTTGGGCGAGCGCTGCGTCCGCAAGTCCCCGTGGGAGCGGCAGCGGCCCGTCCCAGACACTCTGGGAGCGGATGTCGTTTCCAAAGCTACCATCTTCCTGGATAGCGATCATCGCCCAGTACCGACCCGATAGGGGAAGCTGGAAACGCGAGTCGCTTGGAAGCCGCTCCGGGATATCCACGACCCGCCCATCAGGAAGAATTTCGAGGGCGCGCGGCAAGGTGACGAGTGTGGAATCAAGTTCCTGCTGCAGGATGCGCACCGTCTGCGTGCGATACGCCGCGGTCATGGCAATCACGCCGCCAACAACGACGATCAGGCTCCAGACAATGGCGCCGAGAAACAGGCGGCGAGAAAGCGACAGGCTCGGCTTGGCCTGCTGTGCCGTGTCGCTCACTTTTGCGTCGCCAGTTTCGGACTGATCAGGCAAGGCCCGCTGTCTCACCTTCCGGCACGACGAGGCGGTAGCCGAGGCCACGCTCCGTCTGGATGCGGTCGGTGCCTATCTTCTTGCGAAGTCGGCCGATGAAGACCTCGATCGTGTTGGAGTCGCGATCAAAGTCCTGATCGTAGATGTGCTCGACCAGTTCGGTGCGCGGCACGACCCTGCCCTGATGGTGCATCAGGTAAGACAGGACGCGATATTCATGCGCGGTCAGCTTCACAGGGCGACCATTAACCGTTGCCCGGGCGGCGCGGGTGTCGACCCGGAGGCTGCCTGCTTCCAGCGCGGCGGCCGAATGACCCGTGGCCCGGCGCAGCAGCGCGCGAAGGCGTGCCAGAAGCTCTTCGGTGTAAAACGGCTTGGTCAGATAGTCGTCGGCGCCAGCATCGAAGCCAGCGACCTTTTCACTCCAGCGGTCGCGTGCCGTGAGGATCATCACAGGGAAGTCCTTGCCGTCATCGCGCCAACGCTCAAGGATGGTCACACCGTCCATCTTGGGCAAGCCAAGATCGAGAATGACAGCATCATAAGGCTCTGTATCGCCAAGGAAGTGTCCGTCTTCGCCATCGGCGGCAAGATCAACGGCATAGCCCGACTGGGTCAGGGCATCGGCAAGCTGCCGGCGAAGATCTGCATCGTCTTCAACAACAAGAATTCGCATAAATGTGTACCTAGCTAACGCTTATGATCCGACCAGTCTGTGCGTTGATCGTGAACTGTACGAGTTCACCCTGACGCGTCGTCCAGTCGATGACATAAACTTTTTGTCCGTTCCTATCAAAGAGGCCGACGAAACGGCGCATCTCGCCTCCATAGCGCGACTCGATAGGACGTAGAATGTCCTTCAACGGAAGTATCTCTCCACGCTCACGCGCATTGCGTGCGTCATCTGCCGTGAAGGAATTGCTCCACTGCCCCTGTGCCGTGGCACATGGCGAGAAGGCGGCAAGGCCAACGCAGAGAGAAAGAATGATCCGTTTCATATGACGGGTTATGCACTACCGGCCCTGAATACATGCTGAATGGGAAGAGCGGAGTTTAGTCAGAATTCAAGACGGCTCAACGCTGGCGGGCCCATTCGCGAAGGCCTTCATCCTTCGGATCTTCCAGCGTAACCTCCAGACGGGCATAGAGATGCCCCGGCGTATCCTTGTACTGCACGCCTTTATTGCGAAGACGAAGCACCATCCCCGTATTGGCACCTTCGGGCACTTTCAGGGTCACTGTGCCAGCAGGCGTTGCGACCTCGATATTGCCGCCAAGCACCGCCGTCTTGAGGGGCAGTGGCACCGACATCCGCAGATCAGCCCCTTCGCGTGTCCAGGTCTTGCTCGGGCGCACATGAAGCTCCAGGAGCGCGTCGCCCGGCGGGCCGCATGTCTGCGATGGCTCGCCCTGGCTTTTCAGGCGCAACACCTGGCCGGTGGCAACACCGGGCGGGATGGAAACATTCAGGCTCTTATTATCGGCCATCGTCATCTGGCGTTTCGCGCCGAGGACCGAGTCCTCAAACGAAATGTCGACGCGGTAGCGGATATCGGCGCCCTTGCGCGGCCCTGCCCTGCGTCGCTGCCCGCCGAACATGCCAGAGAGGATGTCCTCGAACGGATCGCCCTGGAACGAGCCGCCCTGCTGACGGAACCCTCCGCCGAAGCCGCCCCCATAGCCGCCGCCTGCGTTGGCAAAGCCAGTCGGGTTGCCATCGGCATCGATCTCGCCCCGGTCGAACTGGGCGCGCTTTGCCTCGTCACTCAGGATTTCGAAGGCCGCTGACGCTTCCTTGAAAGCGTTCGCTTTCTTCTCATCATTCGGATGAAGGTCGGGGTGAAGCTCCTTGGCCTTCTTGCGATAGGCCTTCCGGATCTCCTCGGTCGAGGCAGATTTGGTCACACCGAGTGTCTGATAGGGATCGCGGGTCAAGGACGTCTTTCTCTTTGTTCACACTGAGAATCCAATGCCTAGTTAGAGTGCGCCCGCGCCGATTGAAACCCACCTGCCTAAACGTCCATCAGCTGCGACTTCCGCGATACGCAGCTCATTCACCGAAACCTCCAGTGCCACAGCCGATTCCGGCGTCCTGAAATTCACGACCTCTGTGCCGTCTCGCAGGCCGACGACCTCGAACAGGCGCGGCCCGGTCGGGTCCGGCAGATCCCAACTATCAGGGATGTCCGGCGCGCAGGCGAGCCAGCTTACCTGCATTCCCCCAGCTGTTTGCTTCGCCCGCAGCTGAGCGACCGGCCAAGGCAGCCCGGCCCTGCCTTCATGCCTGAAGACTTGCGGGTCAGACCCACCAGCCCGCCAGTGCATCTCGATACCGACTTCGTTGCGACTGAGCGAAGACGGCTCGAGCGCGTCATCGACGAGGACGACAAGCGCGCTCTGCTCTGCTTCGGCGGGTACGGACCCATTAATCCCCCGAAGAAGCCCGGAGAGACGCCAGCTCCCATCCTCCTGCAAGTCTGACATTTGGAAGGATAGCGCTTCCCACCCGTCCTCGCCCTGCACCAGCAGCGTGTTTGCACCGGCGAGCACTGTTTCAGGCTCAGCGCTGGAGACTTCACCGCCAAATAGCTCAAGCGCTATCTCTGAGGCCTCATCCCATCGGTGCGCCGGTCCCGCAGATAGCGGCGCACCGATGGACGAAGGCGCTGGCACGGATGCCCGCACCGTCATTCCGCCAAGACTCCGCCCGGCTTCGACGGGGACAGGTCCGCCCCATGGTGATCCGGTTGCTGCGACCAGCGGACCGTTGGCTGACTTGCCTGGCAAGACTGGTGCATCGATCAGGATGAGTTCGGGCGTCGCTGGCAGGCGCGCGGCGGTGCCAGTGTCCGGCACAGAGCCAGCAAGCACAGACAACGCCTCCAGCGGCCGCGACAGCTCGACGTTGCGCGCGATGCCGTCATCGGTGATGTCATCTATCACCCACTCGCCGGGCAGCGTCTCGACCGATATCCGGTCGCCGGGCTCCAGAGCCAACAGGTGCGGTGGCAGAGTGAGCGATGCGCGCTCGCTCTCCACCGCCGCATTCAGCAAGTCGCCCGCCACGCGGGTTGCCTCAGCCTCCGACATGAGGAGCGGCAGGCTGGTTTCGATGCGGTAGCGCGCGTCGCCGTCCGAAATACGGGCATGCGCCACCGCAGGGGCATAGACGCCATTCGCACTGATATGGGTGAGCGTCAGATGCCCCGGCCGCTTGTCGAGCAGGACATGCGTCATGGATGGCCCATCCCCGGCCATCTCACCGGCTGCGACGGTCAGCGCGGCATTCTTGGCAGCTGGCTGCAATGAAAGTCCCGCTCCGCTCTCGCGGCAGCTGAACCGGTGCAGCGCCTGAAGTGGCTCCACCACCGACCGGAGCGTCGAAAGCGCTGGCACGACGAAACCTTCTACCAGCCCGTCAAGACTGTTCGCTTCTATCTCTACGCCCGACATGGCCGACAGGTCTTCGATCACGGCAGAGAGCGGCACTAGACCTGCCCGCCCGTTCAGCCAGTGACCGAGCGACCAGTTCGGACCATCGCTCCAGACGTCGTCACGAACGGGAAAATCAGGCCATGGGCGCGCGTCCCACGCCCACGCAAAGGCGGCATCGACGAATGGCTGCGCCTGCCAGAAGGAGAGCGACACTTCCAGCGCCCGACGCTGCAGCACATCATTGCGCGAACCGTCCGAAAAATGCGGCAGCGCGCTCTCGGAGCTTTTCGGGTCATAGAAAACATTCGGCGCATTTGTGCCCCGGTCGACGGCCGGAAAACCGATCTCCATGAGGCGGACGGGTTTCAGGCCGGGCGTCCAGCTGGTCGCCGTCGACGACCGGATGCCGCCCGGCCTCGGATAGTGAGACCGGCCCCACCAGTTCTCGATATCGTTCTGCCGGAAAATCCAATGCTCTCCGTGGGTACTATCTACGATCGGCGTTCGCTCCTGCGCCGCGCGTGCCTCCGCTGAGGCGTAGTACCAGTCATAGGCCTCACCGCCCTGTAAGTTGGCTGCGAGATAGGCAGCGTCCGAAGCTCCTTCAAAACCCGCCAACGCATCAAGGTGATCTGACCCGCTGCGCCAGTCGCTGAGTGGCGGGTACCAGTCCACGCCGACAAAATCCAAATCCGGTGACGCCCAGAGCGGGTCGAGCGGAAAAAGCACGTCGCCCGATCCGTCCTGCGGGACATAGGCGCCATATTCAGTCCAGTCCGCCGCATAGGAGATGAGCGTGTCCGGCCCGAGAATGGCGCGTGCCTCCGCCGCAAGATCGATGAGCGCCTCAACGAATGGAAACACTCCGGTTTCATCGCGAAGACGAGTGAGCGCGACCATCTCGCTACCAATCAGGAAGGCATCGACACCGCCAGCCTCGGCGGCAAGGCGCGCATGGTGGAGAATGAAGTGGCGATAGCCGAACGCACCGTCGGTGCCGATGAAGGCCTCGATCTCTGTGCGCACCGCCGCTGTCCCGTCCAGCAGCGAAGTAATTCGCCCGCGCCACGGAAAAGCGCCCTGCTTTGCCCCGCCATAGGGGTCGGCCAATCCGTTTCCGGGCGGAATGTCCATCAGCAGGAAAGGCGATAGCGTGACCTCAAGTCCGTCCGCTTTCATTTGCGCAATCGCCTGCAGGACTGATCTGTCCGCCGGCGTCCCGCCATAGTTCGCCTTCCCGCTGGACTGGCTGACCAGCCGCGCCTCAGCACGAGAGAGACCCGCAACCTCCCAGCCAAAGGGGACGCTCGCACGGTCTCGTGTCTCGACACCAGGCCGGATGCGGCACGTACCTGCGCGAAGGTCATCCCCAAACCAGGCGACGGTGAGTGCCGCGCGGCGAAGCTGCGGAAAGTCATCTTGCGCCTGCGCCAACGACTGAGAGAAATTGGCCGCGCCTGCCGGATTATTCATGTTGAGCGGCGTCTCGATGCCCGGAAAGCGCCGTTCACGGACGATCTCTGTCGCGTAAGCGAACTCGCCGGTAGCAGGGATGATGTTCAGCCCTTCCACGACGCGCCCAAGACTGCCGTCATCTTCCAGCGCGCGGAATACCTCGAAGCTAAGCTGCGGCAAGCGATTGCCGAAGCGGTCCAGCGGCAAGTCCTCGAAGACGATATAGGCCGTCCCGCGATAGGCTGGCGCGTTGCCTCCGCCTTCCACCGCCTCAATCAGCGGATCTGGAAGCTGGCTCTCATCGCCGCGATAGAAGCGGTAATTGATGTCGGCGAGCGCCAGCACCTCGCCATTCGCCCAGACACGCCCGAGACGGGTGAGGGCGCCCTGCGCGATCGCGACCGCGAAGCTCACCGAATAGCTGTAGTCATTCAGCTTCGGACCGCCCTTTCCTGCAGATCGCTCGCGTCGTTTTTCCTTGAACCGGGCCGCCCAGATGACCTGTCCGCCGACCCGCGCGCGTCCATAGACAAGCGGCAGGCCCGCACCCTCGCGGCTTTCCATCAGATGCAGCGCGCTCATTCGCGGACCGTGAACGTCGCTGGCGAAAGCGCTGTCCACGGCCCGGCCCGCAAGCCCGCCCAGTGCGCCGCCAAGGGCAGCGCCTGAAATCTCCGCCCCCAGCAGGTTGAGACCGCCCGGCAGGAGCGCGCCGCCAAGGGCCTGGCCGGCCTGCGATAGAATGATCTGTCCCATTGGTATCAGTCCTCCAGACCAGGAAATGAGAAAGCGCCCGCAATGCGCCGCCGCCACCAGGGCACCAGCCGGGTCGCGCACACGCTGCGGCCCCAATAGGCGTGGATGATCGTGTCAGCGCAGGTCGCGATGGCGCAGTGCTTGGCTACGCAGCCTGCGCCCATGCGAAATATCAGGACGTCGCCAGCCTCGGCTACGCCGATCGGAATTTCCCGCAACCACGAACGCCCTGCTTCAAGCAGCGTGTCTTCATTGCTGATGTCGGCCCAGTCTGGCGTATAGGGCGGCACGGAGATCGGTTCCGCCCCGACAAGCTCGCGCCAGACGCCGCGAACAAGGCCGAGGCAATCAGCCCCTGCGCCGCGTCGGCTCGCCTGATGCTGATAAGGCGTGCCCAGCCAACCGCGTGCGGCCTTGACGATGTCGGCGCGTCTCATCGACGGCCTCCGTCATTGCCTGTCGCGGCAGGCCCGGAGAGCATGAAATCCTGCCCAGGCAGATGCGGAAACCCGCGATAGTTTTCCGCATTCGAGAACACATCGCGGCAGGTCTCGAACCGCTTGTCGCAGGTCTGCCCTTCGACGCCCGTAAGGCCGCACCTTGCATCACCTAGCGCCGCATCGCATCGGCGCGAGACGAGACGCCCCACGGGCCGCTCAAGCTCCGCTTTCAGCGAAATCAGCTCGGCCTCAAATTGATCGCCGCGCTGCGTGATCTCACTCAGAAAGCCTGCCCAGACGAGGTTGTGATCATCGGTCGACTGCCAGTCCACGCGGTAGACATGCACGCGGGCCCGGGTCCATAGACCCGCAGCAAGGTCAGCCTGTGTCAGAGCGTCGGCGACGAGCGCGCCTTCACCGCTTGCCCGTCCGGGTCGCAACCCACCAGCAGTTTCAAACCTCGCCGCCGAAAGGGCCGCGCCGGGGCTGTAGGTCACGCCGCCAAACGTCAGTACACGGTCATGATCCGTCAGGCCGACCGTGACCCCGTCTCGCCGCTCCAGTCGCCAGCAGAGGCAGGTGGTCGACGCGCCGCTTGCAAGCCTCGCCTCAAACGCTTCGTTTATCTGTTTCATGATGCGCCCCGCTCAGAAGATCTCTACCAGGGGCAGGCTCACCACCCGCCCGAACCCGGCCGTCTCGAAGCTCACTTCGAGGGCGTCCGTGTCGAAGCGCACGGGCCAGTCATATTCGAAGCCTGCTGTGAGGATGGCGCCCTCTTCCGGGGCAACATCAAAGGCGACCTCGCCCGTCACCTCGTCCACCTCCCAACCGCTCAGAAGTTCAGCGCCATTCACGCCAATGCGCACGCTATTCGCGGTAGGTTTCAGGACCGGGCGCTCAAGGCCGCCATCAGCCATGATCAGCTGGAATACGGTGCGGGTCCCGTCGCCTATGCCAATCGCTTCATCATTGGGCGACACCGCCATGCCAGGCGCCGCGCTGGAGAAGGCTGCCGGGTCGCGAAACCGAAACCCGGACAAGCGCCCACGCCGCGCATTGAAGAAGCTGACCAGACTTTCGAACGCTTCGACACTGAGCGGCGGTGTCACCACGTCCCAGCGCCTCTGAGGACGCGACCAGCGGGCATTGCGCACTTCCTTGCCGCTCGACAGCACCAGAGTCTCGGTCTGCCAGACAGGCCCGCTGGTAGAGCCAAATCCGGAGGGCACCGGCAGGCGGCATTCGTGAAAACCGGCGAGGCTCATGTGAACCTCCGCCCGATTGCGGCGGCTTTCGCCACAGCCTTGGAAAGCTCGCGTGTCGATGCGGCTTGCCTGGCGCCCACACCTGATCGCGGAAGATTGAAGGTCAGCGATGTGCCCGCCGCGCCAATGCCGGCCCGCGCGAGCGCAGCCTCGGCAGCAATGCTAGCTAAGTCGGCCAGCACCGCCCGCGTCATCTGCGAGAAGTCGAGCTCGCCAGATCGCGCGGCGCGCGACAGGGCCGCTTCTATGCCTGCGCCTGCCTCGCTGAAGGCTGCCTCGAGCGACGCTGCCGCGGCCTGTCCTGGACCGTCTGCGAGCGCGGCGAGCGCATCGCCTGCGCGGTCCAGCTCTGTCGTAAAATCATCCATTCGCCTCAGTCCTTTCATCCGGACGTGTTTTCATCATCAGGTCGAATTCCTTGCGCGGCAGCGCCGGACCGGAAGGGGTCGTCAGCGCGCGCCACTCTCGAAGGCTCAGTTTCCAGAATTGTGCGGGCACGATCCCCATCAGCGCCGCCGCGCGCAGCATTTCATTCCACGCCAGCACGGAACGCCTCCGCTACGGCCGCCGCAGCGGCGGCCGGCTGGATGTCGAGCGATGCCAGTTCGGCAGGCTCAAAATGCTCACCGCCGCCTTTCATCAGTATGGAAACGAGCCGTAGAAGCTCCGCTGCCGACAGCCGCCTCATGCGCGCCTGTAGGTCTGCCAGCGATGCACACCCGAAGGCGCTCTCGATCTCTGCCAGCGCACCGAGCGTCAGGCAGAGGACCCGCTTCTGGCCGGCCACGTCCAGGCTCACTTCTCCTCGCGCGCGGTTCATGCGCTTGCCTCGAACGTGATCTGTCCTGCGCTTTGCAGATCGATCGAGAAGGTCGCCTCACCATCAAAACTGGCTGCCCAGCCAAGCTGCGCGATCTGGAACAGGCCCGTGAAGTCGCCAAAGCCCGGCACGCAGAGCTTGAAGCTGCAGAGCTCCCCTGACAGGAAGACCGCCCGAAGCCGGGCGTCGCTGGCCGCGTCCTTGAAAAGCCCTCGTCCTCGCACGCGCATGGAGCGCAGCCCTGCGTCGCCGAGCAGTTCACGCCAGCCACCCGGGCTGTCCATGCTCGTTGCGTCGACACTCTTCTGCTCGAGGTCGAAACTGCTCGTGCGGATGCCCGCCACTGTCGTGAACGTTTCCGGCATTGCGCTATCGGAAATCTTAATCAGGACATCGCGTCCTCTTTGCCCGCTCATGTGCCCGCCCCCTCAAGTATGAACCGTACACGGAGGATACCGCGAAACTCGCGAAGATCCGGCGTGCGCATTACGTCGCTATAGAGCGTCTGGGACAGCACACTTCGCAGCCCGTCAGCGGCAAAGGAAAACGCATCCAGCACCCGGCGCAACTCGCTCAGAATGCGCATCGCCTCGGCCCGTCCACCCATCCGGCTTCGAAGGCCAAAGGTCAGCGTATGAGCGCTACCTGCGTGGCCTGCACTCCCGTTTGGACGCACATCGTGGCGTTCCAGCTCGACGCAGGGAAAGACGGGCTCATCGCTTTCGCCATCGAAGATCCGCGCCGGGTTTCCGAGGTAAGCCTGAACACCAATGTCGCTGCGTAGGACCGCCATCACGGCAAGCTGAAGCTCTGCCTCAACGCCTGAGGGGAATGTCGCCGCGCTCATAGCCGCACCTCGCGGCGCGCCGAGATGATCGCCTCTGCAGCGTCCGGCACGACGACATCAGTGCTGCCACGCCGGTAGGCGGCGTCCGCCATGACCAGCAGCGCGAGCGACAAGTCTTCTGGTACGTCCGCCGCGCCGCCGAACCCGGCAATGAAATCGACCTCCACCCGCGCGCCTGCCTCTATCGCTGGCAACCAGCTGCCTTGGCGCAGGCACAGTCGCTGACCATCCAGCACGAAGCGGCTGGTGAGATCGGTCTCCACCTCCCCCACCACGCTTCGGACAGACACAAGCTCGCTGACAGGCCCCGCGGGCAGCCTGACCCCTGACCTCGCCATCAGGTCGCGAGGCCAGACCGCGAAGCTCCACCGCAGCGTCCGGCGCACCAGGCACAGCCCGGCTTGCGTTTCCAGCGCCGACCGCGCCCCGGCAATGAGCGAGGTCACCAGCTCATCTTCGCCGTCATGCCCGATGCGCAGATATGATTTCGCCTTTGAAAGAGACACAGGCTCTTCGTCTGGCGGTGTGATAACCGTCAGCGTCATAATCGTTTTCCATCTATTGAAAGCTGCCTGCCCGACGGGCGACACGCGCGGTCGCCTTACGGGGCGGTATCAGCCTGCGATCCCTCGCAGGCTGACTTTGCTGACCGCGCTAGAAGACCATGGCCTTTATGGCGTCGAAGTTCTGGACGCCGCCGCCCACACGTTTGGTCGTGTAGAACAGGACATATGGCTTGGCCGAGTAAGGATCGCGCAGGACCTGCGCGCCCTGCCGGTCAATGATGAGATAGCCGCGCCGGAAGTCACCAAAGGCGATCGCTGCATTGCCCGTACCGATGTCCGGCATGTCTTCCAGCTCGGTGACTGGATAGCCGAAGATCGTCTGGCCTTCCCCATTCATGCCAGGGCGCCAGAGATAGCGACCATCGGAATCCTTCAGCTTACGGACGGACGCGACGCTCTTGCGGTTCATCACGAAGCGGCCATTGGAGCGGTACTGGCTCTTCGGCGTCTGGATGAGGTCGATGATCTGGTCGCCCGCATCGCTGGCGGTGAAGTCGCCCGCGACCGAGCCGATCTTGCCCCAGACATGGCTCGCCTCAGCGACAACATCATAGTCGAGGAAGCCTCTCGGCTTGCCGTCGCCATCACCTATCACAAAGGCTGCGCTCTCCTGAATGGAGAAGGCCGCCTCGACCTCATCGGCCAGCCAGGCATCGACATCGGCATAGCTGTCATTGAGCAGCGTCTGCGTTGCTGCTGGCATGGCATAGAGCTCACCTGCAGGAAATTCGAGCAGGCTGAGGCCCGCTGTCGTCGTTTGCGCACGCGCCCCCGTTTCAGCGACCCAGGCAGCACCGACACCGAGGCTGACAGGCTTGCGGTAAACGCCTGCCGTCGTCTGGCGCACACCTGCGATCTGGCGCATGGGCGAGGCCTGCATCAGCCTTGCCTCAATCAGGCGGTCAAGCTCCGGCGGCGCGGTATAGCCGCCCTGATCATCAGTGCCCGCGGACAGGGACTTCACGTCCAGACGCGCAAGCCCGCTTTCGTCGCCGCTGCGCAAATAGCGCAACCAGGCCTCACCCTGCTCCGTGCCAGATAGTGCCGGTGAGGCCTCGTCAGGGCGCGCCGCTTTCAGGCTGATCTCATCGAGGCGCCGGTCCAGCTTTTTCAGCTTTGCATCCAGCAGCGGATCATGCGTGCCCTTCGCCTCGATCTCGGCAAGGCGCTCATCATTGGCCTGCTTATAGGCCTCGAATGCCGCCATCACGTCGGCTGTTGCAGCAGTGCCTGCCTCGGCTGCCATCTTTGTTTCCTTGGTCATTTTTCTCCTTCCTCAGGCCGCCCGCGCGGCCCCTCCAATCTGTGTGAACCGGGCGAGTGGCTGCATCGGCGCCGCCACCAGCGAAATCTCGACAAGGTCGACGTCGATGAGGTCCCGCCCGCCTTCAGGTCGCGGCTTCCAGAGCCGCGCGCGAAATCCGATAGACAGGCCGGAAAGACCTGCCCTCACCGCACTTGAGGCGGCACCGCCATCAATCAGTCCACGGACGAAAAGACCGCGACCATCTTCGACGAGGCGTGTCCAGCGCCCGGCAATTGCGCCAGACCGGTGCTGCAGCAGCATCGGCACAGCGCCCGCGCGCAGGCTGCGCGCAAACGCTCCGGCCCTCACTACGTCGCCAGACAGATCCGCAGCGCCAAACAGGGCCGCATAGCCTTCAACCAGAAGCAGCGCGGTTTTCATGGCTTCGCCTCCAGCCGGGCTTCAATCCGGTCCAGCTGGTTCTCGATCGCCTCGAGATGCGCTTCCACTCGCGCCAGTCGCTCGGCGACCGGGCGTGCAATGTCCGCGCGCTGTTCCAGCATGGAAATCCGCTCTGCTGCAGCCCCCGCCCAGACGAGCGCCCCGCCCGTCTGCAGCGCGAGCGCCAGTATGAAACCGGCCGTTATCTTGCGCTCAATCATCGACTGAGCCCCGCCAGAGCGCGCTTTTCTTCGGTGGTCAGGAAACTCGCCGCCTCAAGCCGCGCCCACAGCGCATCCCGCTCACCGGAGAAGGCCGGTACGTCTTCAAGGTCCGGGCGCACCTCGACATCATCGAACCGTCCCGACAGCCAGACACTCAATGCGTCGGCAACCTTGTGCACCAGAGGCAGCACCGTCAGGCGCCAGAAGGCGAGGTTCGCTTCCTTATAGGTCGCATAGGTATTGTCGCCCGGAATGCCGAGCAGCATGGGTGGTACCCCGAAGGCGAGCGCGATCTCCCGCGCGGCCGCATGGCGCGTGCCTGCAAAATCCATCTCTGCGGGCGATAGCGACATCGGCTTCCAGTCGAGCCCGCCATCGAGCAGAAGCGGACGCCCGGCGTTCGCCGCACCGGAATGCGCGTTTTCCAACTCTTCCTTGAGACGATCGAATTGCGACGGCGTCAGGCCCGCTCCCTCGCCGTCATAGACCAGCGCGCCAGAGGGCCGCGCCGCATTCTCGATCAGCGCCTTCGCCCAGGCCGCCGCACCATTGTGAAGGTCCAACGCCTTGCGCGCCGCCGCCAATGGCGAAAGCCCCATCACGCTGTCTGAAGGATGATAGAGTTTGAGGTGGAGCACAGGGCTCCAGCCATCAGCCTCACGATAGATGATCCGCTCGCCGCGGCGCTTGCGCACCGCCCAGCCAATCAGGCCGCCCTCGCTATTCGTCTGCGGGCGGACGGTGTCCGCGCGCAGCCCGAAAAGGCCTTTGGGCGCAGCCTCTCCGGCAAGAGTCACGGCCTCGGCCCAGGCATTGCCCGTAATCTGCAGGTCGCCATAAAGCCGCTCAAGCAGCACCCTGCCTGCCTCATCCGGTGACGGCCGCGCCAGCAGCGCGCTGACATCCTCGTCATTCGTCGTCAGCGGAATGGAGGCGGCCGCCTCTGCAATCATCCGCACACACCGATAAGCGATCGCGTTTCCAGCATAGCCGTCGCGCATCAGCGCGCTCGCATCCTGGCCGCCCCAGCCTGCGCCTGGCAGGCTCGCCAGCGCAATGAAAGAGGTTTGCGCCGAACGCGTCTCGACTGTCTGCCAGGGCCATCTCATCTAACACCGCTCTCCTTCGCTTGGGGCATGCCGCTTGGGCGCGCTCCCTGTTTTTCAGCGTTGATGGAGTTCTAGCCGGGAGGGACCTCCGGTCGGACGAAATGGCTGGTCATCAATACCGGCGGTAGATTCTTTCGGGACGCACCACCCTCCGTCCACGTATGAAGCTCTTAAAGCGGTCGAATACAGGGCTGACGCCCTGTGGCCGCCTCCAGTGTCGTGATCGCCCACACCAGTGCATCTACCCTGTCAGGCGAGCCCTGCATCGCGCCGCTGCCAAACTGCAGCATTTCTTCTTCCAGTTCGGCAAACTGCCCCGCATGCGACACGCGCCCGCGCTCATAGAGGGCGATAACGGGCGCGGCGCGCGCTGCCTTGGAAAGCCGCGCATGCACCAGCTGGATCGGCACATCGCACCCGCCCGACCGCAGGACGGAGCGGACCAGCTCACCGCCCTGATTGGCCTCGGCCACGATCCGGCTTGCCCCCATACGGACAGCCAGCGTCACGGCGGCTTCGGCCTATACGGCAGGCGATTTCCCTTGAAGCGTCGCATCCTCCAGAACCCAGTATTGACCCCCGCCACCGGCCGCATTGGTCGCGCCTGCCGCTAACAGGCCGCAGGCATCAGCGCCTTCTCCGATACTGACAGGCGGGTCGACCGCGACGATGATGTCACCGAGTTTTGGCGGCGGCCTGCCAGCGCGCGCGGCCAGCAGCATGGCGCGTGTCCAGAAAACACCGTCCTCGGCCTCCAGAAACTCGCCCTCCAGCTCCTGACGGCCAAGACGGGTGCCGCCCATGCGCGCCTCGATATGAGAGATGAATGCAGGCGACAGGAAGTCGGCATTGTCCCGTGTGGCGCTTCGCGTGACGGCCACCCCGCCCTCAGTCATCAGCTGACGGATTAGCGGCGTTCGCCGCGGCGTCGTCGTTATGACAGCGCGCGGATGCCGCCCGAGCCGCAGGCCCAGCTGCAGCATCTCGAACGTATCCTTGTCCCGTTTCCAGGCGGCGACCTCATCGCACCAGGCTCCGTCAAACTGCGGGCCGCGCAAACTGTCAGGGTCTTCAGAGGAGAAAGCCTGCGCCACCGCGCCATTTGGCCAGACCAGCCTGCGGCGAGAGCTTTCATAGACAGGCAGCGCTTCGTCCGGCCGCGCGATGTGGCAGAGCCCGGACACCCCGTCGATCATCGTCTCGCGCACATCATGCAGGGTCGGGCCAACCAGCGCGATGGAACGAAGCCCGCCGAACAGCGCGCCAAATCGAACCCATTCAGCCCCTGCCCGTGTCTTGCCAGACCCCCGCCCACCAAGCGCCAGCCAGCTATTCCAGTCACCAGTGGGCGCACACTGGGGGCCACGCGCCGTCAGCACGAATGGCAGGGCCGCATCGCCCGCCAGCTCATTCACTGTATCTGTCATCGCCCGAAGAGTAGATGCGCAGCCAATACGGTCGGAGAGATTGCCGCCCCGCCCTATCCTGCTAAGGTCGCGAGCGTGGGGAGAAAGCCGACATGTTCCTGTTCTTGCTCTGGTGGTGCGTTGATGACCACCTTGCGGCCGCGCTTGAAACGCCGGGCCTCGGCACGCTTCCGATCTGGGTCCCCCTGATCCTGTCACTTGCCTTCAGCTTCACGCTGCAGGGCGCGGTGAAGAAGCGTAAGGATTGACGGTGACTGCCGTCTCCCCACTTTCGAGGACGCGGCCCGCACCCTCAGACAACTCATTTGCCGTCTCATGGGTCTGGCGTCAGGTCTGTGCCCTCATTCTCTGGGCCGGTCGCTGGAAGCTCAAGGGCGACTGGCCACTTGCCGAGAAAGTCGTCCTCGTCGCCGCACCGCACACCTCAAACTGGGATGGTTTCTGGATGCTGATGGCAGCCGGCTATTACCGGGTGAAGCTCCGCTGGATGGGCAAGAAATCCCTCGTCGATCACCCGCTCGGCGGCTTTATCCGCTGGCTCGGCTGCGTGCCTGTCGACCGCGATGCCGCTGGCGAATTCGTCGAGCAGATGGCTGAGGCGTTCGACGCTGCTGACAAGCTCGTTCTCGCCGTCGCACCGGAAGGCACGCGTGCGGGCACCCTCGTCTGGAAGAGCGGCTTCTATCGCATTGCCCTTCGCGCCAAGGTGCCCCTGCTCATCACCGTCCTGGACTATGGGTCACGCACCATCGCGGTGCGCGGCCTCTTCCAGCCAACAGGCGATTACGACGCCGACCTGCCAGCCATCCGCGCATATTATGCCGATGCCGAGGGTCGGCATCGTCTGAAGTTTTCAAAGGCTGAGGACAGCAAGCCCTAGTTCGGCTCGGACACCTGCACGACCAGCTTGCCAAGGTTCTTGCCTGTGAAAAGCCGCTCCAGCGAAGATGGCGCGTTTTCAAGGCCGTCGACCACATCTGTCTCGAACTTGATCTTGCCTTCCATAAGCCAGCCAGCCATGGCCTGCATGCCTTCGGCGAAGCGTTCGATATAGTCGGTGACGATAAAGCCTTTCAGCGTGACGTGCCGCATCAGCAGCATAGAGAAATTATAAGGCCCCGGCACCGGGTCAGTCGCATTGTATGAAGAGATCAGACCACAGAGCGGCATGCGCGCAAAATCATTCAGGCGCATCAGGATTGTGTCCATGATCTCGCCGCCGACATTCTCGAAATTGATATCGATCCCGTTCGGGCAATGGCGGTCGAGCGCCGCGCCGACGTCTTCTTTCTTGTAGTTGATCGCGGCGTCGAAGCCTGCCGTTTCGGTCAGCCATTTGCACTTGTTGTCAGAGCCAGCAATGCCGACGACGCGGCAGCCCTGAATCTTGGCGATCTGGCCAACCATGGAGCCGACGGCACCCGCAGCAGCAGACACCACGACCGTCTCGCCCGGCTTCGGCTTGCCGATATCCATCAGGCCGAAATACGCCGTCATCCCTGTCATCCCGATCGGGCCCATGAAGGCCGTTAGCGGCACACCGGGCAGCTCTGGCAGCTTGTTGACCTCAGCGCCCGGCTTCACCTGATAGAGCGACCACTGGCCAAGCCCGGTATTGACGATATCGCCTGCCCTGAGACCATCGAAACGGCTTTCCTCGACGACGGAGATACCGCCGCCGCGCATCGGATCGCCAATCTGGACGGGCGGCATGTACTGCTCGCGGTCCGACATCCAGATACGGTTGGTCGGGTCCAGCGACAGATAGATTGTCCGCAGGCAAACCTCGCCATCCTTCAGGTCAGGCACCGGGCTTTCAACCAGATCGAGGTCGCCCTCGCCCACATCGCCGACTGGCCGCTTCTTCAGGATCCAGGTCTTGTTCACTCGTGCCACGGCTTGCTCCTCCAGCTTCATCTATGTTCTGCCGCGCTTAACGCGCAGCATCTCTGATACGCTTGAAGCGCAGAAGGCACGGCCGGATCAATGCTGACCTGACGGGAAGCTGGGGGGCACAGGGCATGGCCCGCCCTCAAGAACGACTAGTTGGTCGTTCCAGTCACTGCATCGACCGGGATGTCGTAGTGGCGCGCACAGAACTGGCAGTCGACGCCCAGCGTGCCGTCATCCTCCGCCATCTCCCGCAGCGACTCGTCTGGCATGCCTGCCAGCGTATGGCGCAGCCTTTCTTCATTGCAGGTACAATTGTCGTCCAGAGGCTCTGGTGACTGCATCCGCACACCGCCCTCATGGAACAGGCGGTAGAGAAGGTCCTGCGCAGGCAGTTCTTCTGAGCACAGCTCATCAGGCTCAAGGGTGTTGAAGAGTGCCATCGCCTCGCGCCAGCCCTCATCTGTATCACCGCGCGCGTCATCGCCAGCCATTTTCTGGATCATCATGCCGCCAGCATGCCATTCGCCTGCCGCGTCGCGCTTCACTGTAAGCGCGAGACCCGTCTGCACCTGCTGCGACTGATGGAAATAGTCTTCGGCGCACTCTGCCAGAGACCCTTTCACCAGGGGCACGATGCCCTGATAGGGCTGAACATTGCGATTATCCTGGATGATGATCAGCGCCAGCGCGCCTTGCGGACCGAAAAGCTGCGGCATGTGCGGCTTCTCTCCGCGGTTTACATTTTCCAGATAGGCCCAGCGTTCGGCCTCATAGCGCGAATAGGCGCGCACGCTGCCATCGGTGTTGTACTCGCCGACCATCATTGAGACGGGCCCGTCGCCCTCTGCCTGCGCGAGGATACGCCCCTGAAACTTCATGGCAGACCCGATCAGCGTGGACAGCAGAACGGCCTCACCGAGGATTTCTCCAAGATGGTCTGGATAGGCGTGACGCTGTAGTATTGGCGACAGGGAACGTGGCCCCATACGCACAATGCGCCCGGTAATCGGTAAGGCGTCAGAAGTGAATGCAGCCACGAAATCATCTTGCGCTGGTGATACTGAGCTCAATTTCAGTCCTCGCTATCTCTCGTTTTCGCGCGTCATGTGGCGGCTTGCATGTCCACAGACAAGAAGCAGGCTGCAGGCCCTGAAGACCGGCTGAATGCCTCGGTATTACCGAATTCGATGAAATCGCACATATGCCCGAAAGCGCAATTTAAGCTCAATTGTCTAAGCCGGGGTCCCAGTAGACTAAAAAGGACGTCGCCGTGCTTTCCAACCTGCGTTCATTCCTGACACTTGAGCCAGAAGACGTCGAAGTCAACCGCGCCCGGTACGCGGCCCTCAGTAAGCAAATACCGCTGATGTACAGCATCCTTGGTATCAACCTGCTTGGCCTGTCCCTGACGCATTTCGGCTCGGCACCAGACCTCATGACAGTCTATCTGCCAGCCGTCATGCTTGGCTTCATGGCACTCAGGGCATGCAAATATCTGCGGACGCGCAACATGACGCTGACCGACGCACAGATTTTCTCCAGCCTTCGCAACACCATCCTGCTTGTTGTGCCGGTTGGTGCCATCTTTGGTGTCTGGGGAATCCTTTTCCTGCCATTTGGCGACACCGGCCAGAACGCCCAGGCCATTTTCTTCAATGCCGTCTCGGTATCAGCCTGCGCTTTCTGCCTCGTCCATTTGAGGCAAGCCGCCATACTCGTGCTGGCAACGGTAACGCCGTTGACGTGTATCCTGCTGTTCTCTCAGGGCTCGTTTGCCTACACGTCGGTTGCCTTCAATCTCGCACTCGTATCCGTCGTGCTGGGGCATATTCTCATCAGTATCGAACGCGACTTCGTTCAGCTGGTTGAGCAGGAGCTTGAGCATGGGCGCCAGCGCAACAAGCTTCAGGCCTTGTCGGAAGAAAACCACCGGCTTGCCAACACGGACAGCCTGACCTCCCTGCCAAACCGCCGCCAGTTCCTGTTCGAGATCGACGAACTGGTTGAGCAATGCTCCGGCAGCGAGTGCACCTTCGTCGTCGCCCTGCTCGACCTTGATGGCTTCAAGGCGGTCAACGACGTTTTTGGTCACCCGGCCGGTGACGCAGTGCTGATCGAAACGGCGAGCCGCCTTACTGAAGCGTTCGCTGATTATGACGTCACAGTTGCCCGTCTTGCGGGCGATGAGTTTGGCCTGCTGATCCGTAGCCAGCTGAGCGATGAGGTCGTCACGAAAATCGCGCGTCAGGCCTGCGAGATGCTTCGTGTGCCCTATGATTTCGACGATGGCTCTGCGAACCTGTCAGCAACCATAGGCCTCGCACGCTTTCCGCAAACCGCCGACACGCGCAGTCACCTCTTCGACCGCGCCGACTACGCACTTTATTACGCAAAACATCATAACAAGTCCGAACCGG
>LWDU01039597.1_pt1 | contig 19407 bp, 16 predicted proteins | sample 727161 | NCBI WGS metagenome assembly LWDU01 (sample SAMN04566230, study PRJNA314399) | hydrothermal vent metagenome | isolation source: deep sea hydrothermal plume seawater | place: Mexico: Gulf of California, Guaymas Basin | collected 2004-07-11
TCACCAAGGCTTCGGGTGCCAATATTGTCGATGTCTCCTATGGCGTGCAGCAGGTGATGGAAGAGCTGAAGAGCCATGCAAAGCTAGAGGGTCTGAGTTTTAAGCTATTTTGGGACCAGGGCGAGCAGGTGACCAGTGCGGTTCACAATCTGCAGAATTCCGGTCTGTGGGGCGGGCTTTTCGCGGCTTTGGTGCTCTTTTTCTTTCTGCGCGCGGTGCGCATCACGCTGATCATCACTCTGGCCATACCGTTGTCGCTGTTAGCGACGATTACCGCCTTGTATTTTATAGGCTGGTCGTTGAATATGGCGACGATGATGGGGCTGATGTTGAGTTTGGGCCTGGTTGTCGACAATGCGATCGTCATCGTCGAAAATATCTACCGCAAGCGCCAGGAGGGCATCGACCCGCGCATGGCTTCGGTCGAAGGGGCCGGTGAGGTGGGGCTGGCAGTGACGATGGCGACGTTGACGACGGTGGTGGTTTTTCTCCCCCTGATCCTGATGAGCGATGAGCAAGAATTCTCCTTTTGGATGCTGCGTATTGGTTTGCCGGTGATCGTCGGTCTTGTGGCTTCGCTGCTTATCGCCTTGATCTTCATTCCCTTGGCTGCGCTCAAGCTGGCGACGAGCAATGAGAAGCCCGAGTTGGCGTTGATCGTCTGGTTCCGCAAATACTACGTGCGCTTGCTGCGTTGGATCTTGCGCAACCGCCTCGACGCCTTCGTTATCGCCTTGGTGCTTTTGGCCAGTATCCAGATCCCGATGGAGGGTATGAAACGCACCGACAAACAGAATCGCAACGACTCGCGCATGGACCTGGCTTTCGAGATGCCTTCGGGGCAGTCGCTGGAACAGGCCGAGAAGTTTATGAACGCCGTCGAGGATACGGTGATGGTGCGCAAGGGCGAGTACAATGTCGATATGTTGCGGACGTATTTCCGTCGCGGCTGGGGGCGGGTGACGCTATTCTTTGTCGAAGAGGAGGACATGGAGTGGTACCAGGTCGCCTGGCACGACTTTGGTACTACGGCGGGTTTTATCGAGAAGGAATATCTCGACTATAAGGAGATCGAAAAGGATATCCGCAAGCGGCTCTATCTGCCGCCGGGTATTACCCTGCGCGTCAACTGGGAAAACCCGGAGCAGGACGCCCGGGTCAATGTCAGCCTCTACGGCGAGGACACCCGGGTGCTGATCGATTTGGCTGAGGAGGTCGAGCGGCGGTTGGAGAGCATTCCCGGTCTGTTGTCGGTCAATACCGATATGGACCAGGGCGGGACAGAGCTGCAGGTGCGCTTGAACCGCGAGCAGATTCAGCGCTACGGGATCAGCCCGCAGGCGATCTCGGGCAATATCGCCTATGCGCTGCGCGGCGCCAATGTCAACAAGTTCCATACCGACGACGGTCGCGAGGTCGATATCCGCGTGCAGTTGGCCAGCTATGACCGCCAGAATCTGCAGGATTTGCGCAACTTGACCTTTGCCGCCGGCGGCGACCGCGAGGTGCCGCTCGAATCGCTGGCCTCGATCTACGTCGAGCGCACGCTGGGCAGGATCCGGCGAGAAGACAGACAGACGATGCTCAATGTCAGCGCCCGGGCCACCAAGGACCAAGCCAAGGAGCTTTTCGCCCAGGTCGACCAGGTGATGCAGGGTTTCGAGATGCCGCGCGGTTATCGCTGGGACAAGGGCACGCGTTTTGTGCGCCTAGAGGAACAGGACCAGTCGCAGATGTTCGCGGTGATTATGTCAGTGACCTTTGTATTCTTGCTGATGGGGGTGCTCTTCGAGTCGTTCGTCTTGCCGCTGTCGGTGATCATATCGATCCCGTTCTCGTTTTTGGGCGTCTACTGGATGCTGTATCTAACCGATACGACCTTCGAGATCATGTCGATGATCGGCTCGGTGATCCTGATTGGCGTGGTGGTGAATAATGCGATCGTGCTGATCGACCTGGCTAATCGGCTCAGATCCGAGGGCAAATCGCGTTTTGACGCGCTGGTCGAGGCGGGCCAGCATCGCTTCCGGCCGATTCTGATGACGACCTTTACCACCGCCTTTGGTTTGATCCCGATGGCAGCGGGCAATTCGGCGATGGTGGGGATAGCCTACGCGCCCTTGGGCCGGACGATGATAGGAGGCTTGTTGGCGTCGATGGTATTGACGTTGATGCTGGTGCCTTTGTTCTACACTTTCTTCGACGATTTCCGCGAGGTGATGCAAAAGATCATCGCCTCGGCCTTTGGCAAGAAGCAGGATAGCAAGTTTACGGAGTTGGAGATGCCCTGAGCATTGTAGAGGGGCATAGGTATTGTGATTTTACGCGTTGGTAGCGCAGCAAAAAAGCGCTAAAAACGGCCACCGGGAGTTCGATCTTCCGGTGGCTTATTTTTTGGCGGGAGCAGAAGGTTTAAAATGCGTTGGGAATGGTCGGATGTTTATCGGTCGACTTGAAATATTTGGTAAGCCACGGCGGCACAACCGGGGTATTCGCGTCGCAATTCGGCAACTTGCGTTCGCCGTGGGTAAATATCTGTTAGTGATTCCGGCCATGCGGTGCCCGTGCGGATGGCGAACAGCGCCGTCGCTGGATAAGATGGGCCGACCGCCGCAGAAAAGTCCGTCAAATCCCGAAACCGCGGATCGTCTATAGTGTAATAGGCCCTTGGCGTCAGCCCATAGTACGCCATTGTGAAAGGTATACTGTACTGTGTGCTGATTAAGGGCGAGGGTGAATAGATGTTCTTTCTCTGCAGCATTTCTTCGAAATCCCAGGTAAATCGCCGCCAACCGCTGTATTCGCAAAGCCGCTCACTCCACGAATACGACGGCTCGCGCCCCTTGTCCTTGTTGGAGACCAATTCGACATAGGTTTTATCCAGGCCACTTCGTTCGCCGAGCGCGCTATAGAGACCGGGGTATTTCAGGCCGACGCTGATGACAATCGATTGCGACCGCGCAGACGAGCAGCCAGCGTTTTGTCGTTCGTGCAAAGGCCAAGGGCCACAGGCTCAAAAAACCCGGCAGGATCCAGTTGCCCTTGATCTGGCCGCGGGTGAGGGCGAAAAAAAGAAAAGCGCCGATGGTGCACAGCGCGGGCAGTAGTATTTGCAGGTCGGGTTCTTTTATCGCGTGCTTCAAGCCGCGATAGAGCAAATAGAGTAAGAAGGGCGAGACAAAGAGCAGGGGATTGGCGATAAAGAAAAACAGGCGCGAGAAGGGATTGCTCAAACATTCAATGCGCGAGAGGGTGCTCAGCGTTTGTGGCAGATAAAAGGCGGTGCTGAGTTGTGCGTAGACGAGCGGTGAAGTGACGATAAATGCGGGCAGGGCGAAGGCGGCGAGCAAGCGCCAGCGTTCTTTGGCCGGATGGCTGAGCAGAATCCACAGGCCGAGTCCACTGACCAGGAAAGCGCCCGAATATTTGCAGAGCACGGCGCAACCGCCCGCGATGCCCATGAGCATATACGTTTGCAGGCCGGGTGTGGTTTCGGTTTGGCGCGCCATATAGAGCGCGGATAACCAGCAAGGGACCAGAAAACTGTCCGGGTGCAGGTAGGAACTGGTGTGCCAAGTCCAATGGCTCAGGGCAAAAGCGGCGGCGGCCCATAGGGACAAGCGTTCATCGAGGCTTTGTTTGCGGCAGAGTTTATAGATGAGTACCGTTGACAAAGTGCCCAAAAGGATCGCCGGCAGTCGCAGGAACCACTCTTGATGCGGGGCGATCGCGTGCGCTAGTTTAAGGATGGCGAAGGGCAGCAAGGCGTAGGAGGCGTCGAGGTGTTGGCTCCAATACCAGTAGACGGCTTCGTCCTTGCCTAACTCGACATCGGCGACCAGCCATAGCTTCAGCAGGGTATAGGCGGTGAGCAGGATCCACCAGGATGGATTGACGCTGTTGGGGCTACCGTGTATATTTTGAAACCGATACAAAATAAGATGATCCGACGTTATTAGGAGACGTTTCGATGGCCGAAAAAGACGAAGATCTGCTGAAAAATCTCCAGGAAAAAAATCTGGAGCTGAGCCTGTATAAAGCGCGTAAAATATTCCTTTGGTCCGATGTCAACGACGAGTCCGCTAAGGCCGTGGTCACCCGCCTGATCTCGCTGGATATCGAAGACCCGAAAGAGGAAATCGTCCTCTATATCAACAGCCCCGGTGGTTCGGTCACAGAAGGCATGGCCATCTACGATGCGATGTTGGCGATCGAGGCCCCGGTCTCTACGGTGTGCATGGGCATGGCGATGAGCATGGGATCGTTCCTCTTGGCCGCCGGCGAGCCCGGGCGTCGCTTTGCCTGGCCGCACGCGCGTATTATGATCCACCAGCCGCTAATCATGGGCACCGTCACTGGTAGCGCCACCGACCTGGATATCCGCGCTAAGGAGACGATCCGCCTGCGTGGGGAACTCAACGAGCTCTACGCTAAGCACACCGGCCAGGATGTGGAAAAGATCGCCAAGGATACCGACCGCGATTTCTTTATGTCGGCGCAAGAAGCGAAGGAATACGGTCTGCTCGACGATGTGATCATGACCACGGCCCCGGTGCCCAACAGCCAAGTGAAAAAATAATATTCCTAAGCCCGTATTAGATTGCGCGTCGGCTCCTTAGGGGGCCGGCGTTTTTTATTGGCAGCTCGGGCAATAAAAAGTATTGCGCCCACCCAAATACAGGCTTTCGATCGGCATGGCACAGACGCGGCATGCTTCCCCCTCGCGGCCATAGACATTGAGCTTCTGTTGGAAACGTCCACCTGCACCAGAGCCCCTGTAATCGCTGATCGTTGTTCCACCCCGGCGGATGGCGGCGCGCAGGACTTTTTTGATCTCTTTGACCAATAGGGCCAGGTCGTCGGGCTCGACAGCCGAGGCTGGGGTCGCTGGATGGATGCGGGCGCGAAAGAGCGCTTCGCTGGCGTAGATATTGCCCACGCCGACGACGATGGAATTATCCATGACCAGCGTCTTGATCGGGCTTTTGCGCTGTTGGCATTGCGCGACAAGATAGCGGGTGTTAAAGGCCGAGATTAATGGCTCGGGGCCGAGTTTTTGCAGGTAGCGGCAGGTGCGTTCCTCGCCTTCGGCGAGCACCAGGACCACGCCGAAACGCCGCGGGTCGTTGTAGACAAGGGTTGACCCGTCGTCAAAAGTAAAGGTGACGTGATCGTGTTTTTCGCCCTCGGGCCTGAAGAGCAGGTTGCCGCTCATGCCGAGATGCACCAACAAGGTTCGGCCCGATTGCAGATCGAGCAGCAGGAATTTTGCTCGGCGACGGGCGGCAATAAAGCGGTCGCCAACTAGGGCGCGCAGTGCCGAGCGCGGCAAGGGCTCGCGCAGGCGTTTGTCGCTGGTGCGGACGCGGGTGATCGGTCGGCCCAGCAAGTGGCGCTGCATGGCGCTGCGCACGGTTTCAACTTCGGGTAATTCGGGCATGGGAAAAGAGTATAGTCGCCGTCTGAAAAAGCGTCAAATATTGCTGGCAACACGCTGGCTCATATATTGTTTGAGATGAAACCCATAAGCAGGAGTAAAGAAAATGGACTTGACCAAACAGCCACCGCGCAGACCCTCCAACGCCAATGTCGGTGGTATCACCGGGCTGGCACGCATGATCGACAAGGCGCGCGGCCACAATAACGAGACGATTGGGGAATTCAAATATGGGACCGTCTCGGGTCTCGATGTCGAAGTGCTCGAGTTTATCAATATGGGCGTTGATGAATTCGCCGAGGCCGTCGAAGAGATGGACGACAAGGCTTTGGGAGCGTTGGCTTTGCAGAAGACCAATAAGAGCCAGGAGGAACTCGATGCCTATAACAAGGAACACCTCGGACGCGAGCCGCAGGACGACCTGCATGAGCAGCTATTGCTTGACCGGATCGCCAAGTTCGCGCCGGGCCGCACGGATATCACAACGGTCTTTGCCTCGATCGAATTGGACGATTGGGGGGCTTTTCGCGATCTGGACCTGACCGCGCAGCCGCCGCGCAGCCCACATGTGCGCAGCGTCTGCGGTTTGGTCGGAGCCGCGAGAATGGCCGATAAGGCGCGGGCGGTTACGATCGGCAAGCTGGGAGACTATCGCTATGGCTCGGATTCGAGCCAGGACCTGGCGATTCTGGATTTTATCGGTGTGGATCAGGAGGCCTTTCGCGAGGCGGCCTACGCCAACCCCAACGATGTTGAGCTGAGCGAGTGGATCGCCGAGCGTTGCGACAAGCCGGCCGCCGCGACAAGCCGCTTTAATGTCGAGCGGGCGAGTGTCGGGCGCTATGGCGAGATGGCCGAGCGCTTGGCAGTGCGCCGTGCCGAAGTCGCGCCTGAGCGCGGCGATATAGAGACTTTCTTCGACCTGCAGGATTTGGACGACGAGCAGAGTTTTGGGCTGATGGATTTGTCCCGGCACGCGCCGCGTAGCGCCTTTGACCTGAGTGCTGGCGGTGTGGCCTGTTTGGCGCGGATGATCGACAAGTTTCGCGCGTTGAATTGTAATTGTATGGGCGAGTACTGGTGCGGCGAGGATTCGGGTTTTGATCGCCCGGTGCTGGAATTTATCGGCACCAACCAAGAGGAATTCGCCGCCGCGCTCAAAGACCAGGCGACCGATGAGGCGGTTGTGGCTTGGCTCGGTGATCGGCTTAGTGGCAAGAGCGAGCAGGATAAGGCGGAATTCAATGATGGTATCCTGTCGTACGGGCCGGGCAATGACCGGGCGTGGGCTTTCTTGCGCGGCGCGATCAGTCGGATTGATCCCTCGCGCACCGATATCGAGACCTTTGCGGCGTTGACGGTGCTTGACGACAAGGTCTTTTTCGCCCGGTTTAAAGTCGGCGTTTAATGTCGCGCCCGCTCATCGGCATTACCAGCAGCCTGACCGCAGACGGTCAGCAGATGCTCGATCGCCGCTATATAGAGGCTGTTGAGCGGGTCGGCGGCGCGCCGCTGGTGTTGCCGATGACGAGTGGGCGGGCGGCGCTTGAACCCGTGTTGGCATGCATCGACGGGTTGTTGATCACCGGCGGTCCGGGCATTGAACGCGGGTTGATCGGCGTTTTGCCCGCGGATCTGCCACCAACTCCTGCAAAACGTGTTCAAGCCGATCTTTGGAGTTTTGCGGTGGCGCAGCAGCGCGAGATGCCGGTATTGGGCATCTGTTATGGCATGCAGTTTATCAGTGCCGAATTGGGCGGGACGATTTGGTCAGATGTCGAGGCGCAACTCGGGGTCGGGCCACATTCGCCCAAGCGCAACGACGCTCAGCCAGTCGAACACGATGTCGAAGTCGAATCTGGCACGATACTGTCGAAGTTGGGCGGTGCGGGGCACGCGCGTGTCAACTCCTCGCATATCCAGGCGATCGACCGGCCTGGAGAGGGTTTGCAGGTGAGCGCGCGCAGCGCCGATGGGTTGGTGGAAGCTGTCGAGAGCGTGGATGGCCGGTTGCTGGGGGTGCAGTTTCACCCCGAGGCGATGGCGGGGTCGATTGGGGATAAGGTCTTTGCACACCTTGTCGGGCGGGCGCAAGGATGAGCCGCGCAGCTTCCCGGCCACAGGTAGATGCTGCAGACGCAAGCGGATTGCACGATCTATGCGTCGCGCTGCAGCCATTCGCCTTGCTGCTGCCGGCTCGGCACCCGTACTAGCCGCGCTTCTTCGAGTATATAGGCGCTGAGTTGGTTGCCGTAGACACAGCCGGTGTCCAAGCCCAGGAGATAGGCTTTGTCATCGCGTTCTTTGACGACTAAGCCGCCGGGCGCGTCGTGGCCGAAGACGATCAGGGGATGGGCGGGTTGGTAGGCGTCGTGCCAGCGCGGGCCGGTGTGTTCTTTGGCGGGCGGCCAGGTGCGGATGGTGATGAATTCCTCGCGGCTGGTGCCGGCCAAGCCCTTTTCGGGGTTGATACCGGCGTGTACGAGCAAGAAGTCGTCGGTCTCGATATAGAGCGGGACTTGCCTGAGCCAAGCGAGGATCTCGCCGTGCGCGGGAGCCAACTTGGCGAAGGTGTAACGTTGGTCGGCCTTTTTTAGTTTGGGCTCGCGCCCGGCGGCGGATTCTTCCAGGCTATCCAAGAGGCCCGCGTCGTGGTTGCCCAGCACCATTTTTGCGTTGGTATCCTGAATTTGGCGCCAAATCCCGAGCGGGTCGGGGCCGCGGGCGAAGGCGTCGCCGGTGAGTAAGAGGCGGTCGCTGGACGGGTCGTAGGCCGCGGCGGCCAGCATGTCTTGTAATTCGACGGCGCAACCGTGTGTATCCCCGACGAAGATGGTGCGCATAAAAGAGGCCCCGTGGTTTGCGTTAAGGGTGTGCAGATGCTATCATAATCACCATCTCAAATTAAGGCCATAGAGGAACATTGACCACATCCACTCAAGCACCGCAAAAACCGGCCGCCAGCCATGTGATGGCCAAGCCCTCGGGTTCGATCTGCAATATCGACTGCAAATACTGCTTCTATCTAGAGAAGGAGAAGCTCTACCCGCAGGCGGGCCAGAATTGGCGCATGTCGGACGAGACGCTCGAACTCTACGTCAAGCAGTATATCGAGGCGCAGGATGTGCCGCAGGTCAACTTCGCCTGGCAGGGCGGCGAGCCGACATTGATGGGCTTGGATTTTTACCGCCGGGCCATAGAGCTGCAAGAACAATACGCCAATGGCAAGGCCATTACCAACGCCTTCCAGACCAATGGTATCCTGCTCGACGAGGAGTGGGGCGGTTTTCTCTCGGAAAACAAATTTCTCGTCGGATTGTCAATAGACGGTCCGCGCGAATACCACGACCGCTACCGGGTCGACAAGGGCCAGCAACCGACTTATGACCGGGTCTACGCCGGTTTGCAGACGCTCAAAAAGTATAAGGTGGAGTTTAATACGCTGACGGTACTGCAAAACCACAATGCCGCGGATCCGTTGGAGATCTATCGTTTTTTGCGTGAAGAGGGTTCGGGTTTTATGCAGTTTATCCCGATCGTCGAGCGCATCGCGCACGAGGTCGACGAGGACGGACTGGAGCTGGTCGATCCCGATTATGAGGGCAAGGCGCAGGTTTCGAAGTGGTCGGTCGGTTCGGGGCAGTACGGCAAGTTTTTGTGCAAGATTTTTGATGAGTGGGTGCGCAACGATGTCGGCGAGGTCTTCGTGCAGATGTTTGATGTGACGCTGGGATCGTGGCTGGGTCAGGACGCGAGTTTGTGCATATTCGCCGAGACTTGCGGATCGGCGCTGATCATCGAGCACAATGGCGACCTTTATTCCTGCGATCACTTCGTCTATTCGGATTATCGCTTGGGCAATGTGCACGAGGAGAGCATCCGCGATATGGTCGCCAGCCCCGAACAGACGAAATTCGGGCAGGACAAGAAGGACGCGCTGCCGCAGTATTGCGTCGAGTGTGATTTTCGCTTCGCCTGCAATGGCGGTTGCCCCAAGCACCGTTTCACCAAGACCCCTAGTGGCGAGGATGGGCTCAACTATTTGTGCAAGGGCTATAAGATGTACTTCTCGCACGTCGACCCCTATATGCGCTTTATGGCCAACGAGCTAAGGCAGAACCGGCCGGCGACGGGCGTGATGGAATGGGCGAAAAAAAAGGACGCAGTCAAAGCCGCCCTGCACCAGAAGGATCCAGGGCGCAACGATCTGTGTCCTTGCAGTAGCGGAAAGAAATACAAACGCTGTTGCGGCCAGGCCGCATGAAATAAGGAGAGACGATGATCGACATTCAATTGCAACCCGAAAATGCCAAGGCCGTCATCACCATCGACGGCCAGCTTTTTACCGAGTACCGCTATGGCCACTACGTGTGCCGGCCCTTTTTTTACCCGGTAATGACGCCGAAGGGCGGCGGTCTGACGCGCGCCTATCCGATGGAAGAGGTCGAAGGCGAGACCCAGGACCACTATCATCACCGGGGTATCTATACTGCGCACGGTTTGGTCAATGGCGAGAACCTCTGGGACGAGGGCACCGGGCACGGGGCGATGCTGCAGCGCGGCGAGCCGGTGGTTGGTGTAGAGGACGGTGCGGTGCAGATCGATGGAATCATTGATTGGTTCGGGGCAGAAGGAGAGCGCTTGTTGGAGGAGCGGCGCACGATCGAGATTCGCGTCGAGGGTGATTTGCGGGTGTTGGACCAGCGCAGTGAGTTTCGCTGTAAATACGGCGATGTAACCTTTGGCGATACCAAGGAGGGCGGGTTGTTTTCGATCCGCGTGCCGACGTCGATGGACGCCAAGGACAAGGGCCGGATCGAGAATTCCGAAGGCCAGGTTTATGAGAATGGCGAGGGCGAGGAGACGACTTGGGGCGTGCAGGCGGCTTGGGTTGATTATTCGGGCCCGTTGGCCAATGGTGAGCAGTGGGGGCATACGGTCGTCGACCATCAAGATAACCCGCGGCACCCTTCGTACTGGCACGTGCGCGGCTATGGGCTTTTCACCGCCAATGCTTTCGGTGTGCACGATTTTAAGAAGGACGAGAATCTCGACGAGAGTTTGACGATTATAGGCGGAGATAAGGCGGTATTTCGTTATCGTCTGGTGATGCATCCGGGGCGGGGGGTGGATGCGCATCCGCAGGTGCGGGCGTTGATTGACGAGTTTCAGGCGGAGTAGCTGTCCGGGCTGATTTAGGATATCTCCTTCGTTCATTCTCGGATCACATCCTGTGATTCTCCGAGGGCTGTCTAGTCAGATTCCACTACGGGGATACCTTAAATCAGTTTTTCGGTACTTCAGAGTTAAAAAAGAAAAGAAGAAGAAGGAGAACCGGTTTTTCGCCGGTTTTTCTTTGTCTTGCCGGGAATGGGAAATGGGCTGAGTTTTAACGTCAAAATCAAATAGAGAAAATTAATTTTAATCGAATGGAGGAATGATGGCTAAGGGCAAAAAAGACAAGCTGCGCGTCGCCTTTATCGGCGCTGGCGGGATCGCCGGGGCGCATATGCGCTATTACAAGGAGATGGAAGACGTTGAGATGGTGGCGGCGTCGGATGTGATGGCGGCAAGTGTGCAGAGCCGCTGTGAGGAATATGAGATTCCGGAGGCGTATACCGATTACAAGAAGATGTTGAAGCAGGTTAAGCCGGACGCGGTGAGCGTCTGCACGCCGAATGGGCTGCACGCGCCTTGCACGGTCGCGGCGCTGAACGCCGGGGCGCATGTCATGGTCGAAAAGCCGTTGGCGATGAACGCGAACGAAGGGCAGAAGATGCTCGACGCGGCGAAGAAGAATCGCAAAAAATTGGTTATCGGTTTCCAGCACCGCTACGAGCCGCGCACGCAGTTTATCAAGAAGGCGGTAGACAATGGTGACCTCGGCAAGATCATCTACGGGCGGGTACAGGCATTGCGCCGCCGCGGCATTCCCAACTGGGGCGTCTTCGGTCGCAAGGACTTGCAGGGCGGCGGGCCGTTGATAGATATCGGCGTGCATGTGTTGGAGACGACGCACTACGTGATGGGCTCGCCCAAGCCGGTGGCGGCCAGTGGCAGCATCTACACTTATTTGGGCAACAAGAAGTCGAATGTGGTGTCGATGTGGCCGAACTGGGACCACAAGTCGTATACGGTTGAAGACTTGGCAGTCGGGCAAATTCGTTTTGAAAATGGCGCGACGATTAATATCGAGGCCAGTTTCGCCGCGCATATCGCCAAGGAGGAGTGGAACTTCACGCTGATGGGCGAGAAGGGCGGGGCGACCTGGGACCCACCGGGGCTGTTTACCGATGCCAACGACCATATGGTCAGCGTCAAGCCCGACTGGTTGCCGACAGGTGCGGCGGCCGACGCCTTCTCCAGGAAGATGCGCAACTTCGTCGACCACGTGCACCACGGCAAAGAGACTATGGCGCCGGGCGAGCACGGGCTGATGGTGCAGAAGATGCTCGACGGGATCTACGAGTCGGCGGCGAAGGGGCGCGAGGTGCGTATAAAATAAGGGACAGCGATAATAAACTTGGCTCACCCCGAGTATTCCACGTCCGGCTGCGCTTGCGCCGTCGGACGTGTTTTTTGCCGGAAGCTGTTCGCGGTCATTTGTTTTTTTCGTTCCTGAGTGCGTGTCGCGCCATTCGATCAACGAGGGTGAAAATTCTGCCGATCTCATCTTGTTCATTTTTTCTTTGATGCCCGTTTACTTTGATAAAGCTACAGTCTAATTGCTCGGCAAGGCGGTAAAACTCCCGGTATAGTTCTGCATTGTTGAGGGGCTTGTTGTTTTTTGCGCGAAAATCACTTTGCAGGTATCGTTCGCGTCTATCCGGAAGGCTCACGATGTTCTGTGAATCCGTATACACGGTGAGCTTATGACCTGGCAATTTCGTTTCGCTCAATGCCCACAATAGCGTTTGCAACTCCAGTTTTGTTGAGGATGTATGTGTAAATCGTTTTGTCTGTATGTGCGCGGTTAGAGATTCGACAGGGAGTCGATGCTCAGACAGCGAGAGATAGGCCCCGTAACCAATCGCGGATTGTGCGTGCACGCTGCCGTCGGTAAATAGTTTTAGTTCATTCATTCAATCTTGCTCCATCGCAAAGATAAAAATACAGCAAAGATCCGTAATCTATGGTCTATCGCGGAATATTTTTTTTGCCATTACCGATCCCGTACAGCACTGGCTTGTGTGCCCTCTGGCGTTCTGGGTTGATTGTTGTTAGACTTTCTACGCGAATTTCGAAAAACAAACTTCATTAGGCGAACTGCTCAGGTATTAGCGCGCCTATTTTTCTGGTAGTCGCGGTGCTTGTTCTTGTCGGGCGGTGCGATACCATAGCGATCGTGTGTTTATGATGGAAGCACGGGCCGGGAGCCTGTTGGCGCTTATGGCAAGTCTGGGTTTGTTGGCGTGCGGCGGCGAGGACAGGCATTTCAAAGCGTCGGAAGAAAGCGTGCCCACTGTAATGGCGCCCGCCGAGCAGGAGGCATCGCGCGATATACCGCGTGATGCCTGGCCCGATGCCTGGTTTAAGGCACCGAGCAAGGCGTCCGAGATTGGCTTGACCAGCTTCAAGCAGTCGCCGCTACTCGACGCACAGGTCGCCGCGGGCGAGCTACCGCCGGTTGCAGAGCGTTTGCCAGATGATCCGATCGTCGTTGTGCCCATCAATGAGATCGGCCGTTATGGCGGCACCGCACGATTGTTCTGGGCCGGCGAGCAGTTGCTCAATGTGCCCGAAGGCACGTTGCGTCCGGGGCCGCAACTGCAATTGGCCCTGCCAAATTTCGCCGAGCGCTACGAATACAGCAACGACTCGAAGACGCTGACGATTTTTCTGCGGCCCGGGCACAAGTGGTCCGACGGCCATCCGGTGACCGCCGACGATTTTGTCTTTTGGTTTGACCACGTGCAAATGAACAAGAGCCTGACACCGGTGGTTTCGCCGCGTTTTAAGGGTGCGCGCATCGAAAAAAACGACGAGCAAAGCTTTAGTTATCACTTCCCGCAGGCAATGCCGCTCTTCATTATGCACCTGGCGCACAATAGCTCGCACTTGTCTCTACCCGCGCATTTTATGCGGCGCTATCACCCATCTTTTACCGACCAGGCGCAGCTTGAACGCGAGGCGGAAGAACTGGGCTTACAGGATTGGCGCACGTATTTTACTGCGGTCAGCAATACCCGCGATCTACTCGTTTTTTTTAAGCCGGTGCAGACCGCCTATATGGTCGTCGACAAGACCTCGACGAGGATCCGTCTGCGCCGCAATCCCTATTATCCCAAGGTCGACCCCGCAGGCAATCAATTGCCCTATATCGATTTTCTCGAAGTGCAGAAGGTCGACAGCGCCGAGATTATGGCCGCGAAGGCTTCGACGGGGCAGGTGGATTTTGCGGGGCGGCAGTTTAAGACCTCGGATATCCCGCTTTTCAAACGCTTCGAAAAAGAAAACGACTATTCGGTCTATCTTTGGCCGCGACCCTATGGTTCGGATGTGGCGCTGATGGTCAATATGACGCATCCCGACGACAAGCTGCGGTCGATTTTTCAGGACGTGCGTTTTCGCCGTGCGCTGTCGCTGGCGATTAACCGCGCCGAAGTCAACGCTATCGCCTACTACGGCCAGGCGGTGCCGCGCCAGTTGACGGTGGTCGAGTCGAGTCGGTATTTTGAGCCGGAATTCGCCAGCGCCTATGCCGAGTACGACCCGCAACGGGCGATGGCCTTGCTTGACGAGATGGGCATTGTCGATCGCGACGGCGACGGACGGCGCGACCACACCGATGGCAGCTCGCTGGAGATCACGCTCGAATACACCATCGGCGAGACGCCCAAGCAGATCACGGTGGATCTGGTCACCGCGCACTGGCGCGAGGTCGGGGTGCATATTAATCTCAAGCAGATCAGCGGCGCGTTGCAGGGGATCCGCACCAAGGGCGGACATATGAACATGAGCATCTGGCACGCCGATCGCAATACGGATATTCTTTTTCCGATCGAGCCTTTTTGGTATGTGCCGATGCACACTGGGCAGGAGGTGACGCAGTGGCCGGAGTGGTCGCGCTGGTATCGTTCCGACGGCGCGCGCGGCATGGAGCCGCCGCCCGAAGTCAAACAGCTTATTGCATGGTGGGAGGTGTTGCGCCGCACGACGGATGTGGAAGAGCGTATCCGTATGGGCAAGAATATTCTTCGCAGCCAGTCGGAGAATTTATGGGTGCTCGGTGTGCTCGGGCAGGGGCCGCATCCGGTGATCGTCAGCGACCGACTGCGCAATGTGCCGATAGACGGCTACTGGGGCTGGGACTCGCGCTGGTCGTGGCCGTATTATCCCGAGACCTGGTATTTACAGCAGGATTAATCTTATGCTAAACTATATTATTCGCCGCGTATTGCTTATGATTCCCACCTTGGTGGCGATTTCGATCTTGATCTTTATCATTATCCAATTGCCGCCGGGCGATATTATCACCTCGCGCCTACAGGAGTTACAGGCGGAAGGCCAGGATATTTCCGAGGAACAGATCGAGGCGCTGCGCGCCCGTTACAATCTCAACGACCCGTTGCATATCCAGTATTTCAAGTGGATTGGCGGCATTCTCGTCGGCAATATGGGCTATTCGGTGATGTACGGACAGTCGGTCAACAATCTTATCTGGGAGCGTTTGGGTTTTACCTTGTTGATCACCTTCTCGGCGACCTTGTTGACCTGGCTGATCGCTTTTCCGGTGGGGGTGTATTCGGCGCTCAGGCAATATTCGTTGCTCGACTACGCAGCGACGCTTATGGCCTTTGTCGGTCTGGCGACGCCGAACTTCCTGCTGGCACTGGTGCTGATGTATTTGGGCTATGAGTGGTTTGGCATAGCGGTCGGCGGTTTGTTTTCTCCGGAATATGCTAGTGCTGCTTGGAGCATGGGCAAGCTTGGCGATCTGCTGGCGCATTTATGGATTCCGGCGGTAGTGATCGGCATGGGCGGCACGGCGGGCATGGTGCGCATTATGCGCGCCAATCTGCTGGACGAGTTGGGCAAACCCTATGTGACGACGGCCTTGGCCAAGGGCCTGCATCCTATCCGCCTGGTGATCAAATATCCGCTTAGAATTGCGATCAATCCCTTTATCAGCACCGTCGGCTGGATGTTGCCGCACCTTATTTCGGGGGCGGCGATCATCGCTGTGGTACTGAGCCTGCCGACGACGGGCCCCTTGCTGCTCGACTCGCTTAAAAATCAGGATATGTATCTGGCCGGCAGTTTCCTGTTGATGCTTAGCGCGCTGACGGTGATCGGCACGCTGCTCTCGGATATTCTCCTGGCTATCACCGACCCGCGGATCCGCTATGAGTGAGGCTAAGGTGGGCGCGATCGACACACAAGAGACGGCAACCGAGACCGAAGAACAGGACTTGGCCTTTGCCTCGCAGTGGCAACTGATGTGGATCCGTTTCCGCCGCCATCGGCTGGCGCTGATGGGCAGTGCGGTATTGGTGCTACTTTACGGCGTCGCTGCAATCTGCGAATTCATCTCGCCCTACGATCCGAACCAGCGCCATGCGGATTACGTGCTCTGTCCGCCGCAGGAGATGCGTTTTTTTGACCACGAGGGCGGTTTTCACTTGCGGCCCTTTGTCTACGGCTTGGCGGGAGACCCGCAAGCCGATGTGTGGGAAAGGCAATACCTGCTCGATGTGGAGCGCAGGTATCCGATTTATTTTTTCGCTGATGGCCCCGTCTACGAGATGTGGAATCTTTTTGACGCGGATACGCATCTGTTCACAGCCGGCGCCGGGCCGATGTTTCTCTTTGGCACCGACGACTTGGGCCGCGATCTGTTTAGCCGGATCCTCTACGGGTCGCGCATATCACTGACCATTGGCTTGGTCGGTGTGGCGCTGACTTTTTTTATTGGAATTTTTCTCGGTGGCCTGGCCGGCTATTATAGCGGCTGGGTCGATATCGTAATACAGCGCATGATCGAGGTGTTGATGGCGATCCCGCAGTTGCCGCTGTGGATGGCACTTTCGGCGGCATTGCCGGCGCACTGGCCGCCTTTGCGGGTTTATTTTGGGGTAATGGTTATCCTCTCGCTGATGGGCTGGACGGGTTTGGCTAGGGTGGTGCGCGGTCGTTTCCTGTCGTTGCGCGAGGAGGATTTTGTCGTTGCCGCCCGGCTGTCGGGTACACACGAGGTCAAGATTATATTCAAACACCTGTTACCGTCTTTCTTGAGCCATGTGATCACCTCGGCGACCATGGCGGTACCGGGCATGATCTTAGGTGAAACCGCGTTGAGTTTTTTAGGCATAGGCTTGCGGGCGCCGGTGGTCAGTTGGGGCGTGTTATTGCAGAAGGCACAGAATTTTCAGGCGGTGGCGATGGCGCCGTGGTTATTACTACCAGGGCTTTTTGTCTTGATTGCGGTGCTGTCTTTTAATTTGATGGGCGATGGCATGCGCGACGCGGCCGATCCGTATTCGAGTCGTTGATATGAGGGAATTATGAACACAGAAGCGACAGACGCTCCGCTTATTGATGTGGAGAATCTCAGCGTGGTGATTGACCGCGACGAGGGGGTGGTGCGTCCGCTCAACGGCGTTAGTTTTCGCATCGACGCCGGCCAGGCGGTTGGCATTGTCGGCGAGAGCGGCTGCGGCAAGACCATGACCTCCAATGCGCTATTGCGCATCCTGCCGCCGGGGGCCAAGATCACCAGCGGCCATATTCGCTATCGTCGCAAGCTCGACGAGCAGGTGGTCGACCTGGCGACGATCGACTCGTCGAGCGCCGAGATGCGACAGATCCGCGGCGGCGATATCTCGATGATTTTCCAGGAGCCGATGACGGCCTTCTCGCCGGTACATACAATCCACAACCAGATCGCCGAGATGATCCAACTGCACGACCCGATGGATGATCAGGCGGCCAGGCGACGGGTGGTGGAGCTATTGGATCTGGTGGGCATTGTGGGGCCAGACGAACGCGCCGACGACTATGCTTTTCAGTTGTCGGGCGGGATGCGGCAGCGGGCGATGATCGCGATGGCGCTGGCGAGTAAACCCAGATTGTTGATCGCCGACGAACCGACCACCGCGCTCGATGTGACGGTGCAGGCGAGGGTGCTCAAACTGATCCAGCGTCTGCAGCGCGAGTTAGGGCTGGCACTGATGTTGATTACACACGATTTGGGCGTAATAGCGCATACGGTCGAATACGTCTATGTGATGTATCTGGGGCAGGTGATCGAAGAAGGGCCGGTGGTCGAGATCTTTGATAACCCGGCGCACCCATATACTCAGGCACTGTTGCATTCGATTCCGAGTCTGACGGACAAGAGTAAGCGCCTCGAACCGATTGAGGGCAGTGTGCCGAGTGCCTTCGCTTTGCCTACGGGCTGTCCATTCCACACGCGTTGTACGAAGCAGGTCGGCGATATATGCAAACGGCAAATGCCCGCGCATACGCAGGTCGGCAAAGGCCATTTCGCTAGTTGCTTTATCCATACCGAAGAAGGCAGTTGATCGATGAGTGATTCAGCGACTATCGCCGATAACGCGATCCTGCAAGTGCGGGACCTCAAAAAGCACTTCCCGGTGCGCCGAGGCCTTTTGCAACGGCAGACCGGTTGGGTAAAAGCGGTCGACGGCGTTAGCTTTACGCTAGAGCAGGGTAAGATTCTTGGGCTAGTCGGCGAGAGCGGTTGCGGCAAGACGACTACGGGGCGGATGATCCTGCGCGCGTTGGACCCGACCGACGGCGAGATCCTCTTTCGCCAGCAGAGTGGGCAGGTGGTTGATATGGCGAAGCTGTCGCGCCGGCAGATCAAGGAAGTCCGCCGCGAGGCGCAGATGATTTTCCAGGACCCCTACTCGTCGTTGAACCCGCGCATGCCGGTCTTGGACTTGATCTCCGAGCCCTTGGTCGCGCACGGTTGGTCGTCGCGCGATTGCGAGTTGCGCGTGACGGAGTTGATGGAGCGGGTGGGCTTGGACCCCCGGTATATACGCCGTTATCCGCACGCCTTTTCTGGCGGTCAGCGCCAGCGCATCGGCATCGCTCGCGCCCTGGCGCTCAGCCCGTCGCTGATCGTTGCCGACGAGCCGGTTTCCGCGCTTGATGTCAGCGTGCAGGCGCAGATTCTAAATCTGTTGCAGGAACTACAACAGGACCTCAATCTCACCTTGCTCTTTGTCGCACACGATTTGAGCGTGGTGCGCTATTTGTGCGACGAGGTGGCGGTGATGTACCAGGGACGGTTGGTGGAACAGGCGGAGACGGAAGCATTGTTTGCCAACCCGCAGCACCCTTATACGGCGATGTTGCTCAACGCTGCACCGGCACCGGACCCGCACGCGGTGTGGATGGACGAGGACGAGGATGTGAGCGAGGCCGGGGAGGTGACCGAGGTGGGTGAGACGGGGTGCGCTTTTGCGCCGCGGTGTCGTTATAGTAGCGATCTGTGTCGCGAGCAGATACCGGTATTGGAGGATTTTCAGGGTGGCCAGCCGCATCTGGCCGCTTGTCACCACAAGCACGAGGTGGAATTGAAGGGCGTGTAGGTTATTGCCTGGTCAGGTTGCGGGTCAGCGACTTAATTTTGATCGATCGTGTAGAATCGCGGCGACACTGGACCAATAAGGGCCGGGTAGCAATAAGGTTTTGCTTTGTTTTGCCACGAGATTGACCGCGCCGGCCAACGAGTATAGAATTGACCACGACGAATAGAGCAATCATGTGCGTTGTCTGCCGCACCATGTCAATACCATAGTAAGGGAGAATCAGATGAAGGAATCGGATCCATTCGAAAAAGGGCTCGCCGCCGGCGAAGCCGCAGCTTCTGCCGCCGGGAGCGCGTCGCCAACCCCGGCGAGCGACGGACGTATGTATGTGCGTACTCAGGGCTTCGGGTCAAGCGATGAAGATTTGCGTTTTCTCCAGCGCTGTGGTGTACACCACAAGGCCGCCAC
>LWDU01000178.1_pt1 | contig 19397 bp, 32 predicted proteins | sample 727161 | NCBI WGS metagenome assembly LWDU01 (sample SAMN04566230, study PRJNA314399) | hydrothermal vent metagenome | isolation source: deep sea hydrothermal plume seawater | place: Mexico: Gulf of California, Guaymas Basin | collected 2004-07-11
CTTCATAAGCTCTACTGGTTTCACGGTTGGGTGATGGTTTGATGCGGGTTCAGTAGTGAACTTCTGCTCCACGCCTTTCATATCTTTGGATCTTACATCGCTCTGCCCATTGTACACCTTATCTTTTTTAGGCATGTGCTCAACGCCCTTGTTGCGTTCTGCTCTTGATACCTTCGCACAGTAGAAGAAGCGTGCTGCTGAGCCTTCATCACCTATCGTTTCGACATCTCTTGGATACATCTTGCCATACACATTATATTGTCCACCTTTAATGTGTTGTTTCATCATTCCGCTTTTCGTGTGCGGGAATCCTTGCATGACTTCTTCACTGCCATCATGCAGTACGTTCGCTGGGAATCTGCCACTCGCTGGTGTGGTCTTGTTGGCACCATACGTTTTATCTTCTGTATACTGGTTGCTCTTGTACACGCGTTTGGCACTTCCAGATGGTGGGGCTTCGCCTTCAAGTGCTACTCTACATTCATCTATGTTGATTCCGCCAGTGCCGTGTTTCAGTACATTATCTGCAACTGATCCTTCTATCGGTTTTCGTGCCATCACTACTGGTTCGTGTGCTGGTTTGAGTGCAGTGCCCCAACCTTCCCAGCTAGAATTGCCTTTTGTGACTTCTGGTGTTCGTCTTTCTTGTCCTTCATCATCTTTCCAATTATTATAAGTAGATAATTCTTGTCCGCCATCTGGTGTTTTATATTTACCTAATGATGTTCTTTTGTTACCTAACTTCTTATCAACCGCCTTGCCGACATTCAAGCTCTTGGGGAAGCCACTGCCATAGAGCCACATGATCTGGTCGCGTATCTCAAACCCTGCGTCTTCTATCGCCACTGCCATACGATGATAGGTTCGACTACCACCGAAGGCGAGTAAGTGTCCGCCGGGTTTCAGTAGTTGTAGGGCGAGTTGCCATGTCTCTTTCTGGAAGGCGATACCAGTTGAATCCCAGCTCTTGCCCATGAAACCTAATTCATAGGGTGGGTCTGTGACTATGGAATCTACCTGTTCTCCTGCATCAATCATCGTCTGCATCTGCTTGATACAGTCATCATTATGTAACTTCATTCGATTATCTCTATCTCTGCATCTGTCTCGATAACCACACGGGCGCCACATGGTAGTAGCGGTTTGTCGTGTCCATAGATGACTTTTGATGGGCCTAGTATGGCGACTGCGTTGCAGTATTCATTAGTCTTCCCTTCTTTGATTGTTATGACAGGCTGCAGGTCTTGTTCTCTACCTTCTCTTCTGGTCTTCAAGTTTCCTTTGATGTTGCCTTGATTCACATGGATGTATTTTTTCATCTTTATTTTTGATTATTTGATTATGGTGTGTGTCAGCTCTCCTTGCGTATACAAGGCAATCTTCTCCCGCATTTTGCGGTTCTCTTCTTTGTCCGTATTCCTGCAGGAGCCTGGTGCCGTCCAGCCTGGCTGTCTGGGTACGGATTTGAACACTGGTTTCGGTAACTCTGCCTGCGTGAGCTTGCGTATCTCCTGNGCGATGCAATGAGTTGGAGTTCATCATCCGCTAAATATGGTATGGTTTCTTGTAGAGCCTTCATCATCTTGGGTCTAGTCCAACCTGTAGTATATGGATTTGAGTCATCGAGTTGCTTTATGGCCATAGTACTCTTTCACTTTTACTGTCGCTTATTTTTGCTAGTTCGCCATCATCATAGAAAAATACCTCACGCATGATATGGTTTTTACCGTGAGATGGCAGTAGTTTTCGTGCAACTTCCTCAGAGCTGCATAGCTGAATTTGTTTTCCGGTTGGCCAATGGATGATTTGCCACTTCTGTATCATTTTACCTCTGGTATCTGTAATATTTTTCTGATTGCCGATGGGTATGCGTAGTGCTCCACCGTGTGTATTTTTGCAGTGAGTTGTTCCAATGTATCACCTTCAAGCGGGTGGATACATCTCTGCATGATTATGGCCCCGGCGTCAACCTCTGCAATTACATGGTGTATGGTCACGCCGAACACCTTGCAACCGTAGTCCCATGCCTCTTTGATTGCGTGCATTGTCCCTGCGAACGCCGGTAAGATACTAGGGTGGATGTTGATGAGTTTTCCTGTCCATGCCTCACAGAAGTGGGGCGACAGGATTGAGCAGTATCCCGCTAGCACGATTAGGTCAGTATCTTCTGGTATCGTTTCGTTAATTCTACGCTCACTCCACCCAATACCATGCTCTTGATCTCCAGTTTTTTTGTCAAACACCTCACACGGCACGTTGGCAGTTGCTGCTCTCTTGACCACATTTGCGGATGCATTGTTGGTTATGACCCTATCTACCACAATACCGCTATTGACTATCGCACTGAAGTTCGAGCCTTCTCCGGATGTCATCACTACTATTTTCTTCATTTTACTTTGATTATTTGATTATCTGTATGGTCAGATGGTCGGTAGGGGTTGGGCAATCCCTTCTACCTGTTGAGTGCAGTCGAAGCAAAGTTGTCCTGCACCTTCGATGTATCCAACCCTGTAGTTTATGTGCTCTGCCCTTTTGGCCTGAGTGATTTTACCGCAACTGACGCAACGATCATAATCAGAATCGGTATCACTTTCTCTTAGTAGTTCTTGGCTCATACGCGATTAATTGATTTGATTTCTCTGATTAATGTTTCCACTTCACTGTAGCCCCCAACCAGTTTTCCATCTATGACTACTTGTGGAATTGATTTTATGTCCTCATTATTATTTAAAGCATATAACACTTCCATGTTATCTCGTACTGGCTTTTCATCTAATTCATAACCAGTATCTGTGAGTAAAACCTTTACTCTGTCGCACCAAATTCAACCAGGCCCCGAATAGAGAGTTGCTTTCATTGTCGTCATGTCACTGCTATTGCTATCCAGAGCAATAATATGTTACAGACCAAGAGTTCTATCGCCATGAGTGTGTGATACCAAACCCATCGGGCCTCATACCGCTTGTCTCGCTCAAGCTCTACCTTGGTCTTACCTTCTTGTATCCTTGGGAGCCAAATGTTCTCCCAACCTACCTTCATGTTTTTAAATATGTTCATTCCTCTACTTCGTTTGATGATTCGTTTGATGATTCGTCTGTTGGTTCTACATCTTTGGTTCCAAGCCCCTCAGCATCTCCAGTAGTAAGAGTATGTTCCACGGGGACTTTTCTAGCTCTTGAGCCTGGAAGATTATTCCACATAAAATTTCTAGTATCCGCCATTTTTTAGTTCCTTTATACGATGAGTTAATACTGAGATAGCCGTGTGTAGATGCCCTGTATCGTGTGGTTCAAGCCTTGATTGCAGTAAGACAATTTCATCTTCTATCACAGCTATGCGGATCTCTTCCATAGTCACTGCTGCAATTTTACTCCGGAGAGCCTCTAACTTCATTTCATTCCCCCTCTATGGTTTGTAGAATACCTGCTGTTGGTGTGTGGTATAAAATACAGGTCAATCTATCAAAAAAATACTGATAAACATTTCCCTCACTTCTCATACTATAATTATATCATCATACAGGGTGAAAGTCAAGCAATAAAATGGTCTAAGTGATAATCTCTCACCAGTCTTTCCATCGTCGCAGTGTCCTTAAATAATATGTTATAGAATGGTCTAGGCCGTTGATTTCTGTGAATGACCCACGAAGCGCTTCGCCCCCAACTGCCCACTCTAATGTATCAGCCCGGATCATAATTCCGCTGTGCACATAAGGATATGGTGGCATAAAAGGCACTGGGTCGGAGTCAATAATCACTCTGTAATGCGGCGGGGAATTGCCAAAAAATGTTGGTGTGACTTTGGGAGAACCGAATGTGTAAATCTGCACATTATAGCCCTCAAGGTTTAGCCACAGCCCTGCAATTTGTGCGATGGCCCCACCAAGGCTATGACCTGTAAGATACACGGTCTTCTCTAACTCATACTTCGCTTTGATGTCCTTGAGCAATATTGCTGCGGCGTCGTGGAAACCTCTATGCAGTTTCATATCAAGTTCTGCGTCATGCCAAGGCCGAAAGTCTATATCCGTTATAATATTCTTACGATTGTCTGTTCCCCGAAAGATGAGGATAGTAACACCGGCGTCTTGTTTAACGTGGTAGGAGAACTCGTTGGATTTAATTTCGTATAATTTATTCTCTGCTGTGGCGGCAAGGTAGGCAGTTTCGCAGTAAGTCGCCATCTCTATGAGTTCTTCTATGGCGACAGGCATTGTGCTCTTGTCGCCAACCTCTCCCTGAAAATATAAGAAGGGGTTGAGGTAACTGCAACCGCCCAGGCTAAGGAGTGTCAGCCCTATTATTATGGATTTCCAGTTCTTCCTTTTTCTTCCAAGCTGTCGCACTTAAAATCGCCCCAAATGATATGTGAAAAATCCCACCGCCTTGTAGAGTAAGCGGCAACCATCTACCCGCATCACAAACCAATCCCTTGGCAACCATCATATTACAATAGTCGTTCATCTGTATATTCCAAACAACAGGCCCTATGAAAAAGTCACAGAGACATAGGAACAGGTATAGAACGGCTGCATGGTCACGCCAGTGTCTGTTTATGGCTTTATTTATTCCCATTCTTCTTCTCCCAAGCGAGCGTCGCCGCTACACTCAACTTCTTCTTGTGCTCTTCGGTGAAAGGTGTTGGGCTCTTTCTCTGCTTTATGCCCAACTCTTTTTCTCTCTTCACTCTGCGCTGCTGTGCTATTCTCATATTCGCTCTTCGTTCTGGTGTATGCTTTTTCCCTATTGTTGCCACTCTCCATTTCCTTATATGTTCCTCTGTTCGTGGTGGCATCTTGTAGCCTTTCTTTCTTGGCCCTCTCGCAGTTTGCATTATTTTCTCTCTAATGATTTCTTCTTTGCCAATCATACCAGCAAGAGCTCTCCATGCGAGTCTATCCTGCCATCGCCCGTGTTCCTCGTAGAGTTTGCGATGAGCTTCAGCATGTTCTTCTGTGGTAAGGCGAACGATATTCTCCGGAGCATCGGTGCCTCCAGCGTGTCGTGGGATGATATGGTGATTGTGATAAGTAATAGCAGACATAACATTTCTCCTTTATAGAATGTTGTGTTAGGTGGGGGGTTGATTGGTTCAGCCCTCTACCACTATTTAGTATTCATCCATCTTCCCAACTTCCCGCCCGAAACAATTATATCTGTGTGCCCTTGGGCGAAAAGTTTTGTGATGTGCTTCAGGCAGGCCTTCATCGTCTTGCCCTTACCGTGTAACTCGCCCTTTACCTTAATATAAATCTGCACTCAATCTCTTTCATCACCCAGCGTATCGGCTCCGTGCGTGATGTGGTCATTGCCGGTGATCGTCTTTTTCATATTTAATGCATTCAGGATTGCTTGTATCATAGTGTCTTCCTTTGCCCCCATTAACCCATGCTCAGACAACACCGCGGCTAATTTGATATACTGTGGATGCTCTGGTGTATATATTGTGTGTTTCATTTTTTCAGTATTACCTCTAGGTTTTGAGTTGGTGCCGAACAGGAATCGCCCACGCCTCCCCAGTTGCGGTTTCGTATGCCTGGTCTAATTGTAGTAACATTATCGCCTGGATTATTACACCGGCAGTCCATAGTATCAGAGAGAAGAGCAGTTGCCTTTAACTCCACCCCCTGCCCACATCCTCCAGTGACCCACGACACATTATCAGAACAGGTGGTCGCCCAATTTGTCATATTATCATTTTTCAGTTGCGTTATGATTTGAGACACAACTGTTGCATTATCACACCTCAGCGTCACATTATCAATATGACCTACCGAGATATACGACCAGTTATCGCTCGTGCTTAGATTATCCCACCAATCTTCCCAGGCCGTTGCTTGTGCTTGGGTCGATGCAATACCATAAGTGAAATTATCGCTCCATGTTGCATTGTCCGTATATGTCGCATTATCCGTAATCGTTGAATTGTCCACAACGATTTCAGGAACAGGATAATCAGCATTGACAGAAACTTCAATAGTAACATAGGTGGTGTATGGGCTATTATGAGAGACTACAAACGAGTCTGAAGATCCATACTCATAGTAAATGTCTGGTTGCTCTTGCGTCCAGTTTTTGTAATCCACCGTCATTGGCTTTGACACCGGCACCTCAACCACCGCCGACATATTAGAATCTAGGTCAGTATCTGCAATATTTGGTTCGACCTTTATATTATGCCTGACTGCAGTTTCCCTCAATAAAGACCGAGCTGAAGAGCCATCATGAGTATATTGGAGTTGGATTGTTGATTCTTTTGTGTCTTCACAACTAAACAGCATAACTAAGAGCACACAGAGCACTCCTAATTTCACCATCCTAGTGCTTTGTCAGAACCAAGTGGTGTAAAGCTCTCGCCACAGCCACATTCTCCCAAGTGGCCTGGGCCCATTCGTTTAAATACAAATCCCTGTTCTACTAAATTATCATCACGATAATCTACCTCCAAATCTCCTATAATCATTTCATGCATCTCTGTATCTATCAGTAAAAAATCTTCAAATAGAGAATCATTTGGATCTACCGCTGTATCAGTATCAAGCGTGAACGTCCAACCAGAGCAACCACCCTTTCGAGCTCCTATTCTTAGGTATGGGTCATTGGTGCTCTCCTTAAATACTCTTGAGGCTTTTTCTGTTATTTCTAATTTCATCTATATCCATCTGTCTTGATTCTTGTGTAATATTTATCCTCATGATGCAATACAGTACAAAATTCCATTGCCGTTTCCTTGTCTGGAAAATATCGTGTGGTTACCGTTTCTGGCTCTTTCCATTTTAAATGCCAAGAATTTGTCACTGGTTTTGGCCAGTACTCTACCCAAGTATTCATGCTTCGGGGCCCAGTTGACCGTTGACCCACTCTAAATCCGCATCGACATCTTTGAGCTGTTCCATTACTGGTTTTAATGCTTCGTCTATAGATTTTTTATGAGCTTCCACAACTTCCTCCAAGGCCTTGCGTCTCTCAAGGATCTGACCCTTGACCGTAGGCAGCATTGATTGAGGTAAGTTAGCATATTTATTTTCTTCAGGCATCTTTCTGTTCCTCTTCCCTTAATCGTTTGTCTGCTTTCCTCCTAGCTAAATTATATATCGCTGTAGATATTTCTCGTATATCCTTTTCTGACATATATTCAAGATAATTGAATATCCTCTCTTTCATATTTTCATGGCTGAGACCCATTCCTGACATTCTTTCCCTTTCTTGTATCGTTCAATAATTAGTTTGCGTGCACCCACGTTAGTATTGTTCCACTCTTTAGCTTTCTCTATAATCTCATCTCTATTACTTACATACCACTCCCCCTGACTCTGTTTCTTCTTCTCACTGTTCTTCTGTTGCTCTAACACGCTTTCGCGATTTCTCGCATACCACTCTCTCTTCTGCCTTTTCCGCCTGTCTAGTTTTGACTCTATCATGTAGCAAATCCCTCCCATCCCCACTTGGCAATAAAGTAGGCATCAACAAGGTCTGTCACTGGGTTTGATAGTTTTTTGGAGTTTGGCCTGAGCCGTTCTTGTAGGTCTGGTGGGGTAAGTAGTTCAGCAGAGAATGCTTCGTACATTATTTCTTTGTTGGCGTTGCCCTTACCCGTGGCATATTTTTTAATAACGGTGGGCGGGATACTCGTAAAGGATTGGTTCGCCTTATACATCTTATGTTTCAGTAGTCCAGTGTTCTCTGCGACTGAACGCACATGCGATTTACCAGAAGTGGCAAATGCATAACCTTCTATAAAGACTTCACAGCCTTGAATTATGCTCATAGTCCAATCAGTAAGTAAATCATGACGCTGTTCTTCAGTATCCCATTCGGGGTAGTCTGCTGCATGAAGATTCAAAAGCCCGGCCGGGGGCCTCCCGGCGGACTTCCATCGTTGTAAATGTTCCAGATAATATAAATCACAAGTATCAAAATCGAAAAGTCCATCATAGTGTTCCGCCTCCCAAACACATACTGCGGGCGATGTTAGTGAATAATCAATTCCAGCTATTTTCCTCATTAATCCTTTCTGTGGGCTCTTCTATCAGATTACCGCAGAAAGGACAGCATTCAATTACTTGTATGGGCCTAATTTCTTCTGTAAAGTATTTCAACTCATATTCCTTACTGCAGTAGTCACACACTACCTCATATAATATGTAGTCTTCTTCTGGTTGTACCTTTATCAATTACTCTCCTAATTCAATAAATGTTTAGGTACGTCCTCAAGTGTACCCTCGTTGATTTGCTCTTCTTGTACCTCAACATTAGATTTCACCATCTTTTGGATTCGTTTAGCAAATTCTTGAGCAATTATTTGATGTCCCTTTTTACTGATTACACTAGGATCTCCTACTGGTTCATAACATCCAGCCGGGAGCCATCGGAACCGCCATCCGCCATTCTGGTTTTTTACTGCACCATCCTCTTGATAATAGATATTATCTTCAGCCTTCTTATCCCAATACAAATGCCCTACACCAAAATCTATTCCATCATTCGTTTTGAATGCTTGGAAAAAGTTGGTATTACCTATTGACTGGTAAAACCTGAAGCCTGGCTGACTATAGATTATCTGCTTGAACTGCATCTCTAAACTATTTCTGATTTCGATTATACTTTTTTCATCCATCTGAAAAGACGCTCCTTCCGGCCATTTGAGTGTATATTTATGAACTGGTGTACTCATGGTTTTCCTTTATTATACAACATATCTACAGGTACTACGAATAAACGTAGCGGGACTTCCAGTGTCTTAAACCTCTTCCGTCTTATAATTGTTAATGCAACTGTATCACCAATGTTAAGTTTACTCAAGATATCTGCCAAATCAACACCATTATTAATAGGTGAACCATTAACCCCAACTATTGCATCACCAACCAACAACCCCTTTGGCATATTTTCAGTCGGTAGTACCAACAGCCCAAACGTATTAGGAATGTCTTCTAACTTTATTTCTGGTTGACCGTTTGCAATTTTCTTTCTTTGCCCTTCTCTCAGCAGAGGAGCGATCATTACGCCAATCGCTGGTCTATCAACCTTTCCTTCACTCAGCATGGTCTTGTAAGACTGTTCTACTGTATCGACTCTAATTGCAATCCCTATCCCAGCATTCTCCTTTACTCTTGACATTATCATTGCATTAATGCCTATAATCTCGCCTTTCATATTTAAGAGAGGCCCACCAGAATTGCCCGGATTTATCGCAGTGTCTGTTTGTACTGCCTTGACATAAGGATGTCTAGCGTATCGGTCATTACTTGAAACTATACCTTTCGTTAGAGTCCAGGCCATTCCCATAGGATGACCCATTGCAAAAACTTCCTCGCCTTCTGTAATCTCACCCTTGAAAAATTTAAGATGAGGTACAACTGTTTCTTTATTTAGAATTTTCAGTAGGGCTAGATCCGCTAGTGGGTCTTTTCCAATAATCTCTACATCGTATTCATTCCAATCGTTTTTGTCCCAAAAATATGCCTTAATGTATTTTTGTTTATATACACAATGGAAATTTGTTATGACGTACTGTGATTCAATAACCGCCCCAGAACACATGGCATTCTCTTTCGGATTTTCCTTAAGAGTAGTGTTAGGACTTACGGTGAGTAATATAACTGAAGCTCTAATTCTTTCTATGACTGTTAGAGTATCATTTGGTGTACTTGATATGTTATTACTATGTGGTGCTACAGCACAAGATACCATGACGAATATAGAAAAACATACCAAGCAAAAATGCTTGATATTTTTCATTCGTGAATTATCCTTGAAAAATTGTTTCAGGTTCACTGGAAGGCTCCTCTGGTTGGTCGGGTAATGACTCTGCTGGAGCTTCTGGCTTCTCTGGTATTGTTGTTGAGTTATCTGTTTTAGTTTGGTTATCTGTTGATTCTTCTATAATCATAATGCCCGGTAATGTGCCATTTTCCTTAACACAAGTTAGGGCAGTCTGCATGTAAAGCTCTCCAATCAATCCAGGCTTTCCCTTGGAGGTTATAATAAGATTGATGTATTCTGTATAATTGTAATTATTTCTAAATCTATCCAAAACACAAAAGCAATGTTCGGCTATAATTCGTTGTACGTGCGGTGGCGGTGTTAGACCAGCAAGAGCTGGATTAACCATAAAGATCCATCGTAGTGTTCCCTGCTGACACCCATTGACAGAATCATAGAGAATTTGAGTTGGCCATCCAATTTTGTCAAAATCCATTCCTGAAGTTTTATTATCCTCTGCTTCAGCTACTCCAGTAAAAACTACTACAAATCCTAGAATAACACCCACTAGAAAGGCTAATTTCACAATACCAATCCCATAGGAATAATAAGAATAATCTCTGATGTTAAATTCCTTCTCACTTCTCATTACATCCTCTCGTTTCGTATCTAAATTGGTTCCAAACTTTGGTATCACTATTATATCGCAACCACTTAGCATTACCATGCCGATCGCAATATTGAGTTATATATTTGTCGTTGACACCGTAAATCCCAGCATTATAATAATTTTCAAATCTCGGCATTGTTTCTAAACTTTTTATCCACTGCTCATCTTCGGCACTGTGTGGTGCGCAACCATACAAGAATACACACAACACTAGATATATGGATTTATGCAGTTTCATACTCTACTAGCTTATCCTCAAATTCGTGTAGTCTCTTCCAGATGCTTCTCAATTCTGTAAGCGTCGTCCAGTTATGCAGGAACAACGCAAACCCTCCATGCACCTTACTAAACGCATTGCTCACCTGAACCATAACTCCTAGTGTAATTGCTCCAGTAAATAATCCAGGCCCCATAATAACATACGGCACCACAATCATTGCCTGATCGTAAAAGTTCATCCACACATCAAAATACCCATAGTGCATATACAGACGGTGGTAGTTGAACCGGATGCCCAAGAATAACTCAGCAACCGTTTCAGGCTTTGCATAATTCACCTTATCGTCCTCTCCTAATACCAAATCCTTTCTAAACGCCGCCTCTACCTTTTGATTGTTGTACTCGAGCCCAGGCAGTTTCCACCCAACAAACCACGATACAAACAGTCCGCCAAGCGAAACAATTAGAGTGCCCCATACTAAACTGCCTTCTATACTCTTGAATGGTTCAATATCGACCTTGGCTGACAGTGTATACAGTATCGGGATGAACGCTACCAATGTCATTACTGCACGAACAACCTGTAACCCTAGTGATTCTACGATACGAGCAAACCTGTTACAGTCCTCTTGAATCCTCTGACTGGAGCCTTCTATATCTTCCTTGACTGCTCTCCACCTTGGAATATAAGAGAACGTGATGGCTTCTCGCCACCTCAGTCCATAAATTCTTGTGAACCAGTTTGTGAAGACTGCAAGTAGTACATACGGAAATGCAATAACCGCAAATGAAGGATTTTCCGCTCCCTCTAGCACATAATCCAATCCAACCAGTTTATCATATAATTGTGTAATACCATCTTGTGGCTTATCAACATAATCTTTGGCGTTCTGTAGTAGATTATAGAACCCGCCGTACCACGAATTTATCGCGACGCTCAACTGAACCTGTACCCACAGAGACAGCATAAGTGCTAATCCCCCGCCGTATGCCCAGGCCGCCCACTCTTTAGATTTGTAAAATGATTTGATCATGTCATTCCTTTGGTTGCATTGAAGATTCGTGATCCCACTCATAAAAATTCATATCTCCACCAATAGTATATCCATCAGCAGAATCCTCATTAGTTTCTTCCCCAAGAGCTCCTGCACTTGCTGTTGGCTTGCTTAGTATCATATATTTTCCCTCTTCAGTTTTTCCTTCCACCTTCTCTAGAGATTGGTGTGATCCTCTACTATAAGGTATCTGAAAACTCATAGGCACATTATCCTTATTCACTATCCAGAGATAAATCCAATTTGGTTCATCCACATAATGCTTAAGGTATACTCCCTTTTCTGGTCTTGCTACTTTTGGATACCCCAATATTGAGGTGTATGTCACATAAGTAGATGTGATTAAGACTAAAAGTAGTGGTATAAACCACGCCAGAAATTTGGGGTTCTTTCTCCCCTCTATTAGTAACCAAAGGCACAATACTGAAAGGGCGAGTAATCCCACAACTAGAAATTCAATCATGGCTCAAACCTTGTTGCTTCTTCAATGTTCATGTTGGTAAAGTACCTTTCAGTTTCTGCTCCGTATGGTATCACCCCCTGATTATCATTATTGGTATGTCCACTAGGGCTGACAAATTTAATTTTCTCAAATTCAAATGGCCCAATCAACACACCATCTTCGTCTATTGTAAATCTAACAAAGGTTTCTTCTTGTCCTCTATAATAAAATTTCTTTTCCCAAATCCCCAAAATATCATACGGATTAACCCTATGCAATTCTACCTTTACGGTGAGTGCCTGATTTGGTGTCTTGGGATTCCCTATCTCCATTTCTCCCGCACCATTCACGGATCTCTCTACACCATAATCAGAATAATAATGAGCGTTCACCACCCACTCGCCTGGAATATACCCGCGAATGGTCATCACTTCTCTGTTGATAGGTATTGTCTTGACAACTCCATTTGGTAGGACAGTAGTATCATTCTTAGCGCCCAAATCATCCTTATCCAAATGACTAAAATTGACCCTTGGATTTCGGAAACTTGCTAGGCCCTCTAGTGGGTCTTCTACATAGAGGTCGATGTCATCCTTAGCCCCTGCGTCCCACTCCAGAACAATAATGAACTCGGCTCTTCTATCGAAATCCTTTTCTTTGGATTCTGGCTTGATAAGAAGAAAGGCCACAATGAAAAGGAAAGCAAAGCCAACAAGAATGTTGAAAAGCAGATCAGTGAAACCAACTGTAGACTTATATTTTTCATGGCTCATCTATCGCCACTTCAAGGTTCACCAGTTGAACCTTTATGATAAGTGAACAGATCAGTCCAACTAAAGTAGTATACAAGGCAGTACTCATTCCCACTGCCATAAATCCTAATGCCTTTTGTAAGGAAGCAGAATTAGATACATCTATATTGGAAAATGCTGTTCCCAACATCAGCAGGAATCCAGTTACCGTTCCAACCATACCAAGAGCTAGACACGTTTCAGCCATAAACCAACCCACATCGGTGGTCTGTTCATATTCAGCATATTTCTCTAGTCTGTAGGTCTTCTTGCCAATCCAAATTGAAGTACCGGAAAATATAGCCAAAATTAAGAAACTTAGTTTTGTTACATCTGCATCATATATGTGATTATGCATGTCAAAATATACACCTGTCAGAAGTCCAAGAACAGTTAGACAAATAATTAGCCACCACTTTAATAATGAAACCATAAAAGCTCCTAGATTATCTCACAAGAATTTCCTGTACAAGCCAATTCCTGACTTGCTATAGTGTAATCTTGTGATTCGTATTTGGATAATTCCGTCCAATCTACATTAGTTGGCATTCGTTTTAATGCTTCGTTGTACTCTTCCTCAGTACAATCTTGATATGGGGCTTGTCTGTAGACATGCTCAGTAGCTGGTAAAAATGATACACCACTGATATCATCAAAATTACTATATATCCATGCTGCAGTGTTTATCCATTCATCTTCTTTCACCGATACAGTAACACTAGGTTTATGTTCACACCAATGTTTTGCATAAGTATGCCATATTGATAGTTGTCTCCAAGCAGTCATATCCTGTCTGCAGACAGCATCTTCAGGAGCTTTCTGTGGAAAAGAAAAAACAGTTGTGTGATCTGGTTTAGTCACATCAGGTTCATTAGGAAACCCCATGTCTTTCATCATTTTGCAAAGTGGATCTTTATTGTCTGCTCTTATAGTACGAATGTAATAAGGATTATGACGGGCATGGATGCCAGAAGAAGTATCCACAAGCTGAGAAACAGTACCACTAGGTTTAACGCAAGTGATGGCTGCTGAACTCGATATGCCCAGTTTTTCAGCCCATTCTTTATTCGTTTCATACGCGATGTCTCTCAGCTCTTCTAGTAGCTTTTCTAGACCATCTTTTGTACCATTAGTGAGCGGGTTGTCCATTATTCCCGTAAGACTAACTCCCAATAATCGTTCTTCTTCACAGTTTCGTTTCCATTCTCTTGAAAGGTATTTGAACTCAGTGAGTGTGGATTGAAATGTGCCAAGGATAGTTGCAACTCTAACTTTTTCTTTGAGAGATTTGCGAGTGTCATTTCGTCTGATAATAACTTCAGATAGGTTGCAGAATTCGCGTGACCGAAGAATGATCTCGCTGCACGGATTGGTGCCAAAATCCGATCTGGGATCTCTTCTTCTAATATAAGTTCCATCCTCGTTTCTATATCGTTCATTTAATCTTTCAATAGTTTTTCGGGCCGACAGACTGCTATATATTCCACGTTCCCCTGATTTTGAATCATAGAGACTGAGCCATTCTCGCATAAAAGTTCCAACATTTGGCTTTTCTCCATAGTTAACTGAATTATTCGATAGCGCTCGCTGTACGTCAACTTTATGCCATTCACCATGCTTGGCGTATCGCATTTCTCTATCGTGTAGATCACTAAGACTGATAAGAGCGCTCCTACGAACACCACCAACCACAACAATTTCTGCTGTTTTACATACGATGTCATGTGCCTCTATTGGTCTAAGTTTTCTTCCCTTTGAGTTTATAAAAGTATTTATTGTAAAAGAAAATAAATCTTCTAATGGTTGTGGCCCTGAGGCTCTACCCCCAAAGGTCTTTAGTGGTTTCCCAGCTTCTCTAACTTTGCTAACATCCCACTTTGGAATATGGCCCCCATACAGTAACGAGATAAGCTCCTTGAACGCTCTAGCCCATCCCAACTTGGAGTCTGCCACAACAATAACCGTATCCGTATCATACATTTCATCTGGAATGGTTGGTAACTGATTGACATATTCTTCCTCTACTGAAAACCCGACTCCTGTGCCATTCATTAATACATAAAGAACTTCATCAAACGACCTCTGATTGTCTATCTTTACATACGCGCAGTTATATCCAGCCACACTCTCTTTTTTAAGAGCAGGCCCCGCCGTCATCAAGCATCGCATGGACGGCATTACCTTGAGGCCCTTGACTGCATTTTCTAGTTCTACACGTTCGCCATTCTCAAGTTTATACTCATGCTTCTCGTCCAACCACCCCTGAAAAAAATTGAAATATCGTTCAACCGTTTCATCCCAAGTCTCTCTTCTACCCTTATCATAATCCCATCGTGCATATCTGGAAAGGTGAATAAATTCTTGGTATGGTGTGGGTAGTCTCATTGGTCATCTCCTTGCTTTATTTTTTCTAAAAATTCTGTTTGTTCTCGCTCTGATAACCCATATTTACCTATAGTCCAAAGCTGTCGCATATCCCGTATTACTTCCATCTCTTTTTTTGAGAAGGTAACCGCATCTCTAACATAGTCTTCAAATGCTTCACAACATAGAGGAAATTTGGGTTTTACCAACTCATACATTGCATCTGAAAAGTCTTTAATTTCGCGTTGAGCGTGACTATCCGATCTCAACCTCACAAAATGAAAAAAATTATGTAAGTCTATTTTCCATATACACTCCGTATAATTGGCGACAGGAAGCAAGACTCGTGCTAACTCTCTGGAAAGGTCTTCTTCTAATAGAACCTGATAGGCCGTACTGGCACCATCATATATCCTATTGAATTCAAACTGAAGCATTCCTTTCTTCGGAAGAACTTCGTCGCGACCTTGGTTATTTGTACTGGATTGTTTCTGCAGGTAATCACCCTGAGGCAGATAGAATTCGTCACTCATCACTGAATAACGACCAGAGTACTCGTTAAGGTTTGCTGTTCTATGTCTAACGAGTTGTCGCATTACGAATATTGGGAGTTTTATATGGAACTTGACTTCGCACATCTCAAAGGGTGAGGTGTGTTTGTGTCTCATTAGGTAGCGTATCAGGTTACGCGTCTTACTTACCTTTCTTGTTCCTTCACCATAACTAATTCGTGCTGAATTCTCGACCTCTTCATCATCACCCATAACATCAAGTAGCTTAACAAATCCATGCTCATGTACTTGAATCATTTCATGAGGCTCACCACTTTCATCTATCATTATACTTTCCACTGTTGCAACTCCCACTTACCCCTCTGTCCAGAGTAAGTATTTCTATTTATGGTTTCAAGTATCTTGTCGCCAGACATCCCGCTCAACACCATTTCATTAATATCTTTAGCTACACTGCTCATTATAGCTACTCTCCACCCCCCGTTAAGAGCAGAGTACATCCTTCTCACTATCTGTGCATTTCTAGGTTCGTTGTCAAATATTATTGTAGTTTTTTGTTTATTGAGTTGATCCATCTCTCTTGTATCCGCACCGGCCATAGCAAGACTATTTGGAAGGAAGAGTGAATCTATAGGGCCTTCTACTAAATATGTATGGTCTTCGGGATTCCATCGCTCAAGACCGAAAATCTTTTGAGAGGTTTCGTGTACCTTAACCGTTACATACTTAACTTTGGATTCTTTGAGGGCCCGTCCCTGAGCTCCGATGAGTTTGTTTTGCTCATCGAAAAAGGGTATCACTAGTCTAGGTTCACGATGTGTCAATGACGAATAATCTACCTGACTGATGCTTTGGGCCCATTTCTTGAAGTCTTCTGCAAAAAAGACCTTATCCATAAATTGATTTGGAATTTCCCTATGCTCGTAATACACACGAGCATAATGTTCCTTTGGAAGACTCCCAATAGATGGTAAATGTATTACAGTTTTCTTTGGTTTGAATTTTGGAGATTCAAATTTGAACTCTGGTGTTTTAGTTTTCCTCTTACCAGTCTCACCAGCTTTGTATCGCTCCATCACATATCGCTTATGGAGCGATGGGTCTATGTCCTTAATTAGATTGCCTACAGACTGCCCCACACTGCAGTTATGGCACTTGTAGAATAGGTCTGTCTTCTTACGATAGACATAACCTCTAGCTTTAGTTTTATTTCGTTGAGAGTCCCCGCAGTGAGGGCACCGAAAATTCCAGAGAAAATCTCTGACCTTTTTGAATCGGTCTAGACGCGGGGACAATTGCATCAAATAATTTGTATCAGTCACTATACTCATAATATAATTATAACATATTTTACTGGTTTGTCAAGCTATAAACGAGTAATACCCAACTCCTTCATCTGTTGTTTAATCCAGGCCTTTGCTTGTCGTTTCGTTGGTGGTTTGTTAACAATCTTTCCCATTTCAACATGAAATTTATTTTTAATGTCATCACTATATCGGTTATTATCTATTTCAATAAAATCAGAACCAAATATTTTTTCTAAAGCAGGTTTGGCCAACTGAACTAGGTTCCACAACTCAGTGGCCTGCTCTTTACCTAGAGTTCTTTTCCTGTGGGCGTCGCGTTCTATTGCAATCTCTAAAGCAGTATTTACAAATAACATATAGCAATCATAGCCAAGATTCTCAAGAGTTCTCTTTTTAGATGCTATTTTATTTGCTTCTTTTCCAGTACCATCAATTAGAACCCCAAGCCTACCTTCAAGAGCTGATGCTCGTTTGAGTCCCATTTGAAATTTAGATTTATCCCTAAGTGCCTGTCCTTTTTTAGAACCAATATCTTCTGGATTGGCTTTCATACCAGCCCTTTTCAATAATCTTTCAAATTGATCATCTGAATTTATGACCACTAGACCATGCGGACTTCCACCCCTTCCACCAAGACCGCCAAGTGCTGCAACATGAGATTTTCCAGACCCAGGCCCACCAGCAGTAAAGAATGCCTTGAATATGCCTGGGTCATGTATGCCCTCTCTTAAGTAATCCTCGAAAGTTTTCATAGTTTCCTCTATTTTTTTCTTTGGTAGTCTGCTCTTTTCAGCTCTACCTCTATTGGTCGATTCGTCCTCAAATCCTACTATCTTACCACCCCTATGAGATGCATCTTTTCCGTCACGATTTCCATACGTGCCTTTATCTCTGTTGTACCGATTCAGTTCTGCCCTATACTTCTTACTTTTCTTGGATGATTGGAATTTCTTGTATTCATCCTTATAATCTCTGTCCTCTACCATCGCAACCGAATCCAGCTTGTCACCCGTAAGGTTAGCGATTGATATGTGGTAGACTCTTCTGGCATCATGTGTTCCCTGTAGCAAGTCCATAACGTATTCTTTCCAGTCCTGCTGACCCTTCATCCTTATATACCAAGACTTCTTTGGGCCCTGCTCCATTACTATGAAATTAGGCTCAACGTCTATACTAAAGTCTGGTTCATCTAAGTCACTAGCCTTTACCTTGCTTTTGAGTTTTTGCCACCCGGGCCCAGATGCAAGTGTAACATGGAGGTCTTCATCCGATAATGCTACAGCATCTGAATTTTTATTAAGAATCTGTGACCTAATCATCTTGAGCTTTTTCAAGACTGGGCCTTCCACTTTCCATTTTAGAATAGATTCAACCTTTATCATACTTTTGTTTCCTTGGTAGCCGTGTCATATATGTGGTATTCTAAGCCAGTCGAGCTTGGCCAAATTTTTACATCATGGTTTTCCCCCACATCTTTTGCAAATGCTTCCATCGTTGATCCAACGCGGACATGATACTCTGCAAAATGAACCTTCTTAATTTTAATATCGTTGACTATCTGTTCATCCCATTGCTGATTTGTTCTTCTGGACTTCAGGTATGAGGTGGTAATTTCGGTAAGCTGTTTCACATTGGATTTCATGACCTTTTCCATGCCGTCAATGTAATCCTTAATCACGAGGCTGAGGGTTTTCTTGTCTTTCAATTCAACGCGAAGCTCCGACCACCATCGCATCGTTTGAGCTCGTGGGCCTTTCAATGCATCATCAATGTTCCAATCTTTATCTGGGTTTTCTGGGTAATATTTTTTTAATATTTCCTGTACCATCTTTTCAGTATCACCTAGAATTTTAGTAATATCATGATCACCATAGTGTAACGTGTTTAACTGAACCCACCTTCTGCCGCTTTTATCTGGAGTACTCATTACATCCCATTTCCATGAAGACAAAATATTAGCATCTAGTTCTACTATCGTGCCTCCCTGAGTCTGAATACCCTTTTCCAAAGTATCGGCAGATAGTGTAAAGGCTGCAGAGATAGATCTTTTCTTTCCTTGTAATTTCTCAATTCCCCTAAACCCCGATTTGTCCGTTACATGAAACACTGTGGCTCTATAATTTCCAATACCTATTCTTTTGAGAATGGATGGAGCCATTGGCATCCAAAGACTGCCTACATCATTATCAAATGACTTGACATCCCAAAGGTTTTTAGACAAACTCCGTTGCCATGCTATTGGGGCACTGCTTCGTGCCTCTGTTATATACCCCTTAAATGTTTTCATTTCTTCTCTTTAATTTTTATTACCCAACCCTTACCACCGTCTGCGG
>LWDU01035223.1_pt1 | contig 19390 bp, 21 predicted proteins | sample 727161 | NCBI WGS metagenome assembly LWDU01 (sample SAMN04566230, study PRJNA314399) | hydrothermal vent metagenome | isolation source: deep sea hydrothermal plume seawater | place: Mexico: Gulf of California, Guaymas Basin | collected 2004-07-11
TAACCTTAAACGCCGACCAAAAACACAAACCAGAAAGTACGGCGACCATGACAATAGGTGGCAGCGGAACTAAAGTATTACCCGTCACCCGGATACACGCCAATGTGGCAAAAACAACAGCCAACCCTACCGCACCACCTAATAGAATTTTCTTAACGCTGCTCTGATCCTCCACTGCCCGTGCCTGAAAAAGTATGCATCCGCTGGTGCCAGGGTAATTTCAGCCATAAGCCAGTTCCTGTTAGGCTGAACGCCGGGGAGGCGTTGACTACTTTCTCATTAGGCCGGGGACGAACAATACCTTCTATAGAATGTTTGAAAGTGCAGGGGTATATTACAGAATGTAAGTGGTGACACGAAACAACCGCAATAGGAAAATAAGTTATGAAGAAAGGTGTAACTGTCCATTTCGTTAGTTCTGTTATTGGGGTGACACTGGGCCTGCTTTCACCGGTCGCCTACGGAAGAGCGATAGATTTAGTGGAGCCGACGAAAGTTCTAATTAACTGCGAGTTAGGCGCGGAGCGAATGGTTGAGGCGATTATTCGGGGTGGTGCGGTAAGGAGGTGGACTGCCGTTTCCCAAGACTCGGGAGTCGTCGAACTGCAGTACATTAAAGGTAATAACAAACACATCATTAACGTCAATGTTCAATATACGGACAATACTTTCGCCGTCACGTATAAGGACAGTTTTAATCTGAACTATTCTAAAACAAGCGATGGTCAGCAGATGCTTCATCCGCGACCGGTCGGTTGGATGGCGAATCTAAGTGGCGACATCCGCTTAACGACATCCAATGAATGCCTGAATCAGTAAAACGTCATCCGGCATATGTATATAGTTTGGTCAAGGATCCCAAAGGTGGTGCGGAGGCTGTCACATCCTTTTGGATTCGTTATCACTGGATATTTCGGTCAAGGCTTCGTCTATTACTGTTTGCGCATAGCGCGCAAGACCCAACGAGGTTGCGCGATCATTCGGACATTCATTGGGATGAAAAACCGGCAGGTAACGAATTGTCATAGTATTTCCCCTTTGGGAGAAATCCCACCAGCGTTGGTTTTTTCCTAGGAAAAGTGGCTCGCAGTATATAGCTACTGGCTGGACCGGTATGTCGAAGGATTTTGCAATATGAAATGGAGTGCTACGAAATTTGTGCAACAATAAGGACGTTTTCGATCGGGTTCCCTCTGGAAAGAAGACAACGGAATGACCTTCTTTAACTCGCTCCCACGCGGTAGAGATAATACGTCTACTGCAGGCCGCTGTGCCATCGTAGCCTTGAATATACCCGGAACCTTGGACAATCGAAGATACGAGGAGATTTTTCCTGGTTTCGGGTTTGAAAAGACAGACGGCATTGGGTAGATCCGCAAGGAACACGATAAAATCGAGAAGGCTCGGATGGTTCGCCACAACAATGCAGGGCTGATCAGGGATTACACCCTCCTTTTTTATCGTCAAAAGGTTGAGGAAACTCAACGTAGCGAGGAAACGAACGACCTGACGATGTGAGGCATGGAGCGCCTCTTGCCGGGCATTCATTTTTTTGTTATCCCTGCGTAGTAATCTGGGAATTCGCCAATACCCTAACCACAATGTCTGGACTGAGAATTGGAGAAAGCAGTACGCCATTAATGCGATTCTTAAAGGAATTGCAAGTAGGCGTGGGAGATGCATCTGTATTCAACTAAGGTATTGTGGCCTATTAACTATCCGGAGATTCAATCGAGGACCAGCATGAAAATATGTTTCTAGTTAATTGAATCCCGGTAAGACTATAGCAGTCTTAACTGGCGATTAATCTAAAAAGGGTGCTTTTAATAATGATTCGAGTAGAGTTCTGCGACATATTAAATCTCTTTGTGACACTAGATAGTGTAGAAGTCTGATTTCACATAAGGTGTACTCGATGCAACCACGTGTGACCCAAAGATAAGCAGGGATGTAAAGAATAATGTTTTATTTATGCACGCTTGAGCTACCGTTGTTTTTGTCTGTAGATGGTTAAAAGCAACAGCCCATTCATTTCCCGTCCACTTGTTTGGGCGCTGACCGGACTTTTATGGATTATTCTTTCAAAAACTGCCTCGGCTGGGTTGCCCGAATTATCGAATAGTCGAGAGATATGGATCCAGGAGCCCGTATTCGATGGCCACGTTTATGTATGGGAAGCTGGACAAGAACATAGTGAGGCTATCGTACTAGTTCACGGGATAGGCAGTAACGCTTCTAATGACTGGCAGCCTTTGGTTTCTGCCTTGGCTAGTAAATTTCACGTGTTAGCGTTGGATCTTCCCGGATTTGGTCGGTCAGATAAGGGCAACCTACTTTATTCCCCAAAAAACTATGCGGCAGTGATTCGGTATGTGGCGGATTTATTGGTCGGCAGGCCTTTTTCTTTGATTGGCCACTCGATGGGGGGAGTTGTAGCCTTGCGATATGCTGCTAGCTATCCTGAGGACATCCGGCGGCTCATCGTCATGGATGTTCCTGGCATCCTTCACCGTGCTGCCTATACTCAATCTCTAGTGGATACTGGCATTCAGATGGTGCCCGCATTTTACCCAGGCCAAAAACAGTCTCTGAGTCGGCTGGCTCAAGATCTTCTGGATCAGATAATCACAAAGCCAATCCCAGATACACTGATCCTCTACAGCGCCTGGGCTCGAGAAAAGATATTACAGGGGGATCCAGAAAAAATTGCAGCATTTGCCCTTGTGACAGAAGATTTTAGCAATCTACTAGACAAGGTTGAGGCTCCCACTCTTATTATTTGGGGGACAAGAGATCGAGTAGCCCCTGTGCGCACGGGAAGAATGTTAGTTTCGACCTTGCCTCATGCGCGGCTGAAATTGTTGGAGGGGGTCGGGCATGTTCCTATGAGGGAGTACCCGAGAGGGCTGACTCGAATAATACTGGAAGAATTGGACCGTGTTGCATCTCCTGAGAAGTCTAACAACACCCTAAATAAAGAGTCTCGTGATGCCAGTGAAATTCTCCAGGCCCCTAGTGTGGTTACGTGTGCCAACACCTCGCACCGTGTTTTTGAGGGAGTCTATGAACGGATTAAAGTCCTGAACTGCCAATCTGTAGTACTGAAAAATGTTCGAGCCGAATCGGTTTACATTATTGGCTCGAGTGTTGAAATTGAGAATAGCCAAATCGTAGGCGACAGTCTGGCGTTACACGTATCCCAGTCTCAGGTCACGATTACTAGCACAATTATTGAAGCCGATGTGGCACTTGCGATATATGATAGCCGAGTAGATTTGGCAGGCGTAACTCTTATTGGAAAAACGTCGGCCGTGACTGCTATCTCGGAAGACCAAATCGGCACGACACCTCGCACCCCGGAAATAGTGATTTTTTCTATTTCGTCAGTTAGTAGTCCTCACACTTCTGGCAAGCTCCATGGTGTATATCTAGTATCTCCGGAAAGCCCACTTTGATCGAAAAAGGTGATATTACTTTTCATTCCAGTATTTGTTGGTATGGACTGAATTTAATGCTAATCCCTACGATTTGTAATTCATATCTTCTGCCGTCCTCGTAGCAGCATCCCCTGGAAGCTATTGTCACTACGCCACAAATCGCCAGAAAGCAGCGCGGCTATGTCATTCTTGATGGCCTCATTACGGTCGGCTTCAAAGAATAGGTGGGACACCATATCGTAGCGGTAGAAACGCTCCACGAAAAGTCGCATTGAGTTGAAACCAAGATCGTAATCAACATCATCAGCAGTATGGAGATTAATGTCTCCCTCTGTTCTAGCAACAAGTGCTGGATGCAGTCTATCGGCTACGCGTTCAGCACTGGTGATCGCGAAAAATACACCAGAGGAAAAAATCGGATCGAGAAACCCGGCTGCGTCACCGCAACAAGCATAGCGTTCACCGTGTCGTTGCGTGTTGATAAAGCTGAAATCGGCTTCAGCCCTCACTTCTTTTTCTTGAATTGCACCCACAAGCAACTTGGTGAGGAAAGGAGAAGATCCTATGTACCGATTGTAAAGGGCCGTGCCTCGGTGTGACTTATCAAGCGATCGTTGGACTACTAGGCCGATGCTGAGGCGTTGCCCAATCAGTGGGATAACCCATATCCAACCAATATCAACCATCAGTACTTTTATATTTCCTGATCTGTGTAGAGCGTGGGCAGTCACATTGTTGGGCTGATGGTAGTGGGTGTATAGAGCGAATCGCCCAAGATTATCAATACGCTTGACCGCTCTTCGTTTTATGCCGGTAAAAGCGCTACGTCCGGTCGCATCGATAAAGTATCGTGCAGAGTAATTGCCACAGCTAGTCTTGACCTTAACGTTGCTACTGTTAATTGCAACTTGCTGGATCGACTCATTTTGTTTCAGGCTCGCCCCTTGGGTAACCGCATTACCAATAAGCAGATGATCAAAACGAGAGCGCTCAACCTGGTAAGGTTGATAGACTGTATTCAGACTAAAGCACACCTGTCGATCGGATCTTTCATGAATAAATTCAGCACCGCTCTTAGGTAGGTATTGTTGCTCGTCCAACTGGACACCGAGACGTTCAAGCACTGGGGTGGCCAGTGGCAGCATAGATTCGCCAATATGGAATCGGGGATGTTGGTCGCGTTCAATAATCAGTACTGAATGGTTTTTTTGAGCCAATAACGTGGCGGCAGTAGCGCCTGCTGGACCGGAGCCTGCAATAATGACGTCCACATCTGGGGTCGTTGTCAAATAATTCCCCCTGAGACATTTATGACTTCGCCAGTAACATAAGCCGCGTCCGTCGAACAGAGAAAGGCGGCAACCGCAGCAACCTCCGAAGGTTTACCAGCCCGTTTCATTGGCACCATCTTACTGATTGTGTCGGTAGGGATGCCTTCGGCCATAACCGATTCGACAAAACCGGGAGCAACCACATTGGCACAAATACCGCGACTAGCGACTTCCCGAGCTAAAGACCGGGTAGCGCCGATCAGGCCAGCCTTTGCAGCCGCATAATTCGTTTGCCCTCGGTTTCCGTGCAAGGCCGCAATCGATGAAATACTAACAATGCGACCCCAGCGTTGGCGTATCATGGCCATGATAAGAGGGTGAGTGACGTTAAAGAATCCGTGCAGACTAGTGTCGATCACTTCTCGCCATTGGCTGGACTTCATTCCGGGGAAAGGAGCATCTGCCGTGGTACCCGCACAATTGACGACGACATCAATAGTGCTTTCTTTGGCTAGCAGCTCGTTGAGAGATTCCCGGCATTCATCTGTATTGGTTACATCGAAGCCGATAATAGTAGCGGTTCCGCCGTGGTGTCGAATTCTGTCGGCTACCTGTTGTGCACTAGCAGGGTTATTATGGTAATGAATCCATACATGCATGCCATCCTGGGCGAGCCGTTCCGCAATAGCGCTACCAATTACCCCGCTACCGCCGGTAACAAGGGCTTTGCGCGTCACAAGAACCCCTCCGGGAGTAGCGCGATCATGAGCGAGCCTGAAAAAAATGTCCGCTCATTAAATACGGCTTCACCGACAAACATTGCAGCCTCTCCATTGCCAGCTTGATAATGAGCGCGAGTGGTTATTTCTGAACCAACAGGGATTCGTGACGGATGAACCTGGAACGTTTTTATCTTCACAACTACACCGATGTTTACGTTCATGCTTTCGTTGTGTATAGCTAGGAAAGCCCCTCCAGTTTGTGCAAGCAACTCTACTCCACCAATCACAGGAAATAGATCATCCCTCAGTAACGGATTCTCAACACTAAGAACGCTCTTGCAGTGGATGGAGTCAACGCTCAGAGAGAGAATTGAAGTTAGCATTAGCATTGGTGGTCGGTGAGGTAGAAGTATGTCGAGATCTGACTCCGGGCAGAGTTTCATGGTATTTCCAAATCAATTGTCCATCGTTTTTTGCCACCAGACAAACTAAGATGGTGACGGCCGCTTTCATTTTTTTGCAACGCTTGGAACACTGAAATGCACGCAAGTGCTGGATTCTGGATAGCAAACGCGGGTGTCGAAATTGTTGATACTGGTAGCGATGCTTGAACTGGCTGATAAAGTAGTGGTCGATCATTGCCATTTCGATCAAGCACTAGGGCAAAGGCGCAAGTAGTCCAGTTATTATTCGGCAATAACTTCGTTGGGATGGTCTCGTCGTAAACTACCAGTAATACACGCGTCGATATCGTTTGCAGTTGACACCAGGCTTCTAATAAAGCCAGTGCAAAGCCGTCGTCCATTGCGCCCATCGCCTGCATAGCGGCTGTATTACCCGTGGCCATACTCCAATACCCAGCGGCAGTATTGTGAACTGAATTATGAAATTGTGTTGGCGATAGCGGGTAGTCTTTTCGAGCTATAGCTTGACACAGCTTATCAGTAGTTTGTATTTCACCCACTGAAGAGGAAAATATAGTTGGCAATGTGGGCGCGACCGAGGCGGCTTGGCAGGCCCGGTCGGCTGCCGTGGTTGCAACGCGTGTAGCAACACTAGCGCGCCGACGGTCCATAGGTTTTAGTGGTGTAGACACATCAAGCGCAGCTCCCGTGATCCCCAATTGTTCAGCAACAGTCTCGTCTGGGATGCATAGTCCAACGCCAAGTATGGCCATTGTCGCACTGATGTCAGTCATGGAGGTAGCCTAGCACCACCGAGGTGTTGTTGCCTCCGAAACCAAAGTTATTATTCATTGTCGTCATTACTGGTACGTTCGTTTCGCTATTGTGATTAACGATACAGTGAAATTCATCATCCAACTGTTGTAGGTTGCAGGTGCCCGGCCTGAACCCATACTTCAAGCTTAGCCAGGTAATGATGGTTTCAATTCCGCCAGCCGCGCCCAAAGTGTGCCCGATTAGTCCTTTGGTGCCACTGCAACTAATCGCGCTCCCAAATACACTTTCAATTGCCAACATTTCGGCACGGTCGTTAAGGATAGTGCCAGTAGCATGCAGATTGACATAGTCAATCTCAAGCGCTGATCGGCCAGCCTGAGTAAGTGCTGATTGCATGGCTAAGATAGCGCCTTTACCATCAGGGTGAGGCGCCGTCATATGGTAAGCATCGGAAGACTCCCCACAACCCAGGAGGTGTACGCAGCCTGAGCTCGCGGCGGTTGATTTCTCCAGTAGCAGCATGCCGGCCCCTTCCCCTAGGCTGATGCCAGATCGATTCTTGTCCAGTGGAGTACAGGGGTGTCCTGACATAATTCCTAGACAATGGAAGCCGTTCAAAGTTAGGCGGCAGAGTGAGTCCACACCGCCAGTAAGCACGGCATCGCAGATGCCAGATGCAATAAGGCGTTGGGCACTGGCCAGTGCCTTGCTACTAGAGGAACAGGCTGTCGAGATGACATAGCAAGGTCCTTCAAGCCCTAACTCAGACATAAGAAAACGAGCTGTCGCTTGCCAAACATGCTGGTCGACAAAACTGTAAAAGGTGGGAACGGAAGAACCTTTCTCTAGCCATGAATAGGCGTTCTCGGTTTCATAAATTCCTGAGGTGCTTGTGCCCAGCACGATACCTACTCGTTGCGCGCCATAGTTACTCACGGCCTGCTCTATTGCCTTACGAAGGCCATCGTCAGGCTGGTTTATTGTAGCGAGCGCTATACGGGCATTACGTGTGGAAAACATTTCCAGCGATGTGTCTAATTGTGGCAGCCATGCGTTGTCTATTTCACCAGACCAAGTTGGGAAATCGACCTCAATCAGATGAGGTCGCTGTAGCCGGTGCTCTCCAGAAAGTAAGGCTTCGTACAATTTACGGGTGCCAATACCGCAAGCACTGCTAACCGAGCAGGCTGTGATAGGCAGCGGGTGAAGTATCCTCATATATGGTTAAGCTGCGGGTAAGCAGTCAGTCAATATCATTTAACTGCCCGAGCATGATCGGACACAGTAAGTACCCGAGCAGTACGCTCGGAGCGACAGTCCAGGCGAGTGCGTTCAAGGCCGGATTCTCAGCAACTCCAAGGCAAGCAAATGCAGATACCGTAGTAATAGCGGAAACAGTAATTGCCTGAAAGGTGCGTTCGCGACTATCACAACAGTTTTCTACGAAAAATACACCATAATCTACACAAATTGCTGCGCCGAGTAATAATCCCACTAAGTGTAGTATTCCTATGGGTAAACCTGATAAACCCCAAAAGGTTAGCAACAACATGATTGAGACTCCAGCGGGAGTAAGTATTTGGATAGCTGTCAAAAGAGAGCGGTAGCGAAAACTTAGCAGAGCCAGAATAGTTACCAGGCCCCACATCAACATTTGTTGCGCCCTTCTACGGTACTCTCCCGTGAGTTGTCGAATAGTGTCCTTTTGGCTGAAATACCGGACATCCGAAATACCTTCCAGGCCTACTTGTAGCGCCTTTACATCATGCTTCCCTAGCCAAATGATGCCGGTGACACCGTCAATATCCTCCAGTAATTGTGCGGATAGCGGTATCTCGGCTGGTGAACTAAGCACCTCCTCGGGTTCAAGGGTAGCCATTGCTGCCAGTCTCAACAATGGGAACGCTTGGCTGTTTAATCCGTTTTCTTCCAGCGCGGCGCTCCAACGCTTTTGTACAGTAGCGTCTAGTGCATCATTCCAAGCCCGTGCATTACGTTGTTGTAGTTCTGTAGATGCGATCCAGGGAAACAATGGGTGAAAAATCTCCAGCGATCCTTGTTGTTTTAGGATTACCAGTTGATGCTGCACCGCCTCGGCAGTTTTAAGCACAGCATCGATGTTATCACCAGTAACGATGATGAAGCGCCCAGGTTCAATACTTGATAGGCGGGAGCGAATTTTGCGATCGGTGTTGACAAGGTGTTTTAGGGATGGCGCTAAACTTTCCAGATTATCGCTGAAATCAATGCGCTGACTGCTAGCGAGTAGGCCGAGAATGCTGATTCCTATGAGAGCGTAGCGTAGACCCCCGCTAAGGGTCGCGTTCATTAGCCAATGTAGCCGTATGCGTGGCTCGATCTGTAGATCGAACAAAGATACCAGATCCGGAAGGATATATCTGGTTATAAGCAAAGCGACCACTACTCCGCTTCCGGTAAACATAGCCACTTGTTGTAACCCCGGGAAGTGACTAAGGCTGAGCGCAGTGTACCCAACAAGCGTGCTTGTGCCACCAATTAGTAGGGCTGGCCAGATTCGCCTGATGGAGCGAATTCGATCCCTACACTCTGAGCCTCCAACCTGTACAAGGCCATGGATAAAATAGTCGATACAAATACCGATCAATGTCGCCCCCAAGGCCAATGTAAGACCATGGACATAGCCAAAAATCCATTGCGTTATCATCGTGGCAACACAGGATGTGACAAGAAGCATCAGACTTATACATAGTAAGGCGCGGAATGAACGGAAGAGCAGCCAGAACAGTAGAGCAAGAATGGCAATGGAGAGGCTGCTGACACGTGTAATGTCGCGGCTGACCTGGTCTCGGATAGAGACCGCAAATACAGGGACTCCAGTAAATTCCAGCGCGAATCTATTTTCAAATTGTGTATTCAGTTTTGAAAAAGTATGCCTAAGAGATTGTTGAAAGGCTTTATGTATTGCTGTGTCAAGACTGGGATGCTGAGTTTCTAGCACGAAAGTACTATTTGCCAGATTCGACTCTGGCTGCTGGTAGATCTGGTTGATATGATCTAACCAGGACAGCGTCAGTAGCATAGGGTCATCTGCCAGCAAGGATTTGACCAAGGCAGAGTCAGTCCCTAGGAGAGCCTCTCGAATTCGAGAGGCCTGTTTTGTCAGGCTGGAATAGTCAAGTAACTGTTGGACTTGATCCTCGGGTTGCAGGAACAGTAGTTGTAGTTGATGGGAGGAATAAGTCCGGAGTAGTTGTTGAACCTCTTGGTAACTGAATGGCGTTGTCCAGGTACGTGTAACGTATGGCGATTCTGATAACGAAAGCCTTAAAGTGGTAACAAAGTCCAGAGCGGTGACTTTGGCAACGTTAGCGTGACTAACACTGATCAGATAACGCCGAGCTATCTCTTCCGTTTGGATCTGTCCAATTCGGACATCGCGATCAAGGGTTTCGGTGAAGAAGAAGTCCTTGATATCCGTGCGTACTGTAGTTGAGTATATTGCTGTGACTGCAGCAATCGCTGCAAACAGCAGGAACGCTCTAGCCCTCATGATTGTCGATACAATTATCTATTCAGCTGTCGATGTAGTTCATCATCAGCGGTTGTTCCCCGGGAGATCAACAACATCTCCCAGTCAGTCCGGTCGCCGTCTTCATAGAAAAATACTAGTCGATCTGGCCATTCGTTATATAATCCCGAAAGTTGTATCCGGTCAATCTCTATTTGCGTTTGGTGACGAGGCTTAAGTTCCAATGACCAGCGCCTCGCTTTATTTTTCATCGTGATGGAATGGGTCTGCCGTAGGGCATCACTGTTGAGTGATTGGAATAGAAGTTGCATGAGGGGCTCCATGCCCGGTACGGCAAATGGCTGTTCAAGATTTATACTGCGATCAATCCTCCGAGCTTCGTTGTAGTGTTGCAACCTAGTCGCAGTGATGATGGTTGTTGCTGAATTGGGTGTCTTTTGTGCAATTACCATCTGTTGTCGTGAGATATACAAGTCCCCGGTTGCTTGCCAAGGCGCTGTTATCAACTCCAGATGACGAGTTTCTTTATACTTGAGGTGCAGCGTCTGTGTTATGTGGATTCGAGTGAGCACATCATCAAACCCGTCTTCTGCTGTAGCCGACACCAAAGCAAGCGCCATAATCACCCCCAGCAGGCTAGCACGTTTCTCAGGTCTTCGGAATAACATGAGCCTGCAGGACGCCTTTGACTGCATCAGGAACTCCAAGCTGGAGTTGCCCTGATCGATCACACACTGCCTGCTTAGTGTAACCATTAGCGACCTGCGTTCCGGAGTCGCCATCAATGATTCGATACTCGATCAGTATGTAGTACTCATATTCGCGCAGGTCTGCGTCAAGAATTATCTGTTGTCCGTATTTTAGTGCGCGACGGTAACGACAGAATGATTCGATGACCGGGAAGACGTAACCGATCTGCTCGATGTCGCCAACATCAAGCTTCATCGAGCGATATAGCGCGGTACGGACAAGCTCAAAATACTTGTAGTAGCGGCCGTGCCAGACGACTCCTAGGCTGTCGACATCGTGAAATGGAATTTCAAAAGGAATTGAAACTGTCATGATTTCGAGTCAGTCGGCCCGCTCCAAAATTCATAAAAGTTGAACCAGTTACTTGGATATTCACGGGCTTTCTCTGCTAGTATGTCAGCATATTGCTGTGCGTATAGTAGGATTTCTCCTTCACGCTCCCCTCGGTTGATCGGAAGAGAATCAAATAACCTTATAGCAAAGGTATCATAGGCAAAAGGCCCTGTACGGAGTCCGAAGAAGCAAAAAACTGGACAACCAAGGATGGCTGCCAAGTGATATGGTCCGGAAGGGAAATCGGCTGGCTTACCCATAAATTCTACTGTGACTTTCCTGTTACCAATACCGGTACGATCGCCAAGCACTGCCAGGACACCGCCTTTGTTTATAACATCACGCATGCGTAAGACAGCATCAGGTTCCGCAGGATTAATAAGCCTGCTACGCAATGCTGGGTTGATGGCGTCCAACGCCTGACGAACTTTAGCTGAACCAGCAAAATAGGCGACGACATGGATAGTGATTCCCATTCTGTCGTCCGCCAGCAATTGGCATGCCTCGAAGTTGCCAAGGTGGGATCCCAGCATGATAAGCCCACGACCGTCCTGGAGCGAATTCATCAGCGCATCTCGACCACTATGATTGACCTTGAAAACATCCGCGTCACCATTAAGCATGGTTATTCGATCAACAAGGCTTCTTGAGAAGCATAGCAGTTGACGATAAAAGTTCGACCAGCCGGTTTCGGCTGTGGCCAAGGCAAAGAAACGTTTGCTGGCTTTGCGCGCGGTGCGACTTGTGACAAAAAAATAGGCAGCGATTGGATATATTAGTAGGCTCACCAGTCGGTGGTTGCAGCGGCGGCACAGCCAGACCATGAGGTTGATCGCCAGGATGCTGCCACGTTCTCGAGTTCTGATCCAACTAGTCATTTCTTCGGACTTTGAAATAACGCATTATCCAGCGAAACGGCGCCTGTAATAACAAGCAGACATGTAAGCCGATATGCAATAAATTATCATGTAGCAGGCGGAAGTGCGAGACTCCACCCTCCTCTTGAGGTAAGTAGCGCACTTGAGTTGTGACGCGTTCGATCGGTATACCAGCCCAGTGGGAGCGAATAACAATTTCAGGGTCAAAGCACATTCTTGAACAGAATGTGCCGATAGCGACTGTTGCGGATACCGGGTAGATACGAAAACCACACATGGTGTCTGGGAGCAACCGGGTGCCAGCCTCAAGCGCTGCCATCAGTGTAGTCATTTTTCGCCCGTATCTTCGAATTACTGGCGCATCATGGCCGAACACAGGTGAACCCAGTATGAGAGCGTTTGGCCTATTGCGCATAGAGGCTAGAAAATTAGGTATATCACTAAGGTCGTGTTGCCCGTCTGCGTCGACTTGTAACGCATGACTAAAGCCAAGGTGCAGAGCTTTTTGCAAGCCGATTTTGACCGCGGCACCTTTGCCGGAGTTATGGGCTAAATGTTGTACATGAATATGCGCTGCGTCTTTCGACGAGAGGCTATCGACGAGTTGGCGTGTTTCCTTATTGCTGCCATCATCGATAATGATGACATGACCAACGGTCTCCCGGAGTGCTGCTACCACCTTAGGGAGGGTTATAGGATTATCGTAGACCGGTACGAGTCCGCATACGGATTCAGTCATCTATTCCTCGCACTACCCCGAAACTACCGCTGGTTACAACGATGCTTTCTTTCCTAACCTCAAAGCCAATCTTCTTCCCAGGCTTGTATTGCAGGCGGATTGCGAGTACGTCGCCTGGTACGATAGGTCCGCTGAACTTGATTTTGCTCCCATCGTTAATGGCGGTTTCCCAAGGACTATGCTGTTGTAGTAGTGACTGAATCATTTCGATTTGAGCAACGGCAGGCATTATTGGCATATTAGGGAAATGACCATTAAAGAACGGCATGTCTGCTGCCACTTTACAGCTACAGTCGAGCGCGTTTCCGCTATCCGAAAAAGAAATTCTTTCAAACCAGAATCTAGGTCGCATCATGTTCGTCGAATAGGCGGATAAGGGCGTCACGCGGGAGTTTTCCACTCATCGAGCGCGGTAACTTGTCAACAACAAGGATCCGTCGAGGTACCTCAACCCCCTGCAGTTTATCGCGAAGAGCCGCCTGCAGTTGCCGGGGTGAAATATCTTGCTCCCCAGTGGGGACGACTACTGCCCAGATCGCAAAGTCTCGTACGGGCCCCTTTGCTGGTACGGCAAACACGGCAGCTTCTAAAACCCCAGGTAGTGCGTTAACCGTTAACTCGACTTCGGTTAGGGATACTCGTTTACCTGCAATCTTTATTGTTGTACCGATGCGCTCCAATAGGGCAAACTGCCTACGATTCAGTAATGACACGCGATCCGCCGTAAGAAAACCATTGTGAAATGCTTTACTGACAAATGGTGAATCCACTTTTAAGCGACCTTCTTCTACAGACAAACCTACCTGTGGAAACGCCTGCCACAGTTTCGTGGCCACCTGTTGGCGGTGCGCCACTACGCCTGTTTCGGTAGAACCATAGATCTCAAGAAGATGAACGCCGTTACGTAGCTCCCACTGCCTTGCAAGGTCTTCTTGTAATGGTGCTGCAGCAGTGACACAAAAGATGTTACGTAGTTCTGTGCAATCTTCCAGCATGGCCTGGTATTGTGCAGGGACACTTATTAGTGTCTTAGCTTGAGTTTTTGATATTACATGATAGATATCACCGGGGAAGTGGGGTATCTCATCAACCCAGGGTTGTCCAAGGGCCCAGGGCAAGAGCAGTGAGAACGTAAGTCCGTAGGCATGTTGCACCGGAACACTACCAACGATAGCTCCGGCAGGCCAATCAAACATAGAAGCTAGGATGTATGCTTCATCAAATAGGTTGGCAACAGATTTTGTAACGACCTTGGGATCCCCAGATGATCCTGATGTGAACAGCTTGATTGTGTTGGCGCCCGGTGTCAGTTGTACATCCCAGCTCCCATGTTCAGTAGCTGAGTGCTCATTTAACAGTGAACTAGCCCAACTAACATTACATTCAAAGCCGACATTGAAGCGTTGCCTTATTTTGGTCAGAGTCTGGTCAAGGTTGTTCGGCGGCAAGATTACCGTCTTATTAGATATCAAAGAGGCGAGTAAGGCGATACCTAGCCCATAGCGCCCCGGGCAGGTAATTAAAGTGTCGCCATCTCTATCAAACTGTGACAGTAAGGCTTCGACATCAGCGCGGAATTGCCCTAGCGCTACAGGTTTACCCGCCATGTACGCCAGCGGTGTCCTGGCACACGAGAAAAAACTCAGACTATAGCTATCCGACCCAACCATTCCCGCCCTGCCTAAAGATCCTGTGGCCATTGCAGACAAGATTTCGGACTGTATGAGCAAGCGGAGGTATATCTAACTTGGGAAAGGCAACACGCCGCCACCAATATTCACCTAATACCAAAGAGCCGATTAGAAGATAAATCAAAAGCCCATTGTAAAGAATCCAGGCGTCGTCGTCGTTTTGTGTAGCCAGGAAGGCGCAAAAGACGATATTGGCGGCAAAGAAACCAGTCCAAATAATAGTCAACTTGCGGCAGTAAGGCGCAATGCCAGGCGGCAGGACATCGCCAAAGTCTAGATGGGCAAAACGCTCAATCAGTGGCACCTTGTTAAGGCTTTGCGCAAAAAGAATGAACAGGCTTGTGTGGATTAGTAGTGGTGAAAGCTTCAGCAACGTGATTGGGCCAATCGACCACATGACAACTAACGTGCTTAAGGTGGCAAGGCCCATCCACAAAAGCCAATGTTCGATCTGCTGAGTTCTCCAAGCTATCATGCTTAATACTAATAGAGTGCCTAGCCAGGCCAGCTGATTCAAAAGTAGTAAGTAGACAAAAATCGGGTAGGCAGCAATCAGAACAGCAGACTGGATTTTTTTCATGGTTGCGTGCACTTATGCTATCTAGCGAATGCGGTTTTCCGATATGAAGGTGGCCAGCGTACTCAATGAGGAAAATATTTGCTCGTTGCGGTCGTCCGAGGATTGGATCTTGATCCCATACTTCTTGTCAAATATCACCGCCAACTCGAGTGCATCGATTGAGTCCAATCCCAGACCTTCTCCAAAGAGGGGAGCGTCAGCGTCTATTTGATCAGGAGTTATATCTTCAAGGTTAAGTTCAGAAACCAACAAACTCTTCAGTTCATTGAGCACGAAGACTCCTTCGAACACTACTCAGATCAATCATTTTTTACGATGGCTCCCGTTGAGTTAGAAAAAACAAAAATTTGTTGTCACGAATATACAGGAAATTACCCAGATTTTCTGATTACATCAAAATCCTGAAATAAGTAAATCCTTTCCGACTTGGGATGCACTGCCAAGCTCATCGCGATAGCAACGCAAGTAAACCCGATGTGGAACGTGGTGGTCAAGTGATGAGCATTCACGGAGAATTTTAGGGTCGATGGGTCACTCAAGGAAGGCCTTTGCCGTCCATAGGTCTTGGAGTCTTCTCCTTCTGCTTGATCGGTTTAACAGGCGATTTAGGCGAACGGCAGCCCATTGATTGTCATATCAAAATACATTGGTGTGCGATTTATGTCAATCTATGGGGTCAGAACTTGTGGTGCGTATTAATAGTCGTCGATCGTCAATGTTATTGACGTCTAAAACCAGATAACGACTACACTTTGGCCACTTGCCCTTCTTTTATCTTCGGATTTTTGAGGTTATGATGCTTGGGTTCAACAGAAAGCCCACCTAGAGGCGCGGTTAAATTTGTACGATCACCTGTACCGCTGCAGTTGACTTTGGCACACGTTCGTAGATTCGCTCATGACTAGCAACAAAGGGATCGATTCGGAAACTGCGCTGGAGGCGAAATCAAAGGCACAATGGATTGCCTTTGCTCCTTTTGTATTTCAGGCCACTGTGACCATCCGCGATTGCGGCCTGTTGGCAGCAATCGATGCAGGGCGAAACGAAGGTGCCGATCTAGATGAACTTGTAAGGAAGACCGGCATACCCCTCTACGGTGTTCGCGTACTACTAGATTTCGCTCTCGATATCGGCCTTGTTGTTAGAGCAGGTAGTTTTTACACGCTTGGAAAGGTCGGCTACTTCGTGCTGAACGATGATATGACGCGTGTAAACATGAATTTCACTCGAGATGTTTGCTATCGCGCACTGGAATCACTGGAGGAGTCTGTTCGTAATGGGGTACCTGCAGGTTTAACTGCGCTAGGTGAATGGAAAAACCTTTACGATGGCTTAACAAGATTACCAGAGCCTGCTTCGGACAGTTGGTTTCGTTTTGACCATTTCTATTCCGATCGTGTGTTTGATGAATTTCTGCCGGTGGTGTTTGGTAGCCCAGTTACTGAAATACTCGATATAGGCGGTAACACCGGTCGATGGGCTGAACGTTGTCTAACGTACGATTCGCGTGTTCATGTAACTATAATGGATTTACCACGACAGGTTGAGGCCGCTCGAGAGAATATACAGGCCGCGGGTTATGGCAACCGATTCAATGGGTACCCTTTGGATGTCTTGCGTGATAGCGGCGCCTATTACCAAGGCGCTGATGTGATCTGGATGTGCCAGTTTCTGGATTGCTTCTCTGAGTCAGAAATACTCAGGATTCTCGAAAAAGTCGTCGTCGTCATGGATGCCAATACTGTCTTGTATATTGTTGAGTTGTTTTGGGACCGGCAAAAATATGATGCGGCTCGGTTCAGTCTTAACGCGGTCTCCCTGTACTTCACTTGTATTGCCAATGGCAAGAGTCGTATGTACCACTCTGATGACATGAAACGCCTTGTGGAGCAGTCAGGACTTAAGATTATTCAAGAGCGGGACGATATTGGGGAGGGGCATACAGTTCTTTGTTGTCGGCGACAATAGATATCGTTCATCGGATGTGCGAATCTGGCAAAACGGTGGTCGGTAGTCGACACCTTGTTACCACTCAAACCCAATACTTAAGGTAAATGGTAAGTCAAAGCTTTCATTATTTTTGAAAAGGTTGGCGTTAGAAAAATGCTTCCACGAAAACATGATCTTAACTTGTTGTCGTTTCGTTAAATATGGTCGAATACCGATGCCGACCTGCGCCTGGAAAGAAAAATTATTGTCCTGACTTCGTGAGCCAAATTGGTTTTCGCTAATGTAACTGGGGCCTAGCGCGCGGACAAAGAAAAATGGGTTAAGTGCTACTTTTGTTGATGGGTAGAGAGTTAGTTGGGGATACAAAGAAATCGCGTAAAGAGTGTTATTTTGCGCGGAATCGTTTGTCATTCGGGTATAGCCTATTCCAAATGACAATTCTGAACGTTCCGATCGTACAACCTTATAAAAGCTGTAATCCGCGCCCCATCCATCGTTGTTCTGGGTGGAGTCATGCTGTTGCGGTCCAGTCCCACGAAATAATGTCAACTCGTCGGCATTGATTGGCAAACTGAGCGCCACAAAAATAGAAACAAGTATGAACGTTTTGACAGCCGACATTCCTCGCACCGATGAGTTGATTAGGTTGTGATCTTTAATTCTTGAGTAAACTCTAGTCTGTGACACGGTAGTAATCTTGCCACGCCCGGAAAGTTTAATGCTTAAGCGTGAACAAGGAAAGATAGGCGGCGGACAAAATCATGGTTTCTCCGCGTTGACGGAATGACTCATCGTTTAGTATGGCGAGCTTTCTGTCAGTAATACATCTTTTCCGTTTGTAAGAAAATGGCTTTAAAAAATTGGTGGCGTGCATGGAGCACGACCGCCGAGTACAATTAGTCGAAAACACTAACCAAACAAAGGCAGTGTCGCCCTTTGGGCGGAACGCACTGACGGGCGCTGCCACTTTCGGCGTCAGGCAAGAGGAACGGCATGAATAAAAAAATAACAATACTACTTTTTTCTATGATTTGTTATGGCTGCGCAGATTCTGCAAGAATAGTTCAAGATGCACGTTATGACACCATAAAGTTATCAAGCAATGCTAGCGCTTATGTATCAGTACCTAAAGACGGCAGGTATGGTACAAAAATCTATTCTGGCTCAGGCCATTCTGTAACAGTAATCACTGGATCAGTGCTACTCCAACACTTAGTTGAGGTACATGGAGGCAAGGAGTATGAGGACTACAATGATGCGTTGTCATCTGCTAAAAAATATGAAGCAGATTACCTCTTTTTTCAAGAAATACTGCACTGGGAAGATCGAGCCACAGAATGGTCAGCCAAACCTGACAAAGTTCAAGTTAAGATTACGGTCGTTGATGTAAAGGCGGAGAAAAGGGTGTCTGCTACAACAATTGATGGCTCAAGTGGGCTGGCAACATTTGGAGGTGATCATCCTCAAGATCTACTTCCAGAGCCTGTAAAAAAGTATATTGACGCGCTATTCAAGTAATGTATAACAACAGTGCTGTCAATGCCGCGCGCTTTTTGCGTAGTCGTTTTGCACCTATTTTACAAAAATGAAATAGGAATTTGCTTTCAGTGAGAGCTACCTATGGTGCCATCAGTATAGCCAGCGAGTCTGCTATCGGGTGTTCGACACAAACCTTGTTATTCGCCTCGGCCCTTGCTGTTGCCATACATTATGACTGACGCTCAGATTCCCCCGTTTTGGGATAATATGCAAGCACAACGCACCGGGCACGCGGCCCGTGACCGGGCTTTAACGGGTCAAGGTGATGCCGGGTGCGGAATGATAGATTAAGGAGATCTGGTTGTAGTCCAACTAGTCTATTTCATCGATATGTGCCGGCAGCTTTGTCTAGAGCTGCAATCAGCTGCTTTTAACCTTAAACGCCGACCAAAAACACAAACCAGAAAGTACGGCGACCATGACAATAGGCGGTAGCGGAACTAAAGTGTTACCCGTCACCCGGATACACGCCAATGTGGCAAAAACAACAGCCAACCCTACCGCACCACCTAATAGAATTTTCTTAACGCTGCCCTGGTCTTCGACTGCCCGTGCTTGAAAAAGTATGCATCCGCTGGTGATAACTGACGCCCCCAGGATGTAACGCATGACAACGCCAATATTCATCGCATAGGCATCCGCCTTTGGCCACAGGCCTTGGGTAATTTTTTCAGCAAAGCCGAAAAACACTAACCCAGTCAGTACCAGAGCTACCGATACTATCGTTAACGTTAGTTTAGGCTGCATCGTAAATCTCCTGTTATTAGTCGTTCTATTGTTTGTCTTTTTGCATCGCAAAGCAAAGGCA
>LWDU01032687.1_pt1 | contig 19389 bp, 19 predicted proteins | sample 727161 | NCBI WGS metagenome assembly LWDU01 (sample SAMN04566230, study PRJNA314399) | hydrothermal vent metagenome | isolation source: deep sea hydrothermal plume seawater | place: Mexico: Gulf of California, Guaymas Basin | collected 2004-07-11
AAATTGGATTTGAAGGAATTTTTCCATATATTGAACTTGAAAATTATGTAATTCATATTATGACAAATATTGATTTGGAACAAGATACTGAAATGGATTTTTGTATAACTGCAGGAAAAATCTGTTCTTTTCGTCGAGAAAATATTCCTCAAAAAGATTTGGTAGATTTAATTCGTAGTGGAAAAATTTATTCTAAACTTACTAATTCAAAGTTAGTATCTCTAATTGAAAAAAACCAAAATAAAATTTTACATTTTATTGAAAACCACGAGGAGTATCTACGTGGTCCACCTTATCCCGACTATGAAAGTATCAAAGACTAAACTAGTAAATTTTGGAAATTCGAAGTATTTGATTTATGTATCGATAATTATTGCTGTTATTTGGGTATTATTTTTTTAGAATTGAACGCCAAGAGTGGGATTTGAACCCACGACCCCCGAAGGGACAGGATTTCCAATCCTGCGCAATACCAGGCTATGCGACCTTGGCAGTATAAGTACCTTCTCTCCTCGGGGTTTGTGAGGGTTGCCGAAGCAACTGAGAGAAGGTAAATGGGATTGGCCGGATTTGAACCAGCGACCTTCCGATCTTCAGTCGGGCGCTCTCCCAGGCTGAGCTACAATCCCATCTTGAATCTCCGTCTGAGAGATTTATAAGTGTTTTTGTTAAGGTAATTTATTTATATGTTGAATCTGTTGTAATTTTATGTCTAACAAGCCATGGCACACATTTTCAGATAGTAATATTTATACTGAGTTGAAAACATCTAAAGCTGGAATAACTTCAGCGGAGGCTGCTGAAAGAATAAAGACATATGGTTTGAATGAGCTTACAAAAAAGAAAGAAAATACTGCACTCAAGATTCTTATTGGACAGTTCAAATCATTTTTAGTTGGATTATTAGTTATTGCAATGGTTGTCTCCTATTTAATTGGTGAACATATTGATGCTTATGTTATTGGAATAATTGTGATTTTGAATGCTTTGTTAGGATTTATACAAGAGTATCGAGCAGATAAAGCTGTTGAGTCTTTGAAGAAACTTTCTGCACCAAAAGCACATGTAATGCGTGAGGGTAGAGTACAAGAAATTAATGCCACACATGTTGTCCCGGGAGATATTTTAGTTCTTGCTGAAGGGGATAGAATTCCCGCAGACGCCAGATTAATTGAAGCCATGAGTCTTGAAGTTAATGAATCTGCACTTACTGGTGAATCTACTTCTGCAGTAAAACAAACCGAAATTTTGACTGATGCTAGTTTAACGATTGGTGATCGTAAGAATATGGTTTTTATGAATACTGTAATTACTCGAGGGCGAGGTACTGCAGTAGTTATTGGAACTGGAATGAATACAGAAATTGGATTAATTGCAAAGAGTATTTCAGAACAAAAAACACCAGAAACTCCATTACAGAAAAAACTAGGCGTTGTTGCTAAGAATCTTGGAATTGCTGCCTTAGCTATTTCTGCTGCAGTTTTCGGACTTGGAATTTTCAGAGGTGGAGAAATAATTGAAATGTTCACTGCTGCAGTTTCTTTAGCAGTTGCCGCAGTTCCCGAAGGTTTGCCTGCAGTAGTAACTATTACTTTGGCTTTAGGATTAAAACGAATGGCGAGTGCAAATGCACTAATTAGAAAATTACCTGTTGTTGAAACTCTCGGAAGTGCAACAGTTATTTGTTCTGACAAGACGGGGACTTTAACGAAGAATGAAATGACTGTTCAACAAATTTATACTTCAGAAAATTTGATTTCAATTTCAGGACTTGGATATGATCCTGAAGGAGAATTTACTTTAGATTCTAAGAAAATTACTTTATCAGATTCAAAGAGTTTAGATTTAACTTTAAGAGCTGGAACTATGTGTACAACTGCTAATTTGTATCACGACAATGATAAAGGTTGGTATATTAATGGTGATCCAACCGAAGGTGCGTTAATTGTATCTGCTCAAAAGAGTGGAATGATTAAAGATACAATGGTTAAACAACATAAATATATTTCAGAATTACCTTTCGATTCAAAGCGAAAGCTGATGTCAGTTATTTATGAATTAAGAGAAAAACGTATTGCCTATATTAAAGGTGCACCTGAAATATTTTTGGGAAAAGCCAGTCATTTCTATACTGATAAGGGAGTTAAGAAATTAACTGCAGGAGATAAAGAAGAAATTCATAAAGTTCTAGAAGCTATGTCTGGCAAGGCATTAAGAGTCTTAGCAGTAGGTTACAAATATCTACCCGGGAAGGATAAATATACTGAAGAAGAAGTTGAGAATGATATTGTTTTTGTTGGACTTCAAGCAATGATTGATCCAGAACGTACTGAAGCAAAGGCTGCAATCGAAACATGTACTCGTGCAGGAATCCGCACAATTATGATAACTGGAGATCACGGAAGTACTGCTTCAGCAATTGCTAAAAATTTAGGTATTTTGACTGAAGGTGGAAAAGTTATTATCGGAAAGGAATTGGATTTGATGTCCGATAAAGATTTAGAACTTGCAGTAAAAACAACACGCGTATTTGCAAGAGTTTCTCCTGAACATAAATTAAAAATTGTTTATGCTCTTAAAAAGAACGGAAATATTGTTGCAATGACGGGTGATGGAGTGAATGATGCACCAGCATTAAAGGCAGCAGATATTGGTGTGGCAATGGGCATTAATGGAACAGATGTTGCAAAGGATTCTGCAGATATGGTGCTGGCTGATGATAATTTTGCATCAATTGTAGCTGCAGTTGAAGAAGGCAGAGGAATATTTGATAATATTCGACATTTCATAAGATATTTACTTTCAAGTAATATTGGTGAAGTTATGGCAATATTTGTCGCAATGATTATAGGATTACCTTTGCCCTTGATTGCTGTTCAGATTCTCTTAATGAATCTATTAACTGATGGTTTACCTGCCTTGGCACTCGGAGTTGATCCACCCGTTCCGAAGATTATGGAACGTCCACCACGAGATCCAAAGGAAGGTGCAATTACAAAAGAGACTTGGATGTTTTCTTTAATTGTAGGATTAACTATGATGGTTGGAACAGTAGGTATTTTCTGGTTAAATTTAGATGCTGGTTTGAATTATGCGCGAACTTTGGCGTTTACAACAATTGTAATGTTTCAAATGTTTAATATATTCAATGCGAGAGCAGTCAAATCAATTCTCAAAGATACGCATGCAATATTTAATAACAAAGCATTACTTTTGGCAATATTTGGTTCAGTAGCGTTACAAGTTTTGATAGTTCATACACCACTTCTTCAAGGTTATTTTGAAACTGTATCGCTTTCATTAATGGATTGGGTTGCTGCTGTCGGAGGCTCAAAAAGCTTCTGACTGTTCAAAAGAGTTTTAAAGCTTAGTTAGAAGTCTGGTTCATGGTTAAAATCAAAAAAGGCGATTTAATTGAATTAGATTTTGTTGGGCGAATCAAAGAAACAGGTGAAGTATTTGACTTAACTATAGAATCAATTGCTAAGAAAGAAAATCTTAAAGGACCTAAAGATTTCAAATATGAACCTATGAAAGCTTTTGTTGGAACGGGCCAATTACTAAAAGGAATAGATAAGAAGCTAATTGGATTGGAAGTTGGACAGGAAAAAGAGTTTGATTTAAAACCAGAAGAAGCTTTTGGAAAGCGAAATCCAAAATTAATACAACTTGTTTCAGCTAATAAGTTGAAGAAACATAAGCTTAATCCAGTTGTTGGAATGCAACTTAATGTTGATGGTCGAGTGGCAGTAGTTCGATCGGTAACAAGCGGAAGAGTAATTCTAGATTTCAATCATCCATTTTCAGGAAAAGAAGTTCATTATTGGTTAAAACCTGTTAAAGTTATTAGTGATATAAAAAAGAAAGTTAGTAAAGCAATGGAGCTTATTGGATTTAATGCAGATAATTTAACTGTTAAAGAAGGTAAAGTCAAGCTTAAATTAGCAAATAAGGATAAGTTGGGCGATAAATTTTTGGAGTTACTTAAGAAACAAATCAAATCCATGGTACCAGAAGTCAAATCTATTAGTATTTCTTAGTGTTCTTTTAAGCGTAATAATGTTTATAAAAATCTGAATGATACCTTAATCAAGCTAGAATGGATCCCTATGATGATTATTCGGACAACGTAGATTATAATACTGGTGCAGATAATTCGGATACTAGTGATAAGAGCAAGGATAGTTATGATTCGCTTAGTTCAGATACGGGAAGTACTGACAGTTTTTTAGCATCGGAACCAACACCTACTCAAAATACAAGTTTTGAAAGTACTAGCTTTGATTCTCAAGAAGCAGTTTCAAGTCTAAGCAAAGACGATGAGGAGCTTGAGAAGGTTCTTGCAAATAGGAAGGCTAGAATTAAAGTAATTGGATGCGGTGGTGCAGGGAATAATACTATTTCACGAATATCTGAAATTGGAGTTACGGGTGCAGAGATAATTGCAGTTAATACTGATGCTCAAGATTTACTAAATGCTACTGCAGATAGAAAATTGTTAATTGGTAAGGAGTTAACCCAAGGGCTTGGTGCGGGGTCTGATCCCAGAATCGGAAAGGATGCAGCAAAAGAATCTCAGAAAGAAATTAGAGAATCGTTACAGGATGCACATATGATATTTATTACTGGAGGACTTGGTGGCGGAACGGGAACGGGTTGTATGCCTGAAATTGCAAGTATCGCAAAGAAGTTAGGAATTTTGACAGTTGCAGTTGTTACTTTGCCTTTTGAAATGGAAGGAGTTTTAAGACACGAAAATGCAATGATTGGACTTGAAGAACTTGAAGGTTTAGTTGACACATTAATATTAATTCCAAATGATAAATTAATTGAACTTGCACCGGATTTACCTTTACACACTGCGTTCAAAGTTGCAGATGAAATTTTAACCAATGCAGTAAAAGGTATTGCTGAGTTGATTACAAAACCAGGATTAATAAATTTAGATTTTGCAGATATTAAAGCAGTAATGAGCTCTGGCGGAATTGCAATGATTGGTCTTGGAGAGAGTGATACTGAAAATCGAGCAGTTGAATCTGTTGAAAAGGCTTTGAATAATCCTTTACTTGATGTTGAAGTTTCAGGTGCAACGGGAGCTTTAATCAATGTTATGGGTGGTCCAGATATGACTTTAGATGAAGCAAGAACAGTTGTTGAGAATGTAACTCAACGACTTGATGAAAATTCTAAAATTATTTGGGGAGCTCAATTAAGTCCAGAATTACAAAATTCTATTCGAACAATGCTTGTCGTGGTTGGAGTTAAATCTCCGCAAATTTTTGGTCCGAAGAGGACAATGTCACATAAGAAACAAGAAGATATGGAAGGAAACTTCGGAATTAAGTTTATTGACTGATGGAATTTGATGAATATCAGAAAAAAACAAAAGAAACTGCAATTTATCCACGAGATAATCCAATTGTAGCTTTGAGTTATGCAACACTTGGGCTTGCCGGTGAAGCTGGAGAGATTGCAAATAAAGTTAAGAAAATTATTCGTGATAATAAGGGTGAAATTAGTCAGGAAATAAAAGATAACTTGAGCGATGAGCTGGGTGATGTTTTGTGGTATCTTTCTGCTTTAGCAACAGAATTAGATACAAATTTAAGTTCAATTGCTGATAAAAATATTCAAAAATTATTTTCCCGAAAAGAAAGGGGAGTTTTGAAAGGAAGCGGAGATAATCGATAAGTTAACTGGAAAGCTTTATAAATGAAACTTCTCAGTTTTAGTTATGGCTTTACCTATTCAAATTGATGCACCAGAAATACATATACCTCATCCGAAAGAATGGCCTAGTTTAATGGGAAAAAAATTTCGCGAATATCGGAGAGTGTTATCAATTACAAAGAAACCAGGGATGGATGAATTCAAGGCAACAGTTAAAGTAACAGGTCTTGGAATGATAGTTATCGGACTTGTTGGGTTTACTATATTTATGATTGTTGAATGGGTGAAAAAACTAGGAATATGACAATATTTACAGTAAGAACCGCAATTGGAAGAGAAGAACAAGTAGTTGATTTTTTGGCAACTAATGCTGAAAAGGCTGACGGAGTTCATGCTATCTTGAGTCCACATGGAGTTGTTGGTTATATTTTTATTGAAGCAGATTCAGTAACTGAAGTACAACAAATTTCATATAGAGTTCCTTATGTTAGAGGAGTTCTTACAAAAGCAGTTACACTCGAGTCTATTGATCACTTGATTGAGTTCAAAGCAGAAAATGTTGATATTCAATTAGGAGACACAGTTGAAATTATTGGCGGTCCGTTTAAAGGTGAACGAGGTAAAGTTACAAGAATTAAGACTGAAAAGTCTGAAGTTATTATTGAATTACTTGAAGCTGCAGTACCAATTCCAATAACTTTAAATCTTGATTCAGTAAAAGTTGTTGGTAAAGAAAATAGGAATAAATAATAATGGCAGAAGAAACAATAGAATTACAAGTTAAAGGCGGACAAGCATCAGGTGGTCCACCGCTAGGTCCAAAATTAGGACCAACAGGAATCAATATTCAAGAAGTAGTTGCAGCGATTAATGAAAAAACTTCACCAATGAAAGGCATGACTGTCCCAGTAAAAGTTCATATTAATACTAAAACTAAAGCTTTTGAAATCGAGATTGGAACACCACCAACTTCTGGATTAATTTTAGCTGAGCTAGGAATTAAGAAAGGCTCAGGTGCACCAGGAACAGAATTTGTTGCAGATATGACTATTGAACAAGCATTGAATGTAGCAGATGTTAAGATTTCAGGAATTTTGGCAAAGTCTAGAAAAGCTGCTTTGAAAGAAGTAGTTGGAGTTTGTAATTCAATGGGAATTAAAGTTAATGGTGAAGAACCAGATAAGGCTTCTAAATTAATTGCCGAAGGTAAGTGGGATAAATTAATTCCGGCTAATTAAGTTTTCCAGATTTTTCTAATTCTATAAGTTCGTCACAACCACCAATAAATTTTCTTCCTAACAGAATTATCGGAACTGTATAATGATCATACTTATGTTGAATTTTTGTTAGTTCAGCTTGATTGTGGTCCATTACATGTTCTGTGAATTCAATCTTATTTTTCTTTAAGATTTGTTTTGCTTTCTTACAATAAGGGCAAGCTCTCCAAGTCCAAATTTCTGCTTTCATATTAACTAGTTCTTCTCCGTTTTTTTAATTCTTTTCGTAATCGTTTCCAAGTTGTAAATAAATCGGTTACTGCTTCATCAACAGGTTGAGTTTTGAGTTGTGGAAGGATTTGCTTTAATTTACCACTCATTTCATCCACTTCTTTAATAAATCGAGATATTGTTTTAGGAAGGTGTTCTTTTTGAGATTTTAGAACCTTTGCAGCACGTTCAATTTCATCCAATGAAGCATGATCTGACTTTACGCCAAATGCCAAAAGGATTTCTGAACCTAATTTCTTTTCCTCTTTTTTAAGTTTTTTTGCAATCTTTCCGGCAACATATGAAATTCTAATTATTCCGTCTTGAATTCTTTTTGACCCCAGAATTTTTATTTGTTCTAGAGCTTTGGTATTATTCAAATGAGTTCCACCACAAGCTTGTGCATCAAATCCTTTGACATGAACAACTCTAATTTCATTACCTGGAACAAATCCGCCCTGATATAAAGTAAAACCATATCTTTTTTCTGCTAAATCTTTAGATAGAATTTCCTTTTCAACTTCAAGTTTATCCTTTATTGCTTTATTTGCAACAGCTTCAATTTTTTTAATCTGATCATAACTTAATGAATTATAATGAGTAATATCTAATCTACCTTTTTCTTCATTTACATCAGAGCCTGCTTGCCAAATATGTTTTCCCAGAACCTTTCTTGCAGCTCCACCAACAACATGAGTTGCAGTGTGATGTTTCATTGTATCTGAACGACGTTTGTCATTAATTTTTCCAATAACTTTTGATCCTTCTTCAAAATCAATATTTTCAACTTCATGCATAATGTATGGACCTTGATTGAAAGTATTAATGACTGGATTCATATTTAATGTTCCAGTATCAAAATCTTGACCTCCGCTAGTAGCATAAAATAGTGTTTTATCAAGAATTACATATCGGTTGTCAATTATTTTTAGAACGTTTGCATCAAATTCTCTTGCACGTTCATCTGCCCAAAAAAGTTTTGTTGTCGGAGGAATACCGTCCAAACTTAGATCCTTTTCTTCTTTAAGTTTTGGTGCATTTCGACGTTCATGTTTTTCAGCTACTTTCAAATAAAAATCAGCAGGAACTTTTATTTTTCCATTTGAGGCTTCAGATAATTCTTCAGGTGTAACTCCGTGAGAATCATATAATTCGAGGAGTCTATTTTCATCAACAGTTGTTTTGATTATCTTTGAAATTAATCTTTTACTTATTATTTTTGATTGATTATACTTTTGTTCTTCTGATTTTAATATTTCCTGTACTGATTTTATATTTTTTGAGAGTTCAGGATACTGAGGTTTCAATTCCTTAGCATGGAGTTCAATCAACTTTGAATAATCGAGTTTTATACTATATTTATTTACAAAGTCCATACTTCTTCGATAAATGCTTCGAAGATTATATCCGCCACCTGAATTTGACGGCAAAGCACCATCAGATAATGCAAATAATAATGTTCGAGAGTGATCGGCTATTGAATATAATGAAGAAATTGGATATATTTCGTTTTTTAATTCAGCTTTAGAATATCCAATTTTTTTTGCAGTATTTGACCACATTTTTTCAATGTTATCTACTTCATCGACGTTAAGATTTCCAGAGAGTGGAACAAATTTATTCCACAAATCTAAGTTTGGTTTTCTTCCAGATTGTTTGTACAAATATTTGACTGTTTGAGGCATAATTAATTCAAAATTTATTGGTTTTCCTGAAGTTAACCAAGGATAGCGTTCTTGTCCTGAACCCATATCTAAAACATTTATGTCTAAATCTTTGTATCCAGTTGGAGTAATTTTGTAAGTCATATAAACTTGATTACCTAATTCCACACCTCTGGAAAAATATTCAAGTGATACTCCAAGATTTCCACCACCTCCCCATTGATCTTCATGAAATTGAATTTCGTCAAGCGGAAGTTTTACTCCCTTTGTTAACCAAGTAATTATATCTGAAAGATATTTTTCTTTATCATATTTTTCTTTAGATTGGAAAGCATGTTGACCTAAATGAAAGTGTGTTGAATAATGTCTGCCTGTAATTCCAACATTATCAATATCATTAAATCGAAGCGATGGTTGGGACATAACTAACGGGTTTGCTGGAGGATTAACTTCACCACTTACAACAAAAGGTTGAAATGCATAGATTGATGCTTGAGTAAACCAAGTATCATCTCTCCATCGAGCAATAGTTGGATAACGATTTATTGGTGTATATCCTAATTTACTCATTGTTGATGAGAATTTATTCCAAGTTTCTAAATAACCAATTTTTGATTTTGTTGGAGCATTATTGATAAACGAATATCCACCATTACATTTAGGTTCTCCGCAAGTTTTTCTATTAACTGTTGACCAATAAAAAGTTCCACAGTCAGTACATTTTGATCTACTAAATCCTTGTTCTTTCAGAACTTTAACTGGATAAAATTTTTCAGGTGATTTACTTGATTTATTTTTTAAATCCAATTTTAAATTTTTTAAGTTCATGAATAATATTGGATGGAGAAATTATTAAGAGTTTGTATTATTTTCTCATTAGTTGTTTCTGAATTTTTAGAATATCATCTTTACTAAGTTTTTTCCCCTTCTTTAGAGCATCCTTAATATTGACTTTGTTTCTAGTTCCACTACGTTTAAACAGATCTAATGCAGATTTTGTTACAGATAATGGAAGTTTAGACATTTCTCTCAATACTCCACCAAGTTTTGCATTAAGAATATTAATTTGATCTTTCAAACCATTTTGAACTAGTTTTGTAACATTCTTTTGTCTTTTAATTTTATTAATTTCAGTAGATAGTACAGTTAAACGTTCAAAAATTTCACTCAATTCTTTTGCGAGTTTTTGAATATCCTCATGAATTTTATCAGCTTTATTTTTAACTTCTCTAGTTTCGCCCTGAATTCTTTTGAATTCAACAGGAGGCGTATTTGAGAGTTCATGTTCCTTTATTATTTTTTTTAAATTCTTTATTTTACTCATAATTTGTTTTTCTTTATTCATGCTAACAGCACCAGTCTGAACTTGATAGTCAAATTGCTGTATCTCTGCCAATATTTTTTCTATAGAAATTTTTGGTTGTTTTTTCTTGTTTTTTCTATATTCTTCTTTAAATTTCTTTAATTTTTTGAGACCTTCACGAACTTGATTATTTCTTTCGTTTCGTTTCTTTTTTAATAAAGATAGTTCTTTCTGAAGTTCCCTTTTTCTTGCCTTTAAATCAATAGCTTCTTTTATGAGCTTATTAAGAACGTTACTTAGTTTTGTTTTTTCTTTGAATTTCTGTTCTTTCTTTGAACTCAAATCTCTAAGAGATCCCGTTAGTTCCTTTGCTTGATTTTTTAGTGTATTTATATCCATTTATATCCTCCTTATACTGAGGGTTGTCAGTTTAGAGCATTATTCGGGTTTAACCGAACAATGCACCAAGACCTTCAGAGACGTCTTCTTCAGAAGCTTCTTGTTTTTCTTGTTTTTCTTCTGCTGGACTTTCTTCAGCTGTATCTGCGCTAGCTGCTGGAGCTGCACTTGCACTTGCACTTGCTAGTTGAGTTTCTTCAATTACTTTGTTGATATCAACATCTGCAAGAGCTGCGGCAGTTGCCTTTACTCTAGCTTCATCAACGCTTACACCAGCTGCAGATAAAGTCTTTGTAAGTGCGTCAGCACTAACGTCTTTTCCTGCCTTGTTCAATAACATTGCTGCATATACGTATTCCATTTTTTATTCCTTATCAGATTGATTATCTGAAGATGATTCCTCTTTTTGAGGTGTTTCTGATTCAGCAGTTTCCTCTGCGTTCTTTGATTCGGTTTCTTCTACTTTATCTTCTTTTTGGTCTTCTTCTGTTGCAAGTTTCTCCACTTTATTTTTCAATACTGAAGCTTCTGCATCAGCTTTGGATAATACCAAATCCTTTACTTTGTCTGCAAGAATTCCTTGCGAGTATGCAAGCTTCATTGCATCCAGTTCTGCATTTCGAAGCATAATTTCTGCAGTTTCTTTATTGATTAATCCTGTTCCAACTGCAAGCTTCAATGCGTCAATATGTAATGATTTAATTTGTGTAATTAACTCATCTGAATCTACATCTAATTCAGATCTCATAAAGATTGTTCCATCTTCTAATGCTGCGACTAAATTTAGACCAATCTTCATTGGTTTGATATCTAGTCTTTCTAATAATGCTGCAAGTTGTACGGAAATAACATCTCCCTCACTTGCTACCTTTGAATCTTCTTTAATTTCGATTTTTCCTGCATTAATTCCTGCCTTGATACCAACATCACCAAGTTCTCCAAGAATTGGACCTGGTGCAAAATTAGTCATACCTGCAGGAACTGTAATATTGAAAGGTGCTTCTTGACCTCCCTTTGCAGCCGATTGAGACATGTTAGATTTTAATAGTGCCCATAATGAAAATGCATCAAGTTCTGAAGTTACAATTGCAGGCATTCCTTTGAAATGTTCAACAAGATTTGCTGCTTTATCTCTTCCAGATTTTTCTAATGCTAAAGCCAGTAGTTTTTTTCTAGACATAATAATGCTAACTTTTGTATCTATTTTTTTTCTAATAACTTGAAGTTGACGTGAGGGAAGATCTTTCATATTAAGAATTGCAACAGTATTTGCTGATTTGATTGAATCAGAAATATTACTAATTAATTCTTTTTTCCATTCAGCTGCCTTTGTTTTATATTCAATTTTTTCCATTATAGTATTATTTTCTTCGACATTGTTGATTTAATGTAAACTTTTCCCAGGTTATTTTTACCGTTAGGTAATACGTGTTCTGCTGAGTTTACAACTTTGATTATGTTTGCTGCTAATTCTTCATTGGTTTGATCTTCATATCCAATAGAACATTGAAATACTGGTGCTTTGTTTGCCATCAATGTTACAGTATTTCTAAGTTTTTCTACAATCGGAGCCAAATTTGCCTTTGGAGGTACAATTGCTCCAGCTTTAGGATTAGGCATTCGGTTTATTGGTCCAAAGTATCTACCAAAAACTTGAGCGATTTGTGGCATCATATCTGCTTGAGCTATAAAATAATCAAATTGTCTTGCTAATTTTCTAATTTCTCTAGGCTTTTTCCATTTTTCAAAATCAGAGGAAAGAATAATTTTATCAGCCGCCTTTGCACCTGTTTCAGATTCATTACCAACTAATGCACAGATTTTAGCCTTTTTAGTTTTTCCAGAAGGAAGTCTGACAAAATCTTCAATTTTGCCTTGTTTGTTCATATTAATGTCTTTCAATGTAATAATAACATCGATAGATTGTAAGAAATTTCTTTTAGAAATAAGTTTTCTAAGTTCTGCTAATGAGTTATTGATAGATTTTTCATCCATTTCGCTTTCGCTCCTACTTAAGTAGTGATATTGGCTAATTTTTAGTATTTATAAAGATTATTATTTGATCAAGGATGTAAAGAATAACTTAGTGAATCCAAGTATTTTGTTCCTTTATCAGTTACTATTTTGTAAAAAGGTAAGTAAGCTAGTTTTTTTGCTTTTATTTCCATTCTTTTTGATTTTAAAAACTCAACTACTTTATTTTCAGGAAATCTTGGTTTTTGTTTCTGACCTTCTAAATTCAGATATTTTGGTTTTAAAACGAAATTCATTTTTTCAGGATTAAAGGTTATATTTTTTGTTGAAATTATTTTATTTTCTATTGTTATATTCCCAATTTTTATCAAATTCTTCAATATTGAATCAACTTCACTGAAACTTAATCCTGATTTTACAAATACTTCTGATAAAGGTGTTGTTGGTCTTCGTCTAATTATATTCATGATTTTTTGTTGGTTTCCTGAAAAAGTTGGTCCAGCTCCAAGATTAATTCTTGTTAAAGATTTATTAAGATGCAACCCTGAAAATCTTTCCATATCAAACACTAAATGATAATTTTTTCCTGCTTTTTCACAAATTACACTTAGTACTGGTTTTAACACATAAGATAATGATTTGATTTGATCTTTTTCTATATTTTCGATTTCTTTTTTTGAAATTCTTGGTTCGAAAATACTAAGTTGAGTTAGAGTTTCAGTTTTTGAGGGTGTTGTTGAAATTGCAGAAGTTGTTTGAGGAGAAGTCTGAACTATTGGTGATTGTTGTGATGTTGGATTTGCAGATATTGCTCGTTTTGATTCTTCAATATTGAAAGATTTTGCTACACCTCCATGATGTGATTTTCTAACGCGAATATCAACAAAAATTGGAAAATCTGTTGCACCAATAACTATTGCTTTACCAATTGGTAAGTTTCTAATTTCACCTTCAGTTTCAGCAGTTATTCCTTCAAATGAACGAGAGATTGCAGAAAGATCTGAAGGATTTGTAACCTGTAGTGCGATTTGACTTCCGCATTGAGATAATACTGATTTATCTACTCTTGCAGGACGCTGAGATATTATACAAACACCCAGTCCGAATTTACGTCCTTCTGCAGCGATTGATCTTATAATCTTTGAAGATTTTGCTTCACCAAAACCACGTTCAGGACAATAGTTGTGTGCTTCATCAATTATTAGAAATGCGGGAGGAATTTGTTCAGCTTTCCTTGATTCAAACATATCAGTTAGAAGACTTCTTGCAACAATTTCTTGAAGTTCTTGTGATGCACCTCTAAAATTTATTATTGTAAGCTGACCGGGTTTAACAATTTCATTTATTGGTGTTGGATTATGACTAAATAGTCCACTTTGTTCAAGTTGCTGTATTCCACCAATTAACCTCCACTTTGCAGTTGATTCTGAAATTTCAAGTTCTTTAATTAATTCATCAAATTCAAATCTACCTTTTCTTTCAACAAGATCATTAACTACTGTGTACAACAAACCGCGTTGTGCATCTGTTGCCTTGAATGGAAGAGTTTCAGTAAGACTAAAGGGATTATTTGGAATCTTTAATCTTATTTGATGTGCATCAATATTAATTGAGGTATTAACTGCGAACTCCATAAGTTTTTCACCATAACTTTTTGCAGTAATTCCGTAATGTTCAAAATAATCAGTTTCTTTTTTATTTGTATTTGGATTTTTTATTGAAGAATATTCTCCGTGAGGGTCTATAATTACAACTGGAACTCCTAAGTCAAGTAGCTCTTCAAGAATTACGCCTACAGCATAAGATTTTCCTGCACCTGATTTTGCTAATACTGCTAAGTGTTTTGTAATTAATTTTTTAGGATCTAAATGTGCTTTAATGTTTTTCCCTTGTAATTTTCCAACATAAATCCCATTCATTCTCAAATCAAGGATATTTTTTATTAGATTATCATCGGCAATTGAAACTTTAGTTCCGGGAGAGTAAGGAGTTCGAGGTTGTCTTAAGAAACCTCGCTCAGTCCTATGCCCAATTATTGCGCAACTTGCATGAGTCATGTTATTTATTTTTTCAATTTCAATAACTTGATTTAGTACGGGACCAACTTCAGAATGTTTAACTTCAACATAATCCCACTTGTTTACTTGTCCCTCTACTGCGAATTTGAAACTTGTTGTGGAAGTTCTTCCAGAGATAGTACCGATAGATGTCATGTGTAATTTTTTTAGTAGTAATATAAAAGCGTGTGTATGGAAAATTAGTTATTTGCAAAGTCAAATGGTTTAATAATGTTTATATTAAAAAGTAATATGGTTAAAGTTTTAGTCTTTGATTTTTCAGGCGTACTTTATAGTTCTCGATTTGAAAAATTTATGAAATCAGTACTCCGTCTTGTTCCAGGATTATCAGGCAACAAAGTTATTGAAGCTTTTTATAACAAACATCAAGATTATTATGCTGGATTAATTGATAAAAATAATTTATGGAGCGGTGCTTTTTATTTATTAGATATTCCTAGGACTAAATTTACTAAGATAAATAAAATAATTTTTGAAAAAGGATTATTCACTGAAAATAAATATATGCCGAAATTAATAAAGAAATTATCTAAGAATTACAAAATTGCAGTACTTTCAAATAGTGCAAAAGAGATGGAAATGGTTTTTTCAACTTCAAATTATCATAAATATTTTACCGGATTTTTTTGGAGTCATAAGGCGAATGTTCGAAAACCTGATGAACGTTTTTATAAATTAGTTGAGAAAAAATATAAAGTTAAGCCCTCAGAAATTTTATTTTTTGATGATAAAGAACGAAATACTTCTGCTGCTGAAAAACTTGGATGGAAGACGATTAAATTTACTAAAAAGATTTATGAAAATGAATCTGAATTTTTAAAGGAATTAGAAAAAGCAGGAGTTAGAGTTATTTAATTAGTTTTAATTTATTATTTTCAAAACTTAAATTATGTGATAAGAATATTTGGTTAAAAGCTCCATGTAAGAAATCACTTGGTCGAATAGATACTGCAGCATTGTTAATTTTTCTTAATATACGTTCAGAACTTGATCGTGGTTTGTGTAATGACATAAGCTGTGTATTGTATCCTGTTTTTTTAAACATTTCATTAACAAATTGAGTACAAAAAAATGAATCATTTTTGTCAGAAAAACTAAAATCATATGGAGTTCCAATTGCGTTTTTTGTATTTTTAATCAATTTTCTAATTTCATTTTTATTCAAATTACTTCTAAGTATAATTAAAGTATCATATCTTTGATATATATTTATTAATTTTTCAGAAAACACACCCGTTTCACCCATTGAATGAATTACTTTATTTTTCCCGATATATATTGCAGAATGAGTTACTGGTTCATTTACTATTTTTGAATAAGCAGAACGTAAATTCCCAATTACTAAAATATCTCCTTTTTTTAATTTTTTCTTAGAGTCTTTAATATCTTTCTCTGTCAACCAATTTTTTCTTTTTACTAAAATTGCACTAAATATATTAAATACAAGATTATCATATAATCGTTTTACAAAATTTCTTCGTTTAGGAAATTTTTTAATAAATTTCATTTTATCCAGTTAACCTCAACCTGATCTGTTCTCCATTTTCCATCGATTTCAGTATCTGAATTTTGTTGTCTTTTTCCTGTATTATATTCAATAATTCCTTGCCATGCAATCATTGCGCCTTGATCTCCAGAAAGTTCTCTAGGACATACTTCAAAGTTTACTCCTCGTGATTTACACATAGTTTCTAACATTTTTGTTAATCTATTATTTGCTGCAACACCACCTGTAAGAAGAACTTCGTTTTTCCCAATATGTGCAATAGCTCGTTCAGTTGCTTCAGTTAACATTGCAAAGACTGTTTCTTGTGTTGAAAATGCTAAATCCTCATTTGAATACTTTTTACTCTCAACTAATTGTCTTACTTTTGTTTGAACTCCTGCAAATGAGAAATCCATTCCTTTGATGCTGTAAGGAAGTTCAATATATTTTTTTCCTTTGGCCGCTAGTTTTTCAATTGCCGGTCCGCCAGGAAATCCAGTGCCCATAAATCTACCTACTGTATCTAAAAATTTCCCAACCCCAATATCTAATGTTTCACCAAATACACGATATTTATTTCCAGCATAAGCAATAATTTGAGTATTAGCTCCTGAAACGTATAAAGTTACTGGATCTTTTAGTTTTGTTTTTTGTTTTCCAATCTCTATATGTGCTACACAATGATTTACACCTATCAATGGAATGTTCAAAAGTTTTGATAAAGTTCTTGCAGAAGCTGCACCCGTTCTAAGTGTTTGTCCTAAACCTGGTCCTTGAGAAAATGCAATTAAATCAATGTCTGAAAGTTTTAATTTTGATTCTTTCAATGCGGCCCTTATTATACTATCGCAAAGTAAAATATGATGTTTAGTAGCTTTTATTGGATGTATTCCACCTTGTTCAGTAGTATACATGCTACGCTGGTTTGCTAGTACCTTTCCTTTATCTGTAACTATTCCTGCACCAAACGTGTGTGCTGTTGATTCAATTCCTAAACAAAGCATATTATGGTTTGCAAAAAGATATTTATAACATCTTTTATTGTTAAATTTAAGCGCAGTAATCTGTTTTTACAACGAAACCTTTATAAACTCAAATTAAACATGGCTTATGTTAAAATGAACTTTAATATAGAAGATCACGCAATGACAGTACCAAATAATAGTCCGTATTCTGTTTATAATCGGAATACTGAAAGTATACCGCTTTGGACCGGCAGAAGTATAACCCCTCGGATTAATTTAGCATCAGCTGAGCTTCTAGTTAATCGAATTGCTAAAGTTGATCATGCATTAATAAAAGATATTGGTAAAGACAATTTAATTCTAAATTTAACTGAGCATGCAAACCGAGCATATAATAAAATTGCTAGACGCGTAAAAGGAGAATATATTGATGAAATTTTAGAATCTTTAGACGGGAGATTACCTTATGTATTTTTATCAGATATATGTAATAAACCTTCAAATGGTTCTAAAACTCTTGAAGCATTTTCAGTGGCATCTTTTTTAGCATATCATGATAATCCAACTAATAATGAACAAGTAAATCGTAAATCCAAAATTACTAATGATCGAAGACACTTTAGACGAAATCTTGAAGCTCATTTAGGATTACACGTATTTAGAGATGAAGAGCTTGAAACTATAGTTACTTGTGCTAATGGGATGCTTCGTAATGAGGGCTATTCTTCAGAAAATGAACAAGGATTTTTTAGAAAGCATAATGGTTATTTAGAAGATTCAGATGATGTACTAACAGTTTTATTCGAAGGACAATTAAATCAAAACGGATTTAATTATTTAAGACACGCACAATTTCTGGATGATAACGGATTTGCGCAGTCTAGAGATGGTCGAGATGCAATATTTATAAATCGATATAATCAGCCAGATAATCGAACTATTTCAACATCGAATAGAGAAACTGCAGCAATGATGAAGAGACTTAAAAATAACGGATCAAATTTAGTTAACGGTAATTTATTTACTGAAGCTCAGAAATTAGTTATTGAAGACATCATTAAACGAGACAGACTTTAATTATCTGATTTTGAAGTAGTTACCTAAATTTTTTAAAGTTATATCTATACCCTAATTAATGAAATTTAGTACTAATCTAGTTCCTAAACATGTTGGAATAATATTGGATGGTAATCGTAGATTTGCAAAAAGATTAATGCTTAAACCCTGGAAAGGACACGAATGGGGTGCTGAAAAAGTTGAAAAAGTTCTTGAATGGGGAAATGAATTAGGAGTTTGTGAACTAACACTTTATACTTTATCTCTTGAAAATTTTAATAGACCTAAGACTGAATTTAATTATTTGATGGAGTTATTCAAGAAAGAGTTTAAACGATTAAGTAAAGATCCTCAATTACAAGAAAAAGAAATTAGAATAAATTTTATAGGTCGTCTTTGGATGCTTGATGAAGAGTTACAACAAATTTTAAAGGGAATTTCAAACAAAACAAAAAATAATTCTAAATTTACCGTAAATTTTGCTATTGCTTATGGGGGAAGACAAGAGGTTGTTGATGCAACTATTAAAATTGCAGAACAAGTAAAATCTGGTGAATTAGATATATCAAAAATTAATGAGGAAACTTTTTTAAATAATCTTTGGAGTTCTTCTGAACCTGATCTAATAATTCGAACTGGCGGTGAAACCAGAACTAGTAATTTTTTGAATTTTCAAGCAGCGTATAGTGAGTGGATATTTTTAGAAAAGAGTTGGCCTGAATTTGAAAAAGAAGATTTTATTTCTGCAATTAATGAATATAATACTCGATCAATAAGAAAAGGTATCTAAAGAATTAAAGGTAAAATTAATGTAACATCACCTTCAACAGTTATGTGACTTGCTTCTTCTTTGACTTTACCCCAAGAAATTGCTTCTCTTGTTTGAGCTCCACTTAATGAACCATCATACTCTACGGCTGTACTTACTTGAACGGCGTAATCTAATCCATTTCTAAATTGATTAAACCAAATAACGTGATGTTTTGAGATTCCTCCACCAAGCATTATTGCTCCTGCCTTTTTTGCATCAGTTACTCTAACGTAAAAATCTTGATCATCTTCAAATAAGTTTAATTTGAAATCTTTATTCATTTGCCAATAATTCCAAAGTTGTGCACCCCATGCTCCGTCAAGAGGTCCAGGTAAATACACAGGAATTTTATTTTTCCAAGCCCAATAAATTATTGAATCTTTTGCGCCTTTTTCATTTTGAATTGCTTCTCCGAATGCCCAAATTAATTCATGAACTGACCATTCCTTTCTTTCAGCATGTAGTTTTTTTATTATTGGTTGAAGATTATCTTCTA
>LWDU01040006.1_pt1 | contig 19388 bp, 17 predicted proteins | sample 727161 | NCBI WGS metagenome assembly LWDU01 (sample SAMN04566230, study PRJNA314399) | hydrothermal vent metagenome | isolation source: deep sea hydrothermal plume seawater | place: Mexico: Gulf of California, Guaymas Basin | collected 2004-07-11
CAAGAGCAGGCAATGGGAGGTAGTGCAACAACGCGGGAGCAAAGGTCAGGGTCAGGAAGTTGATTGCAAAAATGCCCACCGAGGAGTACACGCCCAACTGCTGAATCGCTGGAATCGGACTGATCGTCAAAGCCGCAAATCCAGCAACCGTGGTCAGCGCAGTAACACTCACCGGAACCACGGAGTGGCTCACCGTGCCTTGGATTTGTTCGTGAAGCTTTTCCTCGATCGCGGCCTGTGGCTGGGCGGCGAAACTCGTTCGCGTGAGCCGGAACTGGTGGAGCAGCTTGATGACGTAGCCGTTGCCCACACAGATGAGGATCGGGGCACATGCGAGCGTGACAAGGTTGAGGACATCCCCCAGCAGCGCCATCGCTCCGGCGGTCCACACTAATCCCAGCACCACGGTGCTTGCCGGAATGATCACGCCTTTGACGTTTCGGAACGCAAGAAACAACAGGATGAGCATCAAGGACAAACTCAACGGCAGAATCAACCGCAAATCTTCACGCATCAATGCTGAGGCTTCGTAAACCATCCGCGATGGCCCTGCATAAGCAATCCGGACCGAACGGTTCCCTTGCCGGGTTGCAAAGCTTCTGGGCGTGTGGAGGACCTTCGCCAAGCTTTCCTGCACCAAAGTTGACTCCGCCCGCACTTCTGGAGGAAAATTCAGCACAAGCGCGGCGGTTCTGCCATCCAGAGAGAGCAAGTCTCGCAGGAGCAGGGGATCATTCGTGATGTTGCCAACGGCTTTATTGACCTCACGGTCGGCGACGCTGCGGAGCGATTTCGGTGTTTGTTCCGCCGCATCCTCGTCACAGAGCCATTCCGTGGATCCTCCTTGAGTTGATGTGATGTCGGAGGAATCGGCAGCTTGCAGCAGCGGAGTCCCGGAGTCGTCAACGGCAATGTCTTCCTCCAGTCCGAGTTCCAACTGCTCGGCTTCCAAGCTTGCAGGCAAGTCGTTGAGTTCTTCCTCCAGCGAGTGTTCCAACTCGGATTCGATTCCGGCATCACCCGGCACGACACTGCTGGCTTGTTCAAGGCAGCTCAACTCTTGATGGTAGCGCTCCAGCACAGACACGCAGATTGACCCCAGCGTTTCCTGATGGAAGTGGGTTTTTCCAGAGCATGATCCCTGTAGCTTGGGTGCGTTCAGCAGTGATGTGATCCGGAGATTTCCGGGGATGGTTGTGGTGAGTTCTTGCTCCAGCGTTGCGATGATTTCAAAAAAACTCGTGTCCAGAATCCGACGATCCGTGTACTCCACCGCCACCACCAGCACTTCGTCCCGGCCAAAGGCCGCCTGCGCCCGCAACATGTCCTGATAGGCTTGGGAATTTTGGGCAATGAACGGTTCCACCGAACTGTCGAGCCGTAGTTCGGAACGCTCGGCGTCCCAGAAATGACCGAAGGCCTGCCACGCTACCACTCCGGTGCCCAAGAGGATGGCGATCAGCAACAGCAGCGGGGAATGGTTGAGACGGAGGAAAGCTCGGGTGAGCATGGAGTCTGAAGGTTCAGTCGGTTTTGAACTTCTCGGTGTAAACCACGAACACTTGGGTCGAGGAAACCGGACTGCCCAACATTTTTTGCGTATCGGTGTCCAAGCGTACCAGCCGCATGGACCACTGGTTGTTCGCCTTCACACGATCCCAAGTGAGTTGGGCGATCAACGCCCGCTGTGAGAACGGCCAAGTCGTGTAACCCACTAAGGCCACCCTCAAGTCGTCGGTGGGTTCCAGCACACCAATTCCGGTCAACTGCCAGCGCTCCACGTTCCGGGCTCGGTTGACGAGGCTGGATTCGTTTTCGTAGAGGATGAGGTGAGAGTTCGCGGGCACGTTGGAGAAGTGTCGCTGGGACAGCACGACGATTCCGTATCCGTAAGCGGTGGAGGTTTCCAGTGAGGTCGCCCAAGCTCGATAAGGCGCCCGGACGGTGGAGAAGTTCAGTTTGCTGGAAGTGGGTGCTTCGTAGGAGTAGGCGTTCTTCTGGTCAAAAAGGCCGAGGTCTAGTTTCCAAACGTAATTCTGCCAAGTTGCATCAAGTTCAAGGGTCAGAAAATTGGTCCGGGATTCGCGCTCGACATAGTTGCCCAAAAGGCTTTCAAACGCCTTGCGCTTGGCATTGATGGAGGCGTTGTCAGAACGCTCATAGTTGAAGGAGACAGCAGTGTCGCTGTCAAACCAGTGGAAAAAACCGACCCTCGCGTCAAGGATGTCTCCGGACCACTGGTACTGCAATCCGAGGTAGTCCCGCAGAATGGAGCCGCCCTCCGATTTTTTCCCGGATTCCTCCTGCTCGATGCCCTCACGGAATTCGGTGAACTCCATGCCGACCGTCTGTTGGCGGATTGGAACCGCGTAGGCCGTGAAGGTGTGGGGCCCCCGGAAGTAGTTGTATTTGAGGGCGGGCAGCGCGGTTTTCGTTGCTTCCGGATCGCCAAGGTAAAATGCCATGAGGCTACCCAAGTGCAGGACATCGATGGTGCGGTCAATGTCCACTTTACCCAAACTGAAGAGTTGGGTGCCGTAGCGGAGTTGGTGGGAGCCGGTGCGGTAGTTCGACCAGATTTCCCGCACGGTCAGCAGCAGGTCGTAGAAACGCTGCTGGTTGATCTCGTAGTGCTGGGTAAAGCTGACGGCAAGCCGGAAGTAATTGTAGAGATTCGGCGAGGTGCGGATGCGCACACTTTGCTCATACTTCGTGTTGAGCCGGAGTTCCTGAAACTTGTTGAGGCTGGGGTCGATCAGGTACAACCCCTTGATTTCGCTGAATCCTGCCTGCGTGGTGATCGAGTGCGTGAAATCCACTTCGGTGAGGAAGGGTTCAACTTCTTCAACTTCGGTTTCGTTGTCTCCAGCGAGTTCCTCCAGAGAGCCAACCAGCATTTCCACACTCTCAGCCACCAACCCTTTTTCATCAGCAACGATGGCTCCTTCTCCATCTTCGGCAAAAGGGTCTTCCTCCAAACCCAACCCAGCCCCGTCTTCCTCGATGATCACCGCCCCGGATTCGGAGTCCTCCGCAAAGGGATCTTCCTCCAAACCCAATCCGTCCTCACCCTCTTCGGCAAAAGGGTCTTCCTCCAGAACTTCCTCTGGGGATTTGACCACCTCCTCGGAATCCGTCAGCTCTGGCTCCAGCTCATCTTCAGCAGTCGGCTCCTCCAACAAGTCATCTTCCTCAAATAGTGCTACGGATTCTGGCAAGTTTTCCAGAGTGACCTGTTCACCCGTGACCAGTTGCTGGCGTTTCAACGCCTCCTGGATTTCTTGCTCACTTAATTCGGGAAAACGACTCTTGATTTCTTCGATCAGGCTTTGAGAAATGTTGGAATTTGTAACCGGTGATGGGCTTTGGGCAAGGCTGCCAAACGCCAAAAAACACCCCAACGCGAGGAAAATTCCGCAACGAGCAGCCTTGTTTGGGAAAGAGGAAATGAGTCGCATCAGTTGGTGGCGAACAACGAGTCCAAACTCACGGTGCGCAGAGCGGGGTCTTTCTTGGGATTCAGGTAGAGTTGCGGACGACCCTTGCTGCGAGGAATATGGAGGAGGGTTTCAAAGAGGTAGGCTTTTTCGCGCCCCTTGGTGGTGCGGACGCGCATCACGGTGGAAAACCACTGACCCTTGACCTTCACATAGTATTTTGGGAAAAAACGGTAAACCTTGCGCAGCACACCTTTGTTGAAGAAGTTCACGGTGATGGGCACCTCCTTCTGCTTGTCATAGTAACTGAGGATGCGGTCATAGGGCTTGGCGCTCCGGAGACTTTCGATCATCAGAAAGCCCTGCTTGTTCTTGAGCGGCTGGCATTTTGCTGAGGAGATGTCTTTTTTGAGCAGGTTGAAATCGGAGGTGTCGATGTTGGTTCCAGGCCAAGTGCTTGAATCGCTGGCCGTGAAACTCCGGCAGCTTTCGTTGCTTCCGGAACGGCAGGAGGAGCAGAGGAAGCGTCGCTGACCCCGCCGCACCAGACAGCCGGGCGCGTGATCGCCCTTCACAAAATAGAGCCGGGCGTTCTTGCCACTGCGCACTAAGTGGATGGTTTCCGCAAAGGATTTCCGGAGCTTCTTCGATTTGCAGGCCTTGCCCTCGCATGGACTGACCTCAAACTTTGCACTGACTTTTGCCCGCAGCAACGGGTTCGAGTCCATAGCTTTGGTGAGGAACTGTTGGATCTTGGCCTTGGAATCGAGATCCTTGCACTCGACGGCCCACAAGGGTGTGGTCAATCCCAGCAAGAACACGACAGCGCAGGTGATGTGTCTCATGATCATGGATGGCAGAAAGTGATGCAGATGACCCTCCTAAGCAAGGGTTGCAGAAATCTGACCTTTTTTAACAAAAACGACCAAGACAGTAAAGGCAGAGTTGCGTCCCGAATTGCGCGTTGGCGCATAACCTTGTAATCTGCGGTTTTGCCAAATGACAAACCACGCACCGCAACATGCCCTCCGGAATCGAAAACAAAATCGTCTCGCGCTCTAACCTTCCCGCACGGCTCAGCCTGTTCCGGGAGCGTGGCAAACGCCTCGTTTTCACCAATGGTTGCTTTGATCTGCTCCACGCCGGACATGTGCGATACTTGCAAGCAGCAAGGGAACTCGGAGACGCACTGGTGTTGGGGTTGAATGCCGATGTTTCAGTCAAGCGGCTCAAGGGAAACTCGCGCCCGCTGGTTCCGGAGGACGACCGCGCCCTCGTGCTGAGCGCCTTGGAGTCCGTGTCCCTCGTGGTGGTTTTCGGGGAGAACACTCCGGATGCGCTGATCCGCGAGGTGCTGCCGGATGTGCTGGTGAAGGGCGGGGACTACAAGGCTAAGGAGATTGTCGGCTATGACACAGTCACTCAAAATGGCGGGCGCGTAGAAATCATCCCCTTCGTGGAGGGACGTTCGACCACGAATCTTGTGAACCTCATTCGGGAACGCTCATGATTATCGTCACAGGCGGCGCCGGCTTCATCGGCAGCAACCTCGTCCGGGGACTCAATGACGCAGGCGAGGACAATCTCCTTGTCGTGGACCACCTCAAAAATTCAGTAAAACACCTCAACCTCAACCGCGTACGCATTGCGGATTTCCTTGACAAGACCGAGTTTCTGGAACAGTTGGAGCAGTTCCGGGAGGTGCGGGCGATCTTCCACCAAGGCGCGTGTTCGTCTACGACCGAGAGCGACGGCGAGTACATGATGCGCAACAACTACCAGTACTCCAAGCGCCTGCTGCACTTCGCGCTGGAACACCGCATTCCCTTCCTCTACGCCTCCAGCGCCTCGGTTTATGGAAATGGCGAACAGGGCTTTTCGGAAGACCCCAAGTGCGAATACCCCCTCAATGTGTACGCCTTCTCAAAATTCGCGTTCGACAACCACGTTCGGCGTTGGCTCCCAAAAGCCGAATCGCAGGTACTAGGCCTGCGTTACTTCAATGTGTACGGCCCGCAGGAAAATCACAAGAAACGCATGGCCTCAGTCGCGTTCCACCTCTTCCACCAACTCCGGGAGTCCGGGACCATGAAGCTCTTCGAGGGCAGCGGGGGCTTCCGGCGCGATTTCATCCATGTGGACGACACCGTGCGCATGAACCTGCATTTCTGGGAATCCGGCACCAGCGGCATCTTCAACTGCGGCACCGGACACGCCCGCAGCTTTGCAGACATCGGCACCGCGCTTCAACAACTGCATGGCAGCGGTGTGCGCGAAGCGATTCCCTTTCCAGAAGACTTGCGCGGCAAGTACCAAGAGTTCACCGAAGCCGACCTCACCCAAGTCCGGAAGGCGGGCTACCGACACGACTTCCTCTCGCTCGAAGAGGGTTTGCACCGCTACCACGCCCGACTCTCTGCCAGTGGAGGCTACCTCTGAGATAACCCGCGAAATCCGTGGCTGAAAACCAAAACCCTTATCCTGCCCACAGCATCGCGTTAGAATCGGCACGAACCCTCATTCACTCCTTCAAGGAATCCCGATGCGACGAATCCTCTGCTGGCTGCTGCTCTTGCAAGCAAAGCCGACATGATGATTACCGGAGACAAGGAACTGCTGGCCTTGGAGCGTTTACAAAATCTGAGGATTCTTTCACCCCGGTCGTTCTGGAGCCTGCTTGTGCAGTAGGATTCCTCCTTTAGAATTGTTCAGAGCCACTGCGCTTGTGGTCAGGTCGGGCTTAGACTGCGCGGAGCCGCCAAGCCGGGATCAAAGCGGCGTGAGGCAATCCGGAGCGTCGTAGCGCGGGAAGTTGACCTGTTTGGAGACGGGCCACGCCTCCAGCGATTCCGGATCACAGGGTTTGAGCAGGTTCAGCAGTTGCTCGGCGGACTTACGGGATTCGTCCAGCCAGCAGCCAGCAGCGGTGGCATCGAGAATCACGGGCATACGCTGGTGGATGGGAGCCATGAACGCATTGGCCGCAACCGTGATGATCGTGAAGGTGCGCTGCACCTGTCCGGACTCCGGATCGCGCCAAAGCTCCCAGAGTCCGGCCATGCCCATCGGCTGGTTTTCCTTCAGGCGGATGAAGAGGGGCTGCTTGCCTTCCGGGCTTTTCTGCCACTCATAAAATCCCGTGGCAGGCAGCAGGCAGCGTCTCCGGAAAAGCGCGTTACGGAAGGAGGGTTTTTCGGCAACCGTCTCGGCCCGTGCGTTGATCATGCCCTTCCCGGTTTCCTTCGCCCACGACGGAATCAGCCCCCAACGCCGCAGTTCTAACCGACGCACTCCGGACTCCTGCACAATCACCGGCACCTCCTGCGAGGGCGCAACATTGTAGCGCGGAGTCAACAGCACCTCGGAGAATTGCACTCCAAAGGTCTGCATGACGGTTGCTTCGGTCTCGGCTTGGGCGTAGCGTCCGCACATGGTCAATCCAATCCGGAGTGGTAGGTGTTGAGGAAATCCTGCTTGAAAGCGGCGTAAGCTCCTGCGCTGATTGCTTCGCGGGCGCGGCGGGTGAGGTCGAGCAGGAAGTGCAGGTTGTGCAGGGTGTGCAGCCGATGCGCGAGGATTTCGCGGGACTGGTAGAGGTGCCGCAAATAGGCCCGCGAGTAGTGGGTGCAGGTTTCGCAGACGCAATCCGGATCGAGTGGACGCGGATCGTCGCGGTACTTCGCGAGCTTGATTGCGGTTTTGCCGCGTGAGGTGAAGAGGGTGCCGTTGCGGGCATTGCGTGTCGGCATCACGCAATCGAAGAGGTCAATTCCGGCCTCCATCGCCTCCAGCAAATCCACCGGATCACCCACGCCCATCAGATAGCGGGGTCGGTCGGCAGGCATTTGGGGTGTGATGCCGTGCAGGATTGGGTACATCTCCTCCTTCGACTCACCCACGCTGAGTCCGCCGAGCGCGTAGCCATCAAAATCAATCTCTGCAATTTCCCCAAGATGCCGCTCCCGTAGCTTCAAGTTAGTGCCGCCTTGCACGATTCCAAACAAAGCCTGCTCCGTGCGTTGGGCGGCTTTGCAGCGCCGCGCCCAGCGGGTGGTGAGCGCGAGGGATTCCTCAATCCGCTCAGGCGTCGCAGGCAGTTTCAGGCATTCGTCAAAGCACATCATGATCGTCGAACCGAGATTTTCCTGAATCTGGATCGAGATTTCCGGAGTCAGTTCCACCCGTGCGCCATCCAAGTGGCTACGGAAGACCACGCCCTGCTCTTCACGCTTGAGCAGCTTTGCGAGTGAGAACACTTGAAACCCGCCGCTGTCCGTGAGGATTGGGCGCTCCCAATTCATGAAACGGTGCAAACCGCCAAGGTTGCGGATCAGTTCGTCTCCCGGACGCAGATGCAGGTGGTAGGTGTTGCCGAGGATGATTTCCGCACCCAGCGACTTGAGTTCGTCTGGCGTCATCGCCTTCACCGTGCCCTGCGTCCCGACCGGCATGAAGAGTGGGGTGTGGATGGTGCCGTGTGGCGTTTCAAGCGTTCCAGTGCGGGCGTTGCCGTCTTGGGATTCGGTGGTGAATTGGAAAGGCATGTGTCGCGGTTTCGTTGCTATTTCGTGGCCGTGTTCGAATGCAGTTGTGCAAGCGTATCCAGCACCAGTCGTGCTTCCGGAACATCGTGCATCCGGATCAGGTGCGCTCCATTATGCGCTGCGAGGGCGGCAGTGGTCAACCCTGGAAGCAAGCGTTCTTGCACGGAGAGAGTGCGGCCCGCTGAAACCTTAGCGAGGAAGGATTTTCGGGAGGGGCCAACGAGCAGTGGACAACCCAATTCCGCAAGTTCCGGGAGGCGACGCACCAACTCAAAACTGTAGGCGGGATCGGCACTGACGAACATCCCCATGCCGGGGTCCAGCACGATTCGTTCCCGGTGAATGCCTGCGGATTCGGCAAAGGTGATGCGCTGCTCGAAAAAGCTCCGGACGGTGGCCACCACATCATCGTACTCGATCAAGTCTGCGGTCGTGCGGGGAGAGTCGTCCTTGGCATACATCAGGAATACGGGCACTCCGGATTCTGCGATCACTCCTGCCATTTTCGGATCGCCACGCAGAGCGGTGACATCGTTGATGGCATCAGCGCCGGACTCCAGTGCCTGCCGCGCCACCTCCGCTTTGTAGGTGTCCACCGAAATCCAGGCCTCCGTTTTTTCGCGAAGCGCACGAAGCACGGGCAGGACGCGTTGCAACTCGTCTGCCAAGGAAACCCCGGTGCTGCCCGGACCTGTTGATTCACCTCCAAGGTCCAAGCCGTCGGCTCCAGCGTCCAGCATCGCCAAACCTTGCGCGGCTGCTTTTTCCGGAGAACCGTGCAGCCCGTCTCCCGAAAAAGAATCCGGGGTGACGTTCACCACACCCAGCAAGCGGGGTTTCTCCAGCAAGAGGGTTTTTGTGCGAGAACGCAGGATGAGGGCAGGCATCGGTTTCGTCAGTTTGAGATTTGCAGGTCGGCTTCCTAAAGTAATAGCTTGTGGTCCGGCCTCATCAATATCTTCCGGGCTTCTACACAAATCGTCAAATTTGAAACTGATGCTGAGTTCTGGACTAGGTAAATACCTCACACCCACTGCACTGGGAGCAGGCTATGCGATGGCCAAAATGCTGGCACTGCAAGCCGTTGACTCCGAACTTGCAGTCGTGCAGGATTTCACTTTCCAATTTTTAGCAGGGGTGCTGATCGGTTTTGCAGTGCGCCCGGTTGCGAGAATGCTTTACTGGACTCCGCTGATGGCAATTGGAGTGCTGGCGTGGCTGCTGTTGCTGGTGGGGCCTTTGGGGGCGGTGCTGGAACGGCTGATGTGGCGTTTGCCGCTGGACGAGGCGTACTGGATTCGGATGCTGCCAGACGCTGCTGCGTTATTCGGAGTTGCGGTGTTGACTCCGTTCCTGATCCCCTCAGACGTGCGGCAAATCCACTTCCGCTTGCTGCGAGGACGGATGCGCTACGACTGCGACCGTGTTGGAGTCCTCAAGTTGATCGGCTGTGGGCTGGGCTACCCCGTTTTGTTTGTCGCCATTCATGCACTGATCACGGGCGATGGAAACTGGACCGTCACTCTCACGGCGGGCCAAGAGTTCTTGCAGCATCCGGAACTGGAAACGATGGCGGCGCTGCTTGCCCTGCGCGGAATCGTGATCGCTGTGGCGCTCTGGCCCGTGCTGAGCGTGTTCTTGCGTGGGTCTGTGGAACTCACCGTGATGCTGGGATCGTTGGTGTTTGTCGTTGCAGAGTTTGCCCCGGCGTTTGCAAACTTCGACCAACTCGACCCCTTCCTGCTCATGGATCAGGTCTTGGAAGGCTTGCTGCGGATGTTCCTCTTCACCCTGCTCGTGGTGCTGTGCTTTGGACGACGCCTAGAAACGCCGTTGCAGAGTGGGGTGTTTTCCCGGTGAATTCTTACAGCACAGTGCGGAATTCAGGGATAGACTTGCCCGCAGTGAGTGCAACTGAAAGAGATCACATTGAACAGTCATGTAGGCTTACACGTAGGTACAGTGGCCCGACGGCTTACTACAGTTGCCTTGAGCGTGAACTGAAAGCTTTAGGATTCTGAAGATTTGGTTTTTGCCTTGTCTTCCTCAATCTGGAAGTATGGAGGGGGAGCCGTTTACTTATTTTTGAGTACTCAACAAGGAATGTGATGGAACCCATTGAGTTAGAAACCGCTATTGACCAAAATGGCAATGTGCATTTTCCGGAACAGTATCGCCAAGCTTATGGAAAGTGTGTCCGGGTTGTGGCGACATTTGAGGAAACCCTAGCGCCGCCTCGATGCTCTCCGGGGAGTGCCAAAGGACGGTTGAGCATCGTCACCGAAGATGACGAACATCTCGGGGACTTCAAGGAATATCTGACATGAGTCTGCTGCTGGACACTCAGGCGTTGTTGTGGTTTTTGCTGGACGATGCTCGGCTGACCAACAAAGCCAGAACCGCCATCGTCGAACTGGAAACACAGATAATCACCAGTCTAGCCAGCTTGTGGGAGATTGCCATCAAGGTGAGTCTGAGCAAATACGAACTTCCGGAACCATTTGATCTGTTCTGGGACGATCAGTTACAAGCCAACCACATGACTCTGTTGCCGATTTCTGTCGCTCACACTTCGTGTGTTACAGAGTTACCCTTTCACCATCGTGATCCCTTTGACTGCTTGATCATTGCACAGGCAATAGTGGAGGGTATTCCTGTCAGCAGTGATCGAATGTTTGATCAGTATGATGTGGCTCGAGTGTGGTGACATGATAAAATCTGTACTCGAACTGTAAACTGCTCGGATGACCCTTTTTGCTGAGCGCAACCAGCGCATCGACACCGAAAACGCCTTCAAGGTTGGGCCGCACATTGTGAAGGTGGAGCGGGCTTCCGGCGCGGTCGTCAAGCTCAACTTGGGCGAACCCGACTTCGCCCTGCCCGCTCACATCAAGTCCGAGATCAAGCGGCAACTGGACCTTGACAACACGCACTACTGCGACCCCAAGGGGGTTCCGGGACTGCGGGAGGCGATCAGTCGTCAGGTCAACGAAACCCGTGGGCTGCAAACCACTCCGGAGCAGGTGGTCGTTTTCCCCGGAGGCAAGCCCTCGATTGGTCTCACGCAGCAGGTCTATTGTGATCCGGGAGACGAGGTCATCTATCCCAGTCCCGGATTCCCGATTTACGAATCCTTCATCCGCTATGTCCGGGCCGTTCCGGTGCCGCTCCACCTCGATGAGGTGACGGGATTCACCTTCACGCCGGAGCAGTTGGAAGCGTTGATCACTCCGAAGACGAAGGTGATCTACCTCAATTTCCCCTCCAATCCCACCGGAGGCGTGGCGACCCGTGAGCAATTGGAGGGCATCGCCAAGGTGATTCTGGAAAAGGGCCGTCCGGACCTGCGGGTGTATTCGGACGAGATTTACGAGAACATCCTCTTTGACGGTCAGCAATACGCCTCAATCACGGCAGTTCCGGGCATGCCCGAGCGCACGATCATCGCCAGCGGTTTTTCCAAAACCTACGCATGGACAGGCGGTCGCATCGGCTATGCCGTGTTTCCCACAGTCGAGGAAGCGGAGGTTTTCACGCGGCTCAACATCAACTACTTCTCCTGCACCGCACCGTACAATCAAGAGGCCGCGAAGCTCGCGCTGGAAAGTCCGCTTTCCGCTCCGGTGATTGCAAAAATGGTCGCCACCTTCGAGCAGCGGCGCAACGTGATTTGGCAGCAACTCAACGACATTCCCGGCGTGTCCTGCCAAAAACCGGGCGGGGCGTTCTACCTCTTTCCGAACATTTCCGGCGTCTGCGAACAGTTGGGTCTGGTCGAGTACCACGCCCAACTTCCAGAGGCCGAACGCCAAGCGACCTCGCCCTCCGGACTCTTCCAGCTTTTCGCGCTTTACGGACATCGCGTCGCGGTGTTGGACCGCAAGTCCTTTGGGCAGGTTGGAGCCGATGGTCTGCATTTTTTGCGGCTTTCCACGGCTTCGGACCTGCCGGTGCTGGCAGACGGTGTGCGGTGCATCCGCAACGCCAGCGAGGATCACGCGGGACTGCGGAGGTTTCTGGAAACGCGCCCTGACCTTCAGACGGATTGAATTGTAGGGCGCATCAAGCGGAGCGGATGCGCCACGCGCCTTTGACAAATGCGGCTCCGCTTTGCTTGAGCTGCCCTACACAGAGAAATTCTCATGCGAGACATTTGGCAGGATTTGATTGAGTGGACCGATGCCGGAAAGCCGTTTGCGGTTGCACGGGTGGTGCAGACGTGGCGTTCGGCTCCACGCAGCGCGGGGGCGGGGATGCTGGTGGACGAGACGATGCGCGTCTCCGGCTCGGTGAGCGGGGGCTGCATCGAAGGCGCGGTGATTGAGGAGGCGCTGGAGGTGTTGCAATCCGGAACGCCCCGCAAGCTCACCTACGGGGTGGAGGACGAACTGGCGCTTTCGGTGGGGCTTTCCTGTGGCGGGCAGGTTTCGGTGTTCGTGGAGCCGCACTGGGCCTTCGCTGAGGATTCCGGAACACAAGCGGTTTGGGGGGCGTTGCGGCAAAGTTTGCGCGACAACGAACCCGCCGTTTTGCTCACCCGCATGTCCGGGGAGGGATCGAGGCATCTGCTGGTGCGCCCGGAAAGCTCAACGGTTGGGGATTGGGGAACGGCACAGGCAGAGGCCGAACGACTGGCGCAGGAGGCGTATGACGAACGCGAACCTAGCGTGCTGGAGCTTGCCGGAAGCGAGGTGTTTGTGCAGGTGTTTCCCCGGCGTGATCAACTGCTGGTCATCGGCGCGGGTCACATCACGATCCCGTTGGTGCAGTACGCGGCGACCCTTGATTTCGAGACGGTGGTGGTCGACCCCCGCAAGGTGTTTGCAACCACCGAGCGCTTTCCTGTCGCTCCGGATCACCTCATTCCGAAATGGCCGCAAGAGGCACTGGCCGGACGTTCTCTCAACAAGGACACCTACGCGATTCTGCTCACGCACGATCCCAAGATTGACGACCCTGCGCTGCACCTGTTGCTGAAAAGTCCGGTGCGCTACATCGGGGCACTTGGTTCGCGGAGAACCCATGCAAAACGTTGCGACCGACTGCGGGAGGCTGGAATTGACGAGGCTAGCATCTCTCGCATCAAGGGGCCAGCCGGACTCGACATCGGCGCCTCAACTCCGGCAGAAATGGCCATCAGCATGATCGCTGAAGCTATTGCTGCGAAACGCGGAAAACTTGCTTAGAACGCCTAAGTGCGTTTTTCGGAGGACTTGCGGGACACCGGCTTGAGCTTCGTGGCCTTGTGCTTGGGGGCAGGAGCCGGGGTTTGGGGAAACCCGATGCTCAACACTTCGTCAAAGTTTTTCACAAAGTGCGGGGTCATGCCTGCGCGAATGCTCTCGTCCAGTTCCTCGAAATCCTTGCGGTTTTCTTCCGGGAAAATCAATTCGCGCACCTCAGCCCGTCGTGCTGCGATGGTTTTCTCCTTCACTCCGCCAATCGGCATCACCATACCCGTCAAGGTCAGTTCCCCGGTCATCGCCAAATCAGGGGCAATCGCCTCTCCTGTCGCCAACGAGTAGAGGGCGCAAGCCATCGTGATTCCTGCTGAGGGACCGTCCTTGGGGGTTGCACCCGCTGGAACGTGCAGGTGAATGCGGTGTCCACTGAAGAACTTGCGCTTGGTGCCCTCGCTTTCCAGCAGGGAGCGGACATAGGTATAGGCGATTTCGGAGGATTCGACCATCACCTTGCCCAACTGTCCGGTCTGCTTGTAGCCCTCGTTCTTGGCGGTGACATGACTGGCTTCGATGTGCAAGGTCGCGCCGCCGAGGCTGGTGTAGGCGAGTCCGGTGACGACGCCAACGCGGGGTTTTTTGTAGCGGGCGTCTTCCTCAAAAGTGCGCCGACCGAGCAATTCTGGAAGATCGGTCGTGGCAATCTGAACGGTTTCGTTATCATGCTCCACGATCTTGCGGGCGGACTTGCGGAGTATTTTCTTGAGCTGATTCTCCAGCCCGCGCACTCCAGCCTCACGGGCGTAGCCGTCAATGATCTCATGCAACACGGGCTTGCGGATCAAGACCTGTTTGCGGCTGATGCCGTGCGCCTTGAATTGCTTGGGAATCAGGTGCCGACGTGCGATTTCGAGCTTTTCCTCCAGAATGTAACCGGAAAGCCGGATGGTCTCCATGCGGTCCAGCAGCGGTGCCGGAATCGTGTCGAGTTGGTTCGCAGTGCAAATGAAGAGCACCTTGGAAAGGTCAAAGCGGATGTCGAGGTAGTGATCGAGGAAATCCTTGTTCTGCTCTGGATCGAGGACTTCAAGCAATGCGGAGGCGGGGTCGCCGTGGAAACTCGCACCGATTTTGTCCACCTCGTCGAGCATGATCACAGGGTTCGCGGTTTTCGTCGTCTTGAGAGCGTTGAGGAATCTGCCCGGCAGTGCGCCGATGTAGGTGCGGCGGTGCCCTTTGATCTCGGCCTCGTCGCGCATCCCGCCGAGGCTGAAGCGGTAGAACTTGCGGCCCAGCGCCTTTGCGATGCTCTGGCCGACCGAGGTCTTGCCCACTCCCGGAGGACCGACGAGCAGCAGGATCGAACCCGAGAGATTGCCGTGGATGATGCCCACGGAGATCAGTTCGAGGATGCGATCCTTGACATCCTGCAACCCGTAATGCTCGCGTTCGAGGATACGTTTGGCGCGCTTGATGTCGTAATAATCCTTGCTGTAAACACCCCACGGCAGGATCGTGAGCCAGTCGAGGTAGGTGCGGGAGACGTTGTATTCTGGAGAGGCCGGTTCCATCACCTTGAGCTTGTCCAATTCCTCTTCAATGCGTTCCTTGGCTTCATCCGAGAGTTTGAGCTTCTTGAGCCGTGCTTCATATTTTTCGACCTCCGTCTCCCGGCCTTCCTTGGAAATTCCAAGTTCTTTTTTGATCTCTTTAAGCTGTTCGCGCAGGAAAAATTCGCGCTGCTGCTGCGTCATCCGATCCTCGATGCGCTGGTTGATCTGCGACTGTAGCTGGGCGAGTTCGAGTTCCTTGTGCAGTAGCGTGAGGGTGCGCTCTAAGCGTTTCTTCACCGGACGAGTTTCCAGCACTTTTTGGAGCTCGGTTCCGGAGGCAGTGGTCATCGAGGCCGCGAAGTCGGAAAGCGTCCCCGGCTCCTTGAGGTTGATGTGCCCCGCAAGCAATCCCAGTTCCTCCTTGAAGAGTGGATTGAGTTGCACCAATTCCTTGATGATGTTGATGATCGAAATCGAATACGCCTTGATCTCGTCATTGACGGTAGGTTCCGCTTCGTACCAGTAGCGCACACGAGCGCGCAAGACGGGTTCTTCTTGCGTGACCTCCACCACGTCGAAACGTTCCTCAACTTGGACGATGATGTGCAGCGGAGCATCCCCTTGTGGGTGCGATGCCTGTACGATTTTGGCAAGGGTACCGACCTTGGCGAGTCGCTCCTTGCTTCTTTTTTTGTTGTTGTTGTTCGTTGGCTTGGAAAAGACGAGCCCGATGTATTTGAGCTTGGATTTGAAGCCCTTCAGCAACTCCTGCTCCAAGTCATCGTCCGTGATCATCACAGGCACCATCATCTTGGGAAACAGCGGGCGGTCAAACATTGGCGCGACCAACAGCAATTCCGGGAAGACCTCGCTGGCGATGACAATGGGCTTGTCTTCCGGAGTCGGCTCGGGCAGTTCAATTATTTCGTCGAGTTCGGATTCCTCCGGGGTGATGATCAGTTCAGGAGAGTCGTCGGCCATGCAGGGTCAGGCAAGCGGGTGGCGGAAGCATCATCCCCCAACGCTTGCGGCGGGGTGGTTTATTCCGTCTAGGTTATGCGTTACAGTAAGACCGTGCAAGTCGGTCTATTTTTCAGGTCGAAAACTTAGCACTCATTCTAGTCGAGTGCTAGTAACGACGCAATCCAATTCTGAGGACGCTGATGGCTCGCAAGTGGGGACAGCATTTTTTGAGACACCCTGCGGTGGCAGAACGTATTCTGGAAACCGCAGGAGTGGAGCCGGGAACTCTAGTTTGGGAGATTGGTCCGGGAGCGGGAATCCTGACTGCGGCCCTGCGGAAGCAGGGTGCTCGTGTGCTGGCGGTGGAGATTGATCCGAAACTGGCGGCAGCTTTGCGGGAACGCTTTCGCGGGGATGTTGATTTCCAGCTCATCGAAGGTGATGTGCTGGCACTTTCGTTAGAGGTGCTGGACGAGTGGGATGCCGGGCCGTGGAAGGTGGTCGCAAACCTGCCCTACAACATTTCCACACCGCTCTTCTTCCGGATGCTGGCAGAGCGCCGCCGTTGGCAATCACTCACGTTGATGGTGCAGTGGGAAGTGGCCGAGCGGCTTTGCGCGGGGCCAAACGACGGCAAGGCGTATGGCGTGTTGGCCTTGGCCGCCGAGTTGGGGTTCGAGCGTACGCTCGCCTTCAAGGTGCCTCCGGAAGCCTTCCACCCCCCTCCGAAGGTGGAATCCGGCGTGGTGCATCTGGTTCCGGTCGAGTCCGGTTTGTCCCATGAAGAGGAACAACACTTGCTCAACTGGATTCGCTGCCTCTTCCAGCAGCGCCGCAAAACGTTGTTCCGCAATCTGCGGCGCTGTTGCCCCGCATGGGTGCAGCAAGCGGGAGAGGCCTTGCGGGCGCAAGTGCAAATGCGACGCCCGGAGGACTTGACTTACGCGGAGTGGCGTACGCTGTTCGCGTGGTTTTGCAAGGACATGGAATCGACAACTTCTCCAGAAACGGAATGCTAAAAATGAAATCATGCTTGGGCCGTTTGCAGGGCTTATTGGTGGCTCTGTTCCTACTCGTCCCCGCTCTGCTTTTCGCACAAGGCCGTTTGGGAAAATCCGTGTTTGAGGGCAATCCTCCAGCGTTTCTCAGCGATCCAGAAATCCTTGCGGATTTGCGGGTGGCTTTGCAGGTGATGCAGGAGAACTACGGGCGCTACGAACAGTTGGAGCGTTCCGGAACCAACTGGGAGGCGGTTTTCCGTGACTTGGGGGCACGGCTAGTGGCCGAACCGAATCCGGTGCTGACACATCACTTTCAGGAACGACTGGTTGCAGCACTGGGGTTCAAGCGGGATCCACTGGTGAGTACCGACCCGGCAGGTGGAACCACTGGCTCCATTCACCACTCAGCTGCAACTGGTGAAGCAATCCGGACGCTTCCGGACTCTGCCACTCCAGAAGCGTCTGGGGGTGGCCAACCAATGGCTCCAGCAATGCGATTTCAAGCAGGCACGGATTTTCCAGATTCCTGCGGAGCGTAGCGGCGAGCAACGCTTTGAGTTGGGCCTGCTCACCGCCCAGCGTCCGGAACCGTTGCGCTGTACGCTGGAGGACGACACGGGGCGGGTTTCGGAACACACCTTCAAACTGACCCTGCCCTCGCAGCCGCGCAACGCACCCAAGTCGCCAATTTTCCGCTACGAAGGCGGACGTGTCCCTTACGTCCGCTGGTTCCGTGATGGCGACCGGGGTGAGCGCAGCTACGCGGAATTCCTACGCGTGGCGAGGCGGCTACAGCGTAGCGACGTGCTGGTGCTGGACGTGCGGGGCAACCACTCCGGGAGCTTCGGGTTCATCGAACGCTGGCTGCGGGAGCTGACGAGTAGTGGCTGGGAGAACGTGGTGGTGCGCGAACGTCATTCTCGGCAAACCCTCACCGGGTTGCTCAACCGGGTGGAATGGGGGTTGCGCCTTGAAAAAAACCGCACTCCAACGATGAGGAACGCCCTCGCGCAAAAGCAACAACAACTGGCCGCGCTGCTCAGGCGTTTTGAGGAGAACGACCTGCCGGAGAAGTGGGTGGAGACGAAGTTTATTTTCAACGGCAAGCGCGAGGCTCCGGTTTGGTCCCGGAGGTTGGTGGTGATCGCCAACACCCACTGCGGCGACGGCTGCCAGTTTCTCGCGGCGCTGGCGAAGCAGCAGCCGAATGCCTTTTTGTTTGGAACCCCAACCGGACACTACCCCCGGCGTGTGCTGGTTCCGCTCTACCAGTTGCCAAACTCCGGCATTTTCCTCTCCGTGAACCACCGGATGCATCTGAATCAGGAAGGCCAGAACATCGCGCAAGTGGGCTACGAACCAGACGCTTGGGTGTTTGACGAATCCGTGGTGCAACAGGCCCTGCGTTTTGCCGAAAGTGGATTCTGACACTGTGACCTCCACTCAGGATGCCACAAGTTTCTGGAAGTATTCGGAAAGACAGTGAGGTCGGCTTGTGGTAGGATTAGCAGAAATGATAACTCTCAACAATAAGTGCAAGGGAGGCGATAAGCATGGAAGTCACAGCAGACAAGGAATTTCAGGTCAAGTCCGACGTTGAGTCCGTGTGGGCATTGCTCTCCGATCCCGCCAAAGTGGTGGTGTGTGTTCCGGGGGCGCAACTCACTGAGGTCGTGGACGAGATGAATTTCAAGGGCAAGATCATCGTCAAGATCGGCCCGGTGACGAGCAAGTTCAACGGCGAGGCGAAGTTCGACAAGCTGGATGCAGACACCCGGGAAATGACCCTCAGTGGAGCCGGGACCGACACCGGAGGTAAGGGCAGTGCGACAATGACTATGAGCTTTGTCCTCAGCGAGCTGGAGGGCGGCACCCTCGTCAAAAGCAGCATGAAGCTCTCAATCACCGGGAAGCTCGCTCAGTTCGGCGCCCGCATGATTGTCGCCGTCAACAATAAGCTCTTTGGCCAGTTCACCCAGAACTTCACCGAAATGGTAGAAACTGGTGAAACCGGAGCAGGAGCAGAGGCGGCTCCAGTGGACGGACTCAAGCTCGCAGGTTCAGCGCTTATGGGCATGATCACGGGCAAACAGAATTGAAACAAATCGTTAGTGATGGCGTACCGTTATAGTAAAAGCTGCTGGTTCTAGGACACATTTAGACTGGGGTACAAACAGCCAATTCATTGATATTCAATAATATTTATTAGATGTCACCGCTAAGTCATAGTGTTCGATTTTTAATGGATTTTACTATAAAACAACAGGGCTCTGGCGCAACTCACAAGCAAGACCTCAACAACGCCAGACCCACGTCCTCATGCTTCTGCCAAACATCCACAAGCACGGCAGCGCGGGGCGGCGCACCCGCGCCCCAACACCAACAACCAGCAAAGTCGCAGGACTCCCTGCCGCCGAACTGGAAACCGCTGGATTCCAAGACCAAATCCCCTCACTGTTTCACTCCACTCGAGTTGTACTTGACCAGAAAGATGTCTTGATGACCCCCCGAGTTGGTGTTTCCGTCGAGTCCTCCTTCAGTGGGTGGTTCAAGGGTTCAGGGTTTTTAAAAACAACAAAGAAAAAATCTCGAATTAAGTAGTCATGAAAAAGCATCTGGTGAAAACTTAAGTTTTGCCTCTGTTGTTGAAAATAATCTCAAAAGTCTATTTGAAAAATTAAGTTGCATTATTATGGCTCTATTTGCGTTA
>LWDU01039647.1_pt1 | contig 19386 bp, 17 predicted proteins | sample 727161 | NCBI WGS metagenome assembly LWDU01 (sample SAMN04566230, study PRJNA314399) | hydrothermal vent metagenome | isolation source: deep sea hydrothermal plume seawater | place: Mexico: Gulf of California, Guaymas Basin | collected 2004-07-11
CCGTCCTGGTGCCACTGTACGGCTTGGCCGATGCGCGGCTTCTTGGCAATATAATGCGCGGCGAACATCGCCACGTCGTCGCCGAGGAATTGCGCGGCGATATCCACCAGGCGCGGATCGCAGACCAAGCGGTGGATAAACGGATCGGCCACCAGCAAACCGTGCCCCAAACGCTCGGGCCGCACATCCGGGTATTTCTTGCCAAGCCAGTGCACGTGATCCATCATTTCGCCGGCGAGGCCCTTGTCGATGGCCCCGCGGGCAATACAATAGCCGTGTTCGTCGTATTCCTGGCGCAGGCTCTTTTGATCTTCTGCCACAAATGCCGTCATCGCTGTCTCTCCTACAAAAATTCTCTATAAATACCCAATAATCGCGCAAGATCAAACGGTAATTTTGATTCGATTACCTTGCGGATCCGCGACCACGCTCTCATAATACCCGTCGCCCGTCGTGCGCGGACCACCGCTGCAGATAAAAGCATCTTCGACTAAGCGTGCAGTGATCTTGTCGACGGCTTCTTGCGAACCAACCGACATCGCGAGATGGGCGTAGCCCATAAATTCATCATCCGCCGCCGAATCCTTTACCGTATTCAAGCCTGGACGCTGTATCAATTCGAGACGCGCACTAGATGCGAAGGTCAAAAAATGCGCCTGCGTTTTCTTTTTCTCGTTAACATACTTTACATTGGCTTTCGCGCCAAAATGCCGTTCGTATAAATCCTTCAACGCTTCGATGTCTTGTGACCATAAGGCCACGTGTTCGATTTTGATAGTGCATTCCCCACAAAAGGAAAAAGGCGTATACCGCTACCGCAACAACGCGCCCGGCACCCGGTTCCAGACCGCCGGTTCCACATCTCCTTTATAATCGGCTACCAGCGGCGCAATACGCTGCCGGTCCTCCGCGCAAAGCTCTTGCAACGCCGCCGTATTCGTGCGCTCGCGATAACCGGCGCGTACCCGCTCGGACGTCTTGTCATAACACGGCAAATACCACAGGGTCAGTACCGTGCGACGCTCGCTGGTCTGGTTGGTATGGGCACTATGCAGCAGGCGCGCATCGCCGACGACGAGGTCTCCGGCGTTGGTTGACACGTCGATTTCGGCCGAGTGTTTTGAGAATAGAGGATGTCTATGGTCGTCGGTATGGCGAATATCAGAATCGTGCCCCTTACCCAAATGCTCGTGCAAATCGAAACGCCGACGATGCGATTTCGGGATGAGCCGCAAACAACCGTTCTCCACCTGAGTATCTGTGAGATAATACATAAAGAACAACTGGTGCGGCATGCGGTCAGCCGCCTCCGGCTCGTCCCAGAACACCCAATCCTGGTGCCAGTAGAGCGGCGTCTCGCCGCGTTCTTTGGCAATGGCGAAACCGCTCCAGAAGCGCGGCCGGTCAAAGCCGAGTCGGCTTAACACCGCGAGCGCGCCCGGCCAAGTGATCAGGTCGAGAAAGGCCGGGTCCTGGAATTGCATAAAAGCTAGATTGCCTTGGTTTGTATCTTTATGCTCCGTCTCATTCTCGTCGAGTAGTTTGTCCGAGGCGACGCGCAACCGCCGCAATAAATCGTCGGACAAGACATCTTCAAAAAGGCAATAGCCTTCCTTTATTAGCCCGTCTAGTTTTGGATCCATAATCTCATTTGTCTTTCACAGTAGTATCGCGAACATCTCTGCGTGTTTCGTTGACGCCCGTTTATCGAGTGGATACCTTAAACAATCATGGAAGAAACACCAAGCTATACCGGCCATCTGCTGCCCCCCGAGCCCTCAACCACCGACCTGCGATTGGCCTGCACCGACTACTCAGCCATCTGCCGGGCCAATATCGCCGCCGTCGCCGACCGCTTCGAGCAACGCGAAGACTACCCCTTTATAGATACCAAACTCGACCTCAAGACCGGCCGCGACTTCCGCGCTGATGATCCGATCCGCGGACGCGACGCGATCTACGGCTGGATCCAAGGACGCGGGCTTGAAGCGCTCGCCGGCCACGCCACCTGGCTAACTCAATACGACGATCTCGAATCGCAAGCGCTCGCCGCACGGCTGCGCGCCATAGCCGAACCTGTACTCGTCTCCCTGCGCCGGATGCGCGCGAAGAACGACGGCCACTTGTACTTCTTCATGCGCCCCGACGGTACCCCCTTTGCCCTCGACGACGACGGCCAACCTCAGAATATCCCCCTCGACGACAACGACGCCAGCAATTTCAGCGACCTGTTCTGTGCCAAAGGCATGATCGCCGGCGCACGCCTTCTGGCCGACGAGGCCGCCGAGCGCGAAGCGATCGACTACGCACAACGCGTCAGCGCCGATCTGTGGGCCCGGCGTTTTGTCAGCGACCAACAACCGCTCGACCCGACAAATCCTATCGCCCACGTGCCGGGCCGCTTCGACCACGGGCCGTATATGATCAGCCTCGGCACCTGCGCCTTGAACGCCGCCATCGGCGACACACAAGCCATCGAAGAGGGTTTGCGCCTTATTGATTATGAGTTGGCCTATTATGCCAACCGCAATGGACGGATCAGCGACTTTTCAGACGGGGATTTCTGGGAGTCGATCGACGACAAGGGCGCGCCCTACCGCGACGGCGAAGGGCGCGTGCTCTGTGACCCCGGACATTCGCTGGAATTTGTCGGGCTGGCACTGAAGTTCACCCGCGCCATGCGTGCCTCAGGCGCCGGACGTCCATCGCAACTGCGCATACTAGAGCAACACCTCACCCATATGCCGGCCATTCTGCGACAAAACTTCGCCAATGGCTTTTTGCCCGGACCAGGCGGGATCTGCAAGGCCTTCGACCTGGTTACGCGGCAACACCTCAATACCGACATGCCCTGGTGGAGCCTGCCCGAGACGATCCGCGCCGCCGCGCTCTGCTGGCGCGAATCCGCCGACGCGGAAACGCAGCAAGCCTGCCTGCAAATTTGGACCGCCTGCCACAACGCCTTCTTCACGCACTTCATTCGCCCCGAGGTGCATCTAATGTCGATACAGACCCGCTGCGAAGACGGCAGCGTCTCCGACTCCATCCCCGCCACCGCCGACGCCGACCCCGGCTACCACACCGGACTCAGCCTGCTCGACGTGATCGCCGCCGTGAACGAGTCAGTCGGCTAAATCACGCGCTAGGCACCATCTCGACCGTGCCGTTTTTCCGCGCCCGCTCCGCTGCGAAGACCATCAAATGGCTTTCCAACGTCTCGTCAGGGCCCGACAGGATACGGGTTGGGTCGCCCTCGGCCACCGCCGCAACAAAACACTGCATCAGGCCGTAGTCCCCCCCACCGTGCCCGCCGAGAATCGACGAATCGGTGGGATCAATCTCGATATCCCGGCGCTCATCGGTCAGAAAGTCAAAGACTTCGATCTTCTCGTCGTCGCTGAACAACTCGCCCTTGGTGCCAAAGATCCTCGTCTCGCGCCCCCGCCCCCGAGCAAACGCCGTCATCGTAAACGCCGCCGTTGCCCCACCCTCGAAGAGGAAATTGACGACTTGGTGGTCGACCACGTCGTTGTCGCAGTCGTAGACGCAACGGCCGTACGGTCCTTCGCGCAATGCTTGCAATACCGCCTCTTCATCCACGTCCGGCGTCAATACATCGACCGGCCAACCGGTCTGCCCGTCCCGCACCCGCCCCAAGTAAATCTTCTGCGCCGCATACGCGCACTCCGCCGCCAAGTCGCAGTCGAGACAGCGAGCGGCGGCGCCCACAGGTTTCTGCTCGGCGCGGAAGTGCTTGAGGTTACCGAAGGAGGAAACCTTTTTGCACGGCACCCCTAAGATATAGCGCAGCCAATCGACATCGTGGCACGACTTGGCCAATAACATCGCCGACGACTCTTCTTCATTGCGCCAGTTTCCACGCACAAACGAATGCGCCTGGTGCCAATAACCCACCGGCTCCAAACGCTGCACGCTGACGATATCGCCGATCGCGCCCTGATCTAAAAGCTGTTTGATCTTCTGGGTAACAATCGTATACCGCACAACGTGGCAGACCGCCAACATCACTCCAGCAGCCTTGACCGCTTGGTGGATCCGGCGGCAACCCTCCTCGTCTGGGGCCATCGGCTTTTCCAACAACAAATGATAGCCCTTCGCCGCAAAGGCCTCGGCCGGTTCGACGTGCATCGCGTCCTGGGTCGCGACGACCACCGCATCGGCGAATTTCTCCGCCGCCGCCGCCGCCCGCCAATCGGCAAAGGCGTTTTCCGGTGTAATATCGTATTCGTCGATCATGCGTTGGCGATAAATTTCCCGCGGCTCAGCCACGCCGACAATCCGCACCTCGTCGGGATGGGCCGCCGCGTAACTTGCATAGCCCGTGCCGCGGCTGCCCGCTCCAACGATGAGTAGATTTACAGGTGCCATAGATTCTCCGTTCGTTTATAGTAATAAACCGCACTTTAGCCCCACCGCTCGAACATTTGACCCACCCACATTCCTCTGACGTTGACCAGGCGGAGGGGATGGCCGCGCCGGGTATCTTTAGGCGGGCAGGGAAAAAAGGCCGAGGCGGGATGGGCTGCGGTGAGCCAGCGCGACGGCGCTGCGAGGGGCGACGGCCCGAGGGACTTTAAAAATACCCAGCGCGATCAGCCCCGCAACTTTCCTCCCATCATCAGAATTTTTAAGCACGCCTCCTAACAAAACTACATATCACCGACTAGCAATTACTTGCACGCACACCGGCTGCCCACCCTCGGCGATGCTGGCATTGGCCGCCGCGGCCAAAGAATTTGCCGACGTGACTTTTCTAAGCAAACCGCTGCGCAATCAGATTACATCCGCACCGTCCAGGATATGCTGAATTAGCCCTTTGGCGACCCTTGACATAGGTCGGACCGCAGTCCATACTTATGCGCGTACGCAACTCTAATTATATAATTATGTTCGCGGCTACCTAATAAACTATGTAGTGAGGAGGGTTTCCCTTGAAAGACTTTGAATATTGCGCACCCAAAACCTTGCGCGAGGCTGTGGCCCTCAAGGCCGAGAAGGGCGAGGCCGCACGCGTCCTGGCCGGCGGCACCGATCTTATCGTGCAATTGCGCGGCAAGCGTTTCACCCCTGATCGCGTTATTGACATCAAAAACATCGCTGACGCCAATGAACTGTCCTACAGCCCCCGCAAGGGATTGATTATCGGCGCGGGCGTGCCTTGTTGGCGTGTTTACAACGACGCCAAAATCGCCGAGCTCTATCCGGGGCTCATCGACTCGGCGGCCATTATCGGCGGTATTCAAGTTCAGGGTCGGGCCACTTTTGGCGGCAACTTGTGCAACTCTTCGCCCAGTGCCGACACCATCCCCAGCCTGATGACGCATTCGGCCGTCTGCAATCTCATCGGTCCCAACGGCAAGCGCAAAGTGCCTGTAGTCGACTTCTGCACCGGCCCGGGCCGCAATGTGCTCGAACCCGGCGAGATTCTGGTTTCTCTGCAGATCCCCGGCGTCAAAAAGAACACCGGCGCCCATTACCAGCGCTTCATCCCACGCAACGAGATGGATATCGCTGTCGTCGGCGTCTCCTCACAAGTGGTCCTCGCCAATCGCGGCAAAGAGTTCAAGGAAGCCCGCATCGCACTGGCCGCCGTCGGCCCCACGCCGATCTTCGCCACCGCTGCCGGTGAGGCCCTTGCCGGCCAAGCGGTCTCCGACGAAGCTATCGCAGCAGCAGCAGTAGCAGCGCAGAACGTCGCCACGCCGATTTCCGATATGCGCGGCCCAGCCGAGTTCCGCACGCACTTGGTCGGAGTATTGGTCAAGCGCACCCTCGCAGGCGCTATTGCCCGGGCCCGCGGCAAGTTCGTCGCCAACGCCGTGCAGGAAGCGGCGGGCTAGCGAACAGAGCGATACCGCGAGAAAAAGTCAATTTCAGGAATTCTCCGGCCGCCACACGCATCCGGTCGGTGACTTCGCCGCCAAAGTCGGCAAAGAAAGATCAATCGATGTCATCCACAGTGCGGATTCCGCCGGGCACCACTGCACCGTCACCATTTGCTACTGGGACGAGAGTTATCTGCAGGACTGACCCCGGGATCCACACCTCTGAATACGGAGACTAAAATGAGCAAAATACACGTCCAGACCACCATCAACGGGGAAGCGACAGAATTTCTCTGCGAGCCGCGCCAGAGCCTGCTTGAAGTGCTGCGCGAGACCCTCGGTTTTACCGGCACCAAAGAAGGCTGTAACGACGGCAACTGCGGCGCCTGTTCGGTCACCCTCGACGGCGTCCTAATCGACTCCTGCCTAATGCTCGGTGTCGAGGCCGAAGGCAAGTCCATTGGCACCGTCGAAGGCCTGGCCAGCCCCGAAAGCCTACACCCGATACAACAGGCGTTCCTCGAGCATGCCGCCCTACAATGTGGTATCTGCACCCCGGGCTTCCTCGTCGCCTCAAAAGCCCTGCTCGACCACAATCCCGAGCCCTCCGAGCACGAGATAAGGCACTGGCTAGCCGGCAACCTGTGCCGCTGCACCGGTTATGACAAAATTGTCCGTGCCGTACTCGAAGCCGCGCAAACAGTACGCGCAAGCGCCTAAACTTTATCCCAAAGGAGGTACGCCATGTCTGCTGGAAACGGCTATAAAGTCATCGGCACCCGTCCCGTCCGCCACGACGGTGTCGATAAAGTAACCGGCCGTGCCGTCTATGGCGGCGATACACGGCTGCCTGGCCTGCTCTACGGGCAGGTCCTGCGCTCGCCGCACGCGCACGCGCGCATCAAATCCATTAATATTTCTAAGGCCCAAGCCTTACCCGGCGTCAAGGCGATACTCACCGGTGCCGACCTGCCCGAGACCGGCGATACCATCGTCGACCTCGGCGAGGGGCCAGCCCGGCTCAAATTCATGAGCGACAACGTGCTCGCCACCGACAAAGTACTCTATAGGCATATCGCCGAAGAGGCCCTCGACCTGATCGAGGTAGAATACGAAGTCCTAGAGGCGGTTATAGACGTGCGCGAAGCCATGCAAGAGGGCGCGCCGCAGCTGCATCCGGACATGACCACCCAGGAGTTCGGCGAAGACACCGGCCGCACGAGCAATCTCGCCACGCATTTCCAACACAAACTCGGCGACCCCGACACCGCCTTTGCCGCGTCCGACGTGGTCATTGAGCGCGAGTTCAGCACCGCCACCGTGCACCAGGGTTATATCGAGCCGCACAACGCCACCGCGATGTGGAACGCCGACGGCCAGATCACGATCTGGACCAGCACCCAGGGCTCGTTCGCCGCCCGGGCGCAGACCGGCGCCGTGCTCGATATAGCGGTCTCCAAGATCAAAGTCGTGCCCCAGGAAATCGGCGGCGGTTTCGGCGGCAAGATTCCTATCTACCTGGAACCCATCGCCGCCATGCTCTCCAAAGCCAGCGGCCAGCCCGTCAAGCTGATCATGACCCGCCCCGCCGTCTTCGAGAGCACCGGCCCGACACCCGGCTCCCATATCAAGATCAAGATGGCGGCCAATTGGGACGGCAAGATCACCGCCGCCGACGCCTATATCGCCTTCGAGTCCGGCGCCTATCCCGGCGGCCTGGTCGGTGCGGCAGCGATGTGCGTTTTCTCCTGCTACGACATTGCCGATGGCCTCATCGATTGTTACGATGTCGTGGTCAATAAACCGCGCAGCTTCGCCTATCGCGCCCCCGGCTCGACCCAGGCGTGTTTTGCCACCGAACACGTGGTCGACCTATTGGCCGCCGAGTTGGGCATCGATCCGCTTGAGTTTCGGCTCAAAAACTGCGCCACCCGAAGATGGGCTGTAAGGAAGTCTTGGAAGCCATCCGCGACTCCGACCACTACAAGAGCTCGGCTCTGACAGGCCGCAACCAAGGCCGCGGGATCTCGGTCGGCTATTGGTTCAATGTCGGCTTGCAGTCGGCCTGCACCGCCAACGTCAATACCGACGGCACGGTCAGTCTCTCCGAGGGCTCGACCGATATCGGCGGCAGCCGCACTGCCATCGCCATGCAGTTCGCCGAAACCCTGTCCCTCGACGTCGATGATGTCAGGGCACAAGTCGTCGATACCGACTCAATCGGCCATACCGACGTCACCGGCGGCAGCCGGGTGACCTACGCCACCGGTTGGGCCGCCTACAAGGCCGCCCTCGACGTACAAGCACAAATGTGCGAGCGCGCCGCCCAGCTCTGGGAAGTCGATACCGACCAGGTACAATTTGCAGACGGTGTTTTTAGCTCGGGCGACAAGTCCTATACCTTTAAAGAACTCGCCGGCCATCTCGACGAGACCGGTGGCCCGGTCATCGGTCGCGCCACCGTCAACCCCGACTCCGGTGTCGGCGGCTCCTTTGCCGCCAATATCGCCGACGTCGAGGTCGACCCCGAAACCGGCAAGGTCCAGGTCCTGCGTTTCACCGTCATCCAGGACGCCGGCAAGGCCATCCACCCCTCCTATGTTGAAGGCCAAATGCAGGGCGGTTCGGCACAGGGCATCGGTTGGGCGTTGAACGAAGAGTACTACTACAGCAAGGACGGGCACCTGGAAAATTCGAGTTATCTCGACTACCGGATCCCGACCAGCCTCGATCTACCAATGATCGAAACAATCATCGTCGAGGTCCCCAACCCGGGCCACCCCTTCGGGGTGCGCGGCGTCGGCGAGGCCAATATCGCACCGCCGCCGGCCGCCATGGCCAATGCCATCGGCAACGCCATCGGCGTGCGTCTGCAAGAGCTGCCGATGAAACCCTCCAGCATCATCGCCGCAATACAGGCCAGCGAGGGTGAAGCCGCGGGCGGCTGAACCACCATGCCCGTAGCCTGGATCCCCTCGCTGATGCAAAAGCTGACCGGGGGGCAACAGCAGATCCCGGTCGAGGGCGAGACCGTGCGCCAGATCGTCGAGGCGCTCGAAGCGCTCTACCCTGGATTTAAGGCCCGCATCGTCGAAAACGACCGCATCCGCACCGAGATCGCGGTGGCCGTCGACGGCGAGGTCGTCACCTCGGGGTTGCGAGCCAGGGTTGGCGCCGAAAGCGAGGTGCACTTTCTGCCGGCGTTGGCCGGAGGTTAGTCTCAGGTAAAACGTAAAAAATGCCCGTCCAGAAAATCGGACGGGCATTTTTTATGTCTATAACAAAACGCTCCTGCATCTATCCGCTCCCATAGCGCCGCAGATCCTGAGACTCCCGACAATCTTCCACACGCCTCCTATTTTGGATAAAAACCACATATTCCGATGTTTCTTCTATTGATCGTGAAGTAGTGAGTCTGATATCCCTTCCCTCACTTTCTATCGAGGCATTAATCAGCACCGATAACCAATCTAGCCGTTTCACCTGCAAATTTTGCAGAAATTGGCACAATTCACTACCATTATGCCCTTTAAACAATCCGCTACCCCTCACTATCAATGACACTATTATGTTATTTTACAATAGCTTACATATCACCAACATCAACATGGCACAGAACTTGCCTTATAAGTAACAGGGTAAATCAAGTAGTGCTCAATCAGCCCTGAGCCGAAGTGGATGACCCATTACATCTACAGAAATCAATGCAAATTCTGCATCCCGCAAAGCGCTCTTTTCGCTTTTGCCGCTTGCAGCACACATACACACTGCAATAATTGCACTAACCCCACGTTTATTAAGGGGAGGAAAATGATGACCGAAAACGTAATGCTTACCGAAGAAGACGAGTTGCTCGAACTGCTCAGCCAAAACGGTGCTGATACGCTCGATTTGCTCAGCGGCGACCTGTCGATTATCGGCACCCAGTCGATGGAAAATATCGACGCGATGCTGCAAAACTTAGGCGAAGAGGAATTCGCAGTCGTCGACAAATACTTCGGCCTCTCGGGCGAAGCACCCTACACCGCCGTAGAAATCGGCGATGCGATGGACTTCGACGAAAGCCAAGTCACCTCGATCATCGCCCAGGCGCTGCGCAATATGCGCAGCGGTAGCGAAGCCTAAGAGTCAAGCAGCCCGGCTAGCGCTGCTACTTAAGAAATAGAAAGGGCGGTGCTTCTAAACAAGCACCGCCTTTTGCCGTTCTATTTATCACATCTCTCAATCATCCGCAACCACCTCCACGACCATCTTCCCAACCCCACTACCCTCTGCCCCTACACGATCATCCCGATACGCCAAGACCCGAAATGAATCCTCGACATAACTGCCAAAAACTCCCGTCCCACCCTCGACGTGAAACACCGGCCCCTTATCCCCATCGCTGCCCGACTGACCGTTGAACGAAGTCGTAAAATAGTCGAAATAATTTAGATCCGCCGCCTGCAACCGCACGCGATATTCTCCTTCAAAACGCACACCCAACCACCACAAGTCGCTGCGGGTGGTATCCGCCGGAATCCAATAATCGATCTTGCGCGCACTAAAAAGATCCTCAAGCCGCTCGCGCCACTTCTTGCCCTCCGACCACTTCTCCTTGTCTTCGATCTCCTCCCACTCCACCTGCTCACGATCCCGCAGCCAACGAATGGGTTCGCCCGCATCGTCGAGCAACGCCAAATTCTCGGCAAAAAACGTGCGCAACGCCTCAATTTCGTCATCGAGCACAGCGAGCGAATCCGCCGACACTTGCCCCTCTAACTCGGCGCGCAACTCGATCAACCGGTCTAGATCACCCGTTAACGGAGCGGTCGGGCCCGGCGGTAAAGACCGCACATCGACTGCTTCGACGATAACCACATAACCTGCCGCATTCTCGCTCTTGTCCCAGAAGAATTCGCCGGGATGCACTAGCTTACCGAAGCTGTCGCCAAAAAGCTGATTGTAGACAATCGTCTCGCCGTCGCCGAGATGTGTCTTGACCTGGGTGACGGCCGATTTGAAGGGCACCGTAGTCTCGGCGCGGACCTGTCGCCCTTGGTGTTCGATTAACAACTCGTAGGTCTGACCTTCGACAATTGGCATCGTCTCATGTGCGAGCATAAAAAGCCCTGGATCGCCGGTGGAGGGCGAAAGCGCGAAAGTCTCGCCCTCAGTGCTTATCCACACCTCGGCGTCCAGCAGCGTATCCTCCAGCCCGTCGTAGTAGCGCTCGGGTGGCAAGGTCTGCCGCAGCGTAAGCTCAGTATCGACGCCCGGCGCCAGATAGCCGACGACAATTACAGTCTGCTGGGGATTTTCGACTTCACTGGGGTTAGAGCAGCCGACAAAAAACGCGGCGCAAAGCAGGAGTATAATCGGGATTTGCATAAGCATATCAGAAGTTGAAATCGAAGCCGAAACTCGGCAGAATCGGCAGCATAGGGATGTCGCGGCGCTTGTTTGGTTTACGATCTTCGGGATCGCCCTGCAAGTCCCAGAAATAGTTGAAGATATTTTTGCGGTTGAGCGCGTTGACGATCTGCAAATAGACCCGCATCTCCCAGGTCCGAAAAGCAAAGACGCGCTGTATCGAAATATCGACCCGTTGATAGCTTGGCAGGCGCACCGCATTGAGGTCGCCCTGCTCATTGAAGGTCCAGGTATTGCCCGATGGCAAGGAGATTTCGCCGCGCCCCAGGATCTGGGTATAGGGCTGGCCCGAGGCATAGGCGCCCCGGCTGTTGAGCGTCCACTTTTCCCGAAAGCGCCACGAATGCACCAAATTAATGCTCAAACTACGATCAAACTTGGACTTAAAAAGACGCTCGTTGCCCTCCGCGTCGAGATTGAGATTGTCGATCTTGCGCTCACTGACGCCAGTGGAAAAGGAGAGCCAGCCCGTCTGCTTACCCGCCCGCTTGCGCAACAATAAATCAAAACCGTAGGCCCGTCCGTCGCCGCGGCGCAGGATATCACCGATCTTGTTGGAATCCTGCTCATCGTAGTTGATCTCGTAGAGACCTTCGTAATCCTTGAAATAGGTCTCGGCGTCGAGATCAAGGCCAAGGACCTTGGTCTCAAAACCGGCGATATAGTGAATCGAACTACTCGGTTCGGCGGTGGAATCGGCCAAGGCCCAGACATTGGACAGTAGCGATATACCCTGAAATTCGCGCGCCAGACGAAAGATATACTGGTGGTAACGACCGACAGCGCCCTTGAGGGCGGTTGCGTCGGTAAGCTGGTAACGCGCGGCCAGCCGCGGCGAAACACCCGTATAACCACCATTGTCAAAGTGGTTAAAACGCAAACCCGGCTGCAGCGAGAGCAACGGCCCCAAAGACCAAGTGTCCTGCACGTAGAATGAGTTGTGCAGGGCCTCGACATTGATATCGAACCAGATGCGATCCTTCTCGCCGAACTCGTAATCTATCGACTGGCGCTTAATATTGAAACCGAGCTCGACGGCGTGGTTCTTGCCAGCGAAATAATTCAGGTCTCCCTTGAACGAAACGTCGGTGAGGCGGTTCTGCTCCAAAAGCTCGACGTCTTCGGAGTCGAAATTGGTCTCGGCTTTGAAGTGGCTGCCGGTGACGAGAAAATTGCCGAAGAGGTTGGAGTCAAAAACGTGCGTCCATTTCGAACTTACCGTACGATTGCCCCATTCGAGGTCGAAACCCAACTCGTCAAAGCGATACAGCAAATTGTCTTGGCCGGTATAGGCGGCGACAGTCAGTTGGTCAGAATGCGAGAGTATCTGGTGGGTCTTGCCCTGCAGGTCGTAGAAGTTGTAGCCCAGCGCCTTGGCTTCGAGCGCGCCCCTGGCCACCGCCATCAGCGGATCAAGGTGGGTACGACGAGCGGAAACAAGCCACGAGCCCTTGAGCGCCGGGCCCTGCACCGTTATTCGCGAGGCCAACAGGCTCAACCCCCCATCGACCTCAACCTCTTGTTTGTTGCCCTCGTTGGTGATGACGTTGAGCACCGAGGAAAGCCTGCCGCCGTATTTTGCCGGATAACCTCCGCGCAGTAATTCAGTACTCTTGGCCGCATCGGCGGGAAAGGTAGAGAATAGCCCGAACATATGCGAGGCGTTGTAGACGTCGGTGCCGTCGAGCAAAATCAAATTCTGGTCGGGGGTGCCGCCGCGCACGTAGAGGCCAACCGAAAAATCGGAAAGCGTGGCAACACCAGGCAAGGTCTGGATCGTACGGATCGGGTCGGCTTCGATCGCCGCCGGCGCGGTCTTGAGCTCGCGCATCTGCAAGATCGTACGGCTGGGGCTAATGTCGAAGCTCTCGACCTCCTCGCGATCGGCCTCGATCACTGTGCCCTCGACCTCGATCGCTTCCTCGCCAAGACGAATATCACGAAGGATATCTTCGCCCACGACCACAAGTTCCTCGCGGTAGACCGCATAACCAATCATTGAGACGACCAGGATATAGCGGCCAGGAGGTACGCCGGCGATGGCATAATAACCGCTCTCGTTCGTAATGCCACCCCAGTTTTGGTCTTTGAGGTAGACGCTGGCGAAGGGCAAGCTCTCGCCGTCAGCGGTATCGCGGACGAAGCCACTGATATCGGCGGCTTGAGCACGCACGGCTAAAGCGAGCAGGAGCAGAATTAATAGATGCTTCATATAATATGAGAATATGAGGCTATTGGACCTTGTCAATAAAGCCCAGAGGATATTTCAGCGCTCACCCGTCGAACCAAATCCACCACTGCCGCGCGCCGTATCTTCTAACACTTGCACTTCGAGCAATTCGCCCCTCGTAACCGGTGCGAAGAGCAACTGGGCGACGCGGTCACCCGACTCAATGCGCTGTTCTTCGGCCGAGAGGTTGATCAGAATGACGCCGACCTCGCCCCGATAGTCGGCATCGACAGTGCCCGGAGCATTGAGCACGGTCAAACCGCGTTTGAGCGCCAGGCCGCTGCGCGGCCTGACCTGCGCTTCGTAGCCCACGGGAATCTCCAGATAAAGGCCGGTCGGCACCAGCGCACGCGCACCAGGGACCAAGACCAGGTCCTCGGCGAGCGCGGCACGCAAATCCATGCCCGCACTCTGCGCCGTCTCGTAGGAGGGCAGCGGTTGACCACCCTTGTTGACGACCTTTACCTGAATGTCCATCGGACTCAGGCCCGCGCTCCGTACTCGGCCTTCCAGCGCGCCTTTAACGAATCCACGTAGACCGCACCCAACGTATAACATATCGAGGCAAACAAGCTAAGCACGCCGGCGATAAAGACGATCAGCAGCCGTTGCGGCTTAGCCTTGATTTCGGCGGGGACCGCCGGATCAAGAATTTGCACCGTCGAAGTCGTGTTCTTGGCTTCGATCAGGGCCTCGGCTTCCTGCTGCAACAACAACTGCAATAGGGCCTTCTGTACCAATACGTCCTTTTCCAGCTTGGCGTACTCCTGCGCCACGTTCGGGATATCCCTGAGCGGCAAAAAGAGGTTCTGCTCGATCTCGAGCCGCAGCCTCTTGCCCTTGAGCGAATCGCCGCTGTCCGCGGGTGCGATGCCCTCGCGCAGAAAAGTCATCGCCGCCTGCCGCAATAGAATCTCGCGCTTGAGTTTTTTCACCTTGTCGTGGTTTTCGTCCAGACCGGAAAGGATAAAACCCTGGCGAACAATCTCCAGCTCCATCGCGTCGGTCTGCATCGCGGCGGCGGCGCCAATTACCGCACGGGCCTGGTCCTCGATCGCAATGGCATTATGTTCGGACTGAAACTCTTGCAGGCTTTTCATTTTCACTTCGAGCTTCTCGTCTTCATCACTCAACAACGAGCGGATAAACAAGAGACGCTCGGAGGAAAAGGTTTGAGCAATTTTCTTATTCGTCTTATCAAGTATGACGGTATAGTGCATGGCCATGTCGGCCGCCGTCTGCGGGTCTTGGTCGAGCACTGCGATCAAGATCGTGCCGTCCTCGGTCTTGTCGACTACGGTCTTTTCGGCAAGCATCTCGACCGCGTCGGTCATCGTCTCGGCTCCGTAGCGCTCCAGCAAGTTAAACTTCTTGATCATCACCCGTCGGGTCAGCCCGCTCTTGAGCGTGGCGACGAAGATATCGGCCGGCGTGCCCTTTTCACCCAAACGCAAGGTCGGGATCGGTAGGGCCGAGAGCAGGTCGGAAAAACCAAAACCCTGCTTCTGTTCCTTCGGCGGCAAGATCTGTACCGTCGACTCGAATTCCCTCGGTATCAAGAAACTCAGCGCCCCGGCCAATACACACATGGCCAAAGTCCCGCCAATGACCAGCCCTTTGCCCGCGTACAGCGCGGCCAGCAAATCGAGGATATCGATCTCTTTTCTCTCTTCTCTCTCCATTGCTTCGTGCTCCTTGAAATGCCTGGGCTAAAAGGACCGTACCAACACCACCAAGGTCAGGGTTTCGGCGACGGTGCGCATCGTCGATTGGAAGAAGGCCCAGTAGTTAACCCGCTCCCTCTGCGGCACCCATATCTCGTCACCCGGCCCGACAATTGACTTCAAATCCAGTTCTTCGCGGGTCGCGGTGCGTGCCCGAATCAGACGGGCCCCGCCCTTGTTGGCCTCATACGTATAACCGCCGGCCTTCTCCATATAATACCGCACGCTGAGTCCTGGTTTATAGTCGATCAAACCGGGTTTCTGCATCTGTCCGCTGACACTGATGGTGCGCCGCTTCGTCGGGATATAAATTACGTCGCCGCTTTCGAGGAAGATATTCTGATCCTCGTCGTTTTCTATGAACAGTCGTTCGAAATCGACTGATGCACGCCCCTTCTGCTCGCGGGCCTTGGTCTTGAGATAGGCCTTGTCCTCGCCGTCCAAACCGGCCAGCCCCGTCACTCGCCTCAATGACCGCAAACGTTCCAATTCCGGATCGATCTTGCTGCGCATCTTGGTTCGAACAACCTTCGCGCCGATGAGCGAAGCGTCCTTGGACAAACCGCCGGCCATCATCACCACGTCCTTGAGCCGCGTGACGCCCGGGATAATGCGGTAGCGGCCCCGGTACTTGACCTCGCCGTAGACCAGCGTCGTCGGCATCTGCTGCCACAAAGAGCGGGCGCGGATAAAGAGCATGTCGTTCGATTGCAGCTCAACGTGGCGTATATCCTCGTATGTAAAACCCGGCTTCCCCTCCTCATTACTGCCCAACTCAATGACCTCGGTCTCTTCGGTGCCCGACCGAAAACGCCAGAGCTCGACCCGAACCAGCGGCGCGTCCAGGCGCAACCCCTGAGCCAGGTTCACCAAATCCTCGATGGTGTCCCCCGGCTGGAACTCGTGCCGGCCAGGCCGGTTGACCGCGCCGAAGACAAACATCATCTTGTCACGGAATGTAACTTTGACCACATCGCCCATCCGCACATAGGGGTTGAGCTCGACATTGCCAGTGGCGAGAAACATGCTCAAGTCGACCACCTCGACCGTATTGTCGCCGTGGATGAGCTGTATCGAGCGACGCGACGTCGCCTGGTTGACGATCTGGCGCACGCGAGTGACCTTCTGGCCGCCCACATCGTCCTGGAACGAGGTGCCCCGCAGTTCGTCCGTATAACCGCCGGCTAGCTCGATCAGGTCGGAGACCCTCGTCGTCGGATGAATCGTAAAGCTGCCCTCCTTGAGCACCGCACCGGTGACGTAGGCCGTAAAGAAGCGCATGCTGGCCAGGTTAATCGTAACGTCGACGCCCGGATATTTGTCCAGCGCGGCGTCCAAGACGTGTGCCTTGGCCTCCGTCAGCGTCAGCCCCGAGACATCGAAGGCTCCGACCGTGGGGATGAGAACATACCCCTCGGGGTCTACCTGTAGCATATAGGACAAATCGAACTCGCCCCAGACATAGAGCTGTATCACATCGCCGGGACCGACTATATACGTGTCGGGATCGATCTCGCGATCCTGGCTGATGCGTAGCTTCTCCACTTCTTCGCCGGTGGGCAGGCGAATTTTTCCAGAGACCAAATCCTGGCCCAAGCCCGGAAGGTCCCCCCCAGGGATCTGCTGCAAGTCATCCTGTTGCTGCTGACTCTCATTGACCAGCCTTTGCAACTCTTCTTCTTGGGCAGCAACAGACCCCGCCGTGCCCAGAATACCCAGAGTAAGAACGAGACCAATAATCCGCTTCAACATAGTTCCTCCTGTCTACCGATTGCCATAATTGCGCTGGTAGTAATCCTTATAGTCCTGCCGCTCCTTGATCTCGCGCCACCAGGATTCGTTTTCGACATACCAATCCACCGTGCGCTCCATGGCGACGCGAAAATCGCTCGCCGGCTGCCAACCCAGAGCCTGGACCTTCGACGAGTCGAGGGCATAGCGCTGATCGTGGCCTGACCGGTCCGTGACAAACTTCAGCAGGCTCTCGTCCTTGCCCAACCGTTTGAGGATTACCTTCGCCACCTCTAAGCCGGTGGCGTCATTCTCGCCGCCGACATTGTATATTTCACCGATTTCACCCTGATGTAGAACCAGGTCTATAGCCGAGCAGTGATCCTCGACATAAAGATGGTCGCGCACTTGCGACCCGTCGCCGTATACCGGCAATGGCAAATCGTCGATTGCATTGGTGATATAGAGCGGAACGCGTTTTTCCGGGTATTGGAAAGGCCCGATATTATTCGAAGCCCGTGTCGTCACTACCGGCAAGCCATGCGTGATATGATACGCACGGACCAACAACTCGGCGCTGGCCTTCGTCGACGAATAGGGGTTGCGCGGTGCGAGCGGCCATTCCTCGGTCCAGGCACCCTCATCGATGCTACCGTAAACCTCGTCGGTGCTGATCTGATGGAAGCGTTCAACGCCGTGCTTTACGGCGCTATCCAAGAGCGTATAGGTCCCATTGAAGTTCGTCTGTACAAATTCAGCACCGCCCATGATCGAACGATCGACATGGCTTTCGGCAGCGAAATTGACGACGATATCCGCCTCAGCGACCAACGGTCCGACCGTCGCCGGGTCACAGATGTCCCCTTCGACGAAGCGGTAGCGACCATCGTCCACCAAACCAATTAGATTGGCCGGATTACCCGCGTAAGTCAGTTTATCTAAATTAACAACGCGATATTCTCGGTATTTTGCGAGTGCGTAGTGGATGAAATTACTGCCAATAAAACCGCATCCACCCGTGATTAATAATGTCTTCATAACAAGCCCCCCTCTCCGTTTCGTGGCATTCGTACAAAACTGGCCCCCTAACCGCTACAATACTGAGCGAACAGACAGACTTAGGGGAACTAGTAGCTAAATACGATAGGCGTAAAAACCTGGGGGGAAGGCGGGACTCCAACTAGTTTAATTACAAGGCCGTAAGAGAAACAACAATAGAATATAAGTCGCGAAAAGTCAAGGTGGGCCACCTAGATAGTGCTGCAAATTAGCAGCCGTCAGCGCGGTGATCTCCCCCATACTCAAACCCATGACTTGAGCCATCTCCTGCGCCACTTCAGCGACCCGCGCGGGATGGCCCACCACCCCACCGATCGGCACCGGTGCATCCGTTTCCAATAGCAACAACGCACGGTCAATGCCGAGCGCCACCTGCTGAGTCCGCACATCGTCAATCGCAGTTGGCCCGACGGAAACATAGATGCCCTCGTCGTTACAGATCCGCACGAGTTTTTTGGAGTCGGTGAACCAGTGGAGTTGCGCATTGAGCCCTGTACTGCGGCGAAAATCAATGGCCCGCTGCATCGTCTGGCGCTGGGCACGGCGCGAGTGCAGGTTGACCGGCTTGCGAAAGCGCTCGGCCAAGTCGAATTGCCGCAACAGGATGTCCTGCTGCCGCGCTTGCTGCTCATCGGTCACGGCCCATTTGTAGTCGAGTCCAACCTCGCCGAGCACATCGGCCTCCGCCAAATTCGCCTCAAGCCAACACAAGCCCTCGGCGACCTCCTGCTCTTCTGCACGGGTAACCCACGCCGGATGCATGCCAAGACCAGCCAACACCTGTTCGGGGTGGCGTCGTTTCAACGCCAGCACGGCCGGCATGGTATCAGCTCTTTCGCTGACGGCGACGATCTGCCTAACCCCCGCCCGCCCTGCCTCTACAAGCGCCGCATCCGGGTCGGCGAGCTGATCGAGGTGGCAGTGGCTGTCAACGAGCATCTAACACAGACCAGTGGTCTCGTCAAAACCCAACATCAAATTGAGACATTGCACCGCATTGCCCGACGCACCCTTGCCCAAGTTGTCGAGACGCCCGACCAGCACCAAACCGCGTTCGGCGTCACCCCAAACCGAAAGTTCGATAAAATTGCTATAGCTCAAAGCGTCGAGGTCGAGGAACTTACCCTCTCTCAGTCCATTATCCGCCGGGTCGACCAGTTTCATCAACGGGCTGTCCCTATAATACTCCCGCCAAACCTCATACACCCGGTTCGGCCCGACACCCGGCTCGACAAAAAACTCAGCCGGCACCGGCGTGCTCACCACCATCCCACAGAACGAATGATCGACCGAAGGCATAAAAATCGGCGATTTCTCGCATAGACTGAACTTCCATATTTCGGGCACGGGTTTATGACCGCCGTCTAGCCCATAAAGACACAAC
>LWDU01044572.1_pt2 | contig 19382 bp, 20 predicted proteins | sample 727161 | NCBI WGS metagenome assembly LWDU01 (sample SAMN04566230, study PRJNA314399) | hydrothermal vent metagenome | isolation source: deep sea hydrothermal plume seawater | place: Mexico: Gulf of California, Guaymas Basin | collected 2004-07-11
ATTATCGCAATGGTATGAAATTTTATGTTCAAGATATAAAAGAAGGACAGCCAAATGGAAAATATCGTTCTTGGTATCAATCTGGGAGAAAATTTGCTAAAGGAAATTATGTTGACGGTGAATTATCTGGGAAATGGATTTGGTATGGTGATGATGGTGGACTTGATTCTGTGAGAACTTTTCATGAAGGAATGCTTAATGGTGAGTATATTGATTATTTTATTAATGGAAAACCTCAATTAATCATTGATTATGTTGATAACAAAAAACATGGTAATTATAAAGAGTTTGATATACTTGGCAATAAGATTTCTATCGGAGAGTATCTTGAAGATATTCCTCATGATCAGTGGGTTTGGTGGAATAATAAAGTTAAAACAAGAGAACTATCTTATAATAATGGATTGAAAAATGGCCCGATTCAAGTATTTAATAATCTAGGAAAGATAAAAATAAGAGGCGCTTATTATAATGACCAAAAGGATGGCCGTTGGAAATGGTATAGTGAAGAAAAAGGATTAGATTCATTAATATCCTATATGGTTAATAATTATAATGGTGAATATAAAGTTTGGTATAACAATGGCGAGTTATCTGTATCTGGTAATTATTTGCTTGGGAAAAGGATTGGAGAATGGGAATGGTTTAATAGAAAAGGGAAAAAAGATTCAACTAAAGTCTATTATGATGGACAATTGTATGGGTTAAGCACTGTTTATTATGATGGAAAACAACTATATAAATTAATGAATTATATTAATGATAAGTTGCATGGGGAAATGAAAGTATTTTATAATGATGGACAGATACAGTCTGTTCTTACTTTTGTAAAGGGTAAGCGTACAGGTGATTATAGATATTGGGATGAGAATGGAGTAAAGGAAGAAGAAGGAACTTTCCTTGAGGATAAACTTCACGGCTTAATTACTAGATGGTATGGTGAAGAACAAATCTCAAGTATTACCATGTTTGCAGATGGAAATTTACAAGGACTAATGCGTGTTTTTAGCCCATCCGGTTCGACAATGAAAGAAGGATATTATTATAATGGAAGCCCTGTTGCCCTATTTGAATATTATGAAAATGGAAGATTCAAACGTATTCAAGTCTTTAGAGGAGATGAAATCATTGAAGAGAAGCTATGGACGGAATCCGGTGTAAACATTACGAGCCCTACTCTTGGGTTGAGAACGAAATCAAATGTTCATTCTAACGGTAATCCAAAATATGAGTGCACATTTATGAATAAGAATAAACATGGAATTGAGTGGTATTGGGGTGAATATTTTGATTTGCAATCATTAAATATTTATGATCAGGGCAAATTAGTATTATCAAGAACCTGGACATTAATTGGTAAGCCAAATATTGACATACTTTTCCCAGGAGATAATAAAGAAGTGTTTATTGGTCCATATTCAAGTGCAGGTTTAGATTAATGATTGTAATTTAAATTATTCATGGTAGATAAAATAATTGATCAGTTAGTTATTTGGGTCAATCCAATCTTAGTTATTTTTATTGGAATTGTAATAGGTTGGATAATGAAAAAATATGTCCATAAACGATTATCTATATTAGCCGATAAAACAAAATGGCGTGGTGATGATATAATTTTAAATTCACTTGAGCCACATATTATTCTATGGTTCTTTCTTGCATCTTTTTCGATTGCTGCGGATAGTGTCATTTTATCTGAACCATTTGATCCTTATAAACAATCTTTATCTACTATTATTCTTACTATCTTGATTTTATCCATAACCCTATCTATAAGTAAAATGTTAGTTGGCCTTTTTAATCTATGGGCTGAGAAACAAGGCCAAGGTTTTCCATCAACAACTATGTTTACAAATTTTGTATATATAATTGTATGGGGTATTGGATTAATGATTATTCTAGATTCTTTAAATATTGCTATTACTCCAATCTTAACAGCTCTTGGTGTTGGTGGATTAGCTATTTCATTAGCTTTGAAAGAGACACTCAGTGATATTTTTAGTGGGTTACATATATTGCTAAGTGGAAAAGTGAAGCCTGGGGATTTTGCTGAGCTTGATTCTGGTGAGAGAGGTTATATAACTAATATTACTTGGCGAAATACAACAATGTTAGAACGCACTAATAACGTGATAAATATACCAAATTCAAGATTATCCAGCGCTATAATCAAAAATTATGATACAGGAGAATCATCTTTCTCTGTAAGAATACCTGTTGGTGTTTCGTATGATTGTGATCTAGAAAAAGTTGCTGAAATAACGAAGGAGGTAGCAGATAATGTAGCTAAAAATTTAGATGGTTTTATTAAGGATAAAGAGCCGATAGTGCGTTTTTTTGAATTTGGAGATTCAAGTGTTAATCTTAAAGTATATTTTAAAGCTGAAAAGTATGGAGATCAGCATAATATTATAGATGTATTTATCAGGAAGTTACACAAGCGTTATAATGAAGAAGGAATTGATATTCCATATCCTATACGTACTTTAATTCATCAAAATTTACCAAAATGAAAATATTTATAGTTACTGGATCTTTATTTATGGCTCTAACAGTTTTAATAGGAGCTTTTGGAGCACATAACTTAAAAGATAAATTATCCACGGAAAATATGAAAATATTTGAAAAAGGTGTTCAATACCAAGCATTTCATTCTATGGGGTTAGTAATAATTGGATTATTAGGTTTTAATTTTTCGCATCATTTATTATGGTTACCAGCACTATTATTTATTTTTGGCATTATACTTTTTTCTGGTTCTTTATACATTTTAGTGGTGAGCAATATTAAATGGTTGGGTATGGTAACTCCATTAGGAGGAATATCATTTGTTCTGGGATGGATATTTCTAGGTTGGGCTGTTTTTCGCAATTGATTTTATGCATTTAAAAATAATAACCTTATCAGAAAGTGCCCAAGATTTATATAAGCATCATGGACATTTTCACCAAGGCGATGCTGGGCTTGATTTATTCATAATTGATGCGTTAATTATAGCTCCAGGTGAAACTGCCGTAATTAAATCTCATATTGCTTGCGAAAACACAGATGGAATGCCTTATTTATTGATGCCTCGATCCAGCATATCTAAAACCCCATTGAGACAATGTAATTCTGTTGGTTTAATTGATGCTGGATATAGAGGAGAAATTATGGCTGCAGTAGATAATATAAAGGAAATTCCATTTACTGTTGAGCCAGGGCAAAGATTATTTCAATTAGTATCTATGGATGGTGGTCCAATAAGTTTTGAGATAGTATCTGAATTATCTAAAACCGATCGAGGACAGGGCGGATTTGGAAGCACTGGAAAATAGAAATTGTTTTATTAGCACTCTTTTTAAAAGAGTGCTAATAATATTTGTTTTTTTATCATTTACAATGATAAATTCCGCGCTGCTATAAATGCAGATTTTATAAAATAAATGTAGATTTTATAAAATATTAATATAACTAATAAATAAAATAGGAGAGATAAGAAAATGGCTCTTAAACTAAAACCTCTAGGAGATCGTGTGGTTGTTGAAGCTGCTCCAGCAGAGGAAATGTCATCAGGGGGAATTATACTTCCTGATACAGCTCAAGAAAAACCACAACAAGGAACAATTGCTGCTGTTGGACCTGGAAAAGTAAATGATTCAGGAAAAGAAGTTGCAATGAGTGTAAAGAAAGGCGATAAGATACTATATGGTAAATATAGTGGAACAGAATTTGCCTTCGAAGGAACTGAATATTTAATTATGCGCGAGAGTGATATTCTCGCTATCCTTTAAGGAGGGAAATAATGGCAAAACAAATTACATATGAATTAGAGGCAAGGAATGCATTAAAAGCAGGAGTGGATAAGCTTGCAAATGCTGTAAAAGTCACTCTTGGACCAAAGGGTCGTAATGTAGTAATTGAGAAGAAATTTGGATCACCTACTGTGACAAAAGACGGTGTAACTGTTGCTAAAGAAATAGAGTTGGAAAATAAACTAGAAGATGTAGGTGCTCAAATGTTAAAAGAAGTTGCATCTAAAACTTCTGATGATGCAGGCGATGGGACTACTACTGCTACAGTTTTGGCTCAATCCTTAATTGCTGAAGGACTAAAAAATGTTACAGCTGGTACAAACCCAATGTCTATTAAACGTGGACTTGATGCAGCTGCTCTGGCAGTTGTTGATGCTTTACAGAAACAGAGTAAAGACTTACCTGATGCAGAGCAAATTGCAAATGTTGGGTCAATTTCAGCAAATAATGATCGTGAGATTGGTGAAAAGATTGCTGAAGCAATGGATAAAGTTGGAAAAGATGGTGTGATAACTGTTGAAGAGAGTAAAACAGCAGAAACATTTCTAGAGACGGTTGAAGGTATGCAGTTTGACAGAGGATATTTATCACCTTATTTTGTTACAAATTCAGATAATATGGAAGCTGAGATGGATGATGCATACTTATTGATTTATGATAAAAAAATATCCAATATGAAGGACTTGCTTCCTCTATTAGAGAAAATTGTGCAAACTGGAAGAGGGACTTTTAAAGTTTTGGCTGTTAAAGCTCCTGGATTTGGAGATAGAAGAAAAGCAATGTTAGAAGATATAGCAGTACTTACTGGTGCAACAGTTATATCTGAAGATGCTGGATATAAGTTAGATAATGCAACCTTAGATTATCTAGGAACTTGTAAGCGTATTGTTTCTGATAAAGATAATACAACAATCGTTGGCGGCAATGGAGCTGCCGAAAGCATAAAAGCACGAATTAATGAGATTAAAGTACAAATAGAAAAAACAAGTTCTGATTATGATCGTGAAAAACTGCAAGAACGTTTGGCTAAGTTATCTGGTGGTGTAGCTGTTATTAATGTAGGGGCTGCTACTGAAGTAGAAATGAAAGAAAAGAAAGCACGTGTTGAAGATGCTTTACATGCAACTCGGGCAGCCGTCGAAGAAGGCATTGTGCCAGGAGGAGGTGTCGCATTATTACGTTCTGCGCCTGCATTAGATAAAGTAAAAGTAGAAGATGATGAAGAGAATGTGGGAATCGATATAATGCGTAGAGCTCTTGAAGAACCGATTCGTCAAATTTGTGAGAATGCAGGAGTTGAATCTTCAATCGTTGCTCAAGCTGTTAGAGAAGGTAAGGCTGATTATGGTTATGATGCTCGGAATGGTGAGTATGTAAATATGCTAAAAGCTGGAATCATTGATCCTACAAAAGTTGCCAGAGTAGCTGTTCAAAATGCTACATCAATTGCAGGAATGATTCTTACTACAGAAGCTGCTGTAACAGAACTTCCCGAAAAAGAAGGTCCACCAATGCCTCCAATGGACCCAGGCATGGGCGGAATGGGCGGAATGATGTAAAATTAGGCTTTATGATGCTTATTATAAAAAGCCTCCCAATCGGGAGGCTTTTTTTTTCATCAATTGACTAGTCAGAAATCCTTAAAGTAAATTCAAAAGCCTATGGGAATAATTCGATTAAACAATATGAACTTTTACGGATATCATGGTATCTATGATTTTGAAAAGGAACAAGGGACTAACTTTGAGATTGATCTTGAGTTATTCACTCCTCTAACCAAATCTTCCAAATCTGATAATATCGAAGATACAATCAATTATGAAGATGTATATGAACAGGTAAAGAAAGCTTTTGGATCAAAAAGTTATTTTCTTTTAGAAAAATTAGCCGATTCAATATCTAGGTCAATATTTGAAGAGTATAAAATTGATAAATTAATTATTCGTGTAAGAAAAATAAATGCGCCACTTAATGGTGAATTAGACAGTGTGGAAATAGAGTTAAAAAGGAAAAGAACAGACTATGTATGAACTAGTAATACTGAGTCTGGGATCGAACTTAGGTGACCGAGAGGAAAATTTAGCATCGGCAATTACATTGTTAGGAACATTTAATGCAATAAGTAATATTAAAGGTGCATCATTTTATGAATCAGAACCGTTATACAATACAGATCAGCCTAAATTTTTAAATACAATTATATCTTGCAATTCGTCTTTAACGCCATTTGAGTTTCTTGATATAATTAAACATATTGAATCATCTTTGGGTCGGCTAAAAGAAAGAGATAAAAATCATCCAAGAATAATTGATATTGATATACTTTGTTATGGAAATTCATACATTGAAACAGATGAATTAATTATTCCACATCCACAACTTATGTTTAGGAAATTTGTTTTATTACCATTTTGTGAATTAATGCCTGAATACAAAATAGAAAAAATTGGCTCAACAATTTCTGAGTTATTAAGCTTATGTCCTGATAGAACAAAGGTAATAAAGCATATTATGGAAAAAAACGCATGAGAAATTTGAATTATATAGCTATTGAAGGTCCAATTGGCGTTGGGAAAACTAGTTTAGCCAAGTTGTTATCTAAACGATTGAGCGCCAAATTGATTCTAGAAAAATTTGAGGATAATCCTTTTTTATCTGAGTTTTATGATGACCCAGCACGATTTGCATTTCAAACTCAATTATTCTTTCTTTTACAAAGATATCAGCAACAGCAGGATATTCGTCAGGTAGATATGTTCCATAATCTTCTGATATCAGACTATATGTTTATTAAGGATCGTTTATTTGCATCATTAAATCTTGATGATAAAGAAATGAATTTATATGATAGTATAGCTAATATGATGGAACGGAACGTTATAAATCCTGATCTGATTATCTATCTTCAAGCAGATACTTCTACTTTAATGAAAAATATTGATAAGAGAGGGCGGGATTTTGAGAATAATATTTCCTATGATTACATTAATGCTCTTAATGAAATTTATACTGAGTATTTTTTTCGGTATAATAACACGCCATTAGTAATAATAAATACAAATAATATTGATTTTGTAAATAATGCTGAGGATCTTGATCAAGTTATCGAATATATTAGGCAACCTGTATCGGGTACTAAATTTTTTAACCCCAGTGCTAGTGTCTAATTAAAATGCAAATTATTCTAAGTGCGCTCTTTATTTATCTGGTAATTCAGTGCGTTAGATATATATTTAAAATAAGTATTAAAAGATCAGGGAAACAAAATCATCAAAATATCAAGAACTCTTACAAGAATTTGGATATTCAAGATGCAGATTATGAAGATATCGATCAAAAATTATGAAAAGAATAGAACCTATAGCATCATATTTATACCCAAATAATCTTTACTTATCCCATTCATTATTAATTTTGCGATTTATTCCTAGTATAATGATGATTTATAATCATGGATGGAGTAAGATTACAGCTGGCTATGAAAAATGGGAACGTCTTGGCGCAGCTTTAACTGATTTTATTGGATTAGAATATTTAAATGTGTTTTTTGGTTTTATGGCAGCATTATCTGAATCTGCAGTAATGATATTCGTGGTAGTTGGTCTATTTACGCGTCCTGCAGCACTTTTGTTGTTATTTACCATGTTTGTTGCTTCAGTTAATCATGTAGTTGATGGAGAATTTCCTGAATTAGCTATATTGTATTTTCTTATTATGCTTGTATTATTTATTTGCGGCCCAGGAAAGCTAAGTTTGGATTATCACTATTTTTCGAAAAAGGAATAATTTAGATTAGGATAATATTATATGAAGGCAGTTAGAATTCATGAACATGGTAGTGAAGAAGTTTTAGTTTGGGAGGAAGTTTCATTACCTGAGGTGAAGGACGATCAAGTCTTAGTTGAAATAAAAGCAGCAGCAATTAATCATCTTGATATTTGGGTTCGTAAAGGTATTCCAGGTATATCTTTACCTATGATCATTGGAAGTGATGGTGCAGGTGTAGTTGCTGAAGTTGGGAAAGGAGTAGATAAATTTAACATTGGAGATGAAGTAATTATAAACCCACTTTTATTCTGTGGTACTTGTTCATCCTGCTTAGATAGTCAAGAGAATCAATGTTCTTCAATGGGAATACTTGGTGAGACAACTAATGGAACTAATTGTGAATTCATAGCCTTGAATCAGAGGAGTTTAAATAAAAAACCTACGAATATAAGTTTTGAATCTGCAGCTTCTTTTCCTCTTGCAGGGCAAACTTCTTATCAAATGCTCATAAATCGGGCAATGTTAAAAAAATCTGATATTGTATTTATTTGGGGTGCAAGCTCAGGCGTTGGTTCATTTGGTTTGCAAATTGCTAAATCATATGATTGCAAAGTCATAGCTACTGGAGGGTCAAAGGAAAAATGTGAGTATGCTTCTAAACTTGGTGCAGACTTAAGCTTAAATCACTATAAAGATGATATTGTCTCTAAAGTTAAAGATTTTACTAAAGGAAAGGGTGTTAATCTCATTTTTGAGCATTCAGGTTTTGAGACATGGAGTACTTCAATGAAAATATTAAGTAGATATGGTAGATTAGTAACTTGCGGGTCAACAACGGGTCCAAAAGTTTCCATTGATTTACGTTATATTTTTTTTAAACAACAGTCAATATTAGGCTCTACTATGGGAACGCTTTCGGCTTTGGATGGTATAATGAATCTTATTTCTGATGGAGCAGTTACTCCAGTTATAGATAAGGTATTCCCAATGGAAAATATAGCTGATGCACATAAATATATTGAAAATAGTAACCAATTTGGGAAAGTAGTACTTGTTCCTTGAGTAAGTATGCTAAACATATATTTATTTGTGTAAATGAGAGGGACTCTAATAATCAACGTGGAAGTTGCGCTAAATGTGGAGGCATGGATATTAGGATGAGATTCGTGAAACTAATAAATGAACATGGATTAAAAGGAATCGTACGTGCTAATAAAAGCGGTTGTTTAGATGTATGTGAATTAGGTCCAGCTGTAGTGGTTTATCCTGATGGGGTATGGTATACAAATGTTCAGTTAGATGACGTAGATGAAATTTTTCAATCAAATATTATCAATCATAAACCTGTAAAAAGACTTATGGCTAATAAAAATACTTGGAATGAACTGCAATTATTAAAGGAATTAAAAAATTGAGACAAATAATTATTATAGTTTTTTTTATGGGTTATTTGCTTGGACAAGAACTTTCATCATTAAATTATAGTGGCTTTGGATTAGACGTTGGTGAAAGTGGAGCTGGTCTATCCTATAATCGAGCATGGTTTAAGAATAAGAAATTATATTTTATTGGTGAGCTAAGAATTTTTGATGCTAAACACCCTGATGAGATAATTATGCAAGACTATTATACGGGCAGAGCATATAAGTTTAACAATATTAATTTACTACTACTGCCTTTGTTCTCTGGATTTAAATACTATCCGTTTGTTGGTAAGATTGCAAATAATTTTTCACCATTTCTTAGTATAAAATTTGGTCCAATATTAATCTTAGATGGTGCAGAAAGCGGCTCTTTTAAGCAAAAATGGCATGACAATGTTCAGTATTATCATTCCTGGGGTGGTTTTATTGGTTTAGGTGCAGATGTAATAACTTCTAATAATGCCATACTAACAGTAAGAGTTGGATATGATGAACTACCAATGCCTCAAGAAATTGATGGTAGGAAAAAATATAGTGGCGCATTAGTACGTTTTGGTTTTAATTGGAAGAAATAGTCTTTGTCTGATTTTCGCTCCTTTTTTGTAAATCCTAATAATATTGATAATAATTATTTTTTTTTGGATGAAGTAGAATCTCATCACCTTACAAATGTTTTAAGATTAAAGATTTATGATGATATCTACTTGATCGATGGAGAAGGTATTGCATATAAAGCTATTATAGAGAAAATATCAAAAGAAAAAGTTTCTGGGAAAATAACTGAAGTCTTTCCAGGATTTGGCGAGCCTATATGCAAAATTGATCTTGCTGTTGGTATAATAAAACCATCAAGAATGCAATGGGCAATTGAAAAGTCAACTGAGTGTGGTGTCGATAATATTTTCCCAATCCAGATGGATAGGTCTATTAAACGTTCATTCAATCTTGAAAGATATAAAACAATCATAAAGTCTTCAGCTAAACAATGTGCTCGCTCAAGGATTCCAAATATTAATCAACCTCAACCTCTATCAGATTGGCTTGATACACAAATCAATATGCCTATAATTGTATCTTCACAGAGGTCTAAAAATAATATTTTTGATTTGCGAGATTTACTTCCAGTAGATTGTGATAAACTAAGTTTAATAATCGGTCCTGAAGGGGGTTTTAGTGATAATGAGATTTCGTTATTTAATAATTATAAATCAATCTTTATTTCGTTAGGTAATCGTCGCCTCAGGACGGAAAGCGCAGTTGTATCAGCGATATCTATTATTAATCAACTAATAACTGGAGAATAAAGAATGGATAAGTGCTTATTTTGCAATATAGTTAATAATAATATTCCTTGTGATAAATTAATAGAAAATGATTCAATTATAGCATTTAGGGATATCAACCCTCAAGCGCCAACACATATTCTTATTATTCCTAAAAAACATATATCGACAATTAATGATTTAAAACCTGATGATTCTATTTTGATAGGAGAATTGTTTTTAATAGCTAAGGAATTAGCTCAAGTTGAAAATATAAATAATAGCGGATTTAGGACGGTATTTAATTGCAACGAAGATGGAGGTCAAACAGTATTTCATATTCATCTTCATTTATTAGGAGGTAGGAAATTAAGTTGGCCTCCAGGGTAAAATTTTATTTAAAATAATAGTTTTCACGAGGGATATTGATTAAAATTATATTTCATAATACCTCGGAATGTATATATCAGAATTAACAATGCATGGTTTTAAGTCCTTTGCAAAAAAGGATGTTGTGCATTTTGGTGAAGGGATTACAGCAATTGTAGGACCTAATGGGTGCGGTAAAACAAACATCGTAGATGCTATTCGATGGGTTCTTGGCGAACAAAAACATAGTATTCTTAGAAGTGGAAAAATGGAAGATATTATTTTTAATGGTGCAAGAAATGTAAAACCCTTAAGCGTCTGTGAAGTATCATTAACTGTACATAATAATAAAGGTAAACTTCCTCTTGAATATAATGATATTGAAATAGGAAGAAGATTATATAGAAGCGGTGAAAGTGAATACTTTATGAACCGCACTCCATGTAGATTGAAAGATATTCATGACTTATTTATAGATACTGGGATGGGTTCAGACGCCTATTCAGTAATCGAATTAAAAATGATTGAACAGATATTATCTGAAACGGGTGATGATAGAAGAAGAATGTTTGAAGAAGCATCTGGGATAAACAAGTATAAAATGCAAAAAAAATCTACATTAAGAAAATTCGAATCAACGCGCTCTGACCTACATAGGGTAAATGATCTAATCCTTGAAATAGAGGCAAAAGTGAAGTCTCTTTCATTGCAGTTAAAACGTTTTGAACGTCATTCAAAATTACTGGATGATTTGAAAACAAAAGAAATTTCTTTAGCATTTTTACAAACACATGCATATAAGACAGATTTACAACCTTTAAATACACGAATTGCTGAATTAAATCACTTGAGAGATTCAAATCAGACTGAAGAATCTGAAGTAGAAAAGAAATTAATATCACTTCAGTCTATCTTCAAAGGTCAACAGGATGAGTTGGATAAATATAGAAAGCAATTAACTGATTATAATGATAAGCGTGAATCTTTACAAAGTGATATTATAATCTGGAAAGAGCAGTCACGGTCTGCGCATATTTCTTTAGATCGTTTATCTTTAGAGGAGGAAAAAAGTAACCAAAAATCTAAAGAGCTTCATAGTCACCTGGCGGATTATCGCAAATCAATCAAGGGATTGAAACCTAAAATTGATTCTTGTTTAAATCTTTTTAAACAAAAGCATAGTGAGTTTAATAATATTGATGATCAATTAAAAAATATGCAATCAAGTATAGATATTGAACAAGATAAGCGTTGGGAAATTCAGAAGAAATTATCTGATAAGAAATCAATGTATGATACAGCTGAAGTAATAATTAATGAAAAGAAAAATAATACTATAGATCTAAATGAAAAAGTTAGTGGGACACGGAAAGAATTAGATAATATTTTAAAAGATTTAAACAAGAATCAATCGAACAAAAAAGGTATTCTTAAAAAAATAAACAAAAATAAAATTGACTTAAATTTAAATGACGAAGAGTTAAATAAATTAGAAAAAGAAAAATATAATATAGAAGCGAAAAAAAATAGAATATTAGCATATTTAGATGCCCTTGATTCAAAACATACTTTTTATGAGGAATTAGTAAATGCGGGGGAAGGTTATCCAAAAGGTGTAAGAGATGTTTTAAACAATAAAAATATATTTAAAGACGCTATGGGGACTGTAGGCGATCTTCTAAACGTTGATGCATCGATTTCTTCTTCAATTGAAATGGCCCTCGGGGATTATGCAAAATGTATAGTTGTTAAAAATAAAAAGAATGCAATTAGTATTTTAGAAATGATTCGCAATCGTAAATCAGGAAGAATTATGATAATTCCCCTTGACAGCATTCCATCAATCAATGCTGTGAGCAAATCGATTCAGCCAAACAAAAATGTTATTGGTCGTGCTGTTGATTTAGTTAAAGTGCTACCAAAATTTAAACCGTTATTAGATTTCCTTTTAGGTAATATTGTCTTAGTGAAAGATATAAAAGTTGCGATGTTGGATAATAGCCTTAAAGATTTAGACCTAATTGGCCAAGATGGAGTTTTATTAATAAAAGGAATGATTATTGATCGCATCTCTAGTAAAAAGAGCTTAGGGCTGATCGGAAGAAAAGAGAAATTGTCCATAATAAAAGATAAGATCAAAACTGACAATTCATTGTATAGTAAGTTGGATAAAAAGCTAATTAAAGTTATTGCGACTATAGAAAAGAAAGAAAAGTTTAAAAAGAAGCATCAAGATGCTTCAAGGGATTTCTCCAAAGCTCTTTCAGAAATTGATGATTTGTTAGATAATCTTGAGATCCAAAAATCTGTTCTATCGGAGTCTATTGCTGGGTCAGATGCAATTATTTCACTAAATAAAAAAGATATTAAAAGTCAAACAATTCTAAGAAGATCTTTAAAATCAGCTATCCAAAAAGAAGAGAGAGAACTTAGTAAGTATTTGAAAGAAATTATGAATAAAGGTGAAGAATTATTAAAAGTTCAATCTTCTAGAGATAAGCTACATCAGCAATTACAAGATGCTAGGATAAACCACCTTAACTTTGAAGGTCAAAGAGAGAATTTAGCCTTTCAAGAGTCTACTGCTGAAGAAGCTATAAAGGAGTTTGTAAAAAGAAAGTCTGAGATTAAAGGAGAAATAAAAGATATAAGGGAAAGTGAAAAGAACTTAAGAAGATTAGTTTCTGTTGCTGGAAAAAAATTATCTGATATTAATGCTAATGTAAACAAGCAAAAATCTGTTCTTAGTCTAAAACAAGAAGCTGCAAATGATTCATATGTAATAATTGAAGAAATGCAAGCTCAAATCAGGTCTGAACAGAAAAATAGAGAATCTTTACTTGAAGAATTAAAAAATTGTGAATTAAAGGTTGCAGATTTAGATCAGCGCATCAACTTTGTCTCTGAACGTATTCTTGATAGTTATAATACCAATATTTCTGATGAAATGATTGTTGATCAAACTGAAAATGCATTAAATGCTTCAATAGAGCGGATTGAGAAAAGTATTGAAAATATAGGACCAATAAATATGGCTGTTCAGATTGAGCACGAAGAAGAGAATGAACGTTTATTAATGTTGACCGATCAAAGAGATGATTTGATAAAAGCAGAGCAAAATTTATTAGATACAATTCAAGAGATCGATAAAATAGCAAGAGAGAAATTTCAAGGCACATTTGAAGATATTAGTAAAAATTTTGAAAAATTATTCACTATGTTTTTTGAGGGTGGGCGAGGTTCACTTAGGCTTGAAGGAGACCCCGACCCTTTAGAAGCGAATATTGGAATTCATGCTCAGCCTCCTGGAAAGCGTAATCGATCTCTACGTCAATTATCAGCAGGTGAAAAAGCTTTAACAGCTATTGCGTTATTATTTTCTATATATCAAGTGAAGCCTAGCCCGTATTGTATACTTGATGAAGTTGATGCTCCATTAGATGATGTAAATATTAGAAAATTTTCTAGAGTTTTGAATAATTTTTCTAATGATACGCAATTCATTGTTGTAACACATAATAAATTAACTATGGAATCTGCTAATTTTCTTTATGGAGTTACGATGGAGAAGAAGGGTGTGTCACAACTCGTTTCAGTAAAATTAGACTGAGGATTGTTAGTCTTTATGTCTGGTCATAGTAAATGGTCTACAATAAAACGTAAAAAAGCGGCTGTTGATGCAAGGCGTGGTAAAATATTCACAACTCTAATTAAAGAAATTACAATTGCTGCGAGGGAGGCTGGGGGAGACGCTAGTTCCAACCCTAGATTACGTCAAGCCGTAAGTAGCGCTCGCGATTCAAATATGCCGCACGATAATATTAAAAGAGCCATAATGAAGGGAACTGGTGAGCTTCCTGGTGTTACTTATGAAGAATGCACTTATGAAGGATTTGGTCATGGAGGAGTGGCTATATTTATGGAAGTTTTAACAGATAATAAAAATAGAACTGTAGCAGAAATCAGGCATCTAATAACAAAATATGGAGGTAATCTTGGTGAGAATGGTAGTGTATCTTGGATGTTTGATAAGAAAGGCCAAATTATAATTTCCAAAGTAGATCAAAATGAAGATAATCTTTTTGAAGACTCTATTAATGCTGGGGCAGAAGATTTTGATGCAGATGAAGACAATTATATAGTTAAGACAGATCCACTAGAAATGATGAATGTAAGAAAAATTCTTGAGGATAATGGTTATAAAATAGATTCAGCTAAAGTAGAAATGTTGCCCAAAAATTTACATAGAATTGATAAAGATAAATCAGAGAAGGCTATCATGCTTTTAGAATCCATTGAAGATCATGAAGACATTAAATCGGTTTATACTAATCTTGACTTTGAAGATTAAAAATGCGTGTTATAGGCGTTGATCCAGGTATTGTTGTGACAGGTTTTGGTATTATTGATAAAAATAATAATAACATAGTTGCTCATAGTTATGGTACAGTAAAGCCACCAAAGAATATGCATCTATCAGATAGGTTAGGCTATCTCTACGATGAAATATCTTTATTATTAGATAAATACAAACCCAATATGCTTGCAGTTGAGGACACATTTTATTCTAAGAATTTTAAATCTGCAATGTTGTTAGGTCAGGCAAGAGGAGCTATTATTCTTGCAGGTTATTCTTCAAAAATTTCATGCATTGAGTTTTCTCCTAAAAAAGTTAAAAAGTCAGTTGTTGGTAATGGAAATGCTAGTAAAGAACAAGTTCAATATATGGTAAAGAATATTTTACAGTTAGATCAACTGCCGTCTCCTTTTGATTCTTCAGATGCTCTTGCTATAGGATTATGTTATTTAAATCAAAATCAAGTGGAATAATCTATGATTGAATCAATAAAAGGAATACTTAATAAAAAAGATCCAACTATTGCAATAATAGATGTTGGCGGTATTAGGCTTGGTGTAAATATTACATTGTCTACCTATGAAAAATTAGGAGATATTGATGCTTCAATTGAGTTATTGACTTATTTAAATGTCCGTGAAGATATTATGGAGTTATATGGTTTTTTTGATAGTAGCGAAAGATACTTATTTAAACAGTTAACATCTGTCAATGGAATTGGTCCTAAATCTGCTTTGAATATTTTATCTGGTACTAGTCCAAATAGTTTTAAGAAAAATATAATTAATGATGATATTGGTTCGTTGACTTCAATTCCTGGAATAGGTACGAAAACAGCTAAAAGGATTATTATAGAATTAAAAGATAAATTTATTGATGGTGGCGAGACTGTTGATTTAGGGTTTCAATTGGATTCTAATGAGAAAGATACAATTGATGATGTCGTTAAAGTTTTATTATCGCTAGGATATAATAGAAATTTAATTGATAAAGCTGTTTCAAAGATTGCAACGAAAGAAGTCCTTAAAGATGATCTAGAAAATATAATTAAGATGACATTAAAAAAATTATGATTATTATGGTATTTATAGATTGAAACGTACTTCTCTATATGATAAACATATTTCATTAAATGCTAAAATGGTTCCTTTTGCAGGTTACTCTATGCCGATGTCTTATACTAGGATTATTGATGAGCATAATGCGGTCAGAAATATGATAGGAGTATTTGATGTTAGTCACATGGGCGAGTTTAAAATCTCTGGAAAGGGAGCTGAAAGTTTTCTTCAATTACTCACTATAAATGATGTAAAGAAAATTTCTACAGGTCAAGCTCAGTATTCTGCTTTGTGTTTAACTAATGGTGGTATAGTTGATGATATAGTGCTATATCATTTTGAGGAATATTATATGATGGTGGTTAATGCTGCAAATATTAAAGATGATTATAATTGGTTGTTAAAAAATTCGAATGAAGATGTTTTTATAGAGAATATTAGTGAAAATTTGAATTTAATTTCAGTTCAAGGTCCTAAATCAGCAGTTATATTAAATGATGTATTAGACTGCAATCTCAATCAATTAAAATATTATAATTTTATTCAATTAATATTTAACGGTGATTCATTAATTGTATCTAGGACTGGTTATACAGGTGAGCTTGGTTTTGAAATATATGGCAATAGTGAATCGATTGTTTCTTTGTGGGACAATATTTTTGATTATAAAAAATTAAAAGTTATGCCGGTTGGTTTAGGTGCGAGAGACACGTTACGTTTAGAGATGAATTATGCGTTATATGGTATGGATATAAGTAGATCTATAAACCCAATAGAAGCTGGTTTAGGTTGGATTACTAGTTTTAACAAAGGTGATTTTATAGGAAGAGATGCTTTGTTGCTTGAAAAAAATGAGAATCATAAAAGACGCATTTCATTTGAAATGTTGGAGCGAGCTGTACCAAGGAATAATTATGATATAATTGTCAATGGTAATATTGTTGGTAAAGTAACTAGTGGAACCCAATCGCCAACTTTGGATAAAGGAATAGGTATTGGGTATATCCATGTTAATCATTCTTCTCCTGGGACTGAAATTTCTATTGATATTAGATCAAGGGACAAATTAGCTGTTATTGTAAACCCTCCTTTCTATAAATATGGAACGGTAAACAATAGTATTTAAGATATATTAATGAACGAACGAAAGCTTGAAATATTAGGAATTCTGAGTATTGCAATTTCTTTTTTAGTAATTATTAGTATGCTTGGATACAATTCATTTGAAGACCCAGGAATTTCTCCAAATGTACAAGTGGAAAACCCTATGGGAATATTAGGTGTTTTCATTGCTTATTTCTTTATAAAGTTTTCATTCGGTTATAGTTCTTATGTCTTGCCTGTTTTAGGTATGGTATGGGGATGGTCGATTTTTAGCAATAAGGACAGGTCTTTTCTTAGAAAGATAAGTGCATATCTGCTTTGTGCCATGATTTTAATATCAATCAGTCTAGGCTTATTAGAAATTAGTGTATTTACTAACTCTGAAATTGATTTTAATTACAGTGGGCTAATAGGAGGAAATTTAGCAAACTTTCTAGCTAGTTTTTTTGGTGTCACAGGGGCAGTAGTTTTAATTTTAACTAGTTGGTTGGTGTTGATAAGAGGATATTTTTCTTGGAGTTTTTATGGTCCATTTGAATCTCTAACTAATCTTATCAAAAAGAAGAATAAAGATCGGAAACTTATTTCAATTGAGAAAAAGACTGAAAAGGAAAAAAGACTTCATACAAAAGATTTGATTAAAAAGATTGAAGAAAAGCAGGAAGAACAATATCATTCAATATCAAATAATGAAGATGAGGATAATAAAACTAATGATGAAGATATAGATAATACGGAGTTTGAAAGTGAAGTAAATGAAGATAATGAAGAAAATGTTGATAAAGATGAAAACACAGAAAAGGTTGATGATGATTCTTTAAATGATGTTCAGCATCAAGAACTGGAATCAGAATTAAATAAGCAAGTAGATGTCGAAGTAGATGCGCAGGTGTCTTCAGATAAAAATATTGAAGTTGGAGAGATTGTTAAAGAAGAAGAAGTAAATATTGATGAGTTACAAGAGAGAAAAGCACCGAAAAGAAGATACCAGCTTCCAGGAAGTGATTTATTAGAAATGCCAATCAAAATACAAGAAGGAATGTCAAAAGACGAATTAGTTGATCGTGCAAATTTTTTAACACAAAGCTTAGAAACTTTCGGTGTTGTTGGTAAGGTAGTTAATGTAAGTCCTGGGCCAGTTATAACTTTATTCGAAGTAGAGCCTGCAGAAGGAGTTAGGGTAAATAAATTTGTTCAACTATCAGATGATTTAGCTAGAGTTATGGAGGCAAGTCGTGTTAGAGTCATCGCTCCAATACCTGGCAAGTCTTCTGTCGGAATAGAAATACCAAATATGGATCCTGATACTGTATTTTTTCGATCAATAATAAATTCAGAAAAATTTGCTGAATCAGATGGTGAACTTACTTTGGCTATTGGGAAAACCACTTCTGGTGAAATTTCAATATTAAATTTAGCTAAGATGCCTCATCTATTAATTGCTGGTACTACCGGTTCTGGTAAATCAGTATGCTTAAATACTATAATATGTAGTTTACTTTATAATTCAACCCCAGAAGAGTTAAAGTTTGTTATTATTGATCCAAAAAAAGTTGAAATGACGCTTTATAAGTCTCTAAAAAGTTATCATTTATTAGGTATGGAAGATTTTGATGAATCTATTGTAACAAAGCCAGATAATGCTACTTTGGCTCTACGTGCTGTTGAAAAAGAAATGAGTAGAAGGTATGATATTCTTGCTGATGCTGTTGTAAGAAATATTCAAGAATATAATGCAAAGAGAGTCGCTTCAAATGAAGAGATAATGCCATATATTGTTGTGGTTATAGATGAATTAGCAGATTTAATGATGTTGAATGCAAAAGAAGTTGAGCAGCCTATTGCTCGTCTTGCACAATTAGCAAGAGCGGTGGGAATTCATTTAGTTATTGCTACTCAACGACCATCTGTAGATGTAATTACTGGACTTATAAAAGCAAATTTTCCATCAAGGATTGCATTTCAAGTTGCTAGCAAGATTGATTCAAGAACTATTATTGATATGTCAGGTGCGGAGAAGTTAATTGGCAGAGGAGATATGCTATATTTGGGGTCAGGTTCTTCTGAGCCTGTTAGGCTGCACAATGCGTTTCTTTCAATTAATGAAGTAGAAGCAATTATGGATCATATACAATCACAGCCTAAATCTGAAGAATTAGTGTTAGAATCAGTAAGAGAGAAAACAACATTTGATGCTGATTCGGGAGATAGTGCAGATGGTGATGATGAATTATTAAATGAAGCAA
>LWDU01032683.1_pt1 | contig 19379 bp, 25 predicted proteins | sample 727161 | NCBI WGS metagenome assembly LWDU01 (sample SAMN04566230, study PRJNA314399) | hydrothermal vent metagenome | isolation source: deep sea hydrothermal plume seawater | place: Mexico: Gulf of California, Guaymas Basin | collected 2004-07-11
AATTGACGGATATTCTAGAAGAAAGAAAGAAAATTCAAGACAATTACAATTTATTGGAACAAAAGTTGATATCAAGAAAGGTGCAACTCATGATACTGTTTTGAAGGCTCTTGAAAAACTTGGATTCTCTCAACCAACAAAACCAACTTTTGAGAAAAAAGCAAGAAAGAAAGCAAAGAAGTCTAAAAAGTAATTTTTTATACACCTAACACTTACAAAAAACATGAAAATCTTAGTTAGAGACAAATCAGTAAAAATTCTTAAGAGAACTCCAAAGAAATCTATCGAAGAACTAAGAGAACATTCACTAGTAATTCTTAACAAACCAAAAGGACCTTACTCAAGAAAAGCAACAAGATTTTTACTAGATTTGGGAATAAAGAAAGCAGGACATGCAGGAACATTAGATCCAATAACAACTGGAGTCTTACCAATATTTCTAAACCGAGGAAACAAAATCTCAAGCATTCTCTCACTATCAAAAAAAATCTACCGAGCAAACATGCATCTCCACAAAGAAGTTCCAAAAGCAGATATCAAAAAAGCAGTAAAAAAATTCACTGGAAAAATTGAACAAATGGTTCCAAGAAAAGCTGCAGTAAAAAGGCAGTTAAGGACTAGAGAAATCTACGAATCAAAAGTAGAAAAAGTAGAAGGAAGAAATGTAACCCTTTACGTCGAATGCGAAGCAGGAACTTATATTAGAAAATTAATTCATGACATTGGAGAAGATTTAGGTGTTGGAGCAAACATGGATGATCTAGAAAGAATAAAATCAGGACCCTTTTTCCTAAAATCTGCTCAGTCAACAAAAACAATTACAAATGCACTAACTTCAAATGACGAAAAGAAATTAAGAAAAGTTATACTACCTTTAGAACGAGCAGTAGAAGAGATGCAAAAAGTATGGGTTGATGACGGAGTAATAAAACCATTCAGTCATGGATCTCCAGTATATTACAACGGAATATTACAATTAACTGACGGAATAAAGAAAAAAGAAAAAGTCGCAGTATTCAACACAAAGAATGAATTAATCGGACTAGGAATTGCAAGAGGAGATTCAAAAGAATTATTAACTGAGACTGAAGGTGTAGCAATAAGAAACGACATTAATTTACTAAAAATAAAATGATATCGAAAGAACTTCTAGATGTTTTAGCATGCCCAGATGATAAGTCAGAATTAGAGCTAAATAAAGACAAATTAATCTGTAAGAAATGCAAAAGAATTTTCAAGATTGAAGACGGAATTCCAATAATGCTTCCAAAAGATTTCTAACCTCTCATTCGTTTCTCAATATGTTTCTTAACTTTAATTGGATTTTTAATAAAGTGAAAGTTTAAATCTGCGTGTCCACCAGTCTGAGTATGAACATGTAAGTGTCCGTAGTTAAACATTGCGCCAAAAGCACTCTGGTTAACTTTTACAGTTGTCATGTTGTTGTAACTGACTCCCTTTGAGTGATCTCCGATAATTCCATGCCTCAAAAGAACTCTACTATTAGTGATAACCAAATGAGTACTATATTTTTTCAGAGCAGCATCAACCAAAGGGAGTAACAAGAAAGACCATTTCAACTGTTTGTGATATTTAAACCAAGAGGGTTGTTCAATATAATGAATTTCTTCTCCTTCGTGTAAGTGACGATTAATCTTCTTTGACATGAATATTCATGTACTTTCAAATATTTAAACATTCAGATAGAGCAAGAACAAGTTTTTTAAAGCTAAAAGAACGACCAAAACCACGCCAAGGTCGCATAGCCTGGTATTGCGCAGGATTGGAAATCCTGTCCCTTCGGGGGTCGTGGGTTCAAATCCCACTCTTGGCGTTTCCTTTAAAGGAAAAACAGTGAACATTTAACCCAAGTAATGCGGTTTTTCATCGATACCTTTAAAAACTAACCTTAAAATAGAATGATTATGGCTGATAACGAATTCAGAGAAATTATTCGACTCGGAGACAAAGATATACGAGGAAAGGTTCCAATGGGTCACGCACTAACAAAGCCAAAAGGCTCTTCTTACATGTTTGCAAACGCAGTATGTAAAGTTCTAGATTTAGACATAACAAGAAAGTGTGGAGACTACACAGTAAAAGAAGTTGAAAAAATTGAAGACGTTATTAGAAATCCAGCAAAATATAATATTCCAACTTGGCTTATGAATCGAAGACGAGACCGAGAAACAGGAGAAGATAAACATATTCTATCCTCAGATCTAGATCTTACAAAACAATTCGATATCAGATTAATGAGAAAAGTTAAGTCGTACAAAGGAGTACGACACGCAGTAGGTGCTAAGAAGGTTCGTGGACAATCCACAAAATCTACTGGAAGAACAGGTACAGTTGCAACGCGTAGGAAGGAAACTAAATAATGGGACTAGCAAGACGACAAAGAAAGAAGTATCAATCGCCAAACCATCCATGGCAATCCGACAGAATTGATGAAGAACAAAAATTGTATCAAGAATACGGATTTACAAATAAGAAACAAATCTGGAAGATGGAAGCGGTACTTAGAAATTTCAGATCTCAAGCAAGAGACATTGTAGGTCTTAGAGGAGATAAAAAGGAAGCAGCTCTTAAAATTCTTATTACAAAATTAATAAAATTAGGACTTGTACAAAAAGATGCAAGCGCAGACAATGTTTTAAATTTACAACTTAGAGATTTGCTTGAACGAAGATTCCAAACAGTTGTTTACAAAATGGGACTTGCAAATTCAGCAAATCAAGCAAGACAATTTATTCTGCACAAGAAAGTTACAGTTGATGGAAAAGTTATCACTTCTCCAGCATACTTAGTTAACGCAGGAAGCAAAGTAGCATTCCGAGAAGGTTTTTCACCAGTACTTGTACAAGTAGTTGAAAAAGCTCCAAAGGAAGAAGAAAAAGCAGAAGTAAAAATTCAAGAGGTGAAAACTGAATAATGGCAGCGCCAAAAGAAACAAAAACAGGAGTCGCACATCTTTACTCATCTTATAATAACACAATATTACATATCACGGATATGACTGGAGCAGAAACAATTGCATTAGTTTCTGGCGGACAATTCACAAAACAACAAAGATTAGAAGCACACGCAAACACCGCAATGGTTATGGCCAAAGAAGCAGCAAGAAACGCAAAAGAAAAAGGCGTTACAAAACTACACGTAAGAGTCAGAGCACAAGGCGGACATAATGGTTCACGACATCCAGGTCCAGGAGCTCAACCAACAATCCGAACTTTGACAAGAAATGGAATGAAAATATTATCAATCGAAGATGTTACACCAATTCCACACGGCGGATGTAGAAAGAAAGGTGGACGAAGAGGTAGAAGAGTATGAAATTTCAAATACTTAATTCAACAGATAGCGAAATTCAACTTGTGGTTGAAGGCGTTTCAGAAGCATTACTGAATCTAATCCGAAGAACAATAACTTATGATGTACCAACTTTCGCAGTCGAAGAAGTTTACTTCAAAGAAAACACATCAGTTATTTACGATGAAATTTTAGCTCACAGAATTGGATTAGTTCCTCTAAAAGTCGACGCAGGAATCTTCAAGATGAAAGATCCAAAGATTGATATCACATTAAGTGTTGAAGGACCAAAAATAGTAACTTCAGAAGATTTACAAACTAAAGGAAAAGGTGTAGAAATACTTTACCCAAACACTCCCTTAGTTAATCTGTCAAAAAATCAAAAAGTTGAGTTTAGAGCAGTAGCAATTCCAGGACAAGGAAAAGAACATGTAAAATGGTCTGCTGGTCACGCTTACTACTTCCACTATCCATCAAAAGCAAAAGGTACGGAAAACCTTGAAAAATTAAGAAACATGGTGGACCACGAGGAAATAGGAACGCTTAAAAACCAACCAAATAAATTCATACTTGTAATCGAAAGCTGGGGACAGCTTGAACCAAAAGAATTGCTTAAGAAGGCGCTAACTAACATTGGAGCAAAATTGAGTGAGTTGAAGGTTAAGTAAGACCCTCACGCACGAGTGCCAGAGCGGTCAAATGGGCTGGGTTTAGGTCCCAGTGGCTTAGTGTCTTCGCAGGTTCGAATCCTGTCTCGTGCATAAGATCACAATCAACAAAGGAGAAAAACGAAAAAATGAACGCAACAAACGTACACTTGAAGCTGTTAATTGCTAGCCTCAGAAAGAAGTCTGAATTTTGGAATCAAGTATCAGATAAGCTTTCAGTACCTGCAAGAAAACGAGTTACTGTAAATTTAGGTAGCTTAAATGAATACGCTGACGGGGAAACAGTAGTTATCCCAGGAAAGCTAGTAGCAGGCGGACAACTTACAAAGAAACTTAACATTGCATGTTGGAGATTCTCAGAAGCTGTTCTAGGCAAAGTAAAACAATCAGGTTCAAAGTTAGTTTCCCTACACGACCTTTCAACAAAGGATGATAAGGGTGACAAATTAAGGATAATCGCATGAAAGTATACGACGCATCAGACTTAGTTCTTGGTAGATTATCAAGTCAAGTCGCAAAAGAAGCATTGTTAGGAGAAGAGATAGTAATCGTAAATTGTGAACACGCAATTGTTACTGGATCAAAAGATACAATTATTTCAAAGTTTGAAAACTTCAAGAATATCGGTAAACCTTTTCATGGACCGTTTACACCAAAAATTCCAGATAGAATCGTAAGACGAACTATCAAAAGAATGCTTCCGTTCAAAACTTCAAGAGGAATTACCGCATACAAAAGAATTATGTGCTACTTGGGAATTCCAGAAGAATACAAAGATTCAAAATTAGAAACAATCAAATCAGCAAACCTATCAAAATTAAAATATGCAAAATATATGAAGATTGGAGACTTCGCAACAATAATCGGTAAATATGGCAAGTAAATCAAAAGTAATTATAGCTAGCGGAAAAAGAAAGAGAGCAATCGCAAGAGCAGTTTTACGGCCAGGTAAAGGAAACCTTAAAATCAACAGCACTCCAATTTCAGAATACAAACCAGAAATGTTCAAATTAAGATTACAGGAACCAATCATAATCGCAGGTGACATTGCCAAGAAAGTTGACATCCAAGTCAACATAAAAGGCGGAGGTCAATCAGGACAAACAGAAGCAGGACGTTTAGCAATCGCAAGAGCGCTTGTTGAACACTCAAAGTCAGAAGACTTAAAGCAAGCTTATCTTGATTACGACAGACACCTAATTGTAGCTGACGTTCGAAGAAACGAACCTCACAAACCAAACAAATCAGCTCCAAGAGCTAAGCGACAAAAATCCTATAGATAAAATGATAATTCCAATAAGATGTTTTGCATGCGGAAAACCGATTGCCCACGAGTGGCCGGCTTTCAAAGAAACAATGAAGAAAGGCGGAGATCTAAAGAAAGCTTTAGACAAAGCAGGTCTTAAGAGACAATGTTGCAGAGCAGTTTTCATGGGTCACATCGACGCTATTGACGTAATTTCTAAGTACAGACGAGGATAAACTTATTAATCTCGCGCACTATTACTTGTCATGACTTTTGGAGAATTCAAGAGACACGGACTTATTCTCATGTGGGAAACCACAAAAGGAATTAAGTTGATGGACAAAATTGCAAAAACATTTCGTCCGATTCTAAAATACTGGTCATACTTAGGAATTTTAGTTGGCTACGCAGGAATGATTTACTTGCTCTACTATCTTTTCGGAGCATTTGTCCAACCTTCACCACAACCAGTTGTATCTCCAGTAATCCCAGGACTAAGAATCCCAGGATCACAAATAACAGTACCACTAGTAGAAGGAATTCTCGCAATACTCACATTATTAATAGTCCACGAAGGAGGACACGGAGTAATCGCGCGAGTTCATAACATCAAAGTAAAATCAGCAGGAGTTGGATTATTAGCAATACTTCCATTTGCATTCGTAAAACCTGATGAGAAACAATTAGCCAAAGCACCATTGATACACAGATTATCAATGTATGCAGCAGGACCGTGGGCAAATATAACAACTGCCGCTTTAGCCGCAGTCGCAATGATCTTTTTAGTAACTCCGGCGTTATTCGGAGCATTTGATTTAACTGGCTTAGAAATAGTAGGAACAACTGAAGGTTATCCTGCAGAATTAGCAGGACTTACTGAAGGAGATATATTAATCGCAATAGATTCAGTATCAACTTCAAACTATAAAGAATTCAGTACTACAATGGCCTCAAAGGTACCTGGAGACACAGTAGCATTCCAACTTGAGGACCGCACCATAGAAATAACTGCCACTCAAAACCCAAATAATCTTGAACTGGCACACTTCGGATTCAGTTATCAACCTGAACTGGAGCCCACAAAATGGTATTCAGGGCTATTATTAAGCTTCTCAAAGTTCCTAAATTGGTTCTTCATCCTAAGCCTTGGAATTGGATTGTTTAACTTATTACCTATCCCAATTCTAGATGGTGGAAAAATGCTACACGATGGATTATTCGGAATAGTAAAGAACAAAAAGCGTGCTTCCAAAATCTTTATGTATCTTTCTTTCTTTAGCATTGCGTTATTAATTGGAGCAATACTGTTACCGTTTATAGCATGACGCAACCTTTAATTAGAAGTAGTGCGTTAATATTGACCCGGCATCCATGTTAAAATTAAAAGATATTACAGACATAGTCGAAGATATGGGCATCGAACTAGATGAACAGACTCAGGAAATTCTAAAGCTGTTATCAGAGACAGATATAATTTCTGAAAATGAGATTGCAGAGAAATTCGATATTAAGATTAATGCTGCGCGAAAAGCGCTTTACAAGCTACACACCATCGGCTTTGTTGAATACACAAAAGAAAAAGACGCTGAAAAGAAGTGGTGGTACATTTATTTCTGGAGTTTAAATCAAAAGAAACTCCTAGACATTTACTTACGTCACAAACAAAAGCTTGTCAAGAAAGCGCAAGAGACACTAACTGAGGAACATGAATTTGCATTCCAAACAATAGATGGACAACAAAAATTCAGTTACGACGATGCACTCGCAAACAATTTCAGTGCTCCCAACAGCAATAAATCGCTTATTGAAATTAACAATTCTAAATTTATCAAACAACTTGAAACTAACATTACTGACCTGAATACACAAATTTCTACTATTGAAACCCAACGAACAGAATACAAGGAAATGTTGGAAAAAGCAATCGAAGCAACTTTGAAAGCTGAAGAAGAAGCACTAGCAAAAGAAGAAAAGAAAACCAAACCAAAGTCTGCAAAAAAGACAGCTTCAAAAACAAAAAAAAAGATAGTGGCAAAAGTATCTAAAAAGTAAAATTCTAGCCCTGCCCGGATTTGAACCGGGGTCCCGAGATCCAAAGTCTCAGATGATTGACCACTACACTACAGGGCTGTAGTGTTGTATCAAATAATTGGTTTAAAAGAGTTTTGATGAATGGAACCCGCCCGACATAGACGGGATTCCCGGCATCAAATTTTCCCAATCCAAGAGAATATGATTGGTCTTAAAGGCATACAAATAGTACAATATTCCCTTAATAAAAGATTATGAACGGACTCTAAAGAATGGCTTTTCATAAGCCTTTTAAGATGTATCACTAAATAGTAACTAATGGCGAAATTTATACTAAGTCCTGAATGGTTCTTAGGAATTGACGCGGGTTTTGAAGTAGTTACAATGGCTGTTGCGGTATTAATCGCACTCACAAGCTACAAGTTTTACAAAATCAGCAATATGAAGAAATACTTCTATTTCGGAGTTGCATTCGCAATGCTTGCAACAGCATTCGCAACAAGAGTATTAACAAATTTAATAATTTATTACAATTTCATTGAGCAGAACTCTTTCGGAATTGCTCAGGCAGTACACAAAGCAGTTGGACCAGCAAGTAATTTCTTCAGCACAGGATTGTTAGCATATAGACTTCTAACTCTAACAGCACTCCTAGGAATATATTTAGTTCTGTCAAGAAAAGCAAAGACTTCAAAATCTGTTAAAGGATTATTAATGTACTTTGTATTAATTGCTTCAGTATTCAGCACACAAGTAACGTTAGTGTTCCACTTAACTGCAGCAGCTTTCTTATTCTTCATCTCAATGATGACTTTAAGAACTTACTTCAGAAACAAATCAAAGAAGACAAAACAAACTTTGGTGGCATTTACATTACTAACGTTCAGCCAACTAATGTTCATTCCAGCAATTTTCATTCCAATTGCATATGTAGTTGCGCAGATAGTTCAACTTACAGGATTCATAACAATGCTATTCACATTTAGGAAGGTAAAAAATGCGAAGAACTAGAATTGACATAATTAATGACATGTTAATGGCGATCGTTAATAAAGGCGGAGCAATTAAACCAACTCATCTTCTTTACAAATCAAATCTTTCTCACACTTTGATGAAAGAATATGTTGCAGAATTAACTGCAAAAAAACTAATTGAAGAACAACCAGTAAAGCGAGGAAAGAATTTTACAATTACTGAAAAAGGCAGAAAGTTTTCAAGAGAATACAAAAAGATGAAAGAATTCCAAGAAGCTTTTGGGTTATAAATTCTTACCCATATACCAACCATCTCGAGAGTATCCATGAACATTTTTGTAATATTCTCGAACACCAACGCCAGAAATAACTAACATTTTCTTTCTTCCAGCTTCACGAGCAATCTCTTCAGCTTTCTTCATAAGTTTTGTTCCCCAACCCTTGTGTTGAGTGTCTTGACCTTCAGCCCCAATTCCAGTTACGCTTCCATAAACGTGCAACTCTCGAAGCATCGCTTCAGGTCTTTCACCAAGACGCAACCTACAGAATCCTAATATAATATCTTGATTTTTATCTTCAGCAGAAATGAAATATTCATCTCCACCACTTGATCGATATTTCTCAACAAATAATTCAATGTTTTTAGCAACTTTTCCCGTTCGCTTGTAAACTTGACCCGCTTCTCTAAATCTAATTTCCTTAACTGGATAATCTTCTTCAATTAAATTAGCTTCAACATATTCTCGCAAGTTTCCCTTCTTAGGTCCAGCACCAATGTACTGCGCAGGAATATCTCTTTGAACTCTCATCAACCGAGTCCATTTCGGAGCTCTTCGATAAGCTTCTTCAATAACTTTAATGTAATATTCTTCATCCTTTGGATCATATTCACCAGCTTTCCACTGATCATACAATTCAGTATCAGGCATAACTAAAGTCGGATAAATTTTAAACATGTCAGGACGGAAATCTTCGTTCTCAAAAATCTCAGTCATCATTTTGACATCCATTTCAAAAGTTGTTTTTGGAAGTCCCGGCATAATGTGATAAAGAATTTTGTAACCAGCTTCTTTCAAAACTTTAACTGCATCTTTGAATTGCTGAACTGTGTGTCCGCGATTAACTGCTTCTAATACCTCATCAGATATTGATTGCAATCCCATTTCAATTCTAGTACAACCAAGTTCCAAAAACTGTTCAGGAAAAATCCAATCTGGTCGAGTTTCAACAGTCAAACCAATACATCGATTTTCCGCAGTTTCATTCTTCTTTTGAGCTTCAGCAAGAGTTTCAGAAATCTCACCGTTCAAACCATCAAAAGATCTCTTAACAAATTCCTTTTGATAATCCCACTCATAAGATGGAAAAGTACCACCCTGAATAATAATTTCATTCTTGTCAGTCAAGTGACCTGTTCGTTTCAAAGCTGCGACTCGCTCAGTAACAGTTTTGTAAGCATCATAATTATTTCGGATTGAACGCATTGTTGAGGGTTCAAAACCAGTGTAACTCTTTGGAGCATTTTTACCTTCAGGACAGAAAGTACATCTTGCAGGACAACCATTTGGCTTAGGCATAATTGCAATAATTGAAACTCCTGCCATACTCCGAGTCGGTTTAGTATTCAAAACCATACGAAGTTTTTCTTTCTGCTCTGAATTACAAGCCTTCCAAATGTGAACATTCAATGGAAACGTTTCAAGAGTTCCATCACGAACATATTTCCGTTTAATTGATTCAACTTTGTTCTTAGTCAGTTTCTCAGTTTCAATTAATTCCTGAATTAGTGCTTGCATAAAAAACATCCAAAATCTGAGTTTAAAACAGTTAGGATTGAGCAACTCTTATATATCACAGCATACATATCAATACATGTTTTTCAAGCGAAGGAACCCGTTCATCGACTCTTGGTGGAAAAAGGCAATAAGATTCTTTGGATATACTGTAGCAATAATAACCATAATCGCAATTTTCTCAGGCCCAACTGAAGACCTCAGCGATGAAATATTCATAATCCCAATCACAGGGACAATTTATTCAGGTTCAGATACTTTCTCACCAGATACTTTCTCAGATGATATTATATCACAATTAGACTCTGCAGCTAAAAATGAAAAAATAAAAGCAGTAATCTTAGAAATTGATAGTCCGGGAGGAACTGTAGTTGGTTCAAGAGAAATATCAAACGCACTTGAAGAATTCGACAAACCAGTAATTACTTGGATGAGAGAAAATGCCGCATCTGGAGCGTATTGGATTGCAGTATCAACAGATCACATCGTAGCAGACCCCGCAACAATTACCGGATCAATCGGAGTAACGGGATCATATTTACAATTTTCAGGTTTACTAGATGATTACAACATATCTTACGAAAGATTTGTTTCAGGAGAATACAAAGACACAGGATCACCGTTCAAAGAAGTATCTGAACGAGAGCGAACATATCTACAAAACAAAATAAATATCCTAAATGACATGTTCATTGAACACGTAGCTGATGCAAGAGGACTAACTGAATCTTATGTCAGAGGACAGGCAACTGGAGAAATATTTCTAGGAACTGAAGCATTGAATAGGAAATTAATAGATTCTTTAGGCGGAAAGAAAGAAGCAATAGAACTTGCAGCAAATATGGCAGAGCTAGAAGACTACCAAGTCACAAGATATGAACCACCAACACCATTATTCGGAAAGCTATTTTATACACTAACAAAAACTAATCTAAATGCTCAAACTTCATTCGGCGTCAGGGCTTAATTCAGGTCCCCAAGTTTTATCAAACATTTTGTTCAAAGTTCCAGCGAAGTAAGGAGATTTTACCCAGAAACCCATATCATAGGAAGGATGCACTTCTTCATCATCCGTCAACATGAAAACAACATGTATTTTATCAACTATACAAAATCTTCCACGCAAAGTAGTGTCATTTCTAAACTCAACTAGTTCTCCAAAACTATTCATGATTTCAGTCAATTCAACATTACTCGAAGGAGCAACAACTCGAATTTTAACCCCGCGCGAAACCGCACGCTCAATCAAAGGTTTAAGCATTCTAATCTTACGACTCAAACCTTCTTCCGAAGTAACTAAATCAACACTACTTCTAGCCTCTTTCAAAATATAACTAATCTGGTCATAAATATTATGTCGACCTTTCAAAGCTCCGGAGAAATCCGTAACTTGCATCGGCTCAATACCTTGCTTGTGTAGATTGCCTAATTCGGCCATCATCTCAGAATCCTTTAGTTTGATTATCCGTTCAGAATTATTAATTAACTCTGCACGAATCTTTCCATGAACTCTATCAAGAACTTCAGGAGGAGGAATTGCCATATATTTAATTGGCTTCTCAGGTTTTACAATAACAAAACCTTTTCTTTCAAGACTCTCAAGAACATCATAAGTACGCGAACGAGGTACATCAGCAATATCACTAAGCTCTCCGGCAGTTGAAACGCCTCTCGAAAGAATGGCAGCCCACAACTTAACCTCATAGAGATTCAAACCAAATGAACGACGTAATCGATTCAAGAAATCCTCATTGATTATCATTGAGGAGTAATGCTATTTTTTCTTTTTAATGATTTCTGCGATTAAAGCTATTATACTTGATCTAATTTCCTGGAATCAACGAATCCGGCCCTTTTCATCTCAATAAACTGCGTATTAGAGAACAAAACTGGGTTGATTTCTATCCCAAGCTCCTCTTTTACGAAGCCAGTGATGTCTTCAATGTCACTCTTATCAATTAAAGAGCTAACAACAACAATTTTACTGGTATCTTCTCGATCAGTAAATATTCTTGGTTCAGATCCATGCAGAGTTCCAAGTCTATCTTTCAATATTTCTGCCGGAGTTTTGATTTTATCCAATAGAACTCCAGCAAGAACTCTAAATGCATCAGCACTTCTATCAATCTCATAAAACTTAATCCGGTCACTTTCATCCTTACGAACCATTCCAATAGCGACAAGTTTTTGAACAATACGATGAGCTGTTGCCAGACTGACTCCAGACTCCCTAGATAGGTCTCTCAAGTAGAATCTACCCTTTTTATCCAAAAGTGCGTAAATTATTGCAACTGTCTTTGGGTCAAATACTTTTCTGAGAACTTCCCCTTTCATGTTCTATAATTGAAACGCAACTATAAAAGTGTTTCCTGGAAGAAACACTCTCTCAAAAACTGAACATGTTTTTGAAACAATGTTCCAAAAACTAAAAACCGTTCCAAATTATCCTCGACTTCTCTGACTCTTAGCAAGTTTTGAAACACGCTTCAAATCATCAACATCATTTAGACCCTTATCTTCTCGCAATCTAACAAAACGAGGGAAACGCAAAGCAAATCCAGAGTTGTAGTTTGTAGATTTCTGTAGCTCTTCATACTTCACCTCAATTATAACTCCTAGTTTGACTCTAACTTCTCGACCAGATTCACTAACAATAAGAGGTTTCAACAATTCAGTCATTTTACTAAAACTAACTCCTTCTTCATCTTTCTCTTTGAATCCAGTACCTATTTTTCCAATTTCTTTGAATTCATTACCGTCACGACAGGCAAGAATAAAACTACTTAACCACTTTGAACGTTTTCCAGTCCCCCATTCAGCTCCGACAACAACCAAATCCAAAGTTTCCATAACTGGTTTGATTTTAATTCCATACCCTACTCGAGAGCCAGGTTTATACACGCTGTCAAGTTTCTTCATCATAACTCCTTCCGCACCCTCAAACAAAGCCTTTGCATAGAATTCCTTCCCTTTCTCAACAGAATCAGTTACAATTTCCTTAGCCAAACTAACTGCCAAAGGAGCTTCATTAATTATTTTAGAAAGTCTATCTCGTCGCTCACTAAAGGGAACATCAATCAGGTTTTCACCACCCAAATTAATAATATCAAATACAATAATCATAACTGGAACTTCTTTAATCATTTCATCAATTTCATATTTACGTTTAATCCGCTGAGAAATATCTTGGAAAGGTTTCCACTTACCAGTTTTTTTATCATAACCAATTACTTCGCAATCAATAATAAATTCTTCAGAGTTAACATCTTTCTCAATCATCTTTACAATATCAGGAAACTGAGCGGTAACATCTTCCAAATTCCGAGTAAACAATTTAATCCTTTTTCCCGAACGATGAATTTGAAGTCTGAAACCATCATATTTGTAATCAATTGCCGCAGGTTTACCGACAACATCAAACCCTTCTTCAATAGATTCTGATTTCTTAAATAACATAACTTTTACTGGATTTCCAACTGACAATTCCAAAGCCAACAAACCCTTATCACCCTTATTCTTGGCGACTTTAGAAACATTAGAAATATCGGTAGTCAAATCATAAGCAGTCTGAACATTACCCGCCTCAACTCCAAATGCTGAAGCGATTGAATCACGCAAAACTCCAAAACCCGCACCAGTTCTCAAATCTTCAAGACAGGTTCGAACAATATATTTTGAACTAACACCATTCGCAGCACTAAGCAACTCAGCAATCAAATCAATTTTCTTTCCAGTACTTCCACCACCTTCAATTTCAGAAAGCTTACGAAGATTAGTAAAAACTTGGTCAATTGTCAATTTACCAGAAAACAAAGTAGATTGAGTTTTAGAAGAAATATTACGTTCAGCAACAAGACCCAAATCACCAATCCTAGCCCAGTCTGCCTTAATCAACGCCTCACTTTTACCGGAGCTTGTTGAAATTGATTTGATAATAGTTTGAGTGCCAATACCAATCTTTCGACGATCCCATTCAGGGAAAAGCCGACCGTCGAGTAACAAAACCACCGATTCAACTTCACGAGCATCCAAACCTTTCAGAAATCCAGCAATTATTGCCCGTTTTTCAAGCAATTTACTAGTTCCAGATAAGCCCTCATATATCTCCACTAGTTTGGAATATTCCATAACTCCTATTGATGCAAGACTAATAAAAGACTTATTATTCGCAAAACTTTATATTCTCTCAATATATAGAAAAACATGGATATTCTAGAGGCAATCTTTGGCCGACGCTCAATTAGAAAGTTCAAAAAAGATACAATCCCTTACCGAGTATTATTTGATATATTCGAAGCAGCAGTCAGCGCACCACGAGCAGGAAACATACCAAGCACTTGGATGGTTTTAGCAGAATCAGATAAACTAAAAACAAAACTAAAAGATGCATGTGTTGATCAAGATTGGATTGAAAATGCACCAGTAATTATTGCAGTATGTTCAAATCCAAAAAGATTAACACAATTATACGGTGAGCGAGGAAAACTGTATGCAGTACAAAATTCCGCAGCAGTTATACAAAATATGCTTATTGCAGCACAAGAATATGGATTACAAGGAACTTGGGTTGGAGCGTTCTCTGAATCAGAAGTAAAGAAAGTACTAACTCATAAAAACAAAATGGATAAAGTAGATGTTCATGCACTTGTTGCACTTGGAAAACCTGATGAGTATCCAAAGAAACTTCCAGAGATTCAAGCAACAGATTTAGTTTACTATGAATCTTGGAAAGAAGTTAACAAAGCTTCAAAAATGATTCCTCTTGCAAACAATCCAAAATTACAAAACACCATCAAGCGAGCCAAACAACGATCAAAAAAGACTCGACACAAGCTTATCAAGAAGATTGGAAAGACCATAAAGCATTTTAAGTGATTAATCCGCAAGTGAAAACTATATTCTGGAACATACAATTATAAAACTTCAACTATGTAACTCGTTTTCAAAAGTAAAAACTCGGAACCTGTAGTGTACACCATATACTCTCTTTTAAATTAAATGTTCCATTTTTAAAACAAGTCAAAGGCATTTAATGCCAATTGACCTCGGAGAAAGAAAGAAAATGGATTTCCTTGTACAAAACGCATTGGACACGATGGAACAATCGACCGATACTACAGTTGACTCAAATATTGGACAAGCAAATATAAAAGTATTAGGCTGCGGTGGCGCAGGTAACAACATGGCTGACTGGCTATACCGAAAAGGTATCAAAGGAGCAGAAGTTATTTCTGTAAACACTGACAAGCTACATTTAGATCACAGAGAAGCAGACAAAAAGATTCTAATTGGACGAGACACAACACGCGGACTTGGAGCAGGCGGTAACCCAGATATTGGGGCACAAGCTGCCCGAGAACAAATTCACGAACTAAAGTCCACAATTCAAGGTGCAGACATGGTTTTTGTTTGTGCTGGACTTGGAGGCGGAACTGGAAGTGGAGTAGCACCAGTAGCTGCACAAGTTGCAAAAGAACAGGGCGCAATAGTAATTGGTGTCGTTACAATGCCATTCAATATTGAAAAGGCAAGAATTGATAAAGCTGAATTCGCACTTAAGCAATTAAGAGAAGTTTCTAACACAGTAATTGTAATCGACAACAATCGATTATCTTCAATTGCTGGAAACCTACCTATTAGGCAAGCATTCGCTGTCGCAAACGAATTAATTTCAACAATGATTAAGAGCATTGTAGAAATCATATCAGTACCATCCTTGATTAACTTGGACTACGCAGACGTAAGAGCAATTATGTCTTCTGGCGGAGTTTCAGTAACAGGTATTGGAGAGGCAGACGGTGATAAAAGAGTTGATGAAGCAACTAAACGAGCTTTATCCAACCCATTGTTGGATGTAAGCTACGATGGTTCCTCAGGAGCAATGATTCACATTACAGGTGGACCAGATATGACTCTTGATGAAGCCGAGAGAGTTGGTGAACTCATAACAGCAGGACTTGACGCAGATGCAAATGTTATCTGGGGAGCAAGAATTGATGATGAAATGAGAGGAAAGATTCGAGTTATGACAATCATAACTGGAGTAAAATCTCCTTACGTCCTTGGAAAAGGAAGAGTAAAACCATCAGCACAAGCTTTAGAGATGAACCACGAACTTGGTTTGGAGACCATATAATATTTAAGACGCACCTCCGAGGTCGTCTTACGACGTCTTAGCCTGGTACCTCTCGGGGTACCATTCACTTTTTTTTCAATATTTTTATATAGGATTAATATAAGCTCTTAATATGAGTTCTACCGGAGATAAAGTTAGAATAAAGCACGCAGGCTTTGAATACTCAGGAATATTACTTGAATCAACAGATGATAATATCTATGTTCTAAAACTTAGTAACGGATACAATGTAGGACTTCCAAAGGGAAATTCAAAAGTAACAGTTACTGGAAAGTTGCCCGTTAAAAAACTTCCCGAATTAAAAATTGAAAAAAATCTCAAGCTTCCAAATGTTTCATTAGTATCCACAGGAGGAACAATTACTTCAAGAATTGATTATAGAACGGGAGCAGTTCACCCAATAACAAAACCAGCAGAATTATTATCTCAAATTCCAGAACTAAAAAAGATTGCAAATATTTCAGTAACTCCCGCAATGTCCAAGTTCAGTGAAGAATTTAGTCCAGATGACTGGTCCAAACTCGCAGGATTTGTCGGACGAGAATTAAACAAAGAAAATGTCCGGGGAGTAATTGTAACGCATGGAACCGATACTTTACATTATACTGCAGCAGCATTATCCTTTGCATTAGAAGGTTTGGGAAAACCTGTCGCAATAGTCGGAGGACAGCGTTCCTCTGACCGAGGAAGTTTTGATGGAGCAATGAATCTAATCTGCGGGACACATTATGCTAATTCAGATATTGCAGAAGTGGCAATAGTTTTACATGGAACTTCTTCCGATGATTATTGTATTGCAAATCCAGGAACAAAAACAAAGAAAATGCACACTACAATGAGAAATACTTTCAGACCAATTAATTCAATGCCTTACGCGAAGCTATTCAAAACAGGGAAAATTGAAAAACTACGGGGATCAAAGCTCCGACATGCGGGCGAAGTTAATGTCCAATCACAATTTGAAGAAAAAGTAGCGCTAATAAAATATCATCCAGGATTGTCTCCAAAAATCCTAGATTTTTATATAAAAGAAGGATATCGAGGAGTAATAATTGAAGGAACGGGACTTGGACATGTATCTGCCAAGACTTGGTTGAACTCAATAACTGCTGCAACAAAGAAAATGTTTGTTGGAATGACTTCTCAGGCAAATTATGGAAAAGTTGATCCGTATGTATATTCAACTGGAAGAGATTTATTCAATCACGGCGTAGTTTATTTGGGAGATATGCTTCCAGAAACTGCAATTGTAAAACTTTCTTGGGTGCTTGGACAGGAAAAAGACAAAGACAAAGTTAGAGAATTAATGACTTCAAATCTTCGAGGCGAACTCTCGGATAAATCCGTTCCAAACGGATTCTTATACTAATGAAAAATTTAGGATTAAAATCAGGAATAGAAATACACCAGCAGCTAGATACTGGAAAGCTTTTTTCACGGTGCCAATCAAAGCTAATTTCATCAAATCCAGATTTTACAGTAATTAGAAGACTTCGAGCACTGGCTGGAGAAATGGGAAAAGTAGATGTGGCAGCAGCCCACGCAGCTGAAAAGAATCTAACTTACATTTATGAAGTTCATAATAACAACACATCTCTAGTAGAAATAGATGAAGAGCCGCCAGAATTAATTAACCAAGATGCGCTAGACATTGGACTTTTACTTTGTAAGATGTTAAACTGTAGAATTATTCCATATCTTCAAGTTATGAGAAAGACAGTTGTTGACGGGTCAAACACTTCAGGATTTCAGAGAACTTGCTTAGTCGGAGTCGACGGTTATATTGAAACTTCAGCAGGAAAAGTTGGAATAGATACAGTTGTATTAGAAGAAGATTCAGCACGAAGAACTGCCGAGACAAAAGAAACAGTTACATATCGAATTGACAGACTAGGGATTCCACTATTGGAAATCGCAACAGCGCCAGATATGAAAACTCCCGAGCAAGTAAAAGAAGTTGCAAAACTTCTTGGTACAATGCTGCGTTCAACAGGAAAAGTTATGCGAGGATTGGGAACGATCCGTCAGGATGTAAATATTTCAATCAAAGGTCATGCAAGAGTTGAACTAAAAGGAGTTCAAGATTTACAACAAATTCCAAAGATTGCTGAAATTGAAGCAAAGAGACAAAAAGCAGAAATTGATATGGTGCGCAAAACTGAAAGTCATGTAAGAAATGTTAAGGAAGATTTAACTTCAAAGTTTTTGAGACCAATGCCTGGTGCAGCAAGAATGTATCCAGAAACCGATCTTCCAACAATAAAAGTTGATATGACTCGAGTCAAAGAAATGAAACTTCCTGAAATGACACCCATTAAAATTAATAGGTATAAAAAACTTGGATTAAATAATGAGCTTTCCGAGCGAATGGCAGACTCAAGAAAGAATGATATCTTTGATAGAGCTATGAAAAAACAAAAATTAAATCCGACCTTGGTTGCAACAACCCTACTATCAACCGAAACTAAACTGAAACGAAAACTAAAACTGGAATCAGGAAAATTCCCAGTAGAATTTTATTCACGACTTTTCAAAACACTCGATGAAGGGAGACTTACAAATGAATCAATCTCAAAAGTAATGGAACGATTCATGAAAGGAGAAGACTTTGATAGAATCATTAGCGAATTCAAACCAATGTCAGACTCAGCACTTCAAAAATTAATCAAGGATAATTATGATGAAACTCTTCCACAAGGAGCACTTATCGGAAAGATAATGGCAAAGGTCGCAGGAAAAGCTGATGGAAAGAAAGTTGCTAAATTGATATCACAACTTTCAAAGTAGAGAAATAATTTTCAAAGCCGTGTCAAAAAGTATATAAAACTATCACTCTACAAAAAACCATGGCAGCAGATATGACCGCTCAAGTTCTTGACGGAATGAAGAGACCTGATGATATTCGAAACATCGGTATCGCAGCTCACATCGATCACGGAAAGACAACTTTCTCAGAGCTCTTGACTTTGATGAAGAAGAAGCTGAACGAGGAATCACAATATATTCTGCTAACGTTTCTATGGTTCACGAAGTACAAGGTAAGCCTCACTTAATCAATCTTATTGACACACCAGGTCACGTAGACTTTGGTGGAGAAGTTACTCGTGCAATGCGAGCAGTCGATGGAGTAGTTGTACTTGCTTGTGCAGTTGAAGGTTGTATGCCTCAAACTGAAACAGTTCTAAGACAAGCTCTAAAAGAAAGAGTAAAACCAGTGCT
>LWDU01040529.1_pt1 | contig 19377 bp, 9 predicted proteins | sample 727161 | NCBI WGS metagenome assembly LWDU01 (sample SAMN04566230, study PRJNA314399) | hydrothermal vent metagenome | isolation source: deep sea hydrothermal plume seawater | place: Mexico: Gulf of California, Guaymas Basin | collected 2004-07-11
CCTCGCAGCGTTTTTTTGATCGCATCGTACGTGATATCCAAACCGTTACCGGAAATAATTATTTTCTCGGCATCGCCCACTTCGAATTCGGCGCGGATATCGAAGAGCATTCCGTTGGTAGGAGTGCTACGCGACCGGCCGTCAGGCAGTGACTGGGCTGGTATCGAATAAGTTTTCTTGCGCAGATTCGCAAGCTCTTCGATCGGCTCGGCAAACATGCGGATACCGTCCTTGGTGGTGCGGAGACCTAGGTTGACCGGGAAGCTGAAGTGTTGGTTGTAGGGCGGTTTCGGTGTTGGGTATGACACCCAGTGCATCTTGATCTTGCGGCCCTTGGGTGTGTTGTTGAAGACCTGGGACGCCAAATGGCTACCGTAATGGACGCGGTATTTGTGGAAGCTCGTTTCTCCGTTGACGACTTCGGCATCGTAAGGAGGGGCGTCAATGAGCGTGAAAGTCTTGCCATCGAACTCGCCGATTCGATAGTAATTGTTGCCGGCCCAGATCGCCCATTTCGTGTTCTCGCTATTACCATCCACGGCCAATTCGCAGAACTCCATGCACGAGTCCCAGTCTCCCCCTCCCCCAACTCCTCCGAGTAAGTGTTGGAACGCCCAATCTTTTAAGTTGGTGGACGTGTAGAACGCAGCTCGCTTTGAAAGATCGAACGTGCACATCACCCAGTGTCCGCCCAACGCTTCTGCCGTGCTGTTCAAAGGCGTATCGTCGGCATCGTACTGGTACCATTTTACTTTGGGGTCGCGGCCATTGTGCACCAAGACCGGGTTCTTCACGTAGGTCGTGAACGTTTTCCCTTGATCGGTACTGTAGGCCAGCGCCTCGCCCTTAGCGCCGGTGTCGGAGAAGACGAGCACCAAAGCATCTTTGCCGAAACCGGCCGTGTTCAGTTTGTCGATCACAGCACTACCCGAAAACGCGTCCCATCGCGCCATACTTCTTCGACGAATCTTGTCGGACTGTTGCTCCCAGTGCAACAGATCCGTACTTGTGGCATGTCCCCAGGTCATGTTGCCCCAGACAAGGCCAACCGGATTGTGCTGGAAGAAGAAATGATAAGTGCCGTCGAGGTAGACCAAGCCGTTCGGGTCATTGTTCCAACCCACTTTCTGTGAGAAGCGTAGTTGCGGACGCCACGGCTCTTTGAAAAAATTATTCTCGCCGGGAATCGTGTCGGACTGTTTCACCAGGGCAAAACCCTCTTGGTGCACATTGTCGACTTCCAACCGCGCCCGTCCGCCTTTGTAGCTTTCGATCGATAGGTAGGCATACCAGTCGGTCGTCTGAGCCGATTCAGCCAAGTTGATCCGATGGTGGTGGACTATCTTGCCGTCAACCAAGAGACGCAATTGGCTCTTCATATCATCGTAACTCGTACCGTCCTGAATCGGGATGATGAGGTACTTGCTCTGGATCGTGAATTCCCTCTGCTGATCACGAGGTGTTTCTGAATCGGATGTGGACTCTGTCTGTGCTAACAAATTTGTACTGGTTAACACGATGGCACAGAGGACCACCATCTTCGCCACAGTCCGCAATTGATATCTCATGCTGTTCTCCTCGTACTTCCTTCGTAAAAGCACACCTCACCAGAAGCCGTGTGCCATGTTGATTGCCGAATCCCACACGGATTTAGAGCTAACAGCTCGGCATTAGTGAGGACAGATCGGTCGCCAGCACCTGACCAAGCAGCCGTAACAACGATCGTGCTGTTTCCCCTTGTTCGGCCTCCAGCACTCGATGCCATATTAGCAGAGGGATCACCGAGATTCTTTGGGGGAGACTCGCTCTACCGATCGCGTCTTCGGAATAACCTCATAAGCTCGGTTCGTTGAGAGTTCATGCGAAGGGCTTGGAAGGCTCTGTGAACCCACACATGCCCACCGTCACATGCAACCACAGCAATCGGTCGATCGTGGACAACAATCTAGATCGGACGTGCGATTTGCCTCGAACGTGGCGATTGGATTTGAAATTGGCAACTCGTTGTTTAAGAACAAGTTATGGCTGATCTTGCTTCCGTCGAGCCAATTTCGGGTCGTGTTTGAACCAATTCAACGGACTCCGATGCACTTTGAGGGGGGAGTTTTGGACGAAAAGTGGTAGTCGAGGGTAGTCGGCAGTCTGAGGACGTTTGCGGTCTGTGTAAGACCTCAGTTCATCGCCACAAAGACCCCGTTCTATCCAAAAACTCATCCGACATTTATCTGTATTGGTTGTAACGACCTGTGGCCATCAAACGCTGTTGTTTTCAACCGTGCTGTTTCTCAAGACATTCTGGACTTTTCGGCGCGAGTTCTCAACACCACGGCTTCGGTAGGTGCATCAGTGGTTGTACTTGAACACACTCGACACGGTCGCGACCGTTGAAAAACTCGTGACGTTCTACGTCGAGCAACACAATGTGCATATGCCCCATTCAGCCTTCCCAGGCCAGACGCCGAACGAAATACACTTCGGAACGGGCGAAGACATTCCGCAGCAGCTTGAAGACTCCAGGATCGCCGCCCGTGAGTCGCGATTGAAATCGAATCGAGTTCAGACTTGTCAGACGTGTGAAGAATTGGTCGACATCGATGGCTAACGGATTCACCCCGAAACAAGCCTTCGATTTGGTCCAACTCTGAGGTGTCGAGGCTTTGTGCATGCGCGATCGCATCTGAGATGCGGCGATGCCGCGACTGTTCACGCTATGCGTCAATGGAATTGGGGAGGATCAGGCCCATTCCGCGAGAACTCGCGCTCAAAACTCCAGAAGGTCGTGAGAATCAGCCAGGTTCCTTTTCACGTATAAGTCGTAATGTCTCCGTCAACTGGACGTTTTTGAGACGACTGCGGCTCAGAGGAGTTTCTCCCGTGAGGATTTCATAGAGCAACACGCCCAGCAGCCTCGCCTGGCCCCCTTACGCGCGCGAGAAAACCGACCGCTGGATTGGCAGCGAGATACGTGATTCCCAAATCAGACATTGATCGGTCATTCATCTTGATTCGTTCACCGCTCAGGTAGGGGCCGCCCCGGTTCGATCAAGCCAGGAAGAGTCCCAATGTCTAGCGACGAACCGGAAGGGCGGCGGGCAGCTTGTAGAAAACTGATTAAATCGGCCATCGCCTGTTTGTCAATCTGCTGCTCAAATCCCTCGGGCATTAGCGACTTTCCAGTACTCCTCAACTCGTCAATGTTCTCGCGCAATATCGTTTCTGTCTTGTTCTCTTCCCGTTTCAGCGTAATGCTTGTCGCCGACTGTGAAGCGAGCATGCCGGTAAATAGGCGGCCGTTGGTATCGACGACCACATAGTTCTCATACATCGGCAACGCGTATTGATTCGGCGCGAGCACATGCATCATCAGCGTTGCTGCGTCACGCGCCGTAGACGAGATAAGATTCGGTCCGATGGCATGCCCAATATTCCCCAGTCGGTGGCAGGCCGCACACTGGCCACGAAATACTCCCTCGCCGCTAGCTACGTTGCCCTTCAGCGTCAACACCTGTTGGTATTCTCTAATCACCGCTCCGCGTGCAGCCGAATACTCAGCGCCGAACAACTCAGTAGCCAATCGACGCACCTCTTCGTCCTTGTCCTTCAACAGCAGATTACGGCGTGTCAAGTCGAGCTGAGTCACTGACGCCGCGCCGCGTTTGACAGCCTCCAAGTAGACCCGCGTTCTGGATGGCCGCGAGAGAAGTGCCTCAATGACCTCTTTTCGCACACCCGGCGTTTGACCGTTCCAGTTAGCGAGCAGAATTGCGGCTACTCTTTCGTCGGAGTACGTCGTGAGACTTCGCACAGCCTCCAGTTGAACTGATTCCGCTTCGGCAACATTGAGTACGTTTACCAGTACATCGTGAGAATCCTCGAACCGAACGACGCCCAGTATCCTGATTGCCTGCCGGCGGGTCGCGACCGGAGCGGACCGGTTTAACGCGGTCGTGCGGGCTTCAGCGACGATCCGTTTCAAGAGAGCAGCCACCGTCGGCGGAGTGCGGTTGGTTGCCGTCAGTCGGCCGCCGCTGCGCAACATGCCGGATGCCAACGATTGAATTAGCGATAGCTGGAATTCTCCCTCCGTAACGAGTGTCTCAAGCACACGATCTATCTCGCCTTGTTGACTGCGGGATCCAACGAGAATCGCCAGTTGAGTCAGCATCGCACTGCCGGCGGAACTGGTGGCGAACTCACGATCCGCCAACAGTTCAACCAACATCTGGTCCGCCAAGCCACTGGCCGAACTCAACACGGCCGTTCTCACCCACCTATCGCCGGCCGAGGATCGAGCGAGCCGAGCTAACGCTTGGGCAGCGAGCGGACTTTGAGTTTCCCCCAACGAGAAAGCCGCTTGCAAGCGAATCCGCACCTGTTCGTCACCGGACAACACGATGATTTGTTCGAGCAAATCAGGCGTCCCGTCCAACCGAGGCTCGGCCAATCGCATCGCGTGTTCGCGCAAAGCTGGATGCGGATCATTCAGGGCCATTCGCAAGTCGTCGTTGGAAAGAGATTCGAGGCCGCTCAACGACCATAGTGCGTGCAGTCTTGCTTGTGGTCGCTGGTGGGATAGCATCGTTCGCAGTCCATTGACTGCCGACTTGTCCTGTCGTTCGAACAACAAACGATGAGCCGTTACTCGCCACCAACTATGTGGACTGGCCAACGCAGCCACCAATTCTTCTGTCGTTGCCTCGCCAAGCCGCGGCGGACCTGGATACTCGAAATCGGGCGGTGCCAACCGATAAATTCGTCCATGCTTGCGACCGCTTTTAAGATCAATGAATTTCAGGACATCAAGTGGGACGTGGATCGTCTCCAGAATCTCGCGGCTCATGTCGAGCACGTAGAGCGTTCCGTCAGGTGCATTGACGAAGTTGACGGGACGAAACCAATTGTCGGACGAACGAACGAACTCCGTTCCAACGTCCCCACGCGCCGAGCTAAACGTTACGCCATCTGGTGTTAGCTCGCGCCGATGGATCAAGTTGCTTTGCGCCCCACCGATGAACACACTGCCGTAGTATTTTTGTGGGTACGCTCCGCCACGATAGATCGTCACACCGGCAGCCGCATCGATCACATGGTGGCTGGCACCGGCAGCATTTGGCGATCGGGCGCCGACGGCGATGCGGCGGCTTGAACGGATCATCCGCCAGCGTTCTAGCGGACTAATGCGAAAAATAGGAACTGGGCCAGATGTCAGGTGATGGATGAGATTGGGAGTCGACAAGTGAGGGTTACGTTGAAGGTATCTTTGCGGCAGAACGGCGTGGAGCAATGGTCGTGATTCGCTACACAAGAACCGGTTTCCCCAGTCGTCAAATGCGTTTCCGAATTGGACCGATCCAGTAATCGCCTCAAACTCGCCGGTTTCCGGATCGAATCGAAAGTCGCGACCGCTCACCGGAATCGGTTCCGCAAAATTGTTGGGGTTCTCGACGTAATGCACATTGCCGCCATTGCCGGCCGTCGAACCATAGATTTTGTGATCCAATCCCCACGTCAGATTATTGAGCATGGCCTGTTGATTAGCGGTTCCGAATCCAGTGTAGACCTTGCGTCGCAAGTCCGCGCGATTGTCGCCATTGGTGTCTTTCAAGTACCAGATGTCTGGTGCAGCGGCGACGAAAACCCCGCCTTTCCATGCGGCAACACCTCCAGCCCACAACAGATTGTCGGCGAAAACATGACTCTCGTCGAACACCCCGTCGCCGTCCGTGTCCTTCAGTAATCGCAGTGTTCCAATCGGATCGACGCCGGGCTGAGGCTTGTACGGGTAGTCGCGCATTTCGCATACGTAGAGGTTTCCATTTTCATCGAACGTCGCCGCAATTGGATCGTTGACCAGTGGTTCCTGGGCGACGAGTTCCATCTCGAAGCCGTCAACCGCCTCGAATGATGCGAGTGCTTCTTCGATCGGCTTCGCTGGCTGAGGTTGGAGCAGTGCCCTCAATTCCTCGTCCGTGTGCATGCGACGTCCGGGATCGTCGATCGTGCCGATCGTCTTGGCGATGTCCGATGGTCGCCCTGTCGACGCAACCCCGCCGGCATGACGGATCATCATCAAAATGTCTCGCGCGTGTTCAAAATAGGCAATCACTTTGGCTTGTTCCGGAAACATGCGCTCCTTGTGAATTGCGATCTGCTTATCGATCTGGATCACAATCGCATTGAGTGAGTTTCGGTCGTAAGGTGCTCGACCGTCAAGATAGACGTAGACTGGATTCGTGTGCGATTCGGCATCGGGCGTACCCAGCTGCGAGAGGGAGTAGGCTCTCGCAGCAACCCACGTCGACTCCTCGATGGCAATCGACTGTTCGAGTTCGATCCAATCACCCTTCCCGACGCGGGCGGGCAATTCGAGCTCACGAATCACTCGACCGTTCGCGATCAACTGAACGTGCGTCACAGGAGCAACTTCCGAACGTACGCGAAGGCGGGCCGTGACGACGTGCGGTCCGACGCCAGACCAGTTGATGCGTGAACCAGGTCGTTTGCCGTCGACTTCCAACAATAACAAAGGACCGCTGGTGAAAAAACTCTCACCGTTGGCCATTCCACGCAACCACGACTCCATGTCAGGTCGTTTCTTAGTCCACACATACGTCTTGCAATCACCGAGCTTGCGGCAAGCCGGATAGTCGCAGGCGCCAGACGCTGGTAGCCGAAATCCTGTATTCAGCATGTGGTACCAATCGATCAAGCCAATTCCGCGATACACACCAAACTGCAGCAACTCGACACCGTCAATATTGCCGTGCACCACGTCGGCATAGATTTCTTGCGCGTACCCACCATGAGCATAGAATGCGACGCCGCCGGCTCGGCGAGCGCGAGCGGCAACATCACCAAACGGAGGCCAATGATTGGCGTTATATGACTCTCCTGGCGAAATGAGTTCATCGAGCAGAAACAGGTTCATGTGTCCGTAGTTGCCACTGCGATATTCTTGTCCTGAGAGGAATGTGTAGCCGCCACGTGACACGATCGATCTCTTTCCGAGACCTCTCAACTGTGGCGAGTCCATCGCATTCATAGATCCTGTGTAGGGGCCTGCCGGCTCGTTGTACGCGAGCACAGTGCCAAAATGGATATCCTCCGCCGCCAGCAGATCGAGAATGCGAGATTCATCCGCGTCGTCGCGACGCTGAATATGAAGATGCGGGTCGCCGGACCAGTAGCTGTGTTCGGCCATCGCCGCATTTTTTTTCAACGCAACTTTGATCCGCCGGGTGCTACCGCTTGGCACGTTGAGCGTTGTCGTCGTTGGACGGTACTCGAAGCCCTTCCAAACCTCGATGCGAACGATGCCTGCTGGAACGGTCACGGTCGCTGTTCCGGTCGAGTAGAAAAAGCGGCCGAGGTAACGGACGGGTGCCTTGCCTTGTCGATTACCCCAACCAGCTCTCGGCCAAATACCGGTGAGACTGTGTTCCTTGAGGTCGCTTGTTGCAGGCTCGTAGTAGTGGCCATCTGGGCCAATCACGTTGACGCGGCAGGGCGTCGCGACCTTCGTCTCGTCGTCGACGATGGGGAGTTCAACCTTGCCCGTTTCCGCGCCCGAAGCGACTTTGGGCAATCCCACGGTGTCGAAGCCAGTTGGTGTAAACAAAAGTGCTTCATCAGCGGAATCCGCCGGCTTGAACGAGTATTCGGCAGGCCGGGCGTTAGCGATCACGATAGAGTTGGCTCGAGTTGCCATCGCATCGCGAAGTGTTTGGAGGTACTGGTCGAACGCGCCGGCCACGGCATCCCTGCCGGAGATAGCATGGTCAGGACGAGAATGCCTGGCATTGAAGACCTCCATTTGTTCGGGCGATTCGATCTTGATCTTCGACAGGTCCTCCACCAGTAACCGTTCGGCGTCGACCTTTGTCGGAGCAACAAATCGATCGGGTTCCATCTTTAGGTGCTCTGCAAAGAACTCGTACACGAGCTTTCGCTTTGACCGCCCAAAATCGTGACCCTCATTCGCGAAATGAACGTTGTTCACTTTGTCAGCCGCACCGAGGACGCCGTACATCTGTTTGATAAACGGGAATCCGACGCGGGGAAAATTGCTTGTCGGATCGTTGCCTATCGAGATGAGCAATTGAGGACGCGGACTAATCGCAGCGGCCAATTCGATAGCGTTGGTTTTCGCGGCCTGCATAACCGGCAAACCGCCCTCACACAAACAACCCTGGGGTGCCGCCCACGGATAGACAATGACTAGCGGTGCCGCTACCTTCACTCGGTCGTCGATCAATGCCAAGAAGAACGCCTGCGTGCCGCCGCCGGAAGCACCAGAAATTCCAACGCGGTTGGGATCGACCCGTTCGAGACTGGTGAGATAGTCGACAACCCGAATGCTATTCCAAGTTTGATACGCGAGCACCAACGGATCGTCGTGCGTTGTCTGCTGCGAGTCTTGCCACCCGACCATGCTGTAGGAGAACACAGTCGCGCCCATTCGAGCAAATTGTGCACAGCGAATTTGATGGTTCTCACGAAATCGCCCCAACGGCCGGAAATGGCCGTGCGGGCAAAGGACCGCTGGTCCGAGTTCCTTTTGACCGAGTGGACGATAGAGATTACCCGTACAATAGAAACCCGGAAGCGTCTCGAGAGCAACGTTCTCTACGATGTAATCTCCGTACTCGCGGCGGCTATGGACAATTGCCTGTAGCGGCGGCCGATCCGGTAGCGGCCATAGGCGTGCTCCTTTGAGAAATTCTTCTCTTAATTCAGCCTGCCGCTTGTGCCAGGATTCGACAGTCGTATATCGCGTTTGCGAGTCCCTGAGTTGCGCCCGAACATCGAGTTCATCGGCAAAGAGAAGATGGCACACTGCGGCGTTGGTGATTATTACGCAACAACCAATCCAAACGTAAGTTTGTCGTAAACATTTCATGAATTCCGTCCCCAAATTCAATCTCAGTCCGCCGTCTATTGTCCGTTGCCACCTTGGTCGCTGTGGATAAGTTATACTGAGCCGCCGCCCGCGCAGGGTACCAATTTTGGACCGTGAACACATTTGATTAGACAATTGAGCTTTCGTTGCCGTGCTATCCAAAAACTCATCCGACGTAAAAATGTGGCGGTTGTAACGGTTTATTGCCTTAAGGCTCACGCATTTTCATCCGACGTCTCTGCTGTCGTTGACATACCAGCAGGCAAGCCGCCTATGTCATTTCTTCTCCAGCCGTTGAACATCTTCTTTGCCGTGCTCGTCGAGCACGTACGTAAGCAACAGGAAATGGTCATCGAGTACCGCCAGCTCGAGAATCAAGTTCTGCGAGAGAAGCTTGCCGGCAAACGAGTATTGCTGAACGACGATCAGCGTCGGCTTTTGGCCGTAAAGGGGAAAGCGCTTGGACGAAATCAGCTAAACAAAATTGCCACGATTGCCCAGGCAGACACGATTCTTCGTTGGCATCGAGAGCTCATCGAGCACGTGAGCGAAACCGAACCAAGTCGCAATGCGGGGCGGCCACCTGTGGATCAGGAGGTCGCAGGTCTGGTTCTGCGTATGGCCCGAGAAAACGAGAGTTGGGGCTACAAGCGAATCGAAGGCCAACTTCGCAACGTCGGTTATGTGATCTGCTCAAGTACTGTCGCGAACATCCTCAAGAGAAATGGCATCGAACCGCCGCCTAGTCGCAAGCGAACAACCAGTTGGTCGACATTCTTCAAAGCACATTGGGACGCCTTCGAGAGTATCGCCCTAGCGACAATCACTCTCTGGTTCGGTGAGCTGGCCCGGGGCATCTTCGACTGCGGCGCTAAAAACGAGCAGGCCCATTGTGCCACGGCGGCAACGACCGACGACAAGACACCGAGCGACGAAGCACTCCGAACCGCCACGTTCGCGATCTGCATTCCCTCGACACGCTCTCCGGAAGCTCATCTCGCTCGCCCGCCACCACCAGTCCGGCGCGGAAGCAACTCATCTCGCGACATTCCACGCGTTGCTTGAACGCCATGCTGTTGGAATGTACGCGCCGCCTGTACCCACAGACGCGAAAGAGTCCCAGAACTACCCAGCAATGTCTCCCATCGGCGGTCGACACTACTTGGTTCGGATGAGATTCTTACCAAGACCGATTACCCAGAGCCTGTGCAACGTGTCTCATGTTTGCGAGACGAATACTCGGTCGATTTGTGTGCAGTTTTGTAACTCGACGTGACATGAGTTAGTCGTTCAGGGAGCTTGGTTACTCAGAGTCTGGATTTCGCTTTGGCTCAAGGCCCGCCGATAAATCCGCAGGTCGCGCATCGCGCCTTGGAAGTAATCGTTCTCGCCAAAACCGATCAGCAACGGCCGAGTATTGTCCAGGTCGGGGTTCGGCGCGTCGAAGTCGGCGCGATGTGCGACACAGGTTGCGTCGATGAATAGCTTGAGCGCGCCATCCGACCGCACGGCGGTCAAATGCCGCCAACCTGGAGCCAGCGAGCGACCATCGCTGACGCAACGGCCGGCTTCCATCGAGAGCACGCGACCGGCGGGCATTGTCCCCGCGAACAATTGCCCCTCGTAGACGGCCATCGACCAGACTCGTCGATAGAGGACATCTGCAGTCGTGTCGAGTTGTCCGGTGTCCGTCCAATCATCCTCATCGTAGCGAAAGACCTTGCCCAGCGGCAGCGTGCCGGCATAGAGCTTGCCGTTGTAGACCGCCATCGCCATCACTTCTTTTTCCTCGCCGAGCCGGCCCATGCTATGGAATTGATTCGGTCCAGCGAACTCGAAAACCGTGCCCGTCGGCCAGGTTCCCAGCCGAATGCGTCCCCGGTAGATTACCGCCGAGTAGGTTTGTCCGGTGTTGGGCGCGACGCCCAGCGGCTGCCAGCTGGTTTCGCCTTCGTAACGAGCAAATGCGTGTTTACCAAACACGGTGGCGTACAGATCGCCATTGTGGACTAAAAATGCTCCAAGCCGTCCCCCGGCGTCGCCGACAAACGACCACTTGGTACCTCCTTCGTAGCGGTAACAGGCTGCGGTCCGACTGGGGCAGCCGTAACTGTCGCATGTTGTTGCGTACAATCGGCCGCCAAAACTGACCAATCCGGTAACCGTGTACACGTCGCCAATTTTTCCGCAGTCGATCCAGCGATCATTCCCATCGTAGCGAAATACGCGACCCCCCGGATGCTTGTTCGGCGAAATGGGTTGTGCCGATCCTCGGCCGCTGTAAAAAGATCCTCCGGCGTACAGTTGTCCTTCATGTTCGCCGAGGCTCGAGACCGCGTTGCACCGATCGGGACTGCCCAGATCGACCCATTGCTGACCACCAGCATGACGGTAAACGTGGCCAGCTTCTCCCTCGCCCGGCTCCCATGTGCCAGCGTACAGATCGCCGTCAAAAACCGTCAGTGCCCAAGTCATCTTGTTGTGGCCAGGACGCCCGCGGTCGACCCACTTGGGCTCGGACCGGCTGTCGATGCCGAAGAAAAGATGGCGATGGTTCGACTGGGCCGACGTGGCGCCGACGGAGTTCATAACCCTGAAGTTCATGCCAGTGCGAGTGGTCGGGTCAAATTTGGAGACGATGTCGCCAATGACGTCCTTCACGGGGGCGTCGGTACGGACCCAAACCGAAATGCTGAAGTCCGACGTTCCAAGTCCCAGTGACTGGGCATCGGGGACCTCGATAAAGTCGTTGACACCATCGAAAACCGCTCCCGTAGGAGCAAATCGCACTCCGTGATTGATACCATGATTCCCGCTCTTCGACAGGTCCTTCCCGTCTCGCTTTAAGGGCCAGTGACCGATGAGCCCCTCCGAGACTTGCGTCTCGGCGGTCGCGAATGTGGAAAAAACAAGTAGCGGGATGCTCAGAGTTACTTGCAAGAATCGAGGCACGCGAAACTCCTAAACGGTTGTGACAAGTGCACTAAGTCGAGATTGCCGGGCCGATCCTCAGTCTATCGGGGAAACGGGTCCGATGCCATTCTGCTCACAGACCAGCAAGCGCAGCCGACGCTCATCACCGAAGACTAGGCCACCAGACGCGTCTACAACAACTCGCGAATCGGCTCGTTTTTGGCGAGCAGCGGAATTGGGCGACCGGCCGAGTTGAGGAAGGCGGTTTCGGTGTCGATGCCAAGATGGCGGTAGACGTTGGCCAGCAGGTTGTAGGGCCAGTAGGGTCGATCTTGCGGTACTTCGCCTTTGGCGGTCGAGGAGCCGATCACTTGGCCGCCGGAAACGCCGCCGCCGAAGACCATCACGCTCTGCACGCCGGACCAGTGGTCACGGCCCCCATTGGCGTTCACGCGCGGCGTGCGGCCGAACTCGCCCCAGACGATCAGCATCACCTTTTTGGCCAAGCCACGTTCTTGTAGATCTTCGATCAGCGCGGTGACGGCACGATCCATCCGCGGACAGGCAGCGTTCATGCCCCACTCGATCCGCGAATGTAGGTCCCAACCCGAACTGCTCAAGCCAACGCCCGGATCGACGACGGTCACAAACGTCACGCCCGCCTCGACCAAACGTCGAGCCAGCAATGCCGTTTGACCCGGCCGCGTCGGGCCGTAGCGCTCGCGAACTCGACGGTCTTCTTTTTCCAGATCGAATGCGGCTTGAGCGCGAGAGCCGGTCAACATGTCGAAAGCGACTTGATGAAAATGGTCCATCGCCTGCATCGAGCCGCTGGCATCGACCCGACGCCGAACGCGGTCCAACTGGCCCAACAGCAAGCGACGGTTCGACAAGCTGCTGCCGGTCAGACCCGCGGTCAGGTCGAGACCTCGCATACGAAAGTCGCGGTCTTGCCCCGGATCTTTGCCGTCACCCGTGCGTTGGTTGAGGATGATGAAGGGATCGTAACTGTGTCCCAAGTAGGCGGCGGCGTGTGGAAAGTGTCGGCCGGGAACTTTGTCCAACGGATAACCGACATGCACGTACGGTGGCATGCCCGCACCATTGGGCCCGCGCACCTTGGCGGTGACCGAACCGATGCTCGGATGGCTCGAGGCTTTGAAAGGATTGACGCCGTTGGCCTTGGCGTCGTAACCGGTTTGACACCAGTGCATGCCGTGCTGGTGATCGCTGTTGTCGTGACGCATACTGCGAATGATGGCGACTTTGTCAATCAACCTCGCGTGCATCGGCAGCGTTTCGCAAATCTGGATGCCGGGCACGTTTGTCGAGACGGCGCGAAACGGTCCGCGAAAATCAATCGGCGCATCGGGCTTGGGATCGTAAGTTTCAATGTGGCTGGCCGCTCCACCCAACCAATATTGAATGACCGCTGTGTCGGCTGGCACGCGACCGCCAAGGGCCGCCAAGGCCCGCGCTTGCAGAATCGCCGGCAACGACAGACCAGCCAACCCCGCGCCGAGAAACGACCTGCGGCTCACGATCGATTGCCGATAGTTTTGGCGGCGCGTTTCCTTCATTGATCACCTAACGATCTTGGTGAAAGAGTAGCGACGGCGTTGTATCAACTGCTGTTGAATCGGGCAATAAAAGACTGTGATCTCGCATTCTCTTTCTCAAGAGTTTTGAGCTCCTTGGCCATCTCCGGCTGCATCCCGCCGTACTTCTGCCGCCAGCAGTAGTACGTCTGCTCGGTGATGCCCAACTCCTTGCATACCTCAGGGGATTGAGTTAAGAGCTAGTTCTCAACTACCGCATTTATAGCACTTGTTGCATCCGTTGCAAACGTTTTAGGGTGGTCGGGGTAGTCGGTTGATTGGATTTGAATATCTGGTGCAATGTGAGCTGTAAAATATGATCCTAGCTGCAATTCGATTTCGGTTTCTTTCCCCTCAAACCAGCAGATGTCATTAACCGACTGATGACAAACTGCATCGCTACGGTGAACAGGCTGCTTTCGTAGTCATCAAGTCAAGAGAAACAGGAAACCCAATGTCAGTACTTTATTCTCATTGCAGCGCACGGCCATTTACTCTGGCCGCAATGAGCGTGTTGGCCATTGCAACTGCTCCGCCCGTACTGGCAGACGGCACCACTGAGGGCACGGTGACTATCAACACCGATTTTCCCGGCGGGAACGCTAAGGTAACCGGCAATGAAGGAGATATGGTGCATGTGGAAGCCGATTTGCGCGGCGGTCGGCCGTGGTTCTATTGGTGTTTTGAAGCGACATCGACGAGGCCGGGGCGAGTGAACTTTGTCTTTCCACAAATAGTGGCCGGCTTTAAGAATGGTGCCATCGGGTTTCAGGGTCCAGCAATCAGCATCGACCAGGGCAAATCTTGGAAGTGGATGGGGACAGACCACGTCGATGGCAATTCGTTCTCTTACAACTACGCACAGATCAATGAGCGAGTCCGTTTTGCGGTGACGATTCCCTATCTGCAATCTGATCTTCGTGCATTCCTAGAACGGAACGCCTCAAATCCGCACCTCAAAACGAGCGTTCTGACGAAGAGTCAACAGGGTCGCGACGTGGAACTGTTGCAAATTGGCAAGCCCGGCCCGAATGTGAAGGCCGTGCTAGTCACTGGGAGACACCACGCGAACGAGACAATTGCCAGCTACGTTCTCGAAGGGTTCCTGCAAGAGGCGATGTCGGAGAGTGAATTCGCCAAAGACTTTCGCCAGAAGTTCGTGCTCTATGCCGTTCCGTTTGTCGACAAGGACGGTGTCGAAGAAGGGGATCAAGGCAAGAATCGCCAACCGCACGATCACAACCGTGACTACGGCGAGATGAGCATCTACCCCGAAATCCAGGCGATCAAGAGATTGGATAAGGAAAAGAACTTCCGCTTCGCCTTGGACTTTCACTGTCCTACTTTGGTCATGAATGACCATCAGGTCATGTATTTCGTCGGACCCAAGGAACACCCTGCCCACAATTTCGCAAACGTTACAGAGTTTGCGGGTTGGATCACGAAAGGGCTGCCCAAGAGCGCTCCTGTTGGGCCGTATGTTTGGCTAAGGTCGGCCAAGACCCCAGCTCCCATGAATTCCAACTACTTCGGATTCAAAGCGGGCACGATCATGGCGGCGACTCTGGAGATTCCATTCGCGCCACCTGGAAGAGCGACCGACCCGACTAGCTGTCGCAGGTATGGCCAAGTGATACTTGCGGCGTGGGTTAACACGCACTTTCTCGCAGCAGATGAATAGGCATCTGCCAGATTCGAGAAAACGGTCGCGCACCCGTGCGATCAATATGCTCGGCCAACGTGTAACACCGGTTCCAAACGAATTTGGAATGCGACTTGGTCTGTAAATCGGCCAAGGCCTTTGGCCGACAAGTTTGCGCAGCTCGTACAGGCAATCCTGATCGCCAAAGAACTTGATGGCCGTCTCAGTTTCTTGACCCTACGTTCAATACATATACGCGTCGGATGAGTTTTTGGATAGGACGCGCTAGAGGATAGTTCTAGGGTAGCGATCGCGGTTGCACTGCCGTTAACAGGTAACGCAAGTTGATGCGTTTCAACCACTTACAAGTCGGGGCGACAAGACGGCTATAGAACTTTTCCGGGCCAATTCTCTTGTTGAGCCAAAGGCCGTAGGGCCAAAAAACTCCGCCGACCGTTAAAAGCAGGAGATTCTTGCACTTCCGAAATCTGAAACATCGCAATCTCAGCTGGTTGATTCTTCGCCAATCTGTCCCAATGCTGTCCGGTTCTCCATCGCTCGCTGACGATCTCCCCAAGCCCGCGCGGCGTGTTTTCGTAAAGCATGCGGCGGTGCTACCGTGTGGCTATTCCTTTCCGAGTGTCGCTCGCCAGATCGTCAAGGACTGCACCAAACGATAAACTATCTCTAATGTCGTGGGGTCGAGTCTGAGACAGGCTCGGCTAGGTCAGTCTGGCCCAGACTAAAAAATTCGACCAACCACTCCGCTCAAGCATTTGCGAAAAGCATTGAAGCCCCAAAATCATGATTGAGATCGGCAGGACGTATCATCTAAGAGTGGTCAAGGAGACTGAATTCGGAGTATATCTGGATGCCGAAAACCTAGACGAGATCTTGCTCCCCTCGAAGCATGCTCCGGACAACTTGAGTATCGATGATACTGTCGAAGTCTTTCTTTACCTGGACTCGGAAGATCGCCCGATCGCGACCACTCAAACTCCCAAAGCCGAAGTTGGCGAATTCGCGTATTTGGAAGTAAAGGACAATACTCAGTTCGGTGCGTTCTTAGATTGGGGATTGGCCAAAGACGTCTTGGTCCCTTTTTCGGAACAACATCGACCGATGACCGTGGGTGATTACTACATCGTGTTTCTGTATCTCGATAACCAAGATCGGATCACTGCGACATCAAAGATTGATAAAATCGTGCTGGAAGATGACCAACACGATTTTCGTCCGCAGCAGATGGTCGATTTGATTATCGGAAACAGTACGGAATTGGGCTTCAAAGCGATTGTGAATCACAGCCATTGGGGCTTGCTGTACAAAGATGAAGTTGATCAACGGCTCAGTTTTGGGCAGAGCATTCAAGGTTTTATCAAACATATTCGCCGAGACGGAAAAATTGACTTGAGTCTGAAAAGTAGTCGGCAAATCCGCGACAACTACAGTCAAGTTATTCAAGATTACTTACGCGATCATAACGGGTTTGCGCCCGTTCATGACAAGTCTCCTACCGCTCAGATTTTCGATCTGATTGGAATGAGCAAGGGACAATTTAAAAAAGCGATAGGCGGCCTGTATAAACAGAGAGTCATTACGATTGAAAAGGATGGAATACGATTGGTTTGATCACCTTGTCAAACTGATGGTGTCTAGCGGACTGAGGCCGCTCTCCCTCAGCACTTCATCCCACAGTCGCAGCCGTTCACGCCTTGCAAAATATGGGGCGACCGCTTCGGCTTCCTCGGCTACCACCTAACTCGCCGCGGTCTCCGTGCCGCGGCGGTGACGATAGAGAAGAGTTTCGCACACGTACGCCGGCTTTATGAGCAAGGTGCGGATCCCATCCCGAAAGGTCAAAATACTCAGCCGACCGTAAAAACCTTTGCTCAGTTGAGTTTAGATCAAATCACGGACGAAATCTCGGCCCAGATCTCCACATGAGCCCAAGATTGTGATTGAAGCCATGTGGTCGTTACGGCGTCAGCGACGGCCAGGGCTGCAGGATCGTATTTGTCATCGATGAGGCCCGTTAGAGGTACGAAACTGTGGTGCGTCTCGGCCGAGAATGAGCGACCTGAGTTCTCGCAAACCTCTATTTTACTAGGGCTTGGAGTTCGCGTACATTTTTTACCCCTTCGCCATACTGTCCAGCGACGCCGAATCATCGAGCGTCTGCAAAACGAACTCGGCAATTCCGCCGATCTTGATTCTGTCTTTGACCGTGCGGCGGCGACAATCCGACGTGCGGAAGATGCGTTTCTGCTCGACGATGTGCCCTCCACAATTTTCAGTCGAGACTGAGACTTCCGTCGATCTTCATGTAGAATTATCAACAAACGTCGTGGCAGCCTAAGTTTTTCTTTCGAGCACGATATGAAGACGACCCTTTTGATGGTCGCGACTTGCGTCCTCGTTCAGCCGGTGGCGGCCGCCGAGCTGAGGGTAACGAACATCCAGGTCGTCCATCGCAACGTGGTCTGGAAAGACGTTGCTGAAGGCGATGCTGGTGCCGGCTATCGATACAGCCTCTACCGCAGTGAGCGGCCGATTACCGAGGACAATCTGGCCGTCCTGAGGCCCGTGATTCGCCAGCTCTTGAACAACTCGGGCAAGCACTATGGGTATCATATGTTCTTGGAAAGACGAATCGATACGTCCTTCCCGACGGCGACGATCGAGCCGAACAAGAAGTCGTTGCCGCCGTGGTCCGGTTTAGCCGTACGGACGGTCGAAAAAGATGGCGATCGCTACTACGCCGTCGTGGCATTCGATGCCGAAGGCCGGCGTGTCGCCAAGATTGTGCCGGGGCAATCCGCAACGAAGAGGCCTGTGGTGGAAAAGGTCGCGCCCATTCAACCGCTGAAGACGGGCGACTCGACCCTGCGTGGTCGTTATGCGAAAGTCGTTCAAGTCACCGGTAGGAAGAACTTGCCGCTGATGGTTACGCTACACGCCAGCAGCGCACGCGGCGGCCCCGGGGCGGATCACGGCGATTACTACCAGTTCTGGGGACGACCAGAGTGGGGCTATCGTGACGGTTTACCTTGGCAGTTCACAGTTGACGAAAGACGCGTCTACAACTCGGACGGCCGTTACCTGTCGCTTCGATCCCGCGAAACTCTCGCTGCCCCAGGCGGAAACGGTACGAAGGAAACTTATTGGTTCGGGTATTATTGCGTTCCCCAATGGGCTGCGCACCAAGAGCCGCGTGCCTACAATTTCACGGAACGACGAATGCAGTGGTTGATCGACTGGGTCAAAAACAAGTATTACGTCGATCCAGAACGCGTCTATGCGGAAGGTGGATCGATGGGAGCCTGGGGAACGGCGACCTATGCGTTACGCCATCCCGAGTTGTTCGCCGCCATCTACCCAAACCGGCCGCGCACCATTCAGCGAGGATTGCCAACGCTGGTCAAGATTCCTCTTGGCAGCCACGTCGTAATGAGCGACGGCAAGACGGACTTTTACGAGCGAATGAACATGGTCCGATTCGTTGCCGACCATCACGAGGATCTCCCTTTCCTCGGCTGGTGCTGCGGACGGCACGATGGTTTCGCCTCGTTCAACGAACAGATCGAGATGGTCAAGGCCCTCACGGCGGGACATCATGGATTCGCGTTTGCTTGGAACAATGGCACTCACTCAACCGGCGCTGTACCCATGCGTGAAATCAAGCGCTGGTACCCGCCGGAGCAATTTGCCAGGAACCAGAGCTATCCTGCTTTTGGCAACAGTTCGATTGACGGCGTCCTTGGCACGGGAGAAGTCGACATCTCTGACGGCCAGCGAACGCGGCGAGTGCTGAAAGACGACAACGGCGCACTCGAAGGAGGCATCAATCTGGGGTTCGTGTGGAAAGATATCGTGGATAAAAACGGCACTTGGTCTGTGACACTCCGAAACGAACTGGCGAAAAAGGAAATGACGGTGGATGTCACGCCACGCCGTTGCCAGCAGTTCAAGCCGCGCCATGGTGAGACGACGACCTGGATCAACACATTCGGCGGCAGTGGAACCGTCACGGCGGACAAATGGGGGTTGGTTACCGTGACTCGTGTGAAGATCAAACCTGATGAAGAAACAATTCTGACGCTGAAGAAGAGATGAGTCTACCGGCTTGTCTGCTCGCGACGGTCACGCTTCGATTAAGACTCAACGAATCCCGCGTACGTTGGATTAACTGGAAAGTTGAGGGTGATGATGAGACGTTTCTTCGTGAGCTTCCTCGCTGTCTTGCTCTCGCAAGCCGCTGCGGTTGGGCAGACGCTCAATTGGGTTCAGAAACCGGAACTGACGTTCAACGAGCGAAACAAGAA
>LWDU01034381.1_pt1 | contig 19367 bp, 23 predicted proteins | sample 727161 | NCBI WGS metagenome assembly LWDU01 (sample SAMN04566230, study PRJNA314399) | hydrothermal vent metagenome | isolation source: deep sea hydrothermal plume seawater | place: Mexico: Gulf of California, Guaymas Basin | collected 2004-07-11
GGGGGTACTCGAAATATATCTGGGACCTCTCATTATCATGTCTTATTAGAAAAAGAATTAGCGGACCTTCATAATAAAGAAGGGGCGCTCTTATTTACTTCTGGTTATATTTCTAATGAAGCTTCTCTTAGTACAATAGCTTCTATATTACCAGATTGTGTAGTACTATCAGACGAATTAAATCATGCTTCGATGATTCAAGGAATAAAAAATAGTAAGGCAGAAAGATTTATATTCAACCATAATGATCCAGAACATTTAGATAAAATTCTAAAAACTTTTCATCCAGATCGTCCAAAGCTAGTAGCTTTTGAATCTGTTTATTCAATGGATGGGGATATAGCTCCAATAAAAGAATTATGCGAGGTATCTAAGGCAAATAATGCTCTTACTTATCTAGACGAAGTGCATGCTGTCGGAATGTACGGTCCGCGAGGAGGAGGAATAGCAGAGCGAGAAGGCTTAATGGATGAGTTAGATATAATTGAAGGCACTCTTGCAAAAGCTTATGGTACAATGGGAGGATATATAGCATCTAATAAAAATATTATAGATGTTATTAGATCTTTTGCTTCAAGCTTTATATTTACAACTTCTTTGCCACCGGCAATCGCGGCTGGAGCATTAGCGTCTGTAAAATATTTAAAAAAATCTAGTTTAGAAAGAAATATTCATCAAGCTAGAGCAAAAAGTCTTAAAGAAAAACTAAAGCAAACAGGTATTGTAGTTATGCCTTCAGAAAGTCATATAGTTCCGATTTTAGTAGGAGATCCAACACGTTGTAAAAAGGCATCCGATATATTGCTTTCCGATTTTTCTATTTATATTCAGCCTATAAATTATCCAACAGTTCCTAAAGGTAAGGAAAGGTTAAGAATTACACCTAGTCCACTTCATGATGAAAAAATGATAGATTATTTGGTGGAATCTTTAAAGAAAGTATGGAGAGAATTAAATATCTCTCCAATTAGTTAATATTTTAACTTTACTTAAGTGATAATAATTTCATATGGTTTAAGTATATTAATTTAGGAGGTAAATATAATGCAAATATTATATAAGTTTTTATTTTTCATAAGTTTATGTTTTTTATCAAAAGTTTCTTTCGCAAGTGATGGACTAGATTCTATAATAAATTCTTGGTTATCTCCTATATCAAATAAATTGGCAGGCATCGTATTTTATTCTTTTAGCATTGCAGGTGCAGATATAAAAATAATTGTTTTATGGTTAATTGCTGGTGCTGTATTTTGTACGTTTTATTTTAATTTTATTAATTTACGTATGTTTTCTCATGCTTTAGATTTAGTTCGTGGAAGATATGATAAGCCGAATTCTAAAGGCGAAGTGTCCCATTTTCAGGCGCTGTCAACGGCCTTATCGGGCACAGTAGGATTAGGAAATATTGCTGGAGTTGCGGTTGCAGTTTCAGTTGGAGGTCCAGGAGCAACTTTCTGGATGATACTTGCTGGTTTTCTTGGAATGTCTTTAAAATTTTGTGAATGTACTCTTGGTGTTAAATATAGGGTTATAAATTCAGATGGTACTGTATCTGGAGGTCCTATGCATTATTTATCTGCTGGTTTAGCAGAAAAAGGAAAGGCTACTCTAGGTAAGTTTCTTGCAATATTTTTTTCAATTTGTTGTATAGGTGGAGCACTTGGCGGCGGAAACATGTTTCAAGCTAATCAGTCTTTTCAACAATTTGTTTCTGTAACTGGAGGTGATGCATCTTTCTTCGCTGATAAAGGATGGCTGTATGGCTTAATAATTGCTGTTATATTAGGTTTTGTAATAATTGGTGGTATTAAGTCCATAGCTAAAGTCACTTCAAGATTAGTACCTTTAATGGCGGCAATATATTTAGTTGCAGGATTAATAATTATTTTACTAAATATTAGTGGGGTTCCAGAGGCAATAATAAGAATAATTTCTGAGGCTTTTTCTCCTACTGCTGCTGCAGGCGGAGCATTAGGAGCATTAATTATTGGTTTTCAAAGAGCAGCTTTTTCAAATGAGGCTGGATTGGGTTCTGCTCCAATTGCACATGCGGCAGTTAAAAGTGATATTCCAGTAACGGAAGGTTTAGTATCTATACTTGAGCCTTTTATAGATACTATTATTATATGTACTGTTACGGCATTAGTTATTGTGATCACTGGAATGTATGATGAAAGAGGAGATTTAGCAGGTATAGCCTTAACTTCTGCTGCATTTGCTAAAACTATTCCTTGGTTTCCATATATTCTTGCTCTCGCTGCAATTTTATTTGCTTTTTCAACTATGATTGCTTGGTCATATTATGGTTTAAAGTCATGGTGTTATTTGTTTGGAAATTCTAATATATCCGAGAATATTTTTAAATTTATATTCTGTATCTTTGTCATAATTGGATCTTCTGTTAGTTTGGGCTCTGTTTTAGATTTATCTGACTCAATGATATTCTTAATGTCAGTAGCTAACTTAGTCGGAGTGTATTTTTTAGCAGGAGTAGTTAAAAAAGAAATAAATGAATATTTATCTATGATTACAAAGGGAAAAATTAAAAGAACTGATATTAATTAGCTACTAAATTATTATTTTTAGGTTATATATTATAAATAATTTTGATGTATTTTTTTTGTAAGAATATTTTAGAGGGATATTTTTCTATTGTCATATAAAATTCATAATTCATTTGTATTAGCATCTGATCATGCTGGTTATGATTTAAAAGAGCAAATAAAATTTTATTTAGAAAATAATAATTTTAAGGTTAAAGATTTAGGACCTTTTAATAATGATTCTGTTGATTATCCTGATTATGGAAAGGTTTTAGGAGATTTTATTGCAAGTAATAAAAATATTATAGGCATTGCTATATGTGGAACTGGAATTGGAATTAGTATTGCATTAAATAGAGTTTCAGGTGTAAGAGCAGCATTATGTCATAATATAGAGATAGCAAAATTAGCGAGAAACCATAATAATGCTAATGCCATTGTTTTTGGAGGAAGGTTTATAAATATAAATGATGCCGTAAGCATATTAGATGTATTTATAAAGGAAGATTTTGAAGGTGGAAGACATAAAAGACGTGTGGATAAACTAAATTAATTCATAAGAAGGGAATATTAAATGAATATAGTTAATACTTCATCAGAACTAAATAATAAAGATATTGGTATTAGAGATTGTCAGGATGAAGAATTATTAAATGCAATGCAAAATGAATTAAATAGGCAGCAAAACTCTATAGAATTAATAGCTTCTGAAAACTTTGTTAGTCAGGCCGTGCTTGATATACAAGGTTCAGTATTAACAAACAAATATGCAGAAGGATATCCTGGAAAAAGGTATTATGGGGGATGTGAATTCGTTGATAAGGCAGAAGAGCTTGCAATAGAAAGAGCATGTAAGTTATTTTCCTGCAAATGGGCTAACGTTCAGCCAAACTCCGGTTCACAAGCTAATCAGGCAGTATTTATGGCCCTGCTAAATCCTGGTGATACTATTTTAGGAATGTCACTAGCATCTGGAGGTCATTTAACTCATGGTGCAAAGCCAAATCAGTCTGGGAAATGGTTTAACTCTGTTCAATATGGTGTTAATAAAGATGATGGTCTTATAGATTATGATGAACTAGAAGCTTTGGCAATACAGCATAATCCTAAATTAATAATTGCAGGTGCTTCAGCATATTCTAGGCATATAGATTTTAAGAAAATAAGAAGTATTGCTGATAAAGTAGGAGCATATTTTTTAGCAGATATTGCTCATTATTCTGGTTTAATTGCTGCTGGTGAATATCCTAACCCAATTCAATATGCACATGTTGCAACAACAACAACACATAAAACATTAAGAGGTCCTCGAGGTGGAATGATATTATCTAATGATGAGGGCTTAGGAAAATTATTTGATAAAGCTATATTCCCAGGTATTCAAGGTGGACCCTTAATGCATGTTATTGCAGCTAAAGCCGCTGCGTTTGGAGAGGCATTAAAACCTGATTTTAAAAAATATATTAAACAAATTATTTTAAATGCAAAAGCCTTATCAGCTGAATTAGAAAATCAAGGTGTTAATATTGTTTCTGGTGGAACAGATAGTCATGTAATTTTATGCGATTTACGCCCTATTAAACTTACTGGTAAGATATCAGAAGAAAGTCTAGATAAAGCAGGGATTACTTGTAATAAAAATGCTGTACCCTTTGATGAAGAAAAACCTTTTATTACTTCTGGATTAAGAATAGGCACACCTGCAGTTACATCAAGAGGTTTTAAAGAAAAAGAAATGTTAAAAATTGGTCAATTAATTGGGAAAATATTAAAAGGTATATCCAAAGATAGTGAGAACTTAAGTATAATTGAAGAAGAAGTCAAAAAGGAAGTAATTAGTATGTGTAGAGATTTTCCTCTTTATTCTTCTTTAAGTTACAAGTAGAATGTTCTAAAACTATTAAAGGAAAATTATATGCGATGTCCTTATTGTAATGATGAAGATACTCAAGTAAAAGATTCTCGTCCCACAGAAGATAATTCAGTAATAAGAAGAAGAAGATCTTGTCCACAATGTACAGCTCGTTTCACTACTTTTGAAAGAGTTCAGTTAAGAGATTTAATGGTTAAGAAAAGGGATGGTAAAAGAGTAGAATTTGATAGAGATAAATTAGCTCGTTCAATATTGATTGCTTTTCGAAAAAGACCAATAGAAGATGAAAGAATAGAAAAGATGATAACAGGTCTAGTTCGTAGGCTTGAATCCTCAGGTGATAGTGAAGTCCTAAGTATAGATATAGGTGAAATGGTGATGGATACTCTTTCTGAAATTGATCAGGTTGCGTATGTAAGGTTTGCAAGTGTTTATAGGAATTTTAGAGAAGCTCGGGATTTTGAAAAATTTGTCGGAGGATTAACCTCAAGTATTTCAAAAAAGTAATTAGAAGGAACTATGAGGAATGCAACTAGAAGCAGCTATGAGAAGTGCATTATCTCTTGCCAAACGAGGCCTTGGTGTTTGTTCACCTAATCCGAGTGTTGGATGTGTAATACTTGATCATTCAAATAATTTAATTGGATTAGGTAGAACATCTAATACAGGCAGGCCTCATGCAGAAAAAAATGCATTAGATTCCTTAACTACAAGTGCTAGAGGTGGGACTGCAATAGTTACATTAGAGCCATGTGCTCATAAAGATAGTTCTCCATCATGTGCAGAGTTATTAGTTAATGCTGGAATAAAGCATGTAGTTATTCCTCTTTTAGATCCCGATAAAAGAACTAATGGTAAAGGGGTTAAGTTATTAAAAGAGTCAGGAGTAAAAGTTTCTATAGGATTATTAGAAAAGGAATCCTTAGATATAAATTCTGGATTTTTTTTTAGGTTAAAATACAATCGTCCGTTAGTAAGTTTAAAAATAGCTAGTAGTTTAGATGGCAAAATATCAACATTTAATGGTAATAGCAAATGGATAACAGGTGATTTATCTAGATTACATGGTCATAGTTTAAGATCAAACCATGATGTTATCTTAGTAGGAATAAACACGGTTCTAAACGATAATCCAAAACTTAACTGTAGAATTAAAGGTATAGAAAAGTACTCTCCTGTTAGAGTAATAGTTGATAGCTCTTTATCTATTCCTATTACATCAAATGTATTAATTAACATTAGTAAGATCCCAACAATAATATGGGTTAAGAAAAATATTATTACTCCAAAGAAAGATAAATTAATAAAAATGGGAGTTCAAATTATAGAGTTAAATAAAAGAAATAATAAATTAGATTTAAGAGAAGGTTTAAAAGACTTAGCAAATAAGGGTTTTAATAGAGTGTTGGTAGAAGGAGGAAGTAAAATATCGTCATCTTTAATGGCAGATAATTTGATAGATAAAGTTTTTTTATATAGAAGCGGTATTTTTATAGGTGGTGATGGTCTTTCATCTATTGCATCATATAATATTAAAAATCTAGATTTAGTTAAACGTTTTCAGTTATTAAAAACTATGATTTTAGATAGTGATGTATTAGAAGAATGGGATCTAGTTAATTGACATATAATATTATGTTAATTGGGAGTTTATTATGTTTACTGGAATTATTAGAGATATAGGTGAAATTACTAGTTTAAACGATAGTAATGGTGATCTTAATGTAAGTATAAAAACTACATTAAAATTAAATAAGATTGATATAGGAGATTCTATTTGTTGTGGGGGTATTTGTTTAACAGTGTTAACAATTAAAAAAAATATTTTTAATGTTGAATTATCTAAAGAAACTCTTTCCGTATCATCTGCTAATTTTTGGAGAAAAGGTACTAAAATTAATATAGAGAAGTCTTTACTTTTAGGGGATCAAATAGGAGGACATCTTGTAAGTGGTCATGTAGACGGCCTTGCGGTACTGCAAAGTAAAAAAAATATTAAAGGTTCAGTAAGGTTTGATTTTAAAGTACCTAAAAATATACAAGTTTATATTATAAAAAAAGGCTCTGTATCAATAGATGGGGTATCATTAACTATAAATGAAGTTAATAAAAGTTTATTTAATGTAAATGTAATTTCACATACTTTGAAAAACACTACTTTAGGACAGTTGAAGGTAAATGATATAGTTAATATAGAAGTTGATACTATTGCGCGCTACTCTGTAAATGCCATAAAATATTATATACAAGAGAAATAAAATGAATGAAAATAATAAACTAAATAATTTTTTATCCTCCATTGAGGAAATAGTTGATGAAGCAAGAAATGGAAGAATGTTTGTACTTGTTGATAATGAGGATAGAGAAAATGAAGGTGATTTAATTGTTCCTGCACAAATGGCAACTCCTGATGCTATTAATTTTATGGCGACATATGGTAGAGGTCTTATTTGTTTGTCAATGACTAGTAATAGAATAGAAGAACTAGAATTAACGCCTATGGGAAAGAGAAATACAGGAAAACTTGATACAGCTTTTACAGTTTCAATTGAATCTACCAAAGATGTTACTACTGGAATTTCTGCAGCTGATAGAGCAAAAACTATCCAAGTAGCTATTGATAAAAGTTCAACTCCCTCAGATATAAGAACACCAGGTCATGTTTTTCCATTAAGGGCTAGAGATGGTGGAGTATTAGTTAGAGCAGGGCATACGGAAGCAGCAGTAGATATTTCACGAATAGCGGGATTAAATCCTGCTGCTGTAATATGTGAAATCATGAAAGATGATGGAAATATGGCAAGATTAAGAGATTTAATACCATTTTGCAAAAAACATAATTTAAAAATTGGCTCCATAGCTGATTTAATTCGTTATAGAGTTAACAATGATCCAATAATTAAAAGAAAAAATAATAATGTATTAAAAACAAAAAAATATGGAGAATGGAATATATTTTCTTATGAAAATACTGTAAATAAAAATGGACCAGAGCATTTAGCATTAATCAAAGGTGATTTAATTAAAAATACACCAGCTTTAGTGAGAGTACATGTTTCTAATTTTATTAATGATGCTTTTAATGGAGCCATCGGAGATAAAGGTGATAAAAGTTATATTTCCTTAGATGAATCTATGTCTGAAATTAACTCTAAAGGTGCAGGATTAATTGTTGTAATTAATTATGATGATTCTTCTCATTCATTATCTAAATTTATAGAGGGAAATGATGCTTGGAATGAGGAAGATAAAATTAGAGAAAATGGAATAGGGGCCCAGATAATTAGAGATCAATCTGTGAAAGAAATGATTTTATTAAGTAAATCTAAAAGAGAGTTAGTAGGTCTTGAAGGTTTTGATATTAAAGTCATTGATCAACGAAATCCACTAGTAAAATGAATATAAAAAGTAATAAAATTTTAATTGTAACATCTAGGTTTTATTCTGAAATTTCAGCTTCTCTAGAAAAAGAGTGTATTGCAGTTATTAACGAACATGGTCTTGATTATGACATTATAGATGTGCCTGGAGCTTTTGAAGTTCCTGCAGTAATATCACATGCTTCTAAATCTAATAAATTTATAGGTTATATTGCTTTGGGTTGTGTTATTAGAGGAGAAACTTCACATTATGATTATGTTTGTAATGAATCCGCAAGAGCACTTATGCAATTATCTTTAGAAGGTTTGCCTATTGGTTATGGTATCTTGACCTGCGAAAATAAAGCACAAGCACTTTAGCATGTATAAGAATAATAGAAGTTATTAAAGATTTAGAAAAATGAATATATCTTCAAATAAATCATTATCTAGATTAGCAGCGGTCCAAACACTTTTTCAGTTTGATTTTAATGAAAAAATGAAATTAGAAGAATTAAAATCGATAAATGATATGCAAATATCTGAAATTTATGAAACTATTAAAAACATAAATAACAGTATGGTTGAGTTTAAGAATTTAAAAATTGATAAAAACTGGTTTTTAGTATTAGTTAATGCTGTTTTTAATAATAAAAATATTATAGATGCTTCTTTATCAAATTTTTTAGAAAGTGATTGGTCTTTAGAAAGAATGGATCCTACACTTACTAATATATTACGGTGTGCTTTTATAGAATTTAAAAATTATTCAAATATTCCCACTAAAGTTGTGATAAATGAATATACTAATATTGCCTCAAGTTTTTTTAATAAACCTGAAGTTAGTTTTGTTAATGGAGTATTAGATAAAGTTTCGCATAAATATCGAAGTGAAAATTAATTTTTGTGTAATTTAAGGTATTAATTATATGGAAAACGAGTTTAGTTTTATAAAAAATAAACTTCAACCTCTTACTTTTGGAAGAAAAGAAGCACGAGGACTATCTGATGACTGTGCACTATTTCCAAATATTGCTGATTTAGTAATTAGTGTAGATTCTTCTATTGAGGGAATACATGTTCCTATTGGAACAGATATAGCTATTCAAGCTAGAAGGTCTATATTAAGAGCTCTTTCAGATTTAGCTACTTTTGGCTCTATACCTTTCTGCGTATTTACAGCTATCAACATTCCTAATACTTTTAATAGTGAAGATTTTGACAAAATAGCTGATGGATATAGAAAAGCTTTAGTAGAATATGATATTTTTCTAGCCGGAGGAGACATAGCATCATATCCTGGGTTACCAATTTTTACTGTCACAGTTTTAGGTAATAAAGGCTCTAATGAATTAGGACGAAAAGGAGCAAAAAAAGGAGATTTAATTGTTGTTTCAGGAGAAATAGGAGATTCATTTATTGGACTTCAACTTATTCAAAAGAATAATAGAGGAGTTAATTTTGATGAAGATAAAACTTTAATTAATAAATTCTTAATACCTAATCCAAGAATAGATATTGGTAAAATAGTTATTAATTTTGCAACTTCTATAATTGATATTTCTGATGGATTAATAGCTGATCTAGATCATATTTGTAAAAATAGTAATGTAGGAGCTGAAATATATTTAAAAGAAATCCCTTTTTCTAAAGGTGCTATAAATTATATTGATGCTAAAATTTTTAATTATATGGATTTAATCACCGGAGGAGATGATTATGAATTATTATATACCATTGATCCTAAAGATATAAGTATGATAGATGAAAACTCATATATAATTGGAAAAATTATAGAAGGAGATAGTGTAAAATTATATTCAGTTGACAATAATTTAATTAATATTGACGAGGTTGTTATGGGGTATAAGCATTTTTTAAATTAAATATTTTTTAATTGAGTGTTGCACTATATTCTTGCCTCTGGCATGTTACACAGAATTTTTATAAATTTATTATATTCTACAAAAATAATGGGATTAATTATCATGATTGAAGTTTTATATTTTGCTATTGCTTGTGGAGCAATAGCTTTAGTTTATGGCTTAATTACTGCTAAAGCAGTAATAAGTTCAGACGCAGGATCTGAAAAGATGCAAGAAATTTCAGGTGCTATCCAAGCAGGTGCATATGCTTATTTAAATCGTCAATATCGAACAATTTTTATAGTAGGTGTTGTAATATTTGCATTGTTAGCTTTCTTATTAGGTATTAAAGTAGGGTTAGCTTTTGCTGCAGGTGCAATATTATCTGGTGCTGCAGGATATATCGGAATGGTTGTTTCTGTTAAAGCTAATGTAAGGACTGCACAAGCTGCAAGTCAAGGTTTAGCACAGGGACTTAGCGTTGCCTTTAGAGCAGGTACAGTAACTGGAATGCTTGTGGCAGGTTTAGCTTTACTAGCTGTTACAGGAACATATTATTTATTAATATTAAATGGTGCAACAGGTAGGGAATTAATAGATCCTCTAGTTGCTCTTGGTTTTGGTGCTTCACTAATATCTATTTTTGCGAGATTAGGTGGAGGTATTTTTACTAAGGGTGCAGATGTTGGAGCTGACTTAGTGGGCAAAGTTGAGGCAGGTATTCCTGAAGATGACCCTCGTAACCCTGCAGTTATTGCTGATAATGTTGGTGATAATGTAGGTGATTGTGCGGGCATGGCTGCTGATTTATTTGAAACATATGCAGTAACAGTAGTTGCTACAATGGTCTTAGCATCTATATTTTTTGTGGGTACAGAGATGTCAAAAATGATGATGATTCCTCTAGCTATAGGTGGCGTTTGTATAATTGCGTCAGTTATTGGAACATATTTTGTAAAATTAAGAAAAAACGGTTCTATTATGGGAGCTCTATACAAAGGTTTTATAGTATCTGCTATTCTATCTCTTATAGGTATATATTTTGCAATTGATTATGTAGTTGGTTTTAATGCTATATTTCAAGTAAATGAAATATCTTTTTCAGGTATTGAATTATTTTATTGTGGTATTGTGGGTATAGTTCTTACAGGTCTTCTAATATGGGTAACAGAATATTATACAGGCACGAACTATCGTCCCGTTAGATCTGTTGCAGCTGCGTCAGAAACTGGCCATGGTACTAATGTAATACAAGGTTTAGCTGTTTCAATGGAAGCGACTGCTATTCCTGCGTTATTAATATGTGCAGCTATTATAATTGCTAATATGTTGGCTGGTCTATTTGGTATTGCAATAGCTGTGTCAAGTATGTTGGCATTAGCAGGCATGGTTGTTGCGCTTGATGCCTACGGACCAGTTACAGATAATGCTGGTGGTATTGCTGAAATGGCTAATTTAGATGAGTCTGTTAGAAAGACTACTGATGCTTTAGATGCAGTCGGAAATACAACAAAAGCTGTAACAAAAGGATATGCCATAGGTTCAGCAGGTTTGGGAGCATTGGTTTTATTTGCAGCATATACTTCTGATTTAAAGTATTTTAGTGCTAATCCTGATTTATTTCCTTACTTTTCTGGGGTTACATTAGACTTTTCTCTTGAAAATCCTTATATCATTGTAGGTTTGCTCTTAGGAGGTTTACTTCCTTACTTATTTGGGGCCATGTCTATGACCGCGGTAGGAAGAGCTGCCGGTTCTGTTGTTATAGAAGTGAGAAGGCAGTTTAAAGAAATTCCGGGTATTATGACTGGTAAGGGTAAACCTGATTATGAACGTGCAGTTGATTTACTTACTAAAGCAGCAATTAAAGAAATGATTATACCTTCTTTATTACCTGTTTTAGCACCTATAATATTTTATTTTGTTATCTTTTATATAACTGGCGGTGATAAATCTGCAGCATTCTCTGCACTAGGTGCAATGTTATTAGGTGTAATTGTCACAGGTCTATTTGTTGCTTTGTCTATGACAGCTGGTGGTGGCGCATGGGATAATGCAAAAAAGTATATTGAAGATGGAAATCATGGTGGCAAGGGTTCTGAAGCACATAAAGCTGCAGTAACTGGTGATACCGTTGGAGACCCTTATAAAGACACTGCAGGTCCTGCAGTAAATCCTATGATTAAAATTACTAATATAGTAGCCTTAATGTTTTTAGCTATATTGGCGCACTAAATAGATAATATACAGAGGAGTAGTTAAATATTCCTCTGTATATTATTTACTAAGACTTCTGCTTCCTGCCTTTTTTAAAATATTATTTAACAATGATTTTTTATTGCCTCTAGTTTCAGTATAATCTTTATTATACGTAATTTTATTTAAATCTTTTTCATCATATGTATTTATTTCTACAGCTTGATTTTCTGCATTAAATATTATTTCATAAATTTTATGATTTATAATTTCAGGTTTAAAGAAGGCTAGATGTTTCATTGTATTATTTATATAATACCACTTATTGAACTCAAATGCGGATACAGTAGAAGGGGGACCTAAAAGAGCTTCTACTTCAGCCTTTTCTAATTTTCTTTCAATTATGGTAGTTATTTTTTTTTCTATATTTAATACTCCGTGATTGCTAATTCTTCCAGAGCAAGCATTTAAGGATATTAAAAGCAATGAGTAAATTAAGAACTTGTAAAAAGTATTTTTATATATAAGTTTCATTTTTTTATACTTATCATGATATTTCTAAATTAGAAATATAGAAATTAAAAAATATTATAAAGATGAAATTATGTATGTAAAAAAATTGTTTAAACTATTTAAAAATTTACACAATAATAATGAAGTAATTTTTTTTTATAATGATATTGTTTCGTTAGCTAGAAATGAAGACCTATATACTAAAGGTGGTGTTCCTGATACTTTAGATGGTAGGTTTGAGTTAATAGCTATGCATTGTCATTTTTTTATCAGGAGGTTATTATCTTCTGGTTCTGAAAATAAAGTATTTTCACAACATTTAATAAATTATATGGTCACTGACTTTGACAGGTCATTGAGGGAGATGGGCGTTGGAGATCTTTCAGTGGGAAAAAAAATTAAGTTTATGGTCTCAGGATATTATGGTCGTGCAAGTGCCTACGATAGAGCCATTGAAGAAAATTATAAGATTCTTGATGAAGTCCTTAAAAATAATCTTTATGGAACTATTTCTCCTAAAAAAGTTGAAATAAAATATATGAAAAAATATATAAAAGACTTATTATATTTTTTAAAAGCTATGAATGATAATCAAGTAAAAGTTTGCTTTAAGAATAATATAAACTTTAAAAAAGACACATCAAAATGTTAAATAAAATTATTAAATTTGATGAATTAATATCTATGGAAAGTTTGAATAAGAATATTGGTAATATTAATATATCTATAGATAAAATAGATAAAATAAATATTAGTAAACGTTTAGATCTAATAAAATTAGATACCTTAGAAATTAATATCAATTATAATAAAGTAAATAAAATAGAGCTTGTTGCTAAATATGATATTATTGCAATTGGTGATCAAGAATGTGTTATTACTTTAAATCCAATCAAATTTAATATTAAAGAATTTTTTAATATGAAGTTCAAAAATATAAAAAATATAGATTTATCTTCTTTAGAAGATGAGTTTATTGAGCCAATATATAATAATAATATAAATTTTAGTGAAATAGGAGTTCAAATGTTTGCATCTTTTTTAAGTCCTTATCCTAAAATAAACAATGGTATAATTGATTTAAAGAGTATCTCTAAAGATGATGTTAATAATGAAGAAAATAATAATAATCCATTTGAAGTATTGAATAATATTAATAAATAGTTATAAGAATATAAATATAATTAATATCTATATGAAAGGTAGTATGAGATGGCAGTTCCAAAAAGTAAGATTTCGCGTTCAAGGCGAGGTCAAAGAAGGTCTCATGATTCTTTAAAAAAAATAAATTCTTCAGAATGTTCTAATTGTGGAGAAATGAAACTCTCACATAATATATGTCCAGGGTGTGGGTATTATGCAGGAAGAGAAGTTTTATCTTCAGATCAAGATTAATATAATATTTTTATCATGGTAAAAAATACTATAGCTATAGATGCAATGGGTGGCGATAAGGCACCTAAAGCTGTAATTACTGGTTTAGCTATTTCTGCTGTTAGAAACCCTAATACAAATTATATTATATATGGTGATGAAAATAAAATTTTACCTTTAATAAAAAACCGAGAACACTTAAAAAAAGTTTCCAAGATAGTACATGTTGAAGACTGGATTAGAGGTGATGAGAAAGCGTCCAAATCTTTAAGGAGAGCTAGGACTACAAGTATGGGACTTGCTATTTCAGCGGTTGCGACTGGTGAGGCTGATGCAATAGTATCTGCAGGTAATAGTGGAGCTTTACTAGCAATGTCTATATTCGGATTAAAAAAATTATCAGGTATTAGTAGACCTGCGTTAGCAGCTGTTATGCCAACTGTTTCTGGAGAAGTAGTGGTTTTAGATTTAGGGGCAAATATAGATTGTAGTAGCCAAAACTTAATTGATTTTTCTGTAATGGGTATAGTTTTTGCTATGAATGTATTAGGTAAACCGTACCCAAGATTAGCCTTTTTGAATGTAGGAGAAGAAGAAAATAAGGGAAAAAATATTATTCATGAAGCTTCAGGTGTATTGGAAAGCAGCCATTTTTCTAGTTTTTATAAAGGTTACGCAGAGGGAGATAAAATTATAACAGGTGATTTTGATGTAGTGGTTTGTGATGGGTTTAGTGGAAATGTTCTGCTAAAAACGGCAGAGGGAACTGCTAAGCTTTGTACTGAATATTTAAAGCAAGTATTTAGTTCTAGTCTGTTAGGAAAAATTTCTTATGCTATAGGAAGGGCATCATTTTTAAGTATAAGAAAAAAAATGGATCCTAGAAAACATAATGGTGCAGTTTTATTAGGCCTAAATGGTATTGTAGTTAAAAGCCACGGAGGTACAGATTCTATAGGTTTTGCTCATGCAGTAGACTTAGCTAATGAAATGTCTATTGGAAAATATAATGAATTAATCAAAACAGAACTAGATAAATTAAATCCAATTCATGACAAAAAATAGTTTTTTTATCTATTAATATATGTTTCTATATAATTCTAAATAAAATATAGAGTTTTTATTATGCGTGAAACTATTACAAGAGAGTATTTATCTAATTGTATTAAAAAAGAATTAGGTCTTCCGAGGTCTGAGTCTTTAAAGTTAGTAGCCTTAATATTGAAGAATCTTTCTTCTTCACTCAAAAAAGATAAAATTGTAAAAATATCTTCATTGGGTACTTTTAAAATTAGAAGTAAAAAAAGCCGAATGGGTAGAAATCCAAAAACAGGTAAAGAAGCAATTATAAATGCTAGATCAGTAGTAACTTTTAGTGCTTCTGAAAAATTAAAATCTAGATTAAATATAAAATAAGTTTCTGTTAGGTAGTTATTAAATGGATAAATTAAAAGGTGCTTATAAAACTATAGGAGAAGTATCTAAAGAATTAGATATTCCTTCACATATTTTACGTTTTTGGGAAAGTAAATTTGATAGGTTAAGATTAATCAAGAGAAAAAATAATCATCGTTATTATAATGCAGAAGATATATCTTTTTTAATATATATTAGAAAATTAATAAACGAAGAAGGTTATACAATTAAGGGTGTTCAAATTTATCTAAAAAAAGATAATACTTTAACTAAAACCTTATCTAATAAAGAAAAAGAATATTTTCAAATAATAAAAGAAATTAAAAAAGATATTCAAAATATTATTAATAATAAATAAATTATAACTTTTCGGAACGTAGCGCAGCTTGGTAGCGCACTGGTCTGGGGGACCAGGGGTCGTCGGTTCAAATCCGGCCGTTCCGACCATTAACAATTAAAATAATAAGGAGATTTTGTATGATAGGAGTAATAGCAACTATTAAAGTAAAAGATAGCAAAGAAGTGGAGTTTGAAAATACTGCAGTAAAATTAGTAAACGCAGTAAATGTTGAGGAAGAAGATAATTTATTTTATAGGTTATATAAACAATCCTCACACGTTTATATAATTATGGAAGGTTATAAAGATAAAGATGCATTAACTCGCCATACTAAAACTTCTCATTATAAAAAGTATGGTAAGGCTATGGCTGAATTTTTAAATGGAGTTCCTCAAGTAATAGTTATGGATGAATTAGCACCAAGAAAATAAATTTAAATATTAGTTAACGCATATTTTAAGTCTTTAATTAAATCATCGTGATGTTCTATTCCGATGGAGAGTCTTACTACTTCTGGCCCTGCACCCGCAGCTATTTTTTGATCAGTAGACAGTTGATTATGAGTAGTAGAGGCTGGATGCAGTATTAAACTCCTTGTATCTCCCACGTTAGCAACATGAGAAAAAATTTTTACTTTGTTTATAATTTTTTTTCCAGCTTCATGCCCTTCTTTTAGTCCGAAGGTAAAAACAGGACCAACTCCTTTATTCATATATTTTTTAGAAAGATTATGATATTTATTCTTTTTAAGACCTGCATAAGAAACCCATGAAACTTTTTCATGCGCATCAAGAAATTTTGCAACTTTTAATGCATTTTTGCAATGTCTTTCCATTCTTAAATGCAAAGTTTCAAGTCCATTAATAAAGTAAAATGCATTTGTTGGTGATAATGTGGATCCAAGGTCTCTTAGTGAGTCTGCTCTAATTTTCATGGAATACCCAAAGTCCCCAAAGGTTTCTGCAAATATTAATCCATGATACGATTCTGTAGGTTTAGTCATAGATGGGTATTTATCGGATTGAAACCAATTAAATTTACCACTTTCAATAACTATTCCACCCATAGAGTTGCCATGTCCTCCTACAAACTTAGTTAAAGAGTGAGTTATTATGTCAGCCCCCCATTCAAAAGGTTTAAATAAGTAAGGGCTTGCCATAGTATTATCTACAATTAAAGGTATCTTTGCGTTATTTGCAATTAATGCAATTTTCTCGATATCAAGGATAACCCCGCTAGGATTAGAAAGGCTTTCAATAAAAATACATTTATGTTTATTATTTAATATTTTCTTTATATTATTAGTATTTGTTGCATCAACAAAATCTACATCCCAGCCAAATTTTTTAAAAGCATGACTAAACTGTGTTATAGAACCTCCATAAAGGTTTCGTGATGCCAATACTTTATCACCTGGCTCCATTAGTGGGTGTAGTGCTAAAAGTTGCGCGGCATGACCTGTAGAACAAGCTACTGCAGCTCTACCATTTTCAAGATTAGCCATCCTTTCTTCTAATACAGATACTGTAGGGTTGCCTAGACGCCCATATATAAAGCCAAAATTTTGTAAATTAAATAGAGAGGCTGCATGATCAGTGTTATCAAAAGTGAATGCAGTTGTCTGATATATTGGAGTATTCCGTGCCCCTGTGCTTGGGTCTGGAGCTGACCCAGCATGAATAGTCCTAGTTTCAAATTTATGTTTATTTTCAGGTATGCTCATAATTAATAATTCAACAATCTAACTAATAAATAGGTCTAATGAATTTTCTTTTATTATAAAATAATCCCGAATTTATTCCAGCCCAACCTAACTCCCCAGAAAGGCGACTATACTCAATTTTAGGACATCTATTCATAATTATATTAATTTTATTTTTTTTGGCCAGTTTCTCAGCATTTAAATTTATTATTCCAATCTGAAGCCAAATAGTTGAAGGTTTAATTTTTATAATATCATCAATGATTAAATCTACTTCAGAAGACTTCCTAAATATATCAACTATATCTATACTTTCTTCGATTTCAGATATATTAGAATATACTTTTTGATTTAATATCGTTTTACCAACCTCTCTAGGATTTACTGGAAATACTTTATATCCTCTATCTATTAAATATTTAGCTACAAAATAAGACGGTCTGTGCCATGAGGAACTTAGACCAACCATAGCAATGGTTTTGCTTCTCTCTAATATTTCACTTATATATTGATCTTCATAAGTAATATCTTTATTATTTATCATTTTCATATGCTTATGTATCTGTATCTGACCATTTAGGGTCTCTATTTTCAATAAAAGCTGATATTCCTTCTTGAGCATCCTTTTTTAGCATATTTTTAATCATTACTTTGCTAGTATATTTGTATGCATCTTCTATATTCATTTCTAATTGTTTATAAAATGCTTCTTTACCAATAGCTACAGTGGCAGGAGATTTTGAAGCTATAATTTTTGCAATTTTCATAGTTTCTTGTTTTAAATGTTCAATATTTACTATTTTATTAATTAGACCTATTTCTTGAGCCTTAGATGGTGAGATAAATTCTCCGAGTAATAACATTTCCATAGTTTGTTTTCTATTTACATTCCTTGAAACCGCAACCATAGGTGTAGAACAAAATAATCCAATATTTACTCCAGGAGTAGCAAATTTTGAGTTCTCTGAAGCAATCGCTAAGTCACAGCTAGCAACTAGTTGACATCCTGCAGCAGTGGCAATTCCTTGAACTCCAGCAATTACTGGCTTTGGAAGTTTAACAATTTTTAACATCAATTTACTACAAAGTTCAAAAAGGTGTTTAAACCTTTCTTCATTTTTATCTATTTTCAACTCTTTTAAATCATGTCCCGCACAAAAGTTATTTCCATTAGAAAATATAGTTACAGCTTTAATAGTTTTATTATTTTCTATTTTATCCAGCCTATTTAATATAGCTTTCATTAAATCGCTTGAAAGTGCATTTTGTTGTTTAGGTCTGTTTAAGGTTAAAACAGCAATTTTATCAATTTCTTCATAAAGCAAAAGATTATTTATATTTGAGGGCATGTAATATCCAATAACAATAGAACAAGATTAAAATTTATAATTAAAGATAACATAATTCTAAATTAGATTAATTACTATTTTTTTTTAGTTAAATTTATTTGATGATTTTTATATACATATATTGACAGTTTGCTTCTTTTAGGCATACTCCGTTTTTATTGTTTATTTATTAGATTTTGAAAGATATGTATTATGAAGACCTATGTTGCTCGTCCTTCTGAAGTAAATAGAAAATGGCTACTAATTGATGCAGAAAATTTAGTTTTAGGAAGATTATCTGTTATACTTGCTAACTATGTAAGAGGTAAACATAAGCCTTGTTTCACACCAAGTACAGATTGTGGTGATAATGTTGTTGTAATTAATGCAGAAAAAGTATTACTCACTGGAAAAAAATCAGATGGTAAAATACATTATTGGCATACAGGTTATCCAGGTGGAATAAAGTCGGAGACTTATGGAGAAATTTTAAAAGGTAAAAAACCTCAGAAAGCTATTCAATTAGCAGTAAAAAGAATGGTTCCTAAAGGCCCATTAGGAAGAGAGCAATTAAAAAAATTACATATATATAATGGGGAAGAACATCCACATACTGCACAAAAACCTGAGTTCGTAGACATATCAGTAATGAATAAAAAAAATAAAAGAGATGATAAATGATAGATAAAGAAAATAATACAGTCATAGAAAATAAAGATAACTCTAAAGATATAAATATAAAAGATGTAAGTGAAGAGCAGACGCCTAAAATAGATAGTTTAGGCAGAGCTTATGCCACAGGAAAAAGAAAATCTTCTATAGCTAGGGTTTGGTTAAAACTAGGATCAGGTAAAATTA